>Ga0179593_1307185_pt1 | contig 11490 bp, 10 predicted proteins | sample CZODoug2_1_08_16_FD_185931 | JGI IMG/M metagenome (GOLD analysis project Ga0179593, IMG submission 185931) | Vadose zone soil fungal communities from Angelo Coast Range Reserve, California, USA - CZODoug2_1_08_16fungal (PacBio error correction) | ecosystem: Environmental > Terrestrial > Soil >...
ATATTTCAAGGCTGCTCGGAGAGGCTGCCTAAACCTAAAAAAGATCCTCCACGGTCTACTGAGCAGTCCGAGCGCGGCCGGAGTCGTCCTGACAACTCCCGCAGGACAGGCAGAAGAGCAAGCGAATTCCGTCAGCCGAACGAATGGGCACGAGAGGAGACAGGGCTGTTAAGGGTAGCTCTCGCTCTAAACGTGAGTTGCGGAGTTGGCAGAAAGCAAAGAGGTCAGCGAGGAGAGTCGCGGTCGCTGGAAAAAGAGGACTGGCAGGTGCACTGACAGATTGGTCTTCGTGGACCTGGTGCGTGTTGGGGGGAGGGGGGAAAAGGGGGGGGGGGGGGGGGGTAAAGGCCCGGGGGGGGTGGTGCGACGTGTATGGGGTGGCGAGGGTAAAGTGGAGCGCGTGAAATCTTCTAGAGGGGTAGTACATCGTCAAAACAAAAAAAGGCACAGAATGTGGGAACGAAGTGCGCGTCGAGGTCCAGAATCTTTATATAGTAGAACAAGCAAAACGTCCTTGACCTTGCTTGGTGCTTGAGGAGGTTCTGAGCCTAGGCCGGCTCGTACATGTAAGGAATCGCGAAGAAAAATCCCAAGTGAGAGTTGAAATCGTGAGCGGAGGCGAACGGAGTAATACCGGGAGCAGGCGTTCAGACAAATGGCGCGCACAAACTGAAGACGACCTCGAGCCGGGACACAAACGAGATGTGCCTTCGCCGGCTACTCAACCACGTAGGCAATGCAAAGAAGATCCAACCCAGGGGGGGAGGAGTAAGTCTTCAATTCTTTCACAAGAAGATAAAGGAGACACTCATACACGGGAGGTACAGATTCGACTACTCTCGACAAGGAATGAGGAGGAATCTCCTGACTTCCTAACAAGAAGGAAAGGAGTCAGGTGATCTAAGGGAAAGGGGCTTAATTAAAAGAAACATCTAAAGAAAAGTTCAGCTAACGGAGTATCCAGAGGTCAAGAAAGGTCATGTGAAAAATTCACCGAAGAGCTTCTGTTGAAGTGGGGGGCTATGTCGAGTGAAAAAAATCCACTCAGGCAGGATGTTTTCGGTTCCATCGAAGCGGTGGGGACATTCGACAGAGGGGGCTGCTACAGAGAAAAAATCATAGAGTCAAAGTCAAAAGTACCATCAGCGCGACATGGTGCGCACCAAGATCATCGACGGCAGGTTAGAAATGCCAGCGTAACCAATTGAGGAGGGGGAGAGTTGTAATGGGCAATTGAATCGCACCAGGCGAGATTAGGAATCTCGAAGGGGGAATCAAGAACACGTCTCGAGCCCCGAGGTAATCTTGCTGAGGCTCAATTTGGGGAATAGAAAAAGAAAACGATTCAGAGTCAATGGAGTATGGGGGGGGCGATTGCCTCAGGGTAAACGGCGTAAAGAATAAGTTGAAGCTCACGGCAGCCCGACGGGGTGATGACCTGGGCAGGCAGCAACGCCTCAAAATCTACCAAGCGTAAAGCTCCGGACAACGGTGGACAACGGTCCTCAGAGGGGAGTTCCGACGTAGCCATCTGTCACAGCAATAACCGGATAAGACCGCACAGCGTAGGATGGGAATCGAGGAGGGATGAGGAGGAAACCAACTGCGCCCGCGGGGGAGCGGTCCTAACTACCGAACCAAGAAAGGAACAATCGTGGGGTTTGCTTTCAATAGGGCCAGGATAATTGATATACTATGGGGCAAAGTGGCAAAAGCGACTCCGAGTCCGGGCTGCGCCTCTCAAAATGGGCTTGGGCCAAACATAAGTCTAGGAGCGTCAGCAAGTGACTCTTAGAAGGGTGCTACGTTGAAAGGCTTATGGGGTTGTTGATCGGGTAATCTTAAAGAGGATGCGGTAACAACACTTACTCCACTGAGCTGAAAGAAACACTCGTGCCGGTCCGTACGTGAAACCTCTGGCAATGCCTGTGTACCGAACACGAACATGGGGGAGTAACCGACCCTCTTCAGGGGGGTTCATTAACCGGATTGGGGTTAATTTTCGAAATCAGTCAACGGTGTTGTCAGAAAGGAGTTATTTTGACGTTTCAAAATATCAATGCCGATCCGGACGTGGGAACATCTTGATGGTACCACGAGAGAAGAGAGACTAGGAATGTTGGTCAAAAGCCTAGAGCTCGGAGACACGAGAGATACCACATCAACGAAAGAAGGGACCAGAAGAACTTAGCTAACGCCAATTATCAACCTCAGTTAAGAAGGAAGGTCGTCTGAAAGGCAGAATTACTCGTCAGGAAGAGGGCAACGGGGAGGAAGGGAAAATTCTGAAGGGGAAAAAGTATAATAGAAAGGGCCTCGCACATAGTCGGCAGAAAACAGCAAAGGAGATCGTCTCCTGTTTAGAAAGAGAACCTGTCACTTGGGAGAAAGGAAAGAAGACTAAAGCTAGTCACTCTGAAGTGAGTGGAAAGGGCCTACGAAGAGGCACGCAAGAGTGATGATACCACCGACAGGGTGACAGAGTCAAATGGGGGTTACTTCAGAAGGTATCAGGGAAGTCCGCCAGGGACTAAAGGAGGGACCAAGTATGCATCATCTCACAAAACTGTTCTAATAGGGAACTGTGAGACGCCTTGGGAAGTGGAAAATAGGGAGGGAGAACCGTTGGAGAAGAAGAAAACTAGAGAAAAATGGAGTAGCAGTGATTAGGGAACGGGAGGGCATATGAAGGCAAGGGCCAGTTTATGGTAAAGAATAAGCGAAGGAGGGAAGGGTCGGGGTTCAGGGGAAGGAAGAGTGGGTGGAGGGAAAAGGGGGGGCCTGGAGGGGGAATCACTTAGGTCATTCAATGGGGCAAGGGCGCGGGGTGGGGGTAAATAGCGGAGGAACGGAAGGGAATGTGGGGAGAGTGGGAAGGAGAGATGCCAATGGGTGGCTGACAAGAGGTGGGGACGGGGGAGATAGTTGGTAGAGGCGATGGGGTGTTGGGAGAGAGCTAGTGGATACTAGGAGGGCGGCGTGGGGGGAATACGAAAGTCGTCAACAGATAAAGCTTTAAATCTCCAAACGGGGAACTACTGGTGTAAGGGAATTCGGAAAGTACAGGCCAACAAGACTCGGTAGGCTTTTCCTACTCGAGGGTCAGCAGGGGAAATGGCCGGAAAGGCGGAAATAGGATTAGTGTCGTTTCCCACGATAGATTAGCCTGGAGGGTGAGGTGGGGGAGGCAGGTGACAAAAAAGGGGGGAGGCCCAACCGCACATGAATGTTTTCGGGGAGGTAGCTAAAAAAAAACAAAGGAGTGGGGGGAGGACGAAAAATCATTTGCACGGCCTGTCGAAGTGGAGGAGAAACGATTGAAACAGGAGGTATAGTTGGAACGCACGAAAATTCCTCGACTGAGAAAGAATCTGGACAAAGGGACAGGCTGCGCGGTTAACTTGGAATCGAGTGGGTCACTCCTAGTGCCAGGACATTTTAACCAAGAACAGGGAACGGAAACGTTGGTAGCTGTATGGCGTAAGTAGGAGGATTATTCTCTATGACCACTGAAAGTAAGGAGGGGGGGGGGGGGGTGGGACACCAACTGGCTGATTCGTTCCCTGAGCAAGGAGCCCGGCGGAATGGCCGGTAAAAGGGATGAAAAAGGAAACGGAATCGTTCGGGGGGTATAGCAGAACTTGCTCAACTTAAAAGCAAAACGACGACTGTTTGAAATAGGGTCTGTGGCGAGAAAAGCCATTGATCTCGGGGATCGTTCTCAACGAGAGCAAAAACATAGGAAGGGAGCAGTTACGAGTGCACCCAAAATGGCGGATTATAAAAAGTTAGTCGGGTACGGGCGGGGGCCGAGGAAGAAGTCTGATCCCCAGGATCGAACTAAAGCAAACTGGATCCTGGGGGTGTCCACGCCGATGGATCAAGGGTCTCAATGCTTGCCCGGGGAAAATAGACTTCAATGGAGGGAAAGTACATCGCTGAGACCGGGGCGAAGGGAAAAGAAATGAAAGCAACGATCTGAAAGAGGGAGCACAATCTTATCTTGACGAATTCAGAATACAAGGGAAGGTCAATAGTGAACACACGAGTTTGAAAGGTGCGTGTGAAGAATAAAGGAACCAGTAAGAAGCGGGACCTATCGATGCCCAAAGTAATGGCAACACATTTTCAGTCAGGCAGGAATCGAAACAGGGGTAACGCGCCGACTGGGAACGTGCGTGAATTCTAATATCGGGGAGGGGGTCGCTCCCGCTGCCTGATCATACGAAAAAGATCAAAGGCAGAATTACGCAATCGAGAGGAGGTTCAGGAAGGCAAACTGCGGGACTTTAAAAAAACCCACCTCCCTAGAATTCGATCAAAAAAGAAATGGATGAGAGCACGTGGAAGAAAGTGCTCGTCAAAACAGACAAAGGGGAACCCAGGACTCAAAACTACTCAAACTCTTCCGTCATGCACAAAAAGGGATTTCTGTTATAAGAACAGGAGACATACGCGCGGGCGAGCGAGCAGCGTAGGACGACGGAAAGCTGAGGGAATCCTAGATTCGACTCAGATCAAAGTACGGCGAAACTGCTTGGCGCAGAGGAAAAACAGAGGAGCGATGACAGGCTCCCTGAGAGGGCGAGGGGTGATTTTATCATTGGTCCGAATCCGACGAAAGGGTGACCGAAGCGAAAAAAGGACTGTTGCAGCGCCCGGCACACAAGCAGGGAAGTCCGGGGGGGAAAAGACACGACGTCAACTTGAACATCCGGACCAAGTTAGGGCAAAATTGAAACGTAAAGGGAGCGACGGGTACGACGGGAACCGGGGAAGAGGCGATCGTTTTATCCCTGGTCAACCCGTACACTCACTCCATGAATCTCGGGGAAGGAAGTGACCGGAGTTCGCAGAGCGCGTCGAGAAGAGGGTGGAAATGAGAGCGGGGCAGGAAATAGACGCTTCTTAGAAAAACCCGCGGGGGAAAAAGGGGGGGGAACAAAGAGGGCTGGAACCCGAACCCGCAGGGGGGAAAAAAAGACTCAAAAAGATTCCTCTCATCCGCAAAGCCAGCCTGAAAAGGGGGGGGGGTCTCGGTAAGAGGAACAAGGGCAAGGAATCACCTATAGCTTTATTGGAAGGCCACGGACAGTTAGAGCCTTAGAAATGGAAAGGCGGGAGAACGGCGTTCAGACGCGGACAAGGGGAGAGGCGCAACGTCGCCTAGCAAAGGGGAGCTGGTAGAACCGGCTCACCCGGTAAAGAAGCCTTTCGTAAGCGGCTGAGAGTCGTGGCCTGGGAACGTAATACTGGGAGGCAAAGAGGGGAAATAACTTGGTGGAGAAATTCTCGCGGGGCTTAATTAGCAACGGTTCGCACGAAAAGGAATGGCCCGAAAGGCTCAGGAGCGGGACGCGAAGGCGCTCAAAGGACCGACAGAAACGGGGGTGTGTACAACGCGTCCGGTCATGTAACATCCAGAGTTCAAAGAGAAGCCATCCTACAAAAAAACAGAACGAGGAGGCTGGGTCGAAACCAAAAAATGTAATGCAAGGAAACCAAGAAACAACTGAAATTGTCAGGGGGGGTCGAAAAGGAGGACCGAAACCAACAGCTGCGCCACGGGAGTGAACAGAGAGAAGAACCTGGCAGACCAACGTGAAAAGATCTCCTTTAACACTCGACTGATCTGACTGACAATGATTACTTACGCCTATTGAAAAAGAGACGCGGCTCCCTCTGCTCCGGTCCGGGGGGGAAGCATCAGGCCCGAACTCGCAGAAGAGCAGGGCAAACAGGGAAGACTACAATGTACCTGCCGCTGTGCGAGAAGCTCGTCAGGGAAAAAAACGACGGGTGCGTCGCGAGCGGAAGAGATGGCAGAAGGGAGTCCTAAAGAAAAGGGGAAAAGGACTCCGGAGCACGCTCGCTAGAGCACGGGCGAGTCTCCCACTGGAAAAAGCGCTGGTAGATCAGAAAGCCGGGAAAGAGCGCAATTTCGGATCTCAGCTCAAAAAAAGAATAGCATTTGTCGACTACTTAAGATGAACGTCTGAATGGAGAAGGACAGAGACGGACGGAAAGAAAGTCAAACGGAACCGCGGCTAGCGAGTGCGAAGGAGGTCAAAAAAGCCGCAGGCATGCAGCTAAGGGCCATCAGAGGAGGTTCCGCAACGACGAGCAGGGAACGCGCGAACGCTTCAGGGAGATTGAGGGACTCCTCTTCGGATAGAAAGGGGTAGAGGTCACAGGAGGCAAGCGAAAAAGGAACTCACTCAAGGGAAAGAATAATCTGGAGCAAGAAAGAGTGTGCCGCTGAAGGGACTATGAAAAAAGGCTGTCTATTAAAACGGGCGTCAAAGGACGATATACTGGGTATGCAAGAAGGGAGAACGGTATTTGAAACACTCCATCATGGTTTTGAAAGGTGCGTCGTGTGCAGGGTCAGAAGTTGCGTTGAGACCCATCAAAGGCCGCCGTCTACGAATAGAAGAAAAGCGAACTTCACGAAAAGGGACAGGAAAAGACCGCGGAAAAAAAAGACAGATTGATGCAGGGCGGGACAGGAGCTGCTAAAGTTCAAAGGAAGATCATCAAAAACCTCTTCCGGAAGCTGAAAAACCGGAGAGACAAACGGGCTAAGGGGGGAAAGCGTGCAATTTAAACATCAAGACTCGCTTCGCCGGCTCCTCCACCGTATTCCCCCAGCCTGGATTACACAGCAGGAGTCGAGGCTTGCGTCTGAAGAACGTAGACACAGTCAGGACTCATGAACCTTGGGGAAGTATAACTGCAATGTCGGTGGAAAGCCAAATCTCCCCTAAATCCCAGGGAGAATGAAAGGTAATACAAACACCAGCCCCGTTCAAAAGGCAGCCCGGTCAGCAACCTGACCGTGAAGGGGAAGTGGATGAGCTATCGCGTAGCCTTTCGAGCATCTTTTTAAGTGGGAAGGAGGGCGGAAACTCGCGTCGTGGGGTTGAAAAAGAAAGGGGGCGACAGCAGCAGGGGAGGGAAAAACGCCAACCAATCATCTCGTGGGAAAACCAGCAGGGAAGTCGCAAAATCATCGAAGAGAGCAGGAACGACCCGTTCACCGGAGCGTAAGCGGAAAAAGAGAAGGGGTAAACGGAAGGAGCTTGATTCGAGGAAAAAGCCTCGCGAGCGGGGCCTCTTCTGCACCGTCCTAGCACTATTTACGTTCTAATCGAAAAACATCATCGTGGGTCGACGAGAAATAGCCGAGAGGGGATCGCGAGTAAGAGAAGGGGTTACCGGCCCTGAAGTAGATAGGAGGCGTCCAAAGGAAAGCTGGAATGCCACTGATCCAAAGCAAAAAAGCAGTCCAAGGTTGACCGTAATAGGCGAAGCACGGGACAGGTGCTAAAAAAAAGTCGCTCGAGCTGCATTTATAGACGACTAGGGGACCTGGCTAATCGGCTCTCGATAGTATTAGGCTCACGCAGAAGAGAGGGGAAGAGTAGACGAACTAACAGAGAGAGAAGGAATGACAAGCGTGTGGGGTCTGGGCGCAGGGGGCCAGATGGAGGAAAAAAGTTGTCACCATGTGGAAAAAAGAGCAGCGTACAAAGGCGGCCATTGGAAAGCTGGGTAGGTCTACAGGGTCGAGAGAATTCGTGCTGGCTCAAACAAAGAACGGAGGACGTCAGTAAATCATATGTATACGTGGAAAGTTTGAGGAAACGGAACCAGATGTGCGGGACACCCCTTCCTCGGAGGGATAAAAGCAAATCGTGAAGGGGGAAGGCCGGTTCAGGGCCTTCGGTCAAAACGAACAGGGCATTTACGCTCAAATTATGTGCTGTTTGGGCAAATTCCCTCACGTACGGGGTGAAAGGGGGATCATGAGAAGCATCCTGTCACGTAGGGGTGGAAGGGGAGAGTAAAGTTGTTGGGCAACGTTGACTTGAAGATAAAATAGAAAGGGGGACATGCAAATTCGATGTCATATCTCCGTCGCGCTGTTAGGGTCAAAACCGAGGCCGTCAGGGGGAGACGCGAGGGGAGCGGGACCTCACTTACAGGAAAAGGAACCACGGGGCAAGCATCATAGAGACCCTTAATAACCCTACCTGTGAACCACGCTGGGGGTGCTTGGAAGGAACTGAATTAGAGCCGACTTCACCTAGGGACCGCGAGACGGACTTAAAGTCCGTTGACCTAACTATAGAGATTCAATCACGGAGGTACAGATTCTCCTGTTCGAAGAAGGAAAGATCGGCTGGGGGAAACAGCTGACCCCGATCTCAATCAAAATCGTAGGTTCGTGACGAGGGCTACATAGTCCCATCGAGGGGTACACCACAACTCTCCATGGGAAAAAACTTAGAACCTTCTCCGGTACCGGGCTGAAGATCCTAGGGTCATCAGCATACGATCAGAGAACACAAACTTAACTAGGCTGACTCGCCTATCAGCTCGTACCTGGCGTCAAAGCCATTTCTGCCGATAAACGGAAGTAACTGTTTGTGCCCGACCTTGGACGGCTCTGAACAGAATGTAGTCCAAGGGAGAAGGCGGAAGACGCTTTGACATCTACGCTACGGCGGAAGGGGAGTCGTGCCAGAAAAAGCGAACTGTCTGCAGGAAGAGGAGACACAGGGGGACGAGCGCAGAGTCCTTAACCAGTCACGTTCTCATATCTTAAGGGGGGGGCTTCTACTCTCACCACAAAGAAGTAGTGTATGTGAAAAGAGGAATAGAGAATGCAGGTGGGCAGAGGCCTGAAAAAAGAGTAAAGGTACTCCTGGGAAAAGGAAAGGATTTGGAAACTTCGTCAGGACTGGAGTAAATTGAAGGAAAGTGTGGAGCCGCCAAGGTGCACAGGTAAATAAAAGGAGATGAAAAACATTGGGAGCGGCCGGCAAAAGGGGAGGGAAGCGAGCATTATGTCGGTGAATCAAGCGGGGGCAGGGGGCGAGTCAGGGGAAGGACCCTTAGGTCACAGACGATGCCGGATGAACGGAAACTCTTGAATAGATCTGCGTGCGGGAGACCATTAACGAGTCACCAACGCAGCCCGCTTAAAATCAAACAAAGATGAGTCGAGCGGCGAAAAAACCTCTTGGTCTCGGTCTCGGAGAAACGGGAAGAAAAAAAACAACCGGGGGGGGGCACCGGAAATGTGCTCGTGCGCCATCACAAGTTTCGCTGTAGCAAAGGAAAAGTTGACCGAGCAGTGGCCGAGAAAGTCGGATCCAAAGCATCACCTGAAACATTCGCCTGTTAACACGAGAGGCTGAGGAAGGGCTTTCGGAAAAGAGGGGCAGGGTCCATTGCCTCTCGAATAAGGGAAAGAAAAGGATCTAACTATCGCGGTTGAGAATAGGCAGAAAAATTTCCTCACTCGGAACAGGGTTCACACTGAAACAGCTCAACCCGATGAAAAGAACTGAATCAATATTAACCCTAAGTGACAGGAAGAGGGGGGGCAGAAAGACGCGCGGTACCGTACGAAGGGTCCACATCCAAGGGTAATGTAATAATCAAATGGAAGGAGGTACATAAATGCGGGGGGGTAAGGTGACCGAAAGAACCGGAACTTCAAAAAGAGCAAAGGGAGGAAGTCAATCAGACTACCTACTGACAGGCTAACAACAAGAGAACTTCCTACGAAGACGAAGACTGGAGTACAAAAGCCTCACAGCTACGTACGTAATGGGAAAAAGTCCAGAACCATACGCTCCTGGGGCCGAGGAAGTTCTGGGGGGGAAATACTTCGATCAAAAATAGGGACAATCTCAACACAACACTAAAGTGGACCGGGTCATGCTACCCCGAGTGAGGGTATAAAGAGGCCGGGGAGAGGATCTCATCATCCCTGAGAAACATTGTACCGGACAAAGAGATGAATCTCAGATGCCGAGGGCTGACAGGCTGGCGCCGAGAACTGTCCTTCGCAAGGAAGGGAAAATGGAAAAAACAGGGAGGTGAAGAAGGGGGTCGCCGGCATCACCTGCTGAGCTCCGCGGACAACATTAAGTCCGAACAAAAAAAAAAGCCATCTCTGAATGACACGATCTCCCATCGGCCTCTGTCTCCGTAGAAAAAAGAGGGAGGATTACACAGCGGGAAGTGACAAGAAAAAAGGCAACTTTCCTAGATCCGCGGCAAATGGTCCCGCCCGAAAAGGCTGGGACAAGTCACGGGCCGGTTAAGGGGGGAGAAAAAGCGATGGGAGGTGTTGGAACATGGAGAATCTGTCGGTAATCCTTAGAAAGATCCTCCAAGTCTATCCAGCGGCGAATTGAAACCTCCACAGAAAAAGTAAGTGGACACGTACCCATATTCTCGCAGAGGTCCTACACCTGACTGACTGACGGTCACCTGTCGATCGGGGAAACAAGAGGGCTCTTGTGAATGTAGACAAGGGGGGAAAACCTTAAAGGGAGCCCCCTGGAACTGTCTAATGCTTCCAGTCCAAAAATCAAGATCTGCTCCTTGTCCAGCAAGGGGAAAGGAGGAACGGGCTTAGACAGGTATTCAGCACATCCTTGAACGAGGCTGGATAGGTGCTTGAAAAAAGAAAGGGAATAGGGGCATATCAAGAACTAAAGCTTAGCGGTGGGGGTAACTTCTCGGGCGGAGGGGAACCAGTTGCACTCTCACAGGGGGGAACGGACCGCAGGGAGACCGGCGCATGTCTCGGGCGAAAGCGGAGAATCTACCCCTAAACTCAAAGGCCTTTGTTTCGTGTTCCGAGTGAAATTGGACGAAAGACAGCAGCTCAGACCCAACCATCCTCAAAAAGCGAGACAATCTAAGCAGGGTCATCAACGTCACCAAAGGGACATAAACTCACAGAACGCACCAAAGTCGCGAGGTGCGGACCTGCGCAGCCCTAACACACCGGCAAGGGTCTTTGAAAAAGGTGTCCGAGGGACATGTCCGCCACTTTTGCTAAAAAAACGAGGAACGACAGGCAACTTAAGAGGTGCAGTGAAAACTCGAGGGCAAACGAAAGACTACTAGGAGATGCGGGTCATGGAAAAGGGGAAATCTTAAGGCGGAAACGGAACTCTACCCAACCGAAGGCAAAAGCGGAAAATGCAAACTACGTGCGGAGGAGAAGGACAGAGAGTGACAGCTAAGAGGGGAGGGTAGTCCAGAACTTCGGCGCTCTGGCGGAAGGTCACAGGGTTCCTCCTTTACAAGGATAAAGGGAGGAGGCTAAGGGCCGAAAAATATCTCTGCAAACACAGACATATAAAAAGAGATTTTCGAAAGGTGAAAAGGTATCTTCTAAAACCGATGTCCTTGAAATCACGCGTGCTGGCCGGAAGGCCTAGCCAAATCTGGGTCCGAGAGGACTATCAATCATGGGAGAAGCTCTGCGACAACGCATAGGTCCGCCGCAGGCACGTTGTCCAAAAGAGCGCAGAAGGCGGTTTACGGTAGAGTTCCGACGCGTGGGAGGCTAGTCGGCGAAATGGAGGGCAAAAAATCTGAGCACGGCCCTGGAGGAGAAGAGGGAAGAGTCCAAAGGTGAGACGGAGACAAGACGCGTGTATTGCACGACAGGGGGTG
>Ga0179593_1417151_pt1 | contig 11490 bp, 11 predicted proteins | sample CZODoug2_1_08_16_FD_185931 | JGI IMG/M metagenome (GOLD analysis project Ga0179593, IMG submission 185931) | Vadose zone soil fungal communities from Angelo Coast Range Reserve, California, USA - CZODoug2_1_08_16fungal (PacBio error correction) | ecosystem: Environmental > Terrestrial > Soil >...
ACCACGCGCCGCCCTAAGGGGTATGAGGTCAACCAAATCCAGTCACCGTAACTTACTCTACCAAGATCCTAGGTCTGGGGGAGAAGAGATAGTACGAGGACGACCACAGATTCGGAGACGCGCGTTATTCAGGCAGAAAAGCGGCTGACTGGAGCCGGAGAGGGGACGGAGAAACTGTGATACTCTTTGGGATCAGGGATGTCGTAGATGATCCTAAGAAAAAGAGCGAGGACCTACTGGTCTCTAAAAGGGTAGGAGGTCCCATCGGAATGCGGGACCAGTGGGGAACGCCAGCAAGCACCTGGGAAAACTTTGGTGTGCGCGAAAGAGACCTACTGGAAAAAGAGGAACTACTTCTTTTAAACATGAAAGCAGCGAAGGCGTCTCAGGAGGGATCTGACGTCTGGTGGGAGAGATCCAAAGGAAGAAAGTCCTCAAGATCAGACCGATATGGACTATTGAAGGGAAACCGCGAAAATTCTTTCGTCGATGCGTGTGAGGGGCAAAAAACCAAAAGGCTCGTAGGGGGGGAAAATTGTAGGGGTCTAGGACATGGGTGAAGTTAGAACTATTGCTGTGGTGAAGGGAGTGGTCAAGTAGAGACCAGGACGAAAAACAAAAGCAACGGATCTCCGAACACCGGGGGGGAAGCTATGCTTCCTTCATCTATGGAAGAAGAAAAGTTCTCAGATTTCGATGAAGGGGAAAGGCAATTGCAGCAGAGCGGTTGAAGGTTTCAAAACACGTGAAGGTGAAACTGGAATGAAAGCCGATGGAAACAGAAAAACCGAAGGGGAAAACTCAGAGATCGGGGGGATCACGGTCTAGAGCGGGGGAGAGGGGACCTAAGCAAAAGAAATTGAAAGGGGTGCTTCCTTTTAAAGAAAAAGGAACTTACTCAGAACAAGACTCCCATGAAAAAAAAACCGCCTACCGTGGGTAAAAAGGGGGATCAATAATTAAGTGGGGCAAACGCAAAAAGCCTCGAGGGGCGGATTGTCCGTCATTGGAGAAATAACTGCCAAAAGGGAAACTGCTTCCAATCTGGAGCGGTAAAATCGGATGACCCGAAAAATGCGTATCCTCTGCTCAAAATACGTCGGTAGTCGCAGGGGGGGGGGCGTTCCCACAGCTTAGCGCCTCCCCGGAAGCTAAAAAGGCCTCTTAGGTCTGGGAGGAGGGGAGATGGAAATGCGACTCCGCGAAGGGAGCGTGGAGCGGGGGAGCGAGGCGTCTGGTCGAGCCACGGAAAGAGACGCGCAGGGAAGACATCGGCTGAACCAGAGAATCATAGGGGCCATGACTCGAGCCAGGGAAAAAAAAAAAAGCGCTAAGAGGAAAGAGTCAGCAGGGGAATCGTAGGGAAGGATGTGGGGAATATCTAAAAAAAGATGGAGAAATATGAAGCAGGTGGGCCGCGCAAAAAAAAAAGCCTCAAAAAGGTTACATTTCCAACACGGGTCGCAGGTAACGTGAGGAGGGTAAGTTGTCAAAAATGGTCTCCGGAAGAGAATAAAAGTCGGAAACAGAAGTGCAGTGTGAGCGAAAGTGAAAAGTTGAATCAAAAAATAGGAAGGCTCGCGACGAGACTGGAGGGAAACTGAGGAAAGGGCAACGGTGACGAGATTGGTCAATCAACCCACAATCGAAAAACACTGAAAGATGGGACCACGGAAGGTAAAAAAAAAGGTCGCGGGAATAAGGCGAGGTCCAAGTATGGTAGGTGAGGCGACTAGAAGAAGTGGTTGTTGCCAAAATCTCGCTCACCCTTACAAGCGGACGGGGGAAATCGTTCAGACGATCATGCTTAAAGTAATTCATCAGGGAAGACAAATTCAGTACAGCGACGGAGAGATAGGTGGCCGTGAGGAAGGCTCCGGGGCTGGTATGCCCCTGCCTTCAAAGTTGGGGTAGAAGCAAGCGGACGCTACGCTCCCCGGTGGGGGAAAGAAGACGTAGCTCCTGAAAGCGAGGGGCGGGGGCCTCTTTAGGGTAATTTCCCAAGCATAAAGCCTAAAATGAGCGAACCGACTGTTTCTCCATAAGGGGGAGGCGGAGGGGCCTTTATGACTAGAAAAGAATCGACTCTAACTGTCGGGAAGAGGCAGAACCAATCGGGTTCAAAGCGTCATTAGTCAAAAGTAATACTATTTCAGGAGGTAGGAGCGCGCGATAGGGGGGAAGAACAGACATCAACCTAAGGGGGGGAAAGCAAGGCTACTATCATACCTCGAAAAGCTAAACCCAGCAGGTATAGGACCTGGTCGAATTCGGGTCTGGGCGGAACATGTACTTAATCAAAGATCGTATTTCTAAAACTTTTTGCCATGGGGGTCAAACAAACCCCTGTCGTACAGGTTATGACCCGCCGGTACCTGCTCAAGGCGAAAGTTAGCTAAGGGCATTTCATAGTAGAAAGAGACAAACAGAATATTTCCAGTAGGCAAGAGGCCATCGCTCAGGAAAAGGATACCTCGAAGCGTTGAACTTCTTCTAGTTGAAAGGAAAGACATTCTCCTACTACCGAAGCCGGATAACGACAAGCAGACCGATGCAGGAAGTTCGCCGACCAGCAGTCAATACCATCGAACGTTCTAAGGGTCAAATATAGGTGAAAAGGAAAAAAGCTCGTTTAGGCTCTGGGCGGGACAGCTCGCCGAAATCAGCTACTCACAAAAGACGCGTGCGGTCCATCTCTCGAAAATTAGACATCTCATTCGAAGACCCGAGGGGGGACAGGGGTTCGGGGTGCCAAGGTACGACGGGGCATAGACGAAATTGATCGAAGGCCTTAATCGTCGGGATCTGCTGAGACGAGAGAGAAGCGCACAGGTCCAGACCCGACCGAAAAGAAGCCGAACTAAAAGCTTCTTTCATGGCAAGCGTTATTCGTTCGCTGGAAGGGGCAAGAGCCTTCGCGACCAAGGGGAGAGCGCGGTTCAAACCTGCGAAAGCGACGGGACGTTCCGGGACACGATCGTTCACTCCAAAGTCGCGACTGTCAATCGACAGACCCAAATTCCCGAAAAGATCGGAAAGAGCCTTTCTCGAGAGCTAAAAGGAGAGATCCAATCCTCTCAGACGGAATACCGCTGAATCGCGACAGCTAAAACAAGCACAAGCGGGGGTCGGCCCTAGACCACCGAGAACAGCTCCTGCCTGACGTGAGAAAGCAGGGAGGTCAAGGCTCAAGGCAAATGGCAGGGGTCGGCGGGACAAACAAAATCGGAGCGGCGGAAGGACCGCAACTGGGGCCGAAAAGCACGAGGACTCACCCGCTGCGAAAAACGAGGGGCCGCGCTGATTTTCAGCCACCCGAAGAGCGCACGGTGGTCTCCGTCGGGAAACCGAGGGCGGCAAAAAGCCAAAAGAAGACCTAGATATCTGGGAAAAAAAAAGGTCGAGCTGTTTCGCATGAGTCCAAAAGAGGGAGAGAAGCACAGTAAAAGGGGAAATAAAAAGCCACGAGCTAACCGGGGATGACAACGTGCTGTGGTACAGGTAGTAATCACGAGACAACATCTCGGCAAAGGGAAAGAAAAACGGTAGCGCGTCAGCCAACGGAAAAAAAAATCGGGAATCAAACGAAAAAGAACTCGATCCAAGGCCAGATCGAGAGGGGGGACGCACCATATCCGATGGCGAGAACCTGCGTGTTCTCCAGTGAAGGACGAGAGAAGAAGCAAAAGGCGAAGAAAAAAAACCCCCGAAAAAACGGCGGATTCCCAGAAGTCTGGCCTGGAAACAAAGGGGAGAAGGAAAGGGAAAACAGGTTAAAGGGAGCCGAAAAGGTCGGGGGGCATCGTCCGGACTGTCCACAAAGGGGGGGAAGCGATTAGACTTAAAGGGACCACTGAACCACCGCAGGAACCTCGAAGACGAAGCAGAGGGGGAAAGCGGCCCAAGTGGGAGCCAGTACAAAGAAATAATAAAAGGAGAAACGTTGGCCTTTAAAGACAGAGAAAGGGAATCGCAAAAGATGTTGTCCGATAGATCAAAACGGAAAAGGAGAGGCTTTTCGAGGGGCGCATGGTGTGCGAGGAAACTGGTAATGCTGGCGACCGAAGAAGAGGAGAGGTCCACTGGAACAGCCGCCGGGCCTCAAAATGGGATAATCGGTGCAAGAAGACGTCTGCGGTGCTGCTCAAGGCGGTTGGTCCCAAGAGCACAGTGCGCCCCGCTTAAGGGGGTCCGACTTAGAAAAAAGTCCAGGCTCATGGAAAAAGTCAAACGAGTAGGAAGAGATTTACCGGCATGGGGACGCGGAGGAAGTCGCAGGAAAAGGCGCACTGCCGGGGGCAAGCCTAGAGTGGAAGAGAACAAGAAAAAAAGCAAGTAAAAAGTCAGCCCACTCGCAACATGAAAATAGAAGGGGCTTGGGGGAGTCAAGATGGTGGAGAGGGCAAAAAAAAGGATCGCGACGATTACGAAGTTATCGGCTCTGTAAAGACTGAGCGCCGGGAATCTGGCTGGGGTGCCCTGGGGGAAAAAAAGGGGGAGGCGGGTAGTTACTCCCTGTCGGGGTCGGCAACAGTAAGGCAGCATCGAGCGATGAACTAAAGGGTGGTCGAGAAGTAGGTATGTAGGAAGAGGCGGGGGACGGACCGCTTTCCACTGAAAATTAGCCAGGGAGAAGGAAAACGATCAACGGGAGAGCGCATTAAGGGAAAGAGAATGGCCACGCTCGAAAGTTGGGGCAGGAAGGCAAAAGGGTATTTAGGAGCTCTTATGTAGGGGATCTGGACTGGAGGGCGGGCTGAAGCCGCCTCCCGAGACAGCTGAGGAAAAGGATAGCTAAGGGTGCGAAGGATCTCGATAAGGAAAAAAAAAGGGGAAGTAAGATTCATTTTAACAGTGGAAGACACCCCGCGTGGCTAAGAATTACAGAGAATGGGAAGGAGTGGCGTCTGCGGAGAAAGAACTCATTAGACGATGCTGGGGGGAGAGGTACAGTGAGTGAAACGCTGCCAACAACTCGCAAAGCTCCAAAAAAAATCCAGGGTCAGCTCGGTCTGAATCCTGAAGGGGGGGGGAAAAGGGGCGCAAAGGGAGGGTACATATGAAGGGCAAGGCGTTCTAACGTTTCGATGCGGTCGGTCAGATTTGGCACTATAAGGGTCAAGGCGGGATGACGATAATGATCGTGAGACCGAGAAACACTCTCAAGCAGGGATTAAGGAATGAGGGGAAATCGAGCTAGGGGCTGAACTCTGAACGATTAAAAGAGGCAGTCCTGTTAATGAGCAGTCGCTCCGCACAGGGGAATAGAAAAGGCCCCAGCCTTGGGGCATAAACCCCAGGGAGAAAGAAGATGGCTTGGTCACCACCGGAAAAAGTCTCCCTCGATTCTGGGTTACGCGTCAGGACTTCTCAAAGAAAAGAAAAAAGGAAACGAGTGTGCGTAAAACAAAGGAAGGGGAGACGAGAGGAAAGGGGGGGAAAAATCAGAGCTCAGAATTTTATTCTCCAGCGACTAGGGGTCGCGGTTTTAGAAAAGCGCAGTTGCGCTCAGAAAAAGAGGGAGAAACCTCAGGGAGGAGGGAGGCTTGCCGTCAAGGTATTAAGCACGAAGGCTTGGGGAGAGGGACGAGAGCAGAAGACGAGGTGGGGAGGGCCAACCGGAGCGCCCTTCCTAAAAGCGCGACAAGGAGAAGGCAAGGCCTTTGCCAGTACCGAACTGAAAAAAAATGCTCAGGGGAGAAAAGACTTGCCAAGGGAGCGTAGTCGTTTCCGCAATCCAATTCTTGGACGAAAAGCCAAATTCAAGAGAGGAGGTTAATAACCCTCACCTAAAACGAGGCCACAATTGGAACCAGAAATCCGTATGGGAACTACGGCTTAGTCCAATTTCAGGGAGGAAAATGGACTGTTATGAGAAAAAGAAAATCCAAAAGAAAAGGGGGTTAGCGACCAAGAGGGCGCTGAACACGTAGGCATAAACTCTTAAGAAATCTAATCACGATCTTCTCACCGAGAAAAAGGTGTCAATCTCTCAAATCAACACAAAGGAAGATATGGAAAAAAGGCTAAAGAGGGAGGAGGCACCGAATAGCTTGGTCTCCGGGAGGGGGAAACGCATGTGGGGACGAAAAAAAAGGGGGACCGCGACATCGAGAGAAAAAAAACAAGGCGGGATGTTGGAGTGTAATCTGATGAGAAAGGGAAAACAGGGGAAATTCATCCTTTCAGAAGAACTCTTAAACTACGGATGGGACGTGAAGTCCGACGGTATTGCAAGGGCGGGGTGAAAAAAAAAAAACGAGGGCTCACTCGGTTGGGGGGGCGTAGGAAAAAAGAAAGACCGCGGCCGTCCTACTCTCAATTCGGGCAAGACCGATCAGACTAGCCCGTCATCTTGATGCGACGAGGGCCTTGTCCAAAAGAAGAGTACAGGTCGGAACGCAAGAATGCAGCGAGGGGATCGGCGCCAGGGTGAGAAAACAGACCATGCACACGAATTTCTTAAGAAGACAAGCCACGGAGTCGGGGGCAAGAGAATACAAAGAAAAAGAATAGAATGGCCGGGGGAAAAAGGGGGGAAAAGACGCGAGCGGGGGAAGCCAAACGAAAAAAAGCAGAGCCTACGAAGCGAGATCAGTCGAACAGAAGGGAACACAAGTCTCCGCCTTTATGCGAACTGGGAAAAAACGAGGGGGCATGAAAGGCACAATGCCGCAGAAAAAAAAAGGCTCGAGGGATGAATGGGAAGGGGGGGGGGGCCCCACAACGTTCGACAAGGTGGGACAGGTCCGGACTTGAGAAGGGGAAAGGTTAAAAAGGCAGTTCAAGGGTATTAGGAAAAAAGCAAATAGTGAAAGTAAAGAAAAGCGCAGGTCGACAAATGGGAAAACGACGGGAAGGGCTTAGAATGTTCCTCGGGAGAGAAGAAAAAAGTCCTACGTACCGAAGTGGGGACAAATGAAGGAAAAGGAAGGAAAGCGCGTTCACACGTCGCCCGTACCACAGTCAGATAATAGAACGTGCCCATCGTAAGGCAAGGAACTGACCCTCCTGGGAGGAGAGCCCCTGTCGAGGTGGGGCAGGTCAAGGGAAGAGACAGGACGACATCGGGAAAGAGAAGTCTAACAGACCGAACCAGTACAGAAAAACCTGCAAATTGTGATCCACGGTCGAAAGGCAGCGAGAAGGTCGGAAGAAGAAGGAGCAAGCAGATCGGGTATAGGAAGATCGAACGACGAACCGGACAAAAAGAAAAGAAACACAAAGAGCTAAAAACTACGCCGGGTCTGCAAGGGGAAATATCTGTTCGAGAAAAAAAAAAATGAGAAACGGGGAAAGAGGGGAGGCTAGGGTCCGGCGGAAAGAGTTAGAGGGAGCGTGGCCCATCCAGACCTTAAAGTACCAAAAAAGAAAAGAAGTGTGGGGGGATGCAAAAAGAAAAGGGAAAGAGAAAAGATAAGGGGAGACGAAAATATAAAACTCACCAGAGCAAGACGGAAACTCCGGATGAGAGACATAAAAGGTCCCCTCGACGTCTCACTGGGCTCTAACTACTGAAGAGCTCCATTGTTGGTAGGATCGAACCCTCGAAAGAAAACCGCCCGTACTGTGAATCACATGGTCAGATCTTTTGTCGAGGGAGTTATTTCTGTGAAGGGGAAGGACGCCACCTCGGAGGAGGCGGAAAGGGGGTTTGCGGCCTAGAAAGGGGGGAAAGCCGTTTGCTATTCCTCAAAAAAAAAGAAAAAGGAAAAGGAGCGGTATCAATAGAGAAACACCTCCGTATTCCTCGAGGAGGCTGGCCAGGAACCAAGGAGAGACCGGGAAGTGGGCGTTCTGTACAGAAAAAGGAAAAGCAGTCGCAGGTCCCCACGCTCAAAAACGCGCCGCGTCGAGGGTCTATAACAGAGGCTGGTCCATATCAAGTACAGAGGGGGAAAGGAAAAAAAAATCAGGGCAGGGGTCCTCGCCAACAGGACCAAGAAGAAACGATGAGAGGGGAAGACACCGATCAGAGGACCAAACTTCTGCGAATTCAGATGAATAAAAAGACACTCGGCGGAGGGAAAAAAATAATCTCCAGCTGACGTCAATCAGATCGATCTCGCCAATATCGAGCGGTGGGCAGGAAAAAAAAAACGACCGATGGGAGAGGTGGGAGAGGTGTAGAGGAGCCGCTAGCTCGAGCGAGGGCCCGTGCGGAGTCTGCCCCTGTCAGTTGACAGAAAAAGAATTAAAATGCGGCCTGGGGAGAGAAAAAAAAGGGGAACAGGCCAGGTTCAAAGGACGGGGGGGGGTCCGCCGCTTCGTCACTCAGCAGGGAGGAAAAAAAAACAAAGTACAAGTCTTTCTCCCATCCAGGGGAGAAAAAGGGACACCTCCCAGGGGAGGAAGGAAACCTATCGTGAGCTGCCCCGCCTTGGGGGAAGGGAGGGAGCAGGTGTCAGGAAGGGAAACGGTCCAGGGGAAGAAGGCGCTCCAGAGTACGCGGAGGGGGGGGAACGATAGATGTTTGGGGAGTAGGCAGCACGGCGTAGACGGCTGCGGGACGAGAGTTGAAGGGAAATGTGACTGTGCACGAAAAAGACGAGCTGCAGTGATCGGGAGAAAAGTCAACAAAGACGGGGAGCGTTCTCCAGGAAAGCGGCCTAGCGAAAGAGAGGGAAGGTCGAAAGTGTATCGTTGCCCGGCAGGAGGGTGGAACCCAAACCGCGGGAATACAAAAAAAAAAGCGAAAGAGCTAAGAAGTAGGTTAGAGATCTATATTCAAAAAATGAAGGGCCAGGGAATACAACGGCTCGGCCGGGATACGGCCCCGGCGCAAAAGAAAGGGAATACTCCCTGACGCATAAAAAAAAAAGAAAGACCTGCCAAGAAGGGACATTAAAAAAACGATTCTGCTTGCACTGGTCAAAAATGGAGAAGGTGGTGATGCTACAAACTGGCAGCGCGGTTCAACGAGCGATGAGCGCCTAAAAAGGGGGAAAAGGAAAAGACGTCGATAGGCGGATCAAGTTGGGCTTGAGGGAGATTGTGTATGGAAGGCTCTTTGGAGAAAAAAGACATCGGAAGAAGTCAAATCTTGCTTGCGATCCGAAGGAAAAGGATGATGAGGTCACGACTTAGAAGAAAATCCAATTCTTTACGAAAAGGGGGCAAATCACCGAAGGGATAACAGGAGAGGAAAAGAGACGCACGATAGCACGAGGGGGAGGAGGGGGTGAGTTCGGGCGGAAAAAGTCGGGGATCATGACTGGGCGGATTCGTACAGGCCTGCCAAATCAGGAATAAGCCCGTAGCTGTCGAGGATACTAAAGGGGCGATGTCTGGGGAAAACCATGGTCACTAAAGAAGGTCTCATTAGGAAATTCTTAGGGGAAAAGTAGGATGACTTCTAGAGCTTCGACCGGGGAGAGAGAACAAAGTTATTGAAAGACAGTCAAGGCTTGAGCTTCCACTAAAAAAATCTCCGAGCACCCGGGATACTACACCACGAGAGAGTCAGCTCCGGCTCATAGGGAAAGTTCTCGAGGGGCTATTAAGCCTTAGCGAAACGTGTCAGCAGAGGGAAGAGAAAGGTTACTTCCGTAGCGTCGGAGAATGATAAGACGAGGGGAAACCCTAGAAACTAAGGGATCGTGTGATATCCCAGGAAGCGAATTATCGGAACAGGGAATCTTAGAGGGGAAGTAGCTCCGACGGGAACTGGGCCCTTCTGATCAACAAAACAAACGCGCGCCCAAGGCCCGGGTCATAAAGTGATAGGGGACTTGTGAACACCGCAAAAGTCAAGCCAGCGGGAGGGTATGTTCGCTTCTTGATGAAAAAACAGGTCGGGCTACTTGACAAAGGTAGTGCCATCACCGGGGAGGAGCGTGGCTACTACTGACCCTCTCGAATGAAAAGGGCAGAGACGCCTCGGTGAGGCTAGGGGGAAAAAAAAAAAGCCGGTACTGACTCCTCCCCATGCCAAGTCAAACTTATGTCCTTGAGAGGGAAGGAGGAAGGGGTACTCCAAAACGCGAGGGCTTGGATGCTGAGGTGAGCATAGAGCGGGTCGATAAAAAAACAGCTCCGCGCCTCATTTATAAGAAAAAAAACCATTCAAGGGAAGGGACCAGGAGAATGCTGTCAATTACTAAATCCATTCCCATCACGAAGAGCGACCGAAGTATCTGGGCCCGAAGGGGAGCGTAGTCTTAAAAGAGCAGGCGTTCTAAGAAGAAAGAAAAATATCAATAGCGGCAGTGGCCGCACAAAAAAGAAAAGCCTTCACCCAGGCCACCGTAGAGGAGACAGGGGGGCTTGGGAGGCAAAGGGCAGGACTTAAAAAGGACCGGAAGAGATCCCAGGAGGAAAAGTAAAAAAAAATATTTTCACTTGTTAGGGGAGAACATCTGGCTCGGTCTTATCCTCACCTGACAAAGGGCGAGAGAGGAAAAAAAAACTAATTGGCCCGCGCCGAGGTGGTGAGAAAAAAGTAAAGAATCTCAACAAAAAAAAGGGGAGAAGGAAAATAGATTACCACTTGAGAAAAGAGGGTAAGATCGGGGTCGAGATCGAGGGGAAAAATTACACACGTGGTGGGGGCTTCAAAAAAAAAAAAGATTTTCTCGAAAACCAAGAGGGGGTTCGAAGAAAACGAAGGAGATCCTGACCCAGGTGATCAAAGCCACAGCACTGACTTCAAAAAAGAGAGAGAAGTTTAAGGGGGGACCGACGTCTTGGGAGGGTGAGGAAGGCAAATCCAGCTGAGGTGCCGACATCGGTGGTTTTCCGAGAAGGAACTCTGGATCCAGAAGAAAGAAACCAGGAGCCAAGATATCCTGAGAGAAAAATCTTTCGGCTGTGCCTCGGCGGGGGAGGGAAAAAAGAAACATCTGGCAGGGCGAAAGGGTCCTCAATCCTTGATAGAGAATATCCCGGGAAGGGCCTCGCCAGAAAGGAGATGCAAAAAACGACTAAGAAAAAAAAAAAAGGAAATTGGTCAATCGCATGACGTCAATCAGACAACGAGGGCCTGTAAGCATAAGAAGGCGGGGAACGCGCGAAAGACTGGGGGAAGGAAGCGAAATCCCGAATAAAATGGAAGTCAGATCTAAAAAAAAAAGGAAATCTTTTCATCAAGGTCGCCCCCCGGCTCGAAGGTAAGTGACGCCCTGGAGATCCGTGAGGGTTAGGAAAAAGCTGGACGGCGACAATCCACAGAAAAAAAACTTTTTGCCGGTGTCACACCGCCCTATCTTGCCAGGGGGGTGTATGACACCGTCCGGGCTGGAAAGAATTGGGCGCGACTGTAAACGTCAGGGCAGTAGTATTAAGACGAAAGATGCCGGGAGTAAGACAGAGCTCAGAGACAGGTTGAAGGAAGGTCACACTAAGCCGAGCCTGCGATGGAGAGTGTTTCAAATGAGCAATGCGCCCTACTTAAAGAATTGAACCTTGCGCTTAAAAGAATAAGGCTGAGCACACCTTCCCGGGAAAAAGCATCAAATCGAACGTGAGAAGACTACCAAGAAGGAAGGAGAC
>Ga0179593_1427403_pt1 | contig 11490 bp, 13 predicted proteins | sample CZODoug2_1_08_16_FD_185931 | JGI IMG/M metagenome (GOLD analysis project Ga0179593, IMG submission 185931) | Vadose zone soil fungal communities from Angelo Coast Range Reserve, California, USA - CZODoug2_1_08_16fungal (PacBio error correction) | ecosystem: Environmental > Terrestrial > Soil >...
AGTACTGTTTTCTAAGAAGAAAGGAAAAAAAACAAAGAAATAAAGAGAAAGGAGAGTAGCTTAACAAAAAGAGAAAACTAAAAAAAAAAAAGCAAAACATCAATACAAAGGCACAAGTAATAAAAACTTACATAACAAAAAAAAAAAAAAACACAGGTACGGCAACTGGTCCGGGGTTGCTCAGAATAAAACAACTAACATGTTCGGTCCCAGGGGCTGACCTGGATTGGGGCCTCTCCTGTTTCCGCCCTGACAGGTGGAAACGTTGGGGACCCGGTCCCACGGGGTAGACGTACGGTTGTCTGGTTCAAGGCAGGGCGCCTCGGGTCAGTGAAGGAGACAAGGCACCTGGGCCGGGTGCAAAAACAGCCACCCGCACCCAACAGGAAAAATGAAAAGCACCTCCTGAATGCTTCGCGATCAGGGCAAAAGATAGGCGGTCAAAAAAAGCCTAATTCTAGTCCGCCTTAAGGGGAAAAGGAAGGACGGGGGCCACAACAACTCAAAATCAAGCGTGACGGAACCAGGAGGCGAAAGAAAGAAAAAATCTCCAAACTAGAAGGCCAAGAACAAAAAAAGCTCGTGGACTGGAGGGACTGTACAACCCCGACGCAATGACATGTTTGGGGGTGAAGTCTAAAGAACGCCCCAAAACTTCCCCGTCCCCGGAGTGGGGTTTATAGGGGATTCTTGGGGCACCACCGGGGGGAAAAGAAAAAAAGCAATGGAAACGAACGTTCCTAGGGGGGGCGAGGGATCGGATGCACCCATAAAGAAATGCTCCCAGCTGCCCCTCGGCAAAAAGCAGAAAAGAAGCCAAAAAAGTAACGTAAAGTTGAACAGCCGACTGAAGCCAGAAGGAATAAAAAGACAAGAAACGGGGGCGAGGGGGGGATTCACAGGGAAAGAAGGTCTTTACGATTTCACCGCCGAACGAGAGAAAAAGAAGAGCTGGGGACTTTGGCCGAATTGCAACGGGGTAAGCACGAGACGGGGCGGGGAAGGTAGAAATAACATTAGAGGTGCCGAGGCCCAAGACGGAGCCACTAGTCTCCTTCACTTGCTTGGGCGGAGAGAGGCCTCAACAAACAAGCGGAAAATAAAGGCCTCTCAAAAGTGGAGGGGGGGGGGGGGGGGGGGGGGGGGGGGGGGCTCTAGGGTGAAGATGGCGCATGGTGCCAAACGGGGGAGCCGTAGGGATCGTTCGAAAGGATAAGTTGGGAGGGGAACAGAGAAAAGCATTATTGGGGTATCTCCGTTTGTCGGCAACGAGAAACCACTGATGAAGGGAGTGGGAGAGGCCGAAAAAATATCAAATTTTCTTGCCGTACGAACCGAGAACGGGCACCCGGCGACCAAATCCCCCAAAGAAAAGATCCGCGAAAACGCCAACCAAGGATGGGTGGAGTTGTGCTTCCTGCCACAGAAACAAGCAGGGCACATCGGTGCCTTGGGGAAGCGCCTTCGGGTGAGCAGGGGCCAATCCATAACTGAGAGAAAGGCTCTGTTCTTTTCAAGCTCAAAGAAAAGGTAAAGAAAGAAGGGAGGTAAAGTGATCCCTCAGGGGAATCGGGCCGGAAGAGGAGGGAAATCGCAGCAAAAAGTGTGGGAAAGTTCGCGGGGGAACACTGAAAAAGATGAAACCATTGGTCAACACTTGGTGCATGAGTTTAACTTAACCTTAAGGAGGTCGTTACTCTTCAAAAGAAGAAATTTCCAAGGGGGAGAAAAGAGGGCGGTCTTTGAATTCTGGGGGTTCTCCCCGAGCCAGGCCCAGAGCTGGTGGGGTCAAACAGATTTCTCTAGCAAAAGAAAAAAAGTGGTCAGGGGGAACCATGGTACCTTGCACAACATGGCAAACAACGAATCACCCGCAGATGACCAGTCTGCGATCGAACTCACGAACACACTTGTAAAAATGGGGGGAAGACAGTTGAAGGACAACAAAAACCTATGATATCGGAATAATTCCCTGGAAGGGGGGGAGAAAAAGGAATGCCGCAGCGTAGTAAGGGAAAAGGACGAGTCAAAAAATTCCTGTACGGCAAATGAAAAGCGATGAAAGGGACACAAGGCCCTTCCACGTAAAAATGGCCAACTGGCGGTACTTGAAAGAATGGGGGGGGGAATATAAGGGAAAATGGAAAATTGTTCAGAAAAACACGTCACTCAAAATTAATCAATGGGAAGGCACAGGTAAATTCAAACATAATAAGCTACGGTTCTGTTGGAAACTTATGGTGAGATGTCTAAAAGAGCGGGAAGGAGCAGTTTGGGTAGTCTCCAAAGCCGAAAAAAGGAAAATGAAAGGAGCGGCGATGACTCAAACCGAACGCGTGCGAGGACCCAGGGCCCCTCTTGGGGGTAGACCTGGGGGGGAAATGGGGAGGACGGGCCTTCCACCACTAACAACTTTAAGAGCGGGGCAGGATCAGTAGGGGTCGAAAAAGGGGGACCTCGCCGATATGGGTGGGGGCTAAAAGTGAAGCCACGGGGGATGAGCAAAACACTGGGGGAGGTACACCAATTTTGTACCACGTGCGAGGAAGAGGGAGCCGAAAAAACAGCGCGAGACGCCCGCCGACGAAGCGAGACGCTGGTCGGGACGCATTCTGAGCGGAAGTACACATGAAATATGACCATAAATAGAGCCCAGGGCAAAGCGAGAAAACAAAAGTCATCTCACAAGCAATGGACAGAAAGGAAAAAAAAATCAACAGGTCAAAGAAATTCGACCAACCACTATACGTGTGAGAACGGGAGGGGAGACAGAAAAAGCGAGCATGGGAAATTCCGGGCAAAAACGAGCAATTCACATCTGGGGAAACCCGAGACGAGGAGAAGGAAGCTGAAAAAGAGGAAAAGGGACAGCCTGGTCAGACCTCCAAAGCAAAACGAAGCAGGCACAGGCCAACCTATCCCACACTGTGGTCTTGTAGAAAAACTACAAAAAGCAAGTCCTTAGAGGACGCCGGTTGGACGCCGTAAACCCAGGTAAAAAACGGAGACTTCTCTGGGAAAAAAGAGGGCCCAGGGAAGCGGGGTGGGCCGCCTGAAATCAGGATGAGCCGGCGCACAAAAATATCCCATTAGCCGTGCGCTTCGTGGAAGCGAAAAGCCTAACCGAAAGGGGTCAACAGATGCCGCACCGCCCGGGGGGGACGAGACGGGACAGAAGATTAAGACCCTCCCAACTGGGGGGGGAGCGCAGCCTCAAACCGAAAGGGTGTGCGGAAGGACCGCCCAAAGGAAAAGGGAGAGACGGTAGGTGCAAGGAGGAACGGTAAGCCTTCAGGCCGGGCCAATGCAACAGCAAAACATGCAAAGGGCCAACCGGCCGAACGGAAAGGCACGCCGTAGGAAAACCTCAAAACCTACGTTAAAAGTGCGCGGGGGGGAGAAAAAAAAAAAAAAAAAAACGCAGAACGCCCGAGGGTGAGGGGGTTGGATCCACTGGGCCTCTTTCCACAAAAGGGAGAACACAAAAAAAGAAATAGCCCAGACTTTTCTCAAACAAAACAACAAAACGAGTAGAGAATCTGGGACAGAAGGGACGGGGGGTTTGGGGGAGAAAAGGGGGACCAGCGGAACGTTGAAGACCTTCTTTCCGAACAAAAAAAAAGGGTCAGCAGGGCGGGTCTAATGCAGTTTCATGGAAAGGTGGGGCCGCCTCGTCTCCACTACGATTTGAAAAGGGAAAAAAAGAAGGTTGTGGGACTGGTGACAATGGAAGGCCTAATCTCCCCTAACAAGAAAAAAGCTAGGCAGAATGGAGACAGGTGGGGTCCCCGGCACGAGTGGCAAACGACAACTAAAGTGGAGGGGGAAAGGGGCGGACAAGACAGGAAATTCCAGTGGGAGTATCCCTCTTATCTAAGAACCCATTTCGCGAACGGTGTGGAACCGGGTCAGATGGGCGGGGGGAACTTAAATGGGGGTAATCCTACTAGCGGAAAGTGTGCGGAGGCGAATCCGAGCAGGCCACGGGGGAGTTCCTTAGTTCCTTTCCCATCAGGACGGAAAAAGGATGGCTCGAATGGAAAAACGTAGAGCAAACTCCAAATAGATAGAAATGGGGAGCTAAAAGAAAGAAGAAAAGATCAAAAAAAAGTTGAGGAAGAGGGGTGTAAGCAAACTCGCGGTTTCTGTGGCAGCGGGCAGCACAGGCAATCGCTTGGGTGGCATACTCACTGAAAATCGCTCGGGGAAAGTATGGGAGGGGGACCTTCGACAGGCAATTAAAGTCCATGCTCGGCACGAGGTACTACATCACCCCCAACGAAACAGGGAGGGGGGGGCGCCAAATTCAAACGAACGGAAAGCAAGGGTAAAATTCCATGTCAGGTGCAATGAAGCAGGGGGGCGGAAGGGGGGTGCCTGCAGAAATCGGGCATCATTGAAAAGTGAAAGACCGAACCCAGTGGGGGAAAGGGGGACCGACAAAGCTTGAGGGCTTGTATAAAAGGGAAAGAGGGGGCCCTCACGCCGCGTGACCGGGGGACTACTCCTCCGCCGTGGCCAAATTGACCTGCACGCTTTCGCGGCAAAAGTCGAACGGGGAAGGGGGGTCGCCCAAGGAAGCGCGGGAGGCCATGCGAACTAAGCAGATCGCCCAACAAAAGGCAACTAAGTCCCCGGAAGGGGAACGAAACATAAAAGACCACCAAACGCAAGGGGGTTCCTCGGGAACCCGAGCAGGGGGGCCAGAAGCCCAAACAAACATTCAAAGGAGGTCTGCTGAAAAAAAACGGGGGCGACAGAACCCCGACGAAACGAAAAGCGGGGGACAAAGCTCACACGGGAAAAGAACCAAAACTCGGGGTGTCAAGACCTGAGAACCCAAAAAAAAAGCGTCGGGCATGGCTTACAACTTTAAGGTGACAGGGGCGCGCCGGGAAGAAAAAAACAGGGGGACTCATGTCAGGGGACGAAGAGCTCGAAAATCCGGAAAAAAGGAAACCGGAAGAGTAATGGCACTTTCCAAAAGTTCCATTGGGTCGAAACTGAAGGGGTGCACAGGGGTAAAGGACAGAAGGAAGGTCATCACCTTAAAAAAGTTTTCAGGAAAACGTAACAACTCCGGGGAATCCGAACTTTTTGAAAAACAGGGGCCGGGAGGGGAGGGGGCCAATCAACTCGCCAAACAAAACCCAAAAAAAATCCAGGGGGGTGTGCTTATGCCAAAAGAAAACGAACGCCAGGGGGTGGGTGGTTTTGACTTCAAACCGGAAACAATGGACCAAAGGGGTGTCGGAAACGAAAATCGAAGGAAACAGGAAAACATAATGCTGGGGATCAGGTTGGTGGGGGAATGCTGTTTAAAGGTGACTGGAGGTGGGTACCAGGCGGCGCCCCCCCCAACATCGGTCACGGGATGAAGGCGAAAAAGGCAATCAAGGTTAGAAAAGACATCGGAAAAAAAGATAACCAAAAAGGAAAAAAAAAAAAGGTAGGGACCGTAGACCCAGGTGGTCTGTGGAAAAAAGAAAAGGAGGAAAGAAAAACACACGGTCAACCTTACGAGCGTCTTGCAGCCGCAGACAACACTTCCCACACCTAAAACATCTCGAGGCCGCGCGACAAAGCTCCAGTCCCTGACGCCCTTCGACGACACAGGTTAAACACGCTTGGGTCTAGAAAAAGAAAAACAACTTGGGTTGAAAGACGCGCAAGCCAGTTACTTGAGGTGGAAGAGGGAGGTAGAGGGGGCTTCACGCGCCACCGGCCGGAGTGCGGGGCAAAAACCTGCCTGATGACGTGGGGTTTGTTAGCACGGGAGCAACAAAAAAACTCAGTGTTTGGGGGGGGGGTCCTCAACTTGATACATCAAGGGGGTCCAGAAGGACGGGGACGGTCACGTTAAGGGGAAATTAAAGTAAATCGGCGAAGGGGAGACAATAAAAATGTTCTCTTTGGTGAAGCCAACCAAAAAGCGCGCGAACACCAACAGTCAAAACTTGGGACCGTTTACTACAAGGGCGGAAATGGAGAAGGTTCGAGAAAGGAAACCGCAAACAGCAAACAAATCAGACCGCGCGGCGCGGCGCCACTTGGGGCCGGGGCGACGTTTTTTTGGAATGCGAGGGAGCACGCAGTGTGACGGGAGCGGCCTGAAGAAGAGGTCCAAACGGAAGAAGTTGCACGGGACGAAGCGGCCAAGCAAACAAAAAGTACGGGTACCCTATCGCGGTTTGACAGTTCGACGAATTGGTGTCTCTAATACTGTCCCGCTTCCTCAGGGGGAGGGAAGGGAAAACGGCGCAGAATTATGCACATGGGCCCAAAAAGGTATAACTTTTCCGTTTGTGAACTTTTCTCGGCAATCGAAAAAAACTCTAGGGTTTTAAGGGAAAAGTGAAGGGGGGAGGCGGAGTGAGTGCAAGAAAAAGTGCACTGGGAGCATCGCGGGGTATTTAATTAAGAAAGATCATACAATCACAACGGAGGAACTGGCGCAGTCGAGGGATGGTAAAATTCCCCTTTGGTACTAGTCCGTAGAAAAAAAACGGGAGAGGCGGTAAATTTGTCAGAACCCCGGCTTTTGGAAAAGGGATTGTCAAACCCAACGGTCCCTTTGGGAATGTGAAAACCAACTCAAAAAGGAGCGCAAGGGGGAGGTTGTCAGGGGGGGGGAAGGATTTGGGAAAAGTAGCCTCCAGGGGTTTCAAGCAGGAGAGTGGGTGAGGGTGGTGCAGAATGGGGAACCCACGAAAATGTTCCCATGAAGGGCCCCAAAGGGAAAAGACCAAAGCGTGGGGGGGGGAGACGAGGAGTTGTGTTCGAGCCGCAATGCGAAGCACGGCGGGGGATTAAAGTTTCGCCGTGTGGCGGCGGGGAGGGGGGCGAAAGAAGGGGGACTTAGCGGAAGGGGGACGAGGCGACGCAGGGAAGAAAGGGACACAGAACTACCCAAAAGGGGGAAGAACCGTCGCCAAGGGACGGGGATTGATGAAAGCGTAGCAAAGAGCAGTAAACGAAAGCAAGAAACTTTAATTGACGGGGGACGGCAAGGGGAAAAAAAAGGACAACGGACCGCGATGAAGAAACGCAAAGATTAAAGACGTGAAAGGGTGTGGAGGGGTTTCGCACCCAGAATGCCCAAGCGCAAAGAATAAAAAATTGCAGTTCCAGGCTCTAAAAAAAATATAATAAACTCGAATCAGGAGAATGCTCTGAAAGGGGGAAAAAGTGGGAGTAAGGGGACGGCATTGGTCGCTCTAACGAGCAGGCAAAGCTATAAACTCTCCTCTGGGCGGCACTTAGCATCAATAAAAAAACCAAAGGATGAAAAAAAAACAGGGGAGGCCGAATTAAGGAAAATCAGACAAACCGAAAACGTAACAGCGCCCGTTTCTCCTCAAAAACAGAGGTAAGTGAGGGAGGGGAGAAAAAAAGAGAAATCAACAGGAGGCAATGGAACGTGGACCACGGAAAGTGGGGGGGGGTCATCCCGGGAAGCAGGGCATGTCGGGGGTTTCTGAAAAACGACAGGCTGCGCAAACCAAGCGAAGTAATAAAGGTGCAAAAGGGAGAAAAAAAAAGCAAAATGCACAGGCCTAAAACTTGGTCCACATAAGGCGAGCAAGAGGCCATGTTCGTCATTTTTCAAGGGAGGGGCGAAGAAGGCAACATGAGGTGAAGCCATTCGTGCATCATCCACGGCCAAAAGTACGGGAGAGAAGGGAACCAGAAAACGGGAGGGGGGGAAGGGGTCAAGAAAAATCAAGCACGTGAAAAGTCCATTTTAGGGGATTTCGGAAGAAAGTGTTCCGGTCCAAAGTGTTGCCAAGCAAAACAAGGGAAGGGTGGCGGTGGAAAAACGTCCCTTTAAATGGGGGCGGGGGGGGTCCTAGTCCAAGCGGGGGCAAGGAAGACAAAAAACACCCACGAAACACACCAAAAAAGGGCACGTCAGAAATAACCGGAGGGGGTGACGGCAAATCCAAACCTAGCAACAGCTAAAAAGTGAAGGCAAACAGAACATCAACTGAAAAAAAATCTCGAAAAAGATGAGAGGGACCACAAACAAAAAGCCTCAGGCCTGACGCAAGAGAATTGGGCTTGCCGTAAAAAACCAGCAAAATCCCGCGCATCGGGGAAAAAAAGGTGCAGGGGCAGGAGTCGCAACTCGGGAGATCCAGCAAAAGAGCACGCTGACCAAGTGTGGCGGGGCGGACTAAGCCCCGAACAGAAAAACGGGTGGGGGGGGGGAATCGAACACCTCAGCCGCGGGCCCACGTACAAAAGAAAGGGTGTAGGGAGTAACGGGGGGAAAACGGGGAAGAACGCTTGGGAAGGGACAGAACCAGCGATTGGGGGGGGCGAGAATCACCTGGGGCCCTGGGATAAAAAAGTTGTCCCAAGCGGTAGACCCAGCGGTCCAATAGAGCCAACAGAAAGGGACATTGGAAAAAGCACTCAGCCAGGTTGAAAGGGGGGCAAAGTTGACCTAAAATTACAAGATCCGATGAGGGGGGCGCGATTCTGCAGGGAAATTGAACTCAATCCTTGAGCCGGGGGAAAATATGCGCACCATCTCTACCGAAGCATTAGGGGGGGGCCTAAATAAGTAGGGGAAAAGAACGGGAACGACAGGAAAATTTCCGAAAGGGGAAGTCGTTGCATTGTACGCGGTTATAAAAAAATCTCTCCTGAAAAACTGAGGGGGCCAGAAAACCTTATTAGATCACCACGAAAATGAAGGGGAAAGTACGGCTGAAAAAACCGGAAAGCCGAGCACCCGATAGGGGGAAGGAGGGCGGTTTGTTGGCGATTTTTGCGACCCTGGGGACAAAACTCAACCCCGAGGTAATTTTTAAAAAAACTCAGGGGGAATTAAACGAAGGACCAAAGTAAAAGGGGTTTGGGCGCGCGCTGTGACCAAGAGAGCAAAAAAAACTGGGGAGGTCCTTAGGGGGAAAGTCTGATTCCTTCAAGGACCAGGGAGGAGAGGAACAGTGAAAGAACAATGAAAACCGGCGAACAAAAAGAAGCGCCATCATCGCCATGGAACCAAAAAAACAACTTGGGGGAGTGTGGGGGGGGGGAGGGTTGCAAAAAAAAGGGGCGAACGAGAAAAAGGAAGACAAAAAAGGGGAGGTGGGAAAAAAAAAAAGCATCCGGAGGGGATCTAAGGACCAAAATCAGGGCCTCTACCGAAAAAGGAACTGGACGGTTCGGAAGCCAAAACCAGCCAAAAACTTCTCTAAAAAAAAGGACGGCCGTGACTCTGCCAAGGCAAAAATTAGGGACGTTGGGGAGTCCATGCTGGGACAAGACTGGTGTGAGGTACGGAGATGAGCGCAACCACACTAGAAGACAAGGGGGGGGGTGCCGTGGGGTTGGGATGAAAAAAGGGTGATGGTACAAAAAAAATTGAAAAAGTTGGTCTTACGGCGGGGAACGCCGTCCCGGTGGATGGGACAAACAAAAAAAAAAAAAAAAAAAAGGACAACATGGGGGGGAAAAAGGAGGTCAAATAGAAGATTGTACCGGGGATGGGTTCATCCGGCCTTGGAAAAAAAAAACGCTCTGGTGGGTTGGGAAGACGGAACCAGTCCTCCGTGGTAAAAAAAAAAAAAAATAAAGTCAACCCGGAAACCCATGGGCTGCACAGCAAAACCTATCAAATCATATTGGGGTAAAAAAAAATGGTAGGCGGGATCTCGCCAAAACGAACAACAAAAGTTGTGGGGGTTCCCAATGGGGGGTTTAATTGACAAAAAAAAAAAAACCAAAAACGGAATGGATCAGTTTGGAAAAAATATAAGGCCAAGGAGGGGGGTGGGTGGGGAAGGGGGCTGGGGTGTGACGCCTAAGTAAATTAACAAAAGAACGCGGGGAAGATACACAGGAGTGGAAATGCAACAACTCAGTAGCGCAAAAACAAAAAAAAAAAAACGGTCCTGGAAGTATATCCAAGAACAGAACAAATATGGCAAAGGGAAGCAAAAAAAAAAGAACAGGTGTGGAAAGCCGTCTAAAAAGGACAAAGTCAGCTTTAAAGAGGGGGAACCAGGAAGGTCCGCAAGTAAAAAAAAAGAATAAAGGGGCAAGGGAAAGACCGGGTAATTGTCAACCGAAAGACGACTGGGGCTACGGGGTGGGTAGTCATTGAACACTTAAAAAAGGGGAATACGAGAGGTGAGAAATAAAAGAGCGTGTGAAAGGGGGGGGAGGGGGGACGGGGGTTTAGTCGCCATCAAAGCCTGAAAAAACAAAGAAAAAAAGCTGCACGAAAAACCAAACCCGCAGCGGTTCCAAAGGAAGGGAATCCCCACAAAAAACACCCACAGGCCAAATCGGGGGGGTGGTCTCCGGGTAATGGGGTTGTAGACTGGTGGGAGACTGTCCACACCAGAAGCTGAATAACAGTTGTCCACCAGCAGCGGGCCATTCGTCGGTTACGAAAAAAAAAAAAAATGTGGGGGAAAAAAATCCTGCATATTGCTAACACCCTTGTGCGGCGGCAGGGTGAACACGAAAAACCGTTAGGGTGTTTGGGGGTTCCCTTGCCCCCTAGAAACGGAACCTAGGCAGACTGTGCCAAAAAAACACAGATAAAGCACAGGGAGTACGAAAGGATAAATCAGGGCAGACTATGGCTAAATGAATCTATCGCGTGGGGCATGCGTGAAAACTGTGTGACACCAGTGGGGTTTTGGGTTGAACAAAATTTCCCAACTTGGGAACGGTGCGGATGTCCTGGGGAAGAGGGGCAAGATTATATCGACAAAAAATACCAGAACCGAAAGGCAATCAAGCAATCATCTCGGAAAAAAAGAAACAGGCCGCGCAGGAAAAAAAAAGACCACAGTACTAATAGCCAAAAACGACCGTACAAAATGTGGAAAAAAGGGGGGCGGCAAATCTTCCCTGACATATATTATGAAAGACGGAAGGACCCGTAAAGGGGGCACGGAACACAGCGAATTCCCAAGCTATTCTCATGGGACATGGCCCTAAAGCGCCATGGCCGGGGGGGACGGGGGCCAAAAAGGGAAAAAAAAGGCAACCAACAAACACACACGAAACGGCAGGCACATAAGCACGAGAATCAGAAACTGGTTGATCTGGGGGATATTGCTTCGCACGCACTTCTATCGCCTGGGTGGAAAAAACCGCAAAAAAAAGGGATTCATAAGGAGGCAACAGGGGAAATGATCGCATGGGGGGAAGGGAGAACGGGCACTCGGTGGCGACCCCTTAATGGGCAGGGCAAAACGAAACAAAATGGAAGAAAAAAAACTGAAGACGGAAACATCTGAGGGGGGGGGGGTCAAGGGACATCAAGAGAAGAAGGAAACCGTCAACGTCAGCACGCCAAGGGGGGGGGGTCCGGAGCCAAGGGAAAATAAGTATATATAACTCCAAAGGGGTAAAATCGACACAACCCCGAAAAAATTTGAGCAAAGGAAGCCGCCAAAAGACGGACTGAGGAGGGTGTAGGGGGAAACCTCCAGCAGGAGTGACGGGGACGTTAGGGTAAAT
>Ga0179593_1462948_pt1 | contig 11490 bp, 11 predicted proteins | sample CZODoug2_1_08_16_FD_185931 | JGI IMG/M metagenome (GOLD analysis project Ga0179593, IMG submission 185931) | Vadose zone soil fungal communities from Angelo Coast Range Reserve, California, USA - CZODoug2_1_08_16fungal (PacBio error correction) | ecosystem: Environmental > Terrestrial > Soil >...
TTTTATGGAGGCCTGCGGCAGCATTAAGACTGGAAATGAGGTGGGAGGGGGGACGACTTTGGGGAATGAAGCCAATAATAAGCTGGTCAGAGTTTCAAATCAGGCACTCTCGTTGGGCTGTTATTAAGGAGTCGGTGCCGTGTAAAGAGGCAGAACTCACTCCACATGGGAAATGCTCCTGAACGGCTTGTTATGAATCATTCCCAGTTGGCGGCAAACGAAACAACGGGGGCCAAAACACGGAAAGAAGTCGCAATCTCAGGCATGGCGAAGGGAAGGAACGAGGCGATCCGCTTATGAAACTTCGGTCCGTGCGGAAGATAGAACGAAAAAGGAGGTTCTTGCACCTGAAACGACCGACAGTAAAGGGCGGCAGTTGGCAGGAATGGAGGAAGCCTTGAGAAGAGTTGGGGCCTCAGGGGGGCAATGCTATGGTCAAGACAGAAAGGAGTGGGCAGCAACTAGGCAAAAATGGAAAATTCGTAGGGTTGGGGGCAAAGGGCGGTATCGCGGACCGTCGCCCAAGGAGAGAACGACTCTCAGGGGGGAGACAAGGGCGATGCGAGAAATAAAAATACAAGAAGACCTCCAGATAAAAGAAAAAACTATTCTGAAAACAATGTCCCAGACGCATACCTGTCGGACGGACTATCGGGTCTGGAAACCCTGAAGGTAAGGGGTCAATAAAAGGGCGATTGGCCTATAAGTGTCCACCGCGCATACGCGGAAGAGTTAAAGGAGAAATGAAAAAGGAGGAGGTAATGCTTGACGGCTGAGAAATCAGGGGTGTTCTGGAAGGAAGGGGGTAATGCACACCGGAATAGGGTAGGGAAGGGCGAAAGACAAACCTCAATTGCCTCGTGAGGGGCCGTTCTGGAGGGAAATAATGGGGACCGTCGGCGAATAAGAAGAGAGAAGAAAGAGTCTTGGAAGAATCGCGCAAAAACTGAATCTGGCGAGCTGGGTGATATTGCAATCCTTTCTCAGACCAAGGCCGTCCCGGTCGGCACATAAAAAAACGAGAGGACGGGGGGGACAGAAAATTAAAGCAAAACGAGTCAAAACAGGGAAGGGGAAATCCAATTGGTTTTTAGGTAGGAATTGACAAAACAAGAAAGTGGGACCGAAAAAAAGGGCGGGCCCTCGCGGAGGAAAGGGGGAAGGAGTTTACGGGACCAAAAATTCAAAAAGGAAGACAAGACGGGAGGCGAGGTTAGGAAGGAGGGCGAAGTCCACTGTCGCGGAGTCAAAAAACAACCCCTTCCGCCGAACGATCAGGATGAAATGCCATCGGGATCGAAGACGGAAAAGGCATCTGCAAAGGAACAAGGGGTAGGACTAAAATCAGGAAAAGCGTCGAAGCAAAGATCGGGTCAAACCACATGAGCAAAGGGCGCGGGGCAGGGGGGTAGGACCGTAGCGTTTGGGAACTTGGTGTGATAGATTGTTGGCCGAGGAAGGCGACGAAAGCGGAGATGTTACGATCTTCAGGACAGGAGGGGCAATAAAAAAAGGGGGGGGCGCGGTGCGGAAATGGAAGAAGCCCTACCCGAGATGCATCCTTTGCTTAATCAAGGAACCGGGTAAAAAGGGAGCGTTGTTCTTTCCAGGTGTAGAATAGGGAAAAGAGACATGGGGGGGAGGGGGGAACGGTGGGCAGTCGGGGGACTGGTCAAAGGAAATCGGCGTCTGAAAGTGGGTGAGAGAAGGCTGGGCTCCCTGTCTGAGGGCAGGACGGAGGAAGAAAAAAATGACCAAAAAAACAATTGGCCGTAGGGGGGATCGGCGAATCGCTAGAATACGACAGAAATGAGGGTGAAAATGTTGACGGAATGTAAAACGGAGCGGGAAGGGGGAAATACCGCCTAAATCTACGCTGAAGGTGGCGACGATGACGATTTCGGGCAAGGTAGATCGTCAAATAGATAGAAGAGCCTTAAATCGGGGGTCAGGGAAAAAAAGGTGCGGAGAGGGAAAGGGACGTTAGCCAGAAAGGAGGGACAAGGCAGGTATATTACGTCCGACTTGGAAAGAAAAAATGACTCAGCACAAGACGGCGCTAAAATAGAAGCTAGAGATTGCGACGATCCTTAGACAGATGCTCAAGGAAAAAGAGGAAACCCTAAGCCCTTTTTTAGAAGGAATTCGACGAAAAAGAAACGCCAATGGTGAGGACAGAAGAAAGCGGGCGCTTTGGGCTAAGAAGAAGAGCCGGGGTGAGGTGGCGTCTGGTTTCAGAAGTGCAACGTTCTGGTTGTCGAAGCCGCGGCACAGGGAGAGTCAACTCAAAGATCTCATTCGCCAAAAGGTCACGCTCTCTCAACAACACGGGGGAAACAAGCGCATTTTTGCGAGAAGGATCCAGTGATCAACAGATCCTGGACGACAGGCTTCAGCCAAACTTTCTGAAACCAGAAGAGGACAGGTTTTCGCACCCTGCATGCTGTCAAGACTGCACAGGATAAGCGGTGGTCTCATTCCAGGGCCGGGGATAAAAAAGACATGTGGACAGGGGGACGATTGCGGGCGAGCAGGGAGGAGTCGTCCAGAATCGCGATAAATTCGGCACCGGGTTCTAAAACCTGGAAATTTTTCGTAAGGAAGACGACGAAGAGAAAAAGTAGCAAGCTGGCTCCATAAGTCTATGGGGAAAAGGAGGGGACCAGAAATCGAAATTGGGTGCCGGGGCTCGCCGAAGAAAGGATCGACGACGAAATCGAAGCACGACGCGCAAAGAGGAACAGGAAGAGGCTAAAGAAAGTTGCCCCCCCCGCAAGGGAAAGATTGCCGTTGTTCGTTCCAACTCAAAACACTGGGGATGTCGTATGAGAAAAGAAAAAAATGGACAAAGGAAGAGCCGCAATTACTGAATTCTGGGGAGGGGATTTTCGTTGCCGGACCTCCACCGCAGAATCCCGGGGATCAGATATCCGAGAAAAAAAATTCAAACCATAGAGGGTGAAATTCAGGGGGGGGGGAAAAAAAAAGATATCCTCGCGTCCAAAGGGCAGAACGGCTAGAAAGCCACTAGGAAAGCACGCACCATGGAAGAACGGGAAAGGTGGAAGAAAGGATTGAACTAGGAGGGGGGATAAAAGCGGAGAGCCATTGACGCCGCTGAAGCACCACGCCACGGTGGCAGTTGTTCCGAAAGGTCCTTGGAGAGAGGAAAAAGATGCTATGAAGATTGAAAGGGGGAGCGAAAGAGTCAAAATAAAGTCCTAGTAAAAAGCTCGACGACCCACAAGACCAAACAGCCGCGCGGACATTATTTTAGAACCTCATAGTTGCCCTGTCGCAGGGAAGTGGTGAAGTATTTAGTACAAAAGACCGGGACCTGGGGGGGTACTCAGAATTTGCGAGCGCGAAGAATGTGTAAGGTCAGACTGGAAAGACAATAATGGGGATTGGGAAAGGGACAAACGACATTGGAAGATCCTAGCAAAAGGGGATCGCACGCCGGGATGTGCCTCCGCGAAGAAGGAAAGGGGGACCCTGTCCGGACTCGGCAAGAAGAGAGAAGCCTCACTTTACTGGGGGAACACTGGCCGGCGCCAAACGCGAGCCTAACACCGCGATTGGATTGGAAAAACGGAAAAAGATGACTGGGAAGAATTGAATGTAGAAAAAAAAGAGCATAATTGATGTAAAAGGGAACCGCCTGGTAGGGAATTCGAACTGGATGGCATCATCTCCAAAGAAAGAATGCCAGGGGAAAAAGGGGAAGACCTATTAATCGCTTGGAGATGGTATTCGAGAACGGTCCAATGAGTGCGAAAAAGAACGGAAGAACGGGCCAGTGAGGGGACGAACGAGGGGGCAGGGGGACATCGCGATAAGGGAAATCTCGATCAACGGTTAGGATTATCATCTTCAAGACCAACGGTCGCCCGAACGGGGCAACGCAACAGGAGCATTGAGTTTCCAAATCTCGCCGAGTAAAAAAAGGTTCGCGTAGAAGGGGGTACACGGTCGACAATATTTTATGACCTAATTCAGTTGGGACAATTTATAGCTGTCCTTTGGCAGACCGCAGGTATCGATTGTACATGGGACATCGTTCTGAAGGGGGGAGGGTATGCGGCTGTAAAGATGACCGGATGCATCGGGGGGACCTTTGGGATGAAAAATCCGCTAAGCGCGTCGGGAAGGGACGAATGGAAGCGATACGTTAAACAATCAATAACCGAGGGACATGGAAGTGCCGAGAAGCCAAGGAAAGAGATATTGTCTGATGACTATCCATGGCGGCGACCGCGCTGATAGGGAGCTGGCGCCCGAAGCGACTCCAAGGAGGAAATTACGGGAAAGGGGAATGTTTGACACTTTGGTCCTATCGAAAAGAATTAGACAAACATGAACCCCGGGAAAGCGTATGACGAAAATTGCATGCGCGAAATACAAGAGCTTCGCGCTTGGAGGAAGGGGGCTGAAAAGTGAGGTTGCCACGGACTGTGTTGCCAGAAACTGGAAGGGGCATCAAACAAGGTTCAAAGAAGATAAAGAGAGGAGGGTCTGACGCGCACAAAGGCACTTTTGTCGACAGGTATGACAGAATTGGACAATCGCTCGGGCCAAAGATTGAATGGGAAGGAAAGCGCGAGAATCATTTAGAGTAGGGCCGCCTAACATGAGGTAAATATATCGAGGACAATGACCCCTTTAAAACGGAAGAAGAGGCATCAGGGTTCAACGGGAGACAGGCTGAAAAGGGTTTGCCGATCAGAAAGAAAAATCAGAGCAACCCAGCGCGCATGGTGCAAGTCATTACCAGTCAACCGATGGGATTCGGGAAAAGAGAAGAAAAACAGAACCTGAGTCAAAGGAATAATGTGTCGATGGGGGGACGCAACCGAAGCTCCTCACAAGCAGAAGACTGAAGAAAAGGGAACCGAATCGATATCCGGGAAGGTGCAACGTAGCCTGAGATTTGGGCGGTAATGTTCAGTAAAAACGCACCGCGGAACAATGCCATGTGCACAGCATAGGTCCCGGAGGACGCGATCGTGGGCAGTTTCAGGGCCGAAGGCGCGTGCGCAACGGAAAACCTACACCTGCTCGGAAAGGAAGAAGCCCGCTCGGATCGTCTTCAATTGGGACGTGCTGGCGGACTAGAGGACGTCGAGCACAAACCAACAACGGGAGGAAGGAAAGTATTGGGGGAAAAGTTGCGCACAGGGGGGAATTGAGCTATCTGCAGTGCGGACGGGAGGAGAAGGGGTGTCGGGGACTTGGGGCAACGCGCCTGCGGTGGAGGGAAGAAACAACCTAGGAAAATAAAGGGACTACGGCAGGGGGCAAACATGGGCGGCCGCCTTAAAAGGGTGCGGCCTGACATCAAGAAAATCTGCCGGGGAAGAGGTGGCGGTATGATTCAGACTCCTTGATGCGCCGGAAGGTGTGGAGGCGAAATCGCTTCGGGGGAGTCAAATCTCGGCGCAAATAGAAGGACATCCGCGGGAGGGGGAGGGGGTATCCCAGATCCCATCCAGGCTGGGGTCAACAGGATTTGCATCGCGGGGCAGCTGATGTTGATGTGGGGGGAAGGATTTTTGCGGCCAAAAACAACGGGGGGAGAAGGGAGCCGGACCCCTTGGATAGCTCTCGGCAGTTAGGTATTTCGCGCCTTCCTGGCGAAATATTGATGGACGAGGCGCACGGCGGCGGATCAAGGGGGAAACGGAAAAAGGGGGTCGGTCGCGGGGGTGAATTCACTGCCGCCGCAAGAAAGCGTTGCAGGGGACGGGTCACATAGGGAGGAAAGGGGAAAAAAAGGACGCCTTACGTGTGCTCGAAAGAAGAGTGACAAGCCACTGAACGGGGGGGGGTGAAATCATTCAGTTTTCAGGGCCCAAACAGGCGAAGAAAACACGAGCCGACAAAATGGCGGAACGAGGACTACTTTCTTAAGCGAAGGGAATGCAGATGGAGCGGGAGAGAATCGGGACTGCGTCAAAGATAGAAAGAAAAGGCTTCAAAAAGGAAAAGGACCCGTGCAGTTCCCGTCAGGGGGGAAGAGAGGAAAACTGAAGAGGAATAGGGGAAAGTTTGGTCGCCAAGGGGCTCTGTAGCGAAGATACATGTGCAGAGAGGACCATGAAGGAATTCGGGATTGATGCAAAAATCGGTATAGGCCGGAAAAAGGAGAAACGACTTCAGGGACGGACCGCGGGAGGGCAGACAGGTCGAAGGATCGTAAAGATGAGGAATAAGTCAGAATAAACGCGAAAAAACGAGAAATGCGATTTTCCGGACGGGAAACTTCATATGGCCCGCCAACCACGGAATTAAGTCAGAAAAGGGAGAGTGGCGAAAGTGTCAAACAGCGACAGAACGGAATCGGTGTTTCGGTCGCCGGCAGAAAGCTGAAACTCCAAGGGGCGGGAAGGGGCCGCGGGCGGGGAAAAGTGTCGTAAAGATGGGACAAATCACCGGGATCGAATGGAAGGGTATCGAAAAGAGTCTGCAAGAATGCCGAAAAGGGGGCCCGGACGCCCGGGGAGGGGGAGAAAATGAAGGGGCCCAGGTCGCAGACAAGCTAAAGAGGCTGGGTTTACAAGCCACATGAACGCTGCGCAGCTGAGTGAGAGAGGACCATAAGGGACATCAGAGGACGTCCCTTGTAGGGGAAAGCAATCGGAACTGCGTGGGTAATACCGCGAAAGGAGAAGGGACGTGCAAATCCATCGCGGGTGGTGTAGGGCGCTAAAGGAAGCGCAAAGGGAAAAAAGGGGGGGGGGGGGGGCAGGGAGCTAGGAAGGCCAATCTGCTGAAGAAAGGGAGGGGAGGCTGGGGCAGAGTCCTCGCTGAATGCACCCGACGGAGGAGCGAGGTTTCGGAAGCCAGGCTAGGTGAAAAATGTCGCGGAATGAAAAAAGGAAATTCCGAGGGAAGCAAAGCCATCGATCGCTAGAGCAAATTCTGAAGGCCGGTTTACCACCCATGTTTAACAGGTGAAGAAATCTAAAAAGGCGAGGGCAACGACGGCACCAGAAATTGCTCGCCCTCATGGTGCCTTGGTTTTCCTTAGCGGAACGTCTTTTGTACTCATTTGGAAGGGTTTGGCACGATCAGAAAGAATCCGGAAGGGCTTAAGTGAACCAGGCGGGGTACAACAAAAGGGGGCGTGGATTCAGGGCGGAATGGATAAAGCCTCCCGCAGTGGCATAATGTGAACTGAACGGCAAAGGGGAAAAGAGTGGGCGTCTTTCCAGAGTGACCTAGCCGAAAGGGGTGAAAGGTCTCGCTGATCAGCTGGGACAAAATAGGGACAAAGAGAGGGATTGAAAATGTGGGGGGGGGGGGTAGGGTGAACCAATATCGGTTCTACTGGATACACGGGTGAAGGATTGAACGAACGGTCCCAGCAAACGCATTCATATTGTAAATCAGGGATCGTTGGGGGCGCAAATAGGGGGAGGAGAGATGCTATAAAACCAAATATTGAAGTAGAATGGTATAACGGAAGGTCAACAGCTCGTTGAACAAGAAAGACATGTAAACCGGCAAGGCATTCGAACGCGTAAGGGGCGTGGTAGGGGTCGACGCAAGAGGGAGGAAAGTTCTAGAAAGAAACGGAGGGAAGAAAAAGGGAAGGCGTGGGTACGCCAAGAGACGTGTTAAGTAAACTGCATTTAGCGAGAGCGCAGAAGAAACATGAGAAAAAAAAATGGGGCGGGCGGGCGGTATTAACATGCTAGACGAATAGTCAACCGGTAAAAAATGAAAACTCAGAAAGGAAAAGGAAAAGGAGAAAGGAGCGCGAACGAAACCGCTCAATGCTACAGAGATTAGCAAAGAGCGCGGCCTCCCATCGTACAGAGAGACGAAACTAAACATCGCACCGGGTAGGGAATACCGGGACGGTGCAAGAGAGCCAACCGCGGCGAAGGAGGATCATGGAGAAGAAGAAGAAGGCGGACACGTACTAGATGTTCTTCGAAATCAAAGACCATAAGCGAAATCATGGAGTGGGGGTAGAACATACAGATCAGACGGGTAGTTATCGAGAAGAGCCGCGTTCACGGGCGGAGATAAAAACAGGAGATGCAATGAGGAGAAAACCCCGATGTACAGAGAATCTCATAAGGAGGGATCAACAGAAGCGAAATGGCGCAAGATACGAGAGGCAAAATAGGCATGAGGGTTAGAGGACGGGACAAATCGTAAATTCCATGTTGCCGGGCGCGGACCAGTAGCAGTAAAAAAAAAGGGGACAAGGAGCCAGAGGAAATGCAGCGAAATATAGAGGTAAAAGCCAAAGAAAAAGACTCCATAGATAGAGATCAGACATAGAGCAACAAGGGCGAAGAGGGCGGGGTGCTAGTCCCGCTTACAAAAGCCACAAGCGATATAGAAGGGACGGGAGGGGGAAGATGTGCGGAGAGCATGGTAGGGGCTAACGGGGTAATCCATAGGCCGACAAGAATAGGTAATAGGAGGGGAGCAACCTTCGGAGGAGGAGGCATGTTTTCGTCAGAGTACCAAAGAAAGACGATAAAAAATGAAGACGATGTGACGCAAACAATACCATTAGCAAAGTCAAAAAAAATAGTAAGATGAAGGGGTGCCTCAAGATGAACGGATCTGGAGCAGAGAAGAGGTCGAGATCGAAGGGAAATGAGAAACTTTGAGCGTAAAGAAGGGGGGAGAATCGCAACACACAGTTCACCAAGGAAGCAATACACAATGACACTAAAACTGAATTGAGAATAGGGGAAAAAGCGACACCTAACGGGTTGGAATGCATGGGAAAAGAAGAAAGGGAAAGGGGCCACGAGAAAGGAGAGAAAAAAAATACAAAGGTGGACGGAAAATGAAAGAAAAATGGCACCAGACCACTCACGTCACAAAATCGCAAAGGTATCCAACTAAGGTGGGAAGCAGGAAAGAAAACGGGACAGAGTGACAAGCGATACGTGCAAGGTTCCCTTGCATTGGTAAAAAATCGAAAAAGGGCCCATTTGAAAATAACAAGGTCGGAAACGGCTCGAGGGGGGTCAACCACTCCTGTAAAGAAAGAAGAAGGGCAACCGAATGAGAACTGGCGGGTAGGGGTGAAATTCACCCCTGAAGCACACGCCCCAGGTTGCCATTGGTAATGTAAAGGGGGAAGGGATCGAAACTCTACCGGTCCTTCGACGGCTCGGGCATGAAAATCAGAGTAAAAGGCCAAAAACGCGACGGGCAAAAATAAAAAAAGGGAACACGGCAAGGCGCGCATGGGGGGAAACGGCACTCGCTATATCACAGGTGGGCAGATTTGGGGCGTAGACAAACGGGGGGGGGTGTAAAGCAGCAGATGGCGAGCTGGAAAATAACTGGGAATTGGCGCCTAAAGAGCCGCGACGGAAGGGGGTGGGGGGGGAAGAGGAAGAAAAAGGGGGAAGGGGGGGAACGGAGGGGAGGGGGGGAATGGGTGGCTGGGGGGAACGTGGAAAAGAGGGGAACTCGACAGAATAAAATAAAGGGGAGGGTACCGGAAAGGTAACGGGGGGCAGCCTAACCAAGACGTGCAACAGACGGAGTAGGTTCCGGGGTTGGACAATCGGCGAAACGTGCGAGGGAAAAAGGAACTCAAACAAAAACAGGCTCAAGACGGTGTGAACGCAATTTCTGTTAATAATAATACGGCGGCGAACGGAAGGACGGTCCGGAAAAAGAAGACGTAGCCAATAAACACACTCGAGATAGGGGAATGGGGGGGGAAGCGGAAAACCTGTGTAGAGTCTTGGAAAGAACAAACGAAAGACGAGGAAAGTGGAACTAGGGGGAGGTGTGTCGCGGAAGGGTGGTAAAGAGAAAATTAATGGACCTCGGGAGAGAAAGGGATGGTGCAGAGGGAGAAACAGAAGGAGGCCAACATTCAGCTCATGCCGGCGGGGGGCTAACAAAAGACGACCGGCAAGAGTCATGGAGAGGGAACAAACCTCTCGACGTATCGCGTGGGATCATGGTTGGATAGGGTGGCTTCAGAACGGGGGGCAACAAACTGAAACAATGGGGGAGCCAGAAAAAAAAAAAAAGTAGGCGGGTGAAAAACAAGGGGAAGGGGGAACACATGGTTGGGGAGGGGAAAAGAAATAGGGGAAAGAAATCAGGAAGGGAAAGGGGGGGAACGGGCGATAGGTAGGGAGGGGGAGGGGAAAATAGGAAGGGAGACAAGGGGAAGAGGGGACAAAAAAAAAGCAATAAAACGCGATAATTGACGCAATGGCCTATCACGTGGGGGTGGGAATAGTAACCGATCCGGGAGGGGAAAGGAAAGGACGGGGGCAAGGGTGGGGGCGACAGATGAGCAGGGAAGAATACGGAGGGAAACGTCAGGAAGGGCAGGGAACAAAAAGGGGGGACTGAACCTTGCAAGAGAAAGGGTATAACCGAGGGCCGAGGGGAAGGGGAAGAAAGAAATGGGGGGGGGGTTTCGGGGGCACCAGTGAAAGATGTAGTAAGAGTATGTCTACAGGGGGGGAAAAGAAAAGAAATGCGAACGAAGGGGCCGGGGAAGCATGGGGAAATTGGCACAAAGACAAATGAAGCGTGGAAAGTATACCAGAAAACAGGGAAGGGGGAAAAAAAAAAGGTTGCAGAGGGAAAAAGAAAACAGTGGTTGGGGAAGAATGACAATTGGAAAAGAATGGGGAACTGGGCGGGCTCTATGAAACACAAGGAAAAAAAGGGGGGAAGGGATGGTACATGGGAGAGTCAAGAAAATGATAAAGGCGGAAGGGAGAAAGGGGGGGGATGACGGCTCAAACGGGAACAAATAAAGTAACACTTGCAAAACTTAAAGTAAGATGGACGCAGATAGGAAAAAAGGGGAAGGACGCGGAGTACGGGTAGGGGGGCCTCAAGAAAGGGAGCAAAAAAGAAAGGAGAAGAGGAAGCGAAAAATACATGTTGAGGACCGGGGGAAATGACGGAGGGGAGGGAATTCTACCGCCCCAGATGAAAAATCAACGCAAGTCTGAGGACATCAGGAACCCCGGAGACAGACATTTAAGAAAGCGAGGAGAGCTCTTAGAACTCCGAACTTAGGGCAGCACCCATGTAATCAGGGGAAATTCAACGCACGGCTTTTCGGGGGCGACCTTGTCAAATTAGAGAAGCTCAACGCCGTTGGACCAGAACCATGCGCAGGTACCGCCTAGAAAGCCCTCGCAATACCCGAAACCCTGGTCGCCAGTAATGACAAAGAAGATTTAGCGTTTCGCCACGTAAGAACCACAAAGTTTCGGCCGTTACAGATCGTGGGTCTTGGGGGTGGACGCGCAAAGAAGGGCTTAGAAACACAAAAAGGAATGAAATGACAGAGAAGAGACCGAAAAATTGGTGCCTAAGGGCCTCCCTGGCGGTGGGCCTTCTTCTACCCTCTCTACGTCAAAGGACGAATCATGTGGATAAACACGGGAAGGAAAAAATAGCGGACATTGAGCACCATTGTCAACACTCTTAGCAAATAAGTAACGGCGTCGCTACTGGTCCAAAAAA
>Ga0179593_1482796_pt1 | contig 11490 bp, 13 predicted proteins | sample CZODoug2_1_08_16_FD_185931 | JGI IMG/M metagenome (GOLD analysis project Ga0179593, IMG submission 185931) | Vadose zone soil fungal communities from Angelo Coast Range Reserve, California, USA - CZODoug2_1_08_16fungal (PacBio error correction) | ecosystem: Environmental > Terrestrial > Soil >...
CAATAATAAGTGCGAGGTGGGAGAACGGCTCAAAAAAATGCGCTAACAAGCGAGAAGGGGGGGACCTGAAATCGTACCGGGCGTAGTGGAACAGGGGAACCAGCGCAACTCCGAAGGAGCTATGGTGGAGGGGACTAGTGATTTTGTCGGACCAGGGAGGGCAGGAGTTGGCATGAAAAGGAAAGCAGGAAAAGCGCATCCTGGCTGGGCCCATTGGCCAGCGAGGATAATGTAGTCGGCTCAAAAATAATCACAGTCCATCTGAATGGAAGCGCAGAACAGGAAGGCTCCAAATAACAAAAAAACAAAGAAAAGAATAGAGGAAGGCGAAAGAGACTGCGGGAAAAATCAAACCGCCTAGCGTCAGAAAGCCAAATTTTGGACAATCTGGGAAACAAGGAGGCTGAGCGCACACTTCCCATGAAGCGAGAGAAGACAAATTCAAAGGGGCTTGCTGGGGAACCACGCAGTAGGGAAAAAAGAAAAGAGCAACATCGGGCCTTTACGCAACATGATCTCCGACGAACCAACATCTGTGAGGCCTGTAAAACGGAGCAGGGCCTGTCCGAAACCTCGGCTCGAAGAACCCAACCAAAAACAACAGTAAATGGGGCAGCAGGTGACCGCTCATTGGCCCACAGCGTTCCTTCTAAAGAGGAAAAAAAAAAAAAAAAAAAGAGAACTTGGAAAAGGACGGAAGCGCACGGCTAAAAGTTGTTTAAACATCCAAAGGGAAAGGATTATTATCGAGGGAAAGAGAAAACTCCACACACCCTGGGAGTAAAAGGGGACACGGTCAGAGAGAAAAAAGCAGGGGCGGGTAGGCCATTGGGGCGCATTAATGCGTAGGATCTGGACTAACCCAAAGCCAGACGGGAAAAAGTCAAGGGGGGGGGGGGGGGCCCGGGAAAAGGGACCGTTCCGGGTTGGGAGGTGGAACCTTGTGAGGAAAAAAAGACTTTGGGCGACGCGGAGCCAGGGAAAGGCACACTGGCAACCGCCGCACGGAAGGGAAAGAGGGGATGTCCCAAAAGGACGGGGGGGCCATGGTGCCACCAGGTTTGCCCTTGATAGGTAAGGAGGAATCCACCCAGAAAGATAGAAATGGGGGGGGGGGGGGGGACTAGGGTTTGAGCGATCCTCAAACCGAGATTACCCGCGTCGATCCTGAAAGACGGAAAAATCAAAGGGTAAAAACACAATGGGCCAATGAAAAAGAAAAGCGGAAAACGTCGTGGAAGAAGAAAGAAAAAAAAAAAGAAGCAAGGCCCGCGAAAGGCAACCCGCCAGAAGGGGGTAAGAGAAAAAGAGGGCTTGTCCCTTACGGTCGTCCGGAGCGGTTTGTGTTAGGCAAGGAAAATGAGAGCAGACGGCCATCTTATATTAGGGAAGAGGGGTAAGGGGGAGGGGGCGAGACGAAACTCCTCCGCGCGAGGCGAGACAAGCAGGGGTAAGAGAACCGAAGAAAAAGAAAAAAAGGAGGATCTCATACCGAATCGACCCCAGGATGAGCGAAAAACCGGCAGAGAATCATTGTAACAAACAGGGGAAAAAAAGGGAAAGGCGGGGGGTGAACAGCAGGACATCAGAAGGGTCAATTCCACCGGGGAGGACGGGACTAAAAAGTAAGAATCTATCAGTAACATGGGAGAGGTGCAAAAGAAAAGGGAGGAGGAAAAACAAAAGCCGAGGGGAGAAGCAGAAGGGGGAGCCGGCTTGCATTGGACAGCTGCTCAAGGACTCCCGTCTAAAACGCGATGAGCGGCAAAAAATATTCCTAAAAGCTCAAAAAACGCCCCATCAAAAGTACGGAACGCTAAGGCCTTCAAATAGCTCCAATGTCATAGAGGACAGCCGAACTACATTCCCTACGTACGAAACTACGAAAGGGAGGGGACGCAGGGAAAAAACCCTTTTGACCAATACGTGAAAATGGAGGAGAGGAAAGGGAAATCTGGCAGTCCATCAAGTCGGGCGTCAGAGGCAAAAACTGGCGAAGCGAACCGCGCTCCCGAGAGCCGAGAGGTGAATTAAATGCCTGTTTCAGAAACGAATGAGGCATGCACAGGGTACATCGGGATCAAGAGAAGCAAGGAAGATTAATAAATGCGGCGGATGCCGACTCCAAAAGAGCGAACTAAATGCAATAGAGGAAAAATTAAGGGTCCCCTAGCACGAATCCCTGAGACCTAGCGACGAGCTCATACGCCAAAATCGGCAGACTAAAAGAGAGAGGGACGATACTTCAGGACTGCCCTGTAAACATCAGAAAAATCTTACGATTCGCGCGATCAGAGCGGCAACTACGGAGGGAGGGGAAAACTGGTGGAGGGGACATAAGCAAAGAGGGCCGGAATTAACGGGCACGAAAGTCAGGCGGTCTTAATGCTAGAAACATAGGACGAAATGGGACTCATTTGTGGCAAAAAGGAAAAAGTCGCGGGAAAATTCGAAAAACTTGGAGGAGGACGGAATACTACGGGAAAGGTAAACTCTCTCGTAACCAGATGAAACCGGGCAAGGGTAAAACATGAAAAGCAGCAGAAAAAGCGGAGGCGCTAACAGAAAAACATCGGACCACAGGGCAGAGAGGACGGGCAGGACTAAGGTCTCGGACGGGAAACCCGGAGGAAACTCGTAGGATGCGCCCGGACATTGGAGGCAGGCGGGTGAGGACAAAGAAAAGGAAAAGGAAGCAGGGTGACGTGAGTGAAAATCCCTGCTCCAGATTACGATTTGAGACCGTAGAAAACCGCGAAGGGCAAATCTCCAAGCAGAGAGGTTTGGGGAGGAGAGCTAGAAAAAAAAACAGGAGGTAGGGAAAGAGGAAAAAGAGGGGGTCGCCTGCAGGTGCTAGTGGGGAACAATTCGCCTGAGTTCGCAAACGTCAAACGCGAGAAAAATAGGAGGTGTAATTGTTGAAACCTCTCAAAGCGCTGACGGGGAGGGAAGGGGCACACAACAAAAAAAAAAAAAAGGGGAAAAAGGGATGAAGGACAGAAAAGCGAGTCAGGGAGACCGGTTCCAAAGAGCAAAGGAAGAAAGGCCTGGCCGAGCTGCCCTGGGCAATGGCTGGAGGGGGGATAAAATAAGGAGGGGAAAGCGAGTGAAAGAGTTGAAATTGTCAGTGGCAAAGAGGGAAGAACTTGGACCGCGCACGGCCGGCTGAATGGAGGGAGGGGTAAGAAAAAGAGCGCATTTTGCCTACGGGCGAATGAAGGGAAGAAAAGGGGCGTCAAATGTCCAGACGATGCGAGCCGGGGAAGCCATTCGTCTGCTGTCAATGAAAATGCCGGCAGAGGGGGGACAACGCACCGGTAAAAAACGTAAAGTTGCAAGAGTAGAGCATCAGTCTGCAAGCATATTGGAAAATGAAAATGTCGGGGAATTGCTACGATCGCGCTACTGGGGGCATGAGGGGGATATGGTAGGAAACTCCGGCAGCCAGTGAAGGGGATGATGGTAAAGGGAATCTGTACGGAAAGAGACAGAAAGGGGATCTCATGTGGGGGGGGAGCGCATAAGGGGGGACCTCTTGTATGGAGTCGACGGGGATGCGACGTTAGGGGGAAGCTTATAACAGGGTGCCTGACCGAAGAATGTAGGTTTCCCGGGACGAAAGTCAGGTTGAAGGGACATTCACGAAAGAGGCGAAAAAAGGGGGCCTCGGGAGAAGAAGAGGAGAGAAGTGGAGGAGGCGATTCCTCCCGAAGAATTGGGAGGAAAAGAACATTGAGGCCACTATTCAATTTTCACTTAGGCAAATGTTTAGGGGAGGGGAGGGAAAACGGACGTAGGAGGACGGGGGGAAAATGAGTGACCATACAACTCATTAACTGACATGTAAGATCCCTTTGTTGTCCTCTTCCTGCGCAGTAAGGAAATTCCCTCGATTATGCGCAGGTGGGGGTTCAAAAAGGGGGAGGGCCGATGAAGCGGCAACCAGGTCATTATACGGGCAGGTGACAGGGGGACCTAAAAACATGCAAGGGGCGACGATCAGACTTCGTCGAAGGGGTCGAGGTGGGGGAACAGCAACGCGGGCTTGTTGTTCACTTAGGGAAATTAGGCGGGTGGAATGAGAGATGCTAACGTTTACTATTACACGCGCCGGAATCCTCTGCAAAAAAATGCAGGGGAATGCTTGGGAGAAAAAGGGGGCCGAATGATTTCGAATGGGGAAAAATGCGTCAGAATCCCGTGTGAGACTACGGTGGGGTAGAATTACTCGGAGGGGGAGGACTTAACAAAGTGGAGGGAAAATCGCAGCAAGGTCGTCATTAATAAAAAGCAAGAAATTCCAAAGAAAGCAGAATATAATGAGGGGGCATCGCTGAAAGGTTCAGGAAAAAAAAAAAAGGAGGGCGGCGGGGCCGCTTCCTTCTCTACGCGGGAAAGCCGGAAAGAGGAGTGGGGGCGAGGGAAAGGCTCTCGGCTGAAATTGAGTGCTCACGACTTTGGGGAGGGATGGAATGTGGCCAAAGTGGAAGAAGCATTTTCGGCCAGACGGGAGTAGACTGGAGGGGATCATCGGGAAACCCTAGGCGAAACAACCCTTAAGGCTTAATTAGGGGTAAGGGAGGAAACCTTGACGAGGAAAAAAGGGGGGTTTGTCAAACCTGAAGGCCGCAGGGGGAATTAAATCCGGCGGTGCCGGAGTTGAATGGGAGGAAAGGCTACGGAAGAAAGGGATAATCACAGGAAAACTAAAGGTCACGGGGTTCAAAAATATACCACGAGGGCGAGGAGCGGAAGAGACATCCGCATTCAGTCGAGGTGAGACCTAAGGCGGAAGTGGAAAAGCTTGGGAAAGCATTTTTTTTTGGGTCAGCGACAATCGAGAATGAAAAGAAAAGGGGGAACATCGTGGGGGGGGGGGGGGGGGGGTGAAGAAAGCGCGAAAAAGATGTGGTGGAGGCGCGCGCTGTGCAGTAAATCGGGGAAGATTCTCTTTGACCCAAAAGACGGGAGGGAACCTGTGGGTTTTGAAGGGGGGGGGGGGGAGCGGGGAAGGAAAAGGGTGACTGAACAATGCTTAAGTTTTGTACTTCAGAAACGCTGTAGAGGAAGCAGTTGCACTTTTGCTTCGAAGTTGAGGAACAGCGCGAAGGGTTAACGACCACGAGACAATGGGTGCACGACGAAATCGGAAGAGTGATGGAAATGCGAAGCCAATAAGGTTATCTCAGTAAGCCGAAGTGTCCACACTTGGGAGGACCTCGATTGGGAGGAGGGAGCAGGGGGGAGTTGGGATTTGAAGCATATTAAGCGGTCGAATTTGAACAAGCGCGTAAGGGAGAAAGCCTGGGTTCAGGGATTCCCTTCGGGCGGTAAAGAAGGGGGGGGAGCAAAAGGTTCTCCCTTGATCCCCGACGCCAGGAGGGGGGGTAACGGGCGAGTAGGAGCTCACGAGCACTACTTTCAAGCCCCGGCTAAAGAAGGAAGAAAAAAAGAAACCTCAACATTTGAGCTTGAGAGAGAAAGAGTGGTTTAAAAAAAAATGAGAACCACTACAGGTATTATAAATATACTTCCGAGGGCGGTAACTCTCATTTGGGGGGGGGGAAGGGGGGGATCAAAAAAGCTCTCTGAGGCGTTTTAGAGCTAATAACAAAAAAAAGGGTAGGTGAAAATATATAAATCAGACTCTCTGAACGCGTAGAAACATCTCCACCTGCAGATACAGAGAGAAGGGATGGCTCAGGTCTAAGGGCGGAGGGGAAATTGTGGGGAAAGCATCAAGAGACGCGATCGGCAGGGTTTAGTGGACGATTGAGGGGGTACTTAATGAGGGCGACCAGGGATTTCAATGGAACGTGCGTAAGGTCGTTAGCGCAGCCTGAAAAATGGCCGTGCGGGGAGGGGTAGAAAGGGGCGCACAGCGAAGAAAGAATACCGGTCACCATCGAAGGGAATCCTAAAACGAATACCAGAAAGGGGTGCAAAATGACGCCGCCGGGTCAGGAGGATGCAAATAGACGCAAGAGCGAGCAGAATGAAGGGTCTCAATTACCTCCGGCAAAGGACATAACGAGGCATTCTGCCCTCCAGTCAATACGAGGAGGTTTATGAACAAAGGAGGGTATGCTGCGGGGGGAAAAAACCAGAAGAAAGAGGGCCGAAAGAAATGCTCTCATTCAACTTCCCAAAAGTCCGTAAAAACTCACCCTCAATGTCAAGAACCCTGAAACGCTAATCCCCCAATAAAAATGAAGGGGGATTTCAGGGGCAGGTTTTGTCCAGGAGACAGCTTGACCCCGAGAACCACCCGCAAAAAGCCGCCGAGGAAAGGGAAAATCCGTTCGAACGGGGGGAGCAAGGGGGTTCAGGAGGAAATGGCAGGAAAGGACTCGAGCCGGCTACCACACAACCGGGTTAATCAGGGGGGAACGAGCAGCTCTTTCACTCCGATCCGGAATTCAAAACGGGGGAAGGGGAAAAGGATGTGGAGAATTGTCAAGGTCAAAATTCATAGCAGCTCGGGGGTATAGGACCTGGAAAGTGACCTGTAAGGGGTAGTTTTTGACATTGGGAGTAAAATAAAACCCCCGCGGAAGTGACCGAAAAAAAAAAAAGGAGACCGGAGAAAGGAAGAACCCCCGCAGCGGAACAGGGTGCAAAAAAGTTTTGAAGGGACCGGAATAGGGAAAGTTTCGACTGATAAAAAATAAAGGATAGAAAAAAGGGGGGGGGGGAAGTTGTCGAAGGATCAGAAAAAACTTGGGAAGAAAGACGGCGGCAGGAATCAAACAAAACCTTGGTACCAGGGGCCAACAATTCAAATAAAAGTGCAAACGTAACGGAAGTGCCTGCCTAAGAAAAAGCAAGGCCCGAAGAAGGAACAAAAAGTAGAGAGGCCGCGGCTGCGTTTTGCCAAATAACGGCGGGCCAAACGTCGGTTTTGCCGAACGGGGGGGGAAACCGGGAGGAGCGAGAAGACAAGTCAGGAAGGCGCCTTAATTTTAAGGGAAAGTCGCGTAACCCGCCGAAATTACAAAGGAGAATACCACGGCACCGGTTGGGGGATAAAAGGAAATAAAACTGCAACGGAATGAAACCAAAAACGTCTCATCTCAACTCGCTGGCGTCTAATAACCTCGGGGACAGGAAATCAGGGGAGGAAATAACCATTGGCAAAGGAAGTTGGACCTATTCGGCATCAGACGCTGTTCAGCAACAAACACCAGGTTCGGTGAAAGCTGGTTCATCAACAGGAAAATCAGATCAGTCCAATTTAAGTGCAAAAACCAAACAAAAAAAAAAGGAAAAAAAAAAAAAAAAAAAAAAAAAAAACCAAAAACAAACCACAAAAAAAAAAAAAAAAAAAAAAACAACAAAAAAAACTCACACCCCCATCCTAACCTGGGCAGTTACCCTTCAAAACACGGACTAAAGATGAGCGTCGCCGGGCTTCATTCTCAGTCGCGGAAAAGCCAATGAAACGCCCTTAAATTAAAGTATGGGCTCTAAGTGAAAAACTAGAAGATGATCAACAAAAGGAGGGAATCATAGGTATATTTACAGCGAAGAGGAAAAAATTAATCTAACCAGTCTGTGTCATCGAGGGGAAACAGAACTACAGAACGAAAAGAAAAATAAACCTCTTGGTCCTCCAGAAGAACGAATTTGTTGGGGGGGCCTAAACTGTTAAATTTCCGAGGATGACAAACCAAGCAAGGAAACTTACCAGGAAAGAAAGCCAACATAGAGCCAGGTGGAGCTGAGGCACCGTTCGCGAGAGTCGTACGCAGAAGAGGACGCATTTCGGTGATTAACTTCCCCTTGAGAAACAGACATCAAAGGGGTCGTCATGTGAAAAAAGGGGAAAAGGGAAGAAAGCGGCACTCCGAATCCAGTCGAGAGATAACCCAAATCTGAACTCATGCAGAGAGGGACGGGTCCGAAACAGGGAAAAAAGAAAGCCAGGCGCACTGTGAGCGACGTCTCAGAGAAACCAGCCGACATTGCCCCATTAGCGCGGACTTAAAAAAGACATTCCGCTGAAGACGCAGAGAAGGATGAGGAAGAACGACGACTCAAACGGAGAAAGGCAAAAGACGGGGAGAGAAAACCTGGGGAGCGCACCGGAGGCAAGACCATTGAACTTGCGAACGAAAGTTCATCGAGGGGGGATGGTCCAAGCGAAGCGGCCGGAATGAGGGGAGGGTTGAAGAAAGGACATTCAGAGAGGAAAAAATCAGATCTCCTGGTCCCGTTACTCGACAGAAAAAAGAGGGGGGACAAAGGGGATGACGCGGGAAAAATGGACAGCAAAGGACAGCGAGGGGGGACCGGAAAGGGTGGCGCAAAGCAACCTCTCTGGCTGCAAGGCCTGCCAGTAGGCTGAACGCGTATTTGTCATAGGGGAAGTACCTTCAGGAGGACCGCGGGAGAGGATGCTCCGACATGAACGGCCGAGTGGAAGGGTGCCAAAAGGAAAGAATGTTCCGTTGGTAAAATAAGGATACAAGAGGAAACGTTAATCGTTGCGTGAGGTAACAAGCCCTCTCCTTTCAAATCGACCAAGCAGGAAAAGAAGGGGGGGTTAGAGGCCTCAACCAACAAGGAGGAGAGGGGGGAAATAGAAAAAGGGGGGAGAATTCGTGGGCAAGGGGTGAAGGGTAACCAGGAGCGGCTGTTAGAACAACGCGCGAGAAAATCGTAAAAAGTGTTAGCCGTGATGAACAACATCGGGGAAAAAACGCTAAAGAGTTAAGAGGGGAACGGAACGCTGGCGGTCAGGCGGCCACAATAGAAGGAGGGGAGGAACGCCGGTGTCCTCGCGAGAACCTTAAGGGAAACTGCCGGGGAGGGGAAACGAGATTACAAGGAAGAAAATGTCTTTCCATTTGCACCATCAATCGGTGAAGAGAGGGGGGCGTTTTGGGGAATTGTGCAAGTCCATCTTGTCAGCGCGGAAAGGCGCCGAAAACGGAATAACAAGGGAGGGCTCGAAGGGGGAATCTAATGAAAAGGAAGGCAAAAAATTAGGTCGGGGACCTCTTTCGGTCCGGAAGGAAAAAAAACGAGGTGAATGCGCTGGCAATGCCAGGAAAAGTCTCAGGGGAGGAAACAGGGGTCCGAAAATCGATCTGTACTCGAGCTGCTCTTATTCACATAGGGGTAAAAGTTGGATTTTAAAGAATAGAGGGGAGGACGACAAAAAATAGACTGGAGGGTCATAGCGGGGGCGAGAGGCGTCGTCTCAGGTAGAAAATGAGAAAGCTTCATAAAGAGGGAAACGGCCCAAATCTAGGCTTGAGGTGAAGGAAGAAAGGTGGGGGGAGACTGAATGAGGGTGAAATTCTCGGGCGTGCGCGAAGGCCGCGGCTCCCAGGGACAGCAAGGAAAGGGAGGGGACTGCGAATTGTCCTTCCTTCAAGGGGTCACGTCGACGGATCTGTTCTCCTAAAGACGACGATCTGCGACGGTGAGGGAGGATGCCGGGGAACGCGAAAGAGGTGAAGGAGGCAGGAAAGGGGAAAGGGTTGAACCCAAGAAAAATTTTACGTTGCAATGTGACTGGTTGAGGCGGGACCCGGGAGGGTACTATTCGAAAGAAAATCGATAAAAACTGGGAGAGAAGGGGGGGGGCCGGGGAAGGTACGAGGGGAAAAATCTCCTCGATGATGGGCCTATGGTGTGATCTGGGGCGAGGACTATAAAACAACTCGGGGGGGTAAGGGGTCACTCCTTGAAATGGTCCTTGCGAAGAATGAAGAGACACGAGAAGCTTAGGGACTCCTGGGGGGCGGAGCAACGCGTTGCGGTTGCACGTGCGATTGACTGCTCTAGTCTGGAATTTGGGAAAATAAAAGGGGGGGGGGGACTCTGACCCGGGGCCGGGGAAATCGGTCAAAAACCTTCATGAAGGCCGGGGAAATTTTCCTAAAGAATTTTCGGGAAGGGAAAAAAAGGGGTGGATGAGGAGGAAAAAGATAGGAGACTTTGGGATCATGATCATTAATGACGGGGGGATCCGTAGCCCGTGGGTTCGAAAGGAGGACAGGGACTCTAAGGGGGATAAACACAAAGTAAAAAAAAGCTGAAGGAAAGAGAAGAAATGTCAAGGTAGAGTACTGCGGTCAGACGAAAAAACCGTAGAGGCCGAGGCAGGTACTACGACTCTTACGAAAAAGGGGACTTCTTCATTGAGGCAAATCTCGCGGGAGGGGCAGGATTGAGGTAGGCAGAAAAAGGGGAAGGGGGGGGGAAAAAAGGAAGTGTAGGGAGGTTTGCATGTTTAAGAGAAGGTGAAGGATTCACTAGCCGTCCGGTAGTCCTCGTGTAGGACAAGGGGAGAGAAAAAAAAAAAAAAAAACCTAAAGGAGAATAAAAAGGGAGGCGGGGACAGAATGTCGCCAACTGTACTAAATCCGTCACACTTGGGGGGGTGGGAAGGAAAACCCACCAAAAATGTCCAGAAGCCGGGGGGGGGAAAAAGAAAAGGACGGAATGACCGGGGGGGGGAAGGGGAAAGGGATCCAAAATGCGGCTGACCTTATTAATCACAAAACGAAAAAGGAGAATTTCCCTTTTTGTTCCCAAGGAGAAGAAAAGCAGTGCTATCACGGGGCTAGGGGGGGGTGGAAATCAAAATCTGTGCAAATAGAAAGGGGGAAGCAAAACAGGAGTTTGGGAAAAGGAAATGAGAGGCCGTTTTGAAAGACAGGGGCAGAGGAAGGGGGGAGGGGACGCCAACCGGGGAAATTTGGATGGCAGTTGGGGCGGGAAAGGCTTCAGGGGGGAAAGGGGTAAAAAAGGGGAAGAACGGGGTCTTGGCAGGTCATCTTAGGGCGGGCAAGACGAAGGGACCAACCTGACAGGGAAAAACGTATTTAAGGGGGTGGGGCTAGGAAAAGACAAAGGGGGGGCGTCAAGGTCCTTCTCGTTTGGGGGTACGAAGGAAACCGCTTGGGGAGAGGAATCTTTTGCCTGGGGGCGGAGAAGAATTGACAGGGGGCAAGAAAGGAGACTCGGGGGGGAGAAACAGAAGAAGACACCACAAAGGGGGGGTCAAAAAAAAAAATCGAATCGTGCGGATGAGCAAAGCCGGTGAGAGTGGCGGGTCCTTGAGAGAGGGAAAGACGGGGAAGGAGGTGGACCTCCTTTGATCGCGTCACCTGCGGTTAAAAGTGGTCCGCATGGGAAGGCGCGAGGTTGCACAAGCTTCTGGAGGGGCGAAGCAGGGGGAGGGGGGGGATCAAAAAATGGACCTTTTACGTTTATTAAGTTGAAGCAAGGTGGATATGAGACCGAATCCGCGGCAAAATTGATTCGAATTGCGATAACGAGAACACGGGAATGGTGCAAACATGGCGCAATTGAAGAAAAAATAACTAAAAAAACTCCACCATTTGGGAAAGACGAACAAAAAGAGGCATGTTTCCCCCAATGTCATAAGAAACCAAAACAAACCTGGGGGGAAGAGTATACTGAGGGCAGAGGCAGGGGGTACTCTGTGGCAGAAAAGCCAGCGGAAGAAAGGGG
>Ga0179593_1508612_pt1 | contig 11490 bp, 12 predicted proteins | sample CZODoug2_1_08_16_FD_185931 | JGI IMG/M metagenome (GOLD analysis project Ga0179593, IMG submission 185931) | Vadose zone soil fungal communities from Angelo Coast Range Reserve, California, USA - CZODoug2_1_08_16fungal (PacBio error correction) | ecosystem: Environmental > Terrestrial > Soil >...
TGCTACAGGGGGCACAAGTAGTGCTGGCAGCGCAAAACAAAGGGACTAGAAGAATTGAAGCGTACGAAGCTGAAGATCCGCCAGCCCGGCCTAAAACCACGTATATCTACGGTGTTTGACACTAGGAAACAAACGGTGAGGAGGGGAAGAGGCAAATGGCAATCAAAAAATCCGCCAAACGCGGCTAAAAACGCAAAATGAAAAAGAAGGTCACTCCCAGTTAACCAAGCAAAGGCCTGAAGGGGGGAAGGGGGCAAAAACAAAACTTTGTCAAGGAGAAACGGTCAGCGACGCTGGGCAGCGTAAGGGATGCGCTCCTTTTGGAGGGCAGGGAGACCTGTATGTAAAAGAGGGTACCACTCGCTACCAAGGGGGGCGGGAGAGACCAAAAAGTAGCTGGCAACCCCATAAATTTTTGAGACTTGCTGAAGGACAGGAAGGCGAGGTAATGACAAACTCCGGAAAAGAACGACGACAAAAAAGTTGTGCCTGCACGAGAAAAGCTGCAAACGCAAGACAACATACCGACACGACGCAATCGGGGTCTGACTACAGAAGGGGGGGGGGGGGGAGGCGTTATGCTCAGAAGGTTGGTGGCTTTTCGGCGAAGGGGGGCGTGCGGAGGGGGCCAACGCAGCAGCAGAGACGGCGACCAAGCCACAGATGGTGCGCCGCCAAGATAGTGAGGAAAGGGGGGTAAAATGCAAAAGGAAGCAAAATGCAAAGGGGCCCGGGTGGGGGGGGGGGGGGGGGGGGGGGGGGGGGGGGGGGAGGGGGGGGGGAGGGGAGGGGAGGGGGGGGGGTGGGTTAAGGGGTGTTTTGGGAAAAAAAAATAAAGGGAAACTTACCTTTCGGTGAAAGAAGCACAAGCCAGGTGTGGAAAGCGGTCACGGTGCTGCGCCTTCCTTTGGGTGCATAACGAGAACAGCAAGGTCCACGTAAGGAAAAAAGCAGGTGTCAGGAACAAAATCAGCCCAAAAAAATCGTCCAGAAGCCAGGTAGGGCGTGGTAGAATGCATAATAAGACGAAGATGATCTCAGGCCTGACTTCCGGAACTCAGGAATCGAAAAAGGACAGAAAAGAAATCAACTATGCTCGACTTGACCGCGACCGGTGGTCCCCATGTGGGTGATGGGGGGGGCATAGCCCAGAAAATTCAAAAAGACAGATGGGGGCGGCTCAGAAATCATAAATCCGAAAAGCCCCCGAAAACGTCAGGCCCAAAAAACTGTCGCAGCGCCGAACAACATGCCCATGGGAGGGCTAGGCTCCAGGAAAATCTAGGGAGTCGTATGGAAAAGGCAAGGTCATGAAGGCCACCTTACGGAATCGCGAGGTGCAGCTGGGGACATAACTCCATTCGGGAGGTGTCCTGACACAAAAAAATCTCGCACGCAAGTCCAGTCCGAGACCTAAAATAGACGTCCCGCCCGACGTCCGGTCAAAAAAAAAGGACAACCCAAACTGATGCTCAGAAACGGATTTCATGGACGCGTAGGAAAAACGGGGACTTTGGTGGGCAGATTGCCTACCTATGGGACCAAACAGCTAAGGGGGGGAGGACAGCAAATAAAAGGTATACCTGCTGAGGAGGCTCTGAAAAACAACTGAACCGACTGGAAGAAAGGAAACTTTAAAAAAGGATGAAAAATGGGGGAGTCGAGGGGAAAGGTCACCAGGTAAGGTGAAATTGAGAGGCTGGAAGGAAAAAGTGGGTGGGAAGGGGTTTGAAAACTGAAAAGGTTACTTACAAAAACCTCAAAGGGCAACATGGGGCAGAAATAGGTGTACGCTTGGTGTGATTGGACGGGAGGGGAATATTAGCCCGGTAAACCAACCCCCCAAACCCCAATGTGTGTCACTCATCTGGGAGCTCGGGGATTGGGTGAAGAGAAAAGGAAGGAGAGGCGCAACCCCGGCGGGGTTGTGGTCCCAAAAAAAAACCTGGGAGAAAAAGCCTTGTCGGGAAAAGTACAGATTCGAGAAGGGAGGGTGTGAAGCCTGCAAGAACCAGCGTCCCCTCTAAACCGGCGGGAGCAACCCATCTGGTGGGCGGAAAGGGGTGGGGGTCTCCAACGAGGAACAGCAATAACACAGAATGGTGGAAAAGCTCACTCTAAACGAAACCTCCCCAAAGACCAAAAAAAAAGAAAAGACAGAAAAGTAGGAAAAAAGAGCAGAAAAAAACGGGGAAAAGACGGTTTGGCCTCAAAATCACCCAGGGCGGGCAACAAGAAGGAAAAAATCAACCTCAAAAACTACAGGGAACCCGGACAGACGGGTGATCATCATAAAAAACAAAGGGGAGAAAGGAGAGACCGCGTAGGTGGTATGGTCTCCTCGGGGGGGTTGTCGAAAATAGTGGGGGGTACAGGGGGTTCGTCGAGGACAAACGCAAAAAGGCCACGTTTCTGAAAAGAGAAGACTGTTGAGTGGGCTGGGGGGGTGGAAAAGGGCCGGGGAACGGGGATGTGGGGTTCAGGGGGGGGAAAGTTGGCCCGGGGTCACCGGTAGGGGGGGTGAATTACCGAGAAAGACCCCAAAGGGAACCATGTCAAAAGATGGAGGGACCATAAATGCATTTAAAGGGGGATCTGGGGACGCTTTCAAGAAATCTGAAAAAAGCGGCGCCGGGAGAATCGGAAAATTGGCTTATAAAAAATGGACTCCCTCAGGAATTAACAAACCGGGGGTATGACAGTAAGAAATGGGTCGAATAGGCTTGGCCCAAAAACAAAGTCAAGGTGGTCAACGAACCCAGGGAAAAGCTTTGAGGCAAAAGAAAGATAATCAAAGAACCATCCAAAAAGGGGGGGGAAGTGGACATCAAATATTGCGACAAGTAGTTAAAAAAAAGAGCTGTCGGCGACCTGAAGGCTAAAAAAAGGGGGGGGAAACTTGAACAAAAACTCTCGATCAACAATTCGCAAAAAAAGACCTAAGGGACTTCCGTTCAACACACTCGCGGCTGGGACAGGGCAATCGCGGGTGGAAACCCAGCGGAAGCTGGACCTCGGAACAGACAAAAAAAACAGGACTATAAAAGCAGGAGAGGGCACCAAAAAAGCAAGTGGGGCAATCCATCAGTTGAAAGCGAGACAAGACGCCGCTCACTCAAACAATCGCCAGTGGAGGATAAAACATCGTCCACAATTTTAGCCTGAGCAATCAAGTATGCCTGTCATGATTTAAAAGGGGACTTAAGCCTCGCAAGAGGGGGACGTCTAAGGGGACCAACCGGGAGCTGGTAAAAAAAAAAAGTGGTGGGGATGCGAAAAACCTTAGACAGCTGACCCTCGGAAAAGATGATAAGTCAAAACACATTAGGGTGGCGGCACAGACTTGCCAAGGTCAAGAAAGAAAAGAACGAAGATAAAACGCATCCTGTATAAAAAGGAAAAAGTAAGGAGGCGGAGAGGAAAGGCATTTCAGGCTCGAAGTAAGGGGGACAGATGCTGGGAGACAGAAAATCTTCCGAAGAAAAGTGTGGAAGGGGGAGCCACTCCGGTTCCTGTCAAGGGGAAGGGTTGATAATGACGGTCGGTCGGTGAAAAGGCTGAAAATCCGTAAGGTAGTGTGAAGAACGGGGGGGGGGGCCTGTATCCAGAACCAGGGTTAGGGGGCAAGACTGTGAAGTAGGCGGCTGGCTGATGGTTATGATCGAGGCCAGACACGCAAACCGGGCATAGATTGACAGGGGACTTGTTCAAAGAAAGAGCAACCGTTCAGGAAAATTTCAGGGGTAAGCTGGCTGCAAACAGGCGGAACCAAGTACTACGGCCGAACGGCCAAAATGGCTTTGCTAAAAGGGCCATCCCCAGGAAGCGGCCCGCATTAGAAACCCTGGGGAGTCAAAAGCAAAAGGGAAGAACGGGACCCTAAAATCAAACCACGAGGAGGGGCGGTCTAATAAAGGGATGTGGCCTGTTTCCTGTTTCTGGAGAGCGGGGGGAACAAAACAACGCCAGAAAGCCAACCGGGAACGTCTGCATCAGCGCAACAACGCCAGCCGACAGGAGCAGAAAAAGGGGGAACTACTGGGCGCTAAACTGTATGCTCAGTTGTCAGCCACGCGAACCATATCATCAGAAAAAAACTTGCCCTTCACTCAGGACCAATTATCTCAAACGGCCGTGAAAAAGGTCGTGCAAAATAAAGGGAGGGATGAACGAGACGTCTGGAGATCCTACCAAGCCGAGTGTCAGATAGGGAAAACTCCCGCCCACAGCTAAGGTAGGGGAGCCATGCAAAGTAGGTCTCAAAAAGCCGGGAAGAAGAAGCCTTGAAAAGCTGAATGAAACAGAACCCACCAGGACAGGAAGGGAGCGTGGAAACTGTAGAAAAATCTGGTGGGGGGAAAGGCAGTGTTGGCGGGGGTCAAGGGGGAGGAGGCCTTCTGGATAAAAAAAAAAGAATGGAGGGTTCCCCCAATAGCTGAAAAAGGAGAACGTGGTTGGGGTGAAAACAAGAATGTTTCAAACTGGCGGAAAGGCCGGGGGGGCAGCGGCTGTGGATAAGTCAAATAAAAAACGCACTTTAGGGCGAGCAATTTCGGGAGACAGTTGGGCTGCGAAGTCATCAATCTGGGGGGCTGACCCTGAACCGACATCTCTCTCAAAAAACAAACGGAAGAGAGTAGATTGCAACCTTTTGGGAAAATGGTATGAGAAAAAATAGCGGGAGAGGGGGGGGAAAAGAAGGGGGCGATGGGAAGACCAGATCCAAAAAAAGGACTGATCGCCCCCGGATAGTCACCCTAAACAGGGGAAGCTGAAAACTAAAAGAAGAGGCAAACAAAATCCTCTGGGAATGAAAAAAGTGAGAAGCAGGGAGCACAAGCGATCAGGAACGCCCGCTGCAACGCAGAGGCTCCGCAACAGTGGGTTCCTACAATTAAATGTCGGGGGGGAAAAATCAGCCCAGAAAGAAAAGGCCACCAGGTCGGGGGCGAGAGGAAATCCGGGAAAACCCAGATAATAAAAAGTGTCTAAAAAGGGGGGAGGTGACGAGGAACCCCTATGGTTCTTGGGGTCAGGATAGATCCAGAAGAGTCAGCCAACCGAAATGGGGGTGCCGACTTGTCGAATCCGCGGGGCATCGAACGGTCCCATCAAGCGAAGGAAAAAGAGCCTCGGCCAGGGTGTGGGGATATGGGTCGCGCGAGGAAAACAGCTCGACAAAGCGAAAAATACAGCAAAAAAAATTAAAAAAAGTGGTAAAGCGGTAGGGCGGGCATTGTGCGGGTGGCGGCGCGGGGCGAAGACTCAGGAATGTTTCCACAAATGGTTAAAATTGCGGAAAAAAGTGACGAAAAAGAAAAGAGAGGAACATAACCAGCTGGGAATCCCGCCACAATGGGCGGGAGAGGGGAAAAAAACATTCCGAAAAGGAGAAGTGCACTGAAAAAGGGGGGTGCAAAGGACGCAAAGTGGGCGGGAGGTGACGCGCCCCTTTGAAGTCGCCGAGGGGTGAAACATGGAAGAGCGCTGGGGGCATCAAAGAAAAGTACACAGCCAGAATGAAGCGAGGTCAAGTCTAAAATAAGGGAAAATACACTCGAATCTAGGAATTAAAGTTTATGCAAAAGTATCCAAAAGAGGGGACACCATCACTCCGGTGCCGGTAAAGCAGCTCAGACGAAAATTCCGCCTTAGGGACAGCTCCGACAAACGTCCACTCTCAAAACCTCGTATGGAACAAATTGGGAAAAAAACATTGAACAGGGTGAATTACAAAAACGCGAGGGATTAGATCATGCTGCATAGAATCAAACATAGGAAGTCCCCAGAACGGAAAGGCGGCACAATCAGGAAGCAATGACCGAAAAAGGGAGCAGTCTGCGAAACAAAAATGGAAAGAAAAAAGCGAAGAACCGGCCTGATCAAGAAACAAGTAACTAAGGGCACGATGGAAGGACTTGGAACACACCGTGGAAATTAATAGCACAGGAGTGGAGCCGATCTCGATTAAAACAGGAAAAGAGCGGGAATTTTTAAATGCAAAACGGTCGCTTTGGGTCCTTCCGCAAAGGGTAGGAACCCATCTAATAACTAAGTGGAAACAGCTAAAACGAAAAAACCAAGAGGCGCGTCCAAAAAATTCAACCGCCGACTGAGATGTCGCCGAAAAATAACGTCCCAGGGAGATTGCGGATAAAGGCAAGTTGGCTCTAGAAAAACGTACCGAGGATCCAAAGGGAAGGAGGGAAAAGCAGCGGAGGAAGTCGGCGCTGATCTTCCACACAGAGGGCCGGTCACAACGACGGCTGGAAACAATCATTGGAAACTGGACAAATAGGGGAAACATGAAGAGAAGTATTCGTAACAAGGTTCAAGCACGGAGGGACAGAACGGAAATAGGAAAAAGGACCTATGATGGTGAAAAAAACGAGGGCGAACGGAAAGCATCCTCTCCCAGAAACGAGGATGTGTCACTGGGACCACCACTTCCAACTTTGTGCATGGGCTGCTTGATGGTAATTCGAATTGCCTAAGGGGGGGGGCCACAAAAAGAGGCTTGAAAAGGGGGAGGGGAAAATTCTTCGGGCGGGGTGGAAGTGGTCAACATGTGGGGGAGAATCAAGCCCACCTTTTTCACAAAGGAAAAGGGGGAAACAGGCAAAATGGTAGTAAATCCGCAGGTCAAGGGCAAATCTCGATGAACAGCCGGGACGGGGGTCAGAAAAAGAAAACGTCTCAAAGAAAGTAGGGGAACAATAGGGGGGGGGTTAGAAAAGTCTAGGGGGTCCTCAACCAACAACTTGTTAGTGTAAGGAAAGGAGACAAAAAGGGCCGGAAAAATCAGGCAACAATCCCAAGTCACAGCCTGGCAAAACCAGCAAATTAGGCAAGTCAGGAAACCATACTCGAATTCGGAAGCCGGGGTGGGAAGACAACAAAATTACTCAGTCAAACCACTAAGGGCGCACCGGAGAAACGAAAGAAAGGAGCCCGACACAACCAATTTAAGCCAAGCAAACCCACACTGAAGGGCGGTGACCCCAAACTCTAGCGGAAAAAGGGGGAAAAGTGGGAAGCAAGGTTGAGGGGGTTGAAGAAGGAAATCGCGGGTCGGTTATTTGGGGGTACAGGGTGTTCGGGGAGACCAAAAAACGCAGGTGACCACGAGCAAACTTCAGGGGTAGAACTTGAAAATATTGAAAAAGAAAGGGGAGTTTGTTGCGCGGGTCACATGGTTTGAAAAATTGCCCCTGCCCTGCTGTGGCGTGGACCGTGGAAATACCCCACCAAAAGACGGGGGGGAGAATTGTCGAGGAACAAGCCTGCAGGTTTTCACGAACACCAATGGTGGAGTCATGTAGGCACAATGCTGGAAAAAAGCAGGACGAAGTCAGCTTGGGCTTAGGGGAAGGAAGACATCAATGCCTGGGGTGGAAATTTACCAAAAATAGCTTAGAGGGGAAAAATGGAGGGGAGGGAAAACAGAAAAACCGTAAAAAGAAAGACCCTCACCCAGGAAGAAGTTGAGTGGACACATCAAGTAAAACCCCTAAACCTAAGAAACCAGGATCCAGGTCACAAAGGGGGGGACTGTACCGTTAAAAAATAACACGTGGGGAATAACTCCCAGGATTCTAGTGTCAAAAAGGAAAGGATGGGCGTACCCACAACAACCGGGCCACAAGAACGGACCACGCCCGCACCAACACACCGTCCCCCACGCTTCAATTGACCCTCGATGGGGACCTCGACACTCTTTGCGTGACGCACTAAATAGCGCTGGGATCAGGGGGAAAATGACTTGAAAGCCAGCGGGTACCGGGACCACGGTGGGAAAGAAAAAAAAAGGACAGAAGGACAGAAAAAGGGCGAAAAGCCCCAGCGGTCCTGAAAAGCCAGAGGGAGCCAAGAAAACGCGTTCCATGGAACACGCCTGGCAATGGTTTAAAGAAGAGGAAGGGGGGTCCGGGGGGGAGGGGCACACTGGGACTCTCACGGGCGGAAATACGTAGCTGTCGGAAGGACTGGCCAGAACACTTATAACTTTGACTGAAAGGGAACCGGTAGACAAAAATGACAAAGCGATCAAACGGCTCGTAAATAAAGGAAGTGGATGCGGCCTCAAAGTTCAAAAGATGAAACGAGAAGCGTAAGAGCATGCTCCGGCGGCTGCTATAAGAAATTCTGAAACGGAGACAGGGATGAAACTAGACAGACTACGCTGTCACTACGGCGAAAAGCGATTGAGGGTTTGTATATCAAACTGTTCCCTTTCAAAGGGAGAAAGTGGTGAAAGGAACCGCGGGACGTCAAACCGAGGTGATTGAGAAGAAGGAGGGGAAAGGTCGCAACTCCTATGGAATGTTTCTAAGGAGATGCGCGGCGTATTTTTTTTTGCCTAGTAGGGGATCTGTGCTAAACGCCCTCTGCTCTTTTAAAGGAAAACGGGGTGCGGAAGAGGAAATGGTCCGGAAAAAAGGGCGGCGGCAGCGTTGCAACAACCAACGAGGCCAAGGGCACTATAAAAATCCAGCGGGTGAAAAAGAAAGAACAAGCCCGGTCGGGCGGCACAGGCGAACCTGGGGAACGGGCGAACCAAAAAAAAGGAGAAAGGACAAAATCAACCGATGAGGGGGCAGCAATCTGTGGCGGTCCGCGAGTGCGCATAAAATGCAAACAACCTCATAAAAAAAAAGAAAAAAAAAACGGGGAAACCTTCCTCAGTAGACAAACAAGCATCGCCAAGGTCGCAGACACCCCTGGCAGTCGTTAGAAAAAAAGTAGAGAGTCTAGTGGCTCGCGGGAGACCGTCAGCATGAAACCTGGCAGTAAGCCAGCGCCCCGAAAGGGACCAGTACGCGCGAAGACAAAAAACCACAAATAAACATGTCAGACAGCGGGCGTGGCTACGGAAAAAAAGACGGTAAAAGGGTGTGGAGGTCCATCCCGGGCTCTGCAAAAAAAAGATAATTGGAGAGTTCCGGATGACTCACAGGAGAAGAAAAGATCGAAGGGACAAAGTGTGGAGGGAAGGTGTTGACGAACCCCCGGGCAGGCCGGGGTGCTGCCTGGGGAGGGAGGAGAATCAGGGGAGGGGGGTAATCGTTTCAATCGTTTCGCTGTGGGAGCGGCTTTCTAAATCCCGAAGCTTAAAAAAAATCTGAGGCACCAGGGGGAGGGAAAGAAAGTGGTCAAAGTTTAAAGGGGTCCGTTGTCGAACAGGCGGCTGTGGAGGGAGGGTGAATGCCTCAAAATCACAATTGCGTCGAGGGGCAAATTCTAGGTAACACAAAGACTGGCGGCTGACCAAGGCGCGAAAAAGACTAAAAACGGCGGGAGGACAGATCATAGCTCGGGTACGTCTGGAACCTGCCACAAAAAGAAAGAAGAATTACAGCAACACCCGATTCAATAAGACAACCAAAGTACGGAAAAAAGACCCCCGTCAAAAAATTGGTTTGACAATAGTAAATCGGTGAGCGGAACTCTCCTCTATCAGAAAAAAGGAAAAGCGGGGAAAGAGGATGAAAAAAACGCAAAGGATGAACGAAAAGGGGCAACTGGCAACCGGCTGGGGTGTTTGTTCACCCACAACCGGAGGTGGGCGAGAAAAAGAACGGAGAGAAAACCAGCAGGGACACATCATCCCCGTTGCGTGACAGGAGCCGTACCATCGTACAAAAAAAAGGGTTGGGGGAAGGATCGAAAAACGGGGGAGGGCAAAAAAAAAACTTGGAGGTGAGGAAAAAGACATCGGCAGTTGCAGGGGACGATTCATCTCCTAGGAAAAGAACGGCCAGGGGTCCATTGATTCAATACAGGAAGGGGACCACACACACACAGAAAAAAAACGACCCAAAAACACCAGTTGACGGAACGCGTCTGCCAGGGAAAGGAGGATCAGGGAGGAGGAAAGAGAAAAAAGGGGTTCCAACTTTCGAAGTGTTGGGAGTTGAGGGTGCCGCGAAAAAAAGCAAAGCCAGCAAAGAAATCAAAGTAGCTAAAAAAAAAAAAAGAAGTGGCTGGGATTGGAATCGACCAGTCTGGAGGGCCCTGGTGACCGGTGTTCGCACAAGCCCGACACGGGGGGGAAAGTGGGAAGTACACACAGGGGTGAATCGCCTCGTGGATGAATGGGAGCGGGAAATGGGTGTGCAGCACGCGTAACACACCATCATGACCTGCATGCAAATCAAAAGGCAAAAGAAAAGAAAAATCGAAAGAGAGGAAAGAGAGGGGAGGGCCCAAGAATTGCCCACCTCGGGCAGCTCAGGCGGTAACAGCAAAACGCCAAAGACTTCGAAGACGAAAAAAAAGGACTAAAGGCTCAGGTTCAACCGCGACCCGTGAAAATTATCCACGAGAGCAAGGCAAAGGAAAAGGGCGGAGTAGAAAAGCCACAGAAGGCAACCGCGCAACGAGAATTAGCAGCAGCCGGGAACCGGAAGGTGTCGAAGCGCTCAGCACCAGGATCATCGGCATTGTCCAAAGGATAAATGCATGAAGGGGGGGAGGTCGGCTGTCCAACCCTGAACACAGCACAGGAAGGGGGTTGCCCATCAAAGAAAGAATGGGCCTCGCATCAAAGGAAAAAGGGTAAGGGAAGTAAAATGAGCGCAAAAGGACTGACCTTGGAGACAAAAAACTCCGCTAACCGACAGCGAAGAAAAAGGAGTAGTCAAACTGCCCATCCCGACAAAGGCCGACCACAGAAAAGGGAAAGGGGCAAGGGGGGTAGGGGGGACGGATGGGGGGGACTGACCGTCCTGAGGATTGGCCACCGAGCCAAACGGCGCCAGCATCGGATAGAGGGCCTGAAGCAAGAAACTACCCAACGATTGGGGTCGGTCCAAGGTTAAAAAAAAAAAAAAAAGGACCTGGACCAAGGAAAAAAGGGGGGAGAAAGGAATTAAAAGAGGAGTCGAGTGAGCAAGTCTTCGCCAGAAGATTGGCTTTTCTGAACTTTTTTGAAAAAAGGGGGGAAGGGCGAAGGAGAGCTCCCCTACGAGCATGGCAAATTGTCGCAAGTTGGAAAGTCCACTTACAACTGTGACAATGACGTGATATAGGGGGGAGGAACTGGGAAGAAGGACATGGGGTTAAAAAAAATCGTCTGCCCAGGGGACTACGGTTTCCTTGGGGGAGAAGAAAACAAGGTGGCTAAAAACAGTTACGGACCAAAGGGGAGGGCATCCAGGTCAATCCAAGTAGGTCGACACTAGCCTAGTTGGAGGTCAAAACGACCAGAAGTCACGATCCTATAAAAAAAAGGATGGGGGGGGGGGCGGGCGTAGCCCTGGACCAGCCGTCATTTTGGGATAAAAAAAAAGCCAAAAGAAGGGGGGACCAATGGATCGACCCAACACTCCCCCAGGACAAAGATTAAATCCACGTACTTAGAGGGACGAACAGAAGATAAGAAAAACAAGGGGGAGAGGGGGGAAACTCCTGGGGGAAACTCAAACACCCCTTTCCTGTGAAAAAACTTCGCACCGCACACGAGCTGATGAACAAGAGAAACGGGGTGAG
>Ga0179593_1560693_pt1 | contig 11490 bp, 8 predicted proteins | sample CZODoug2_1_08_16_FD_185931 | JGI IMG/M metagenome (GOLD analysis project Ga0179593, IMG submission 185931) | Vadose zone soil fungal communities from Angelo Coast Range Reserve, California, USA - CZODoug2_1_08_16fungal (PacBio error correction) | ecosystem: Environmental > Terrestrial > Soil >...
TCTCTCGAGAATAGGACGAAGAAGAAAGAGGGGGGGTTCATTCCGTTCCGGGTCGGCACTGGACAAAGCTATACTCACGTCTTCGAGAAAAATAGACGAGGTTCGCGCAAGCTCTGAGAACCTCACCTACAAACGCCCAATTTAGAGTTACTCGAGCGTGGTAGGAAGACAATCAACAGAGGCCGCCTACTCCTGGGGGAAAAGGAGTAGTGGTCATAAGAACAAGCTTTCTTCCCTGATGGTTGTCAGGAAAGCCATCTCCGATCACTTGGACCTGATGGGTCGGCTTACTGGTTCCGAGCCGGAAAGATCGGTTGTGAGTCGAAAAGTTCTTCGGAAGATCTTACTTTTCGGCGACCATCTGAATGGGTTCGTCGGAATAAAGTCGTGCTTGAGTATGAGTAAGGTAGTGGTTTGGCCACTCTCGAACAGGACCTTCCGGAGAGGTTTTTTTGCATGGGTGGTGAGGAAGAGATTCTCTTGGGTGTTTTGGGGGAAGAGGCCTTCCGTCAATGCGGGCTCAAAGCGCGCTGTCTATCCTCTACAACACGGCCTATCCCCGAAGGGGAGGGGGCAAAGCGCGGGTTTTTTGAGTCCTTTTGGTCCTCCTGGGGGGGGGGGGGTCAGCTGTGCCGGCGGAGAGCTATCAGTCACCAGGAGGAGATCGGGGAAAGGGCTTCAGCATGAGAAAACGTCCATAGAGAGAGACACCCGGCGACGTCAATTCAAATGTATGGGAAGGGTAAGAGGGTCCTACACCTGAGCAGCGGAAGGCGTGTGTCATCGGGGAAAAACAACGAACGAGTCGCTCTACACTTTGCAAAAGATAGAATAATGGCGTACATTGACGCAGAAAGGCACGTCGTACGACCGAGGGTGACCATAGGCGCTTCAAACGCCCCGACCCAGAACCCGGCCCTTTCGCTTGCCTGAAGAATAGGGGGGCTTCTGCGCTGGGGTGTCCCATCCAACTTGTCGGACGAGCGGAGACCGTCGTGCACAACCAAGACGCGGTCATCACCAACGATCATCTGAGTTAAAAGGCGGAGAGATCTATGTTAGATCGAGAGGGGGCGTAAAAAAATAGCAAAAGAACCCGGTCCTGCCCGTGAGAACCAAGAAGATAAACCCTGCAGCGCGGGCGAGAAGTCTCGTACGCGAGGACATGACGTCGGCGGAAAGGTTGGAAAAAAACGTAAGATCTCTAGAGGGCCATAACCTCCTCAGAAACCCGCGTTCATCTCTAATCGGAAAAGCGCTTGGGAAACCAACCTGGGGGTGGCTTTGTAGAAGAGGACCCTATTGTCGCTTGGAAATCTCTAAAAAGCTGGGGCGAAGGCTTTCGTAAATAGAATTCTTTAAGAGAGCGTGGCCAGTGACAAAGAAGGGCCATCTCTAGAGTTCTTCTGCCATAGGAGAGACTATCTAAAAGAATGGAACGTAAAAGGAACCCATAATCCGATAGAAAGTGTCGCTGCGCATCTTTTAAAAAAAGGGCAGGCGACAGCGTTCGAGGACAAAAATCACGCACCCCCAAAGTGATCCGCAGCGATCATCAGGGGAGGGACCTCAGCCCTCCTGCCCATCTCTCGAGAAAAAAAAGGACGCTACCTGCCGGCTAGCATCAGAAAAGTGGAGAGAATCCTACATGGACTGCGACTCAGAAGACGTCAATTTTAAAGCGTCCCACACCCACTTCATCTGTCTAGGAAGGCACTATCTACGGCACGCGACAGGGAAATCGTGGGTTCAGGGGGGGGGGGATAAAAAACGAACGCCACTTAGAGAACCAGGAATCGAGTCCTCCCAGCCTCCTCAGAAAGATGAACTTGCGTCATGCATTCAAGAAAGGAAAGCAATCAAGCGACGTCATGGGGCCGAAAGCGCGACTATCCCAAAAAAAATAGAACAGGGAGCTATAATGGGACTCTTCTGTAGCCTAACGAACTCTCTTCGAGGAGAAAGGCAAACGGTGATCGCCTCAAAAAAACGGCAGAGGTGGGCTACGAGGGGAGCGCGTTCAACACAAGTAAAAACTTCCTGGAAAGGAGCTACAAGGGAAAGCGAAGGCGTCTCGCTCAACGGAAGGGAGAAAATATTGGGCGAAAAAGAACATCCACGGCTTCCCACCTCTAAGAACCAGGTTCTGCTGAGCACACAACATCTTCAAGTAGCCTACCTGAGAAACGCCGCTCGAGATCGTCTCTCCCGCCTGCCCGGCCCCTGGAGAGGGCTAGCACGAGAGAAGTTAAAAAAAGGAAGTCGTGTAGGTACCAGGCACGCTATAAAAGGTTTCTAGACGGCTCTTGCAAATCTGAGAAATAAAAAAACCTCCAGGAGCGTCCCTATCGAAAAGATCGGTCCGCTTTGAGAACAATCACTCCCGGACAACAGCCCGAAAAAAACTTAATGAGCTTCGGGAGGCCTATGCGGCAATCTTCCAGGGAGTTCCAGCCAGTAAGAACTCGAAACAGACAAACTCGTTTTAGAAAAAAAAAATACGTAGTCAGGAGGGGCGAGCAAGCGTCTCAATCCTTACCAAATGCGGCCGATTAATTCCTCGGGAGGTTTCAGGTGGGGAAGCTTCCCTTCAAAAATGGAAGGTTGCCACGGGTGGGGGGCTCCGGACTCATATAAATCTATCGCAACTAGACTGTTGCTCAGATATAGGTCAAGTTCCTCTTGGGGGATCTCAGACGTAGTATGGGAGGAAGAAAGAAAAAGAACCAAGCTGCGCGAAAAAAATATCAAATTAGCCCCCAAGAGGAAGGGGTTCTCTCTGCGGGAATTTGTTATCGTCCCTTCCGAGAGGGAACACCAAAGGGGTTCATTTAAGGACGTCCTCGCAAGGGAAAAGACGCTGAATTCATAATTCTCTATCTTGGTCGCGTCCGCTCCGAAGAGACGTTTCCCCTACGGTTGATCCTGCTGCTGAAACGACCAAAGGGACGCTTTCCGGTTATCATCGTACTAGACTCGCCGCAGTCTCAGAAAAGAAAGTCCAAACGAAAGTCCCGGGAGCTGAGGGAAGAGCGACCGTCTCTCTTTTTGGAAGCGATAGTAAAAGGATTTCGTTCGGGGGGTTGTCTGAGCTCAGGTAGGCTCGCTGCCACAGAACGCACGGGGGCAGGCACAGGGAAGCTCTTCCGATGCTTACCGGAGAGGTGCTCGCCTGGAGGAAGACTTTATCTCCGAGATAAAGGAAGCCGCAGGCGTGTTTACATGGATCCCGATGTGGCAAAAAAGCCTTCGTTTGAGGTGGAGGTGGGCCGCCTGGGGGGGACTCATTTCGGAAGAAAGATAGTGCGGTGCGCGAGGCTCGAGGACTAACTTCGAGGCGCGTGTAGAAAGAAAGGTTCGAGCAAAATACAGAGAGGAGTGAGCCTTTTTTGTTCTTAAGGGAAAAAAGAGGTCTCCTGGAACTCCGAGAGAGTAGAATGTCTGTAGGGTCCAGCTCTAAGAAGGAGAAGGGCTATCGTATCAGAACTGGAGTAAGTCGCGCTGGAGCACTCCCAGGATTGTACAATCCCTTGTCCTCTTAGGTGAATGGCATGACGCAATCCTATGCAGCGTGGGTGACGGCAAGGACCCTGGAAGACGCTGCTGGTGTCCGTTGTGATCAATCGAAACACGGGGGGGGACCAATTGTTCGACGGAAGGCTTGCTAAGGGCACGCGGAAAAAGTGGTTTTCTTTGACGCTTTAAAAGGTCAGACCGGCTCGGTTCTTTTAGGACCGCTTCGGCTCAAGGGGAGACGCCGGCCTGTCGTTGATTCAGGAATTACGGTTGGGGGAGGGACCTCGGAAGAGGGGAAAGTCTCTTTCGTATGGGTGGGAGGAGGATTGGATTTCGAGACCAACTGTGAAGAGGTGAGAGATCGCTATCGGCTTATGGGGAGGTAAAGGCTTGGCGATAGGAAAGATCGTCGTCGTGGCTCCTATCGCGAAAGGATATGGCGCAGCGAGGTCTTCTCGGATCGACGAAGGAGGGTGTAAAGTGGGGGTCCCGACCAGCGCGCGGCGAGGAGTCCTTTTGTCTCTGAGACCGCGGCCAAAGAGGCTTCGGCTAAAGAAGAGATGCCCCCGAAAGGGGTGGGGTCAATCAGAAGCTAGAAGACTCGGTTCTTGGGGCGTTTCTTGGGGTATCACATAGCAAAAGGCTCTACTTTATCCTGGGGGGACAATGATGGGCAGCCTCACCTTGTCGCGCTTTTTCGCGCGGGGGGTGGTGGATCGTCCTTGGTCAAAAGGTTCAGAACCTCTGTCGACCGGGGACTCTTGCTGATCAATTCGTTGCGGCCCGACCCGGGTCAAGGTCATGAAGGGACTAAGCTATAGACTTTTTCTTGGAAGAAAGCGTTCTACATTGGGAAAACAGTCACGACCGAAAAGGGACGGAGGACTCGCCGCAGGACTCGACATGGTCCAGGGACGCTCTACCTATAAAACAAATGGTGTAGGGAAGGCCCGCTATAGGCGGTCACGAACAAGTACTGGGGTAGGGTCCTTTATCGGAGGATTCGTCCCTGGAGAGTCTCACCGACGCGAAACAGGGTGTTTTCAAGATCACAACCTCGCAAAGCTTTCACATTCGCAGGCAAAACAAGTCAGGCCTAAGGACGTCATGAAAAACGCCGCTAACTAGAAGAGGGAAAAACTGCAAGCGTTGAGGACTTCGCAAGAAATCCTTTATGGCTGGGCTAGTCAACACCCAGCCGACTACAAAAAAATAGTTGCCTTCTCAAAGACTGCCACAGGCGGCAAAGCTTAACCACCAAAGATTCTCACCCATCAGACCAACAAAGTGGAACGACCTCCATTAACCCCCCAACCCCAGCCCCGGCCCAAAAAAAAAAAGAAATAGAAAAAATAAAAGAACAAAAAATTCAACTCCAGAACGTTCCTCAAGATACCCAACTCAAGAGCCTGCCACCATAACCCAGAAATCAAAAAAATAAATAAAAAAAAAAAAGCACACTCGCCAACGAGAAAAAAATCTAAAAGAGCAAAGAACTCTCTCAGAAATGAGCCCATATACGTCCAGGCACAGTAGCGCAGGCCTCCCCAAAAAAAAAAAAAAAGAAAAAAAAGAACAGTCTCTACCAAGACCCCCTCCCCTACCAAAGAATAACCGCAAAAGAAAAAGTTGCCCGCCACAAACCGCGAGTCCAAAGACGTCCCTAAAAAACAGCTCCGCCCATTTGATACCTTTATCAAGGGAACTAAGCAGAATACCTCATTTGAAAAAAAAGAAACACCTCAGTCTCCTAGATTAATACGAAAGGACAACCACCGTTAGCTCAAAGAAAAGATGAATTCCTGATTGTCCAACCTAGCGGGGATCCTCTCATAGATCGAAAGTCAAACTGGATGGACCGACGACCCACCACAAAGAACCTTACTACCGACCCACCCAGTAAAAAGCTTGCGCAAACCCTTAAGAAGAACATTTCTCTTACCCTTACTGACTACCAAAAAGGGCAATGGGTCGGGGGAAGTCCGAGAAAAAGAACATACCAAGAGGGATCTGTACCTAACTACCCCTCTATAGACAGGAAAAGGTTGACCTGATCGCGTTTTAGGGAAGTACCCATTACCGCTTCAGTAAGGAGGGGTAAGCGGGGCGTTTAGGTTAAGAAAAAGTTCGCTTGATAGGAGATCGAAGAAGTATCTATTTTTCGAATAGGCGAGGACGGAAACAGACTCGGCAGCCCAAAGAAGAGCGAGTCAGGAGTATGTCGTCGAACAAAAATAGAGAGCACAACAACAACGAGGATTGAGAAAAAATAAAGTGCGAACAGACTGCGCGCGATCCTAGAGAGGGTTCGATAATAGCGTGTGGAGGAAGCTATAGTTCTAACAACGTCTACTGGAGCTCGATCTAGGGGATAACATCTCGTTCATCCTCACCGAACAAACTTAAGAATCATGACCAAGGTGGTCGGAAGGACGGAGATCGACAGAAAAAGAATCCTGGATGTCCTATCAAAAAGAAGGAGGTGTCAAGCCAAGCGAAAATGTCAACCTGAGGGGGTCTGTCGTGGGGAAGAAGCCTTGTCCCTTAGGAGTCGTACGGGAGGGGCTACCTTAGGGGGTAACAGTTTCTGTAGCCAAGAGCTTTTCGGTCGTCGTCACGGGTTCGGGAAAGGCCGTCCCTGGGGGGGTTCTTAATCAGCGTTGGAGGGTTCGTCTTATGAGTCAGGGTTGAAGATCTCGGACCTTAAGAAAGAGATTATGAGGACGGTTTTGGGGAGGGGTCTCCTCTAGTCGATGGGGATACAGGGGCAGAAGGCGAGAGTGCAATGCGGTCCTCGTTCGGGAGTAGGACTTCGAACAATGGGGGGGGGATCGATAAGGCGGGTCAGCGGCTGTGTGCTAGAAGGGGTCTCCTTTTTTTCTTGGGGGACCGGACGGATGGGGCGGTAAAGAAAATAGAGCCGTCACAAAGAGGTCGGGCTGGTCAGGAGACATCTCCAACGCAATCAGACATCGCAGAAGAAGAAATGAATCGACGTAATTGCCGGGACAGCGTGGAAGCCGTGGAAGGGCGTTATGGAAGACGCTAGCAAAGGGTTTTCATTAGGTGAACAGCTTCAAGTGCTCCGACAAGGGAAGTGCGAACCCCCCGGGGAGCAGGGGGAGACCGTCTTTGTAGGAGGAACGAATCACGGAGAAGAGCCATACGTTCGCAGGAGGGCGTTTACCTCAACAATCCTAGAGTTCTGGGGAAGAAGGTCCGCTTTCCGCCAGGGTAAGAAGGACATATCAAAGCATCTGTCGGCGATGGAAAGGAGCCGGTCTTGACGAAGAGAAGAGACCATAGGGTTGAACGAAAGGTCAAGAACAGAAAAGGGGAAAGTGGTTCCGTAACCTGACTGGGTCCAAATAGAATCGGGAAAGGACGATTATTCTACCCGGGCGGGAACGCCTTTCGAACACGGGGAAAGGGGCCTCTCTTTAAAAGAGTATTGTAACCTTACCCGCTAATCCGGAGGAACGTATTCCATCGAAGTCGGGTTGCTTGAACAGGAAAGAGCATCGGCTTCTAGGGAGGAACCAGCGACCACGAACTAAAGGCTAATGCTGCCTATCTCCTCAAAACAACCCTGGGGAAATGATCTTGTAGACGACAAAAATTGTCGCGGTCTGGAACGTCTAGCGGTCTGGAGAAGATACTCTATTTCCGGGAAAAGGGGCCAAGGACCACCTTCGAAGGGCGGCGATCGTTCAAAGGAATGAGAAGGAAATTAGAAAAGGGCCATTAGAAAAAACCGGGACGATAGAAGCTAAAATCGCCGAGGAGGGCGCCCCATAAAAACGAAAAGAACCGCTGCAAAATTCCAACTGGTGAGTAGAGAAAAACACATCGCCACAAAACACCCCATAAAGGACTAAACTTCTCCTTCGCCAAGCCACTGAAAAAAAAGCCTAATACCTACATTCCAAAAGTTACCTTGCGCCCTAAATGAGGGGGGAACCCGCACTCCTAGAAAACAAGTCAATTTTAAACAAATGAATCTTCTAGTCCGGCGGAACAGTCTGGAGGAAATAAACGGAGGACATTTACAAGAGGGGGTGATCACAAACAGTCCGCCAAAAGGAACCATATCATTTTCATAACGAAGCACGATGCCTAGCTGGAGGAGGGCACGAGAGACGAGGACCATCATCTAGCTAACGAGGGTGAGCACAAAAGCGACTATCCCTACCAGTCTAGAAGACTAGTCGCTCAGCAAAAGGAGAGGAGCGTTAGGCTTGCGATCCTCTACTAAAAAGGGGAAGTAGGGTCAGAAAGCGGTCAGGAGGTTTTCGGCATGGCGTAGAAAAGGACGCTGTCCTCACCAACAAAAAAAAACTATTAGTTAAAGAGTTTCGCAGAGAAAAGGACCCTGAAAAGCTAAGAATACTTTCTCAAAGAAGAGGAGAAAAGTCGTCACTGTAGAATTTCTCCAGGACAAACGCCTTCAAAAGACCCTCAGGCTTCTTTTAGGGGGAAAAGCCCTAGGGGCTACCTGTGCGGAAGAGACGTCTTTGGAGATCGGAGCCGCACATAAAGAACCGTTTGTCTAGCCACGGAAAACGCAATTTAAGATGCCTCAACTGGCCTTTCCAACCCTGCAGCAATCCCCCTCTTTAGGGGAGGATCTTCCACTCTCTACGGCCATAAAAAAATCATCAAGCAGGGCCGAAATCCTGTCTCGAAATAAGAAAAACTTAGGTCAGCTTTCGAGTCAAGAAAAAAAGAGAGGTCCACCCTACTATCCGTTTCGGAAGGCTTCGAATAGGTCCATGATAAAAAGTCCTCGAGCGTCGTTACCACCAACCAGAATCTGCTTTGATCTAAGAAACCGGCAAAAAGGGTCCTAGCGCGGGGGCTCGCGAGCATTCTTAAAAGAAGCTTCGATACCCAGAAAAGGAAGAAAAGCCTCTTTTCATCTTGATACAAGGCAAAGCGCATCAAACCAGGGGGTTAGCTCGTGAGAGGGGTGCTCGGGGGGGTGAAGACCTCTAGAGACAGGAATATTGTTGTCTCATCTGATCTAAAAAAAGCGCATCTGGGAAAATGGGTCAGGAGTCTCAACAACAAAATATCATATATCCTCCAGAGATAGAGGCAGTAAGATTAGCAAGATTCTGGTCTAAAGCGGAATAAGGATACTGAAGTCGCCAAAGGACCCCTTCTTTGAAAGAGCTGCTCTGGGAGGGGTAAACGGGAACAAGCGAAAACGGGCTCTGGGGCTGTAGCGTTTCTCTGCTTGGGGGGAGAGCAGGTTCGTCTCGTCGACGCCATTTACAGGTTTAAAGTGGGTTCTAGGATCACCGCCTCTGGCTGTAGAGAGCGATTAAAAAAAAGCAAGTGTATCACGAAAAAAAGAGAAGCAGCTCTTACTACGCAACGGAGAGGAATAGTACCGTGGGGGCTCGGAAAGGAAAAAAAAAAAAAGCGTTTAATCGATAGGTTCGAGACACAAGTAGGGAGGGGGTGGGCTCGTAGCTCAGGAAAGATAGGAGCCGTAAAAGTGAGTTTGAGAGGATTCCAGGGGCCAAAGCGTGCAGGCCTTCTCGCTTGCTTCTCGGGAAACCCCTGGCAGGCGGGAACTAGAAATTCGCTATCTGGGGGGGGGGGGGGTTTGCCTCAACTTTCAGCGGTATGGGAACGATTTTGCCTCCCCATGAAAGGATTCGATGTGGGAAAAAGGGTTGGGTATGTGTCGGTCGAAAAAAGGTCAGGCGAGTCGAGCTCTGCAGGAAGAGAATTCTTGCGTCCGAAAGGGTAGGGAACTCGTTCAAAATCGTCGCCACAACCGCTTGATCCGGGGGAGGTGGAACGATCCGAGGTGCAGGAAAAGAAAGCTTAGCGACACGGGAGGGGAGCAGCTTCCATCTCTCAATAATTATACGATCTTAAAAGCCTTGCTGTAGGTCAGCGCCTGGTCCAAAGAAAGGATTATACATTGACAAATGGCCAAGGAATTGCCTTGTCTTGACGAGAAGCGGGGGTCTGAGAAAAAGCCCCTGATCCTGGTCAAAGATGGATGGTGTGGCGCGTTGGGGGTGGAAGAGAGAACCAAATTAATGTCTCTTGAGGTTCTCCAAAAAAAAGAATAAAATCAGAAGACGCATGAAGGTGCTTTTCTGCCGTCTGGGAGACAGGCAAGCCGGGTGAGTGAGAAAGTGGAGGCTCTCCGAATGCAGGGAGCCTTGCCTGCTGGGAAAGAGAGGGGAGAGGATATATGGATAGGAAGGTGTTGGTGAAAAGGGTGTTTCCCTCGCGAGAAGAAGACATGGACTATTGGGAAAAACGTGGGGAAATCTTCTTATGGTTCTTATCGGAGGTGCGATCGTCTCTGGGGCAAGATCGGGTTTTCTCCTAGAGAGGAGTCCTTCAAAAAAAAAAAAAAAAAAAAAAAAAAGCGAGAGCAGAAGTCTCCGATGTCCCTACCTCTCTTTAATGAGTCGCGGACCTACCGGACGGGGACAGCGAAAATCATGCTCGTCTACACAATGACCCCTAACCAGGTTTTGGGTCAAAACGGACGAAACCCATCCTCTTCGAAAGAAGGATGTCTTAGTGGGGATCGGCGCACAGAGAAAAGGGAACTTTTCCGTCAACCCGGTTAGGAAAAGGCGAATCTTAGAGGGTCCTGTTTTCATCTTTCCAGGGGGGGGGGGGGGGGGGGGGGGGGGGGGGGGGGTGGGGGTTGGAAAAAGTTTTCCTCAATTTCTACGGGAGAGGAGAGGGAGGGAATTCGCTAAGAACTCCTCGATCCTCTGACGCAAGAAAAGTTTCGGAACGAATCTGATCAGACTAGTGGGTGTTCTTGAAGTAAAGATGTGTTTCGAGATCAGATAAAGAACCTTCTAAAAAAAAAAAATTTTCGTTCTCTGGACCGGGTTGGCAAAAAAAAAATAGCGACCCGATCTATCATGGAGGAAGGGCCGGAGAGGTTCTTCGTGCAACAGAAAAAGGGCACCTCTGCTTAGAAGTGAATCGGAGGAACTGTCTCAAAGACAGAGAAAGGAAACGGTGGGGGGGGGGGGTTTTCCTGTCAGAGTGGTTGGGGTTTTTGGGGGGGGGGGGGGGGGGGGTGGGTGTTGTGGTTTTCCTCTCGGACCGCGCAAGAAGACTAGGCCCGGTGCCGGGTCATTCCGCCTGTCTGACCCACAAGGTGAAGCCTTCACAACGCCGCTAACGAAGAGTGAAAACGGCTTCCACTCGGGAGGGTCGTTGATCGCCGGCCGAGGAGTCCGGATGGCGTTTGCGAGGGAAAACGCACGAGGAGAATCTACGAAAAAGAAGATTCCCTACCTCCCACAAACGAAACAGCTTACCCCAACCCAAGAAAAGACCCATCAACCACCCCGCGCGTGAAAAAAAAAAAAAAAAAAAAGGAGTCTTCCTGACTTACCTGGTGGGGCCGCAGAAACTAAGGGTCCTACTTCCCTCAAAAAATGAGAAACACCCCTAATCGCCTCTAGGAGCAAAAAAGGTACTCCGAAATCAAAGGCACAGGCCAACCCATTTGTTTTTGGGGGGTGTTTTTTTTGGTGTGGGTTGTGGGGGGGGGGGGGGGAGGTTGGGAAAAAGAACCTGAATCGCTACTCATACGACGCAAAAAAAGAAAAAACGACCCCACCCATTACTGAGATCTGGAAAGGAGAACGACCCCACCCAGAAAAAAGGGAGGCAAACCCTGCGACCCCACTCAGGGAATTACCCGTACGACGACCCACTCAGGAGCGGCTGGGATCCATAGATCATGAGCGCAAGCTTGCGAACCGAACCTACCCACTAAGCTCGAATAGTGTGTGACCTGAATCGTCGAAAAGAGCCGCCCATTACCTCTCTGCGTACCGCCAGATCAGGGGGGCAGGGAGGTTAGGATGAAAAGCGGACCTCGCGAGCTCACTTGAGAAAGGTTGGGGTCGAATATTCGCTGCAAGAAGAAAAGAAAATTAAAAACAGTAGAGACGAGTCTCTAGAGGGAGA
>Ga0179593_1573735_pt1 | contig 11490 bp, 18 predicted proteins | sample CZODoug2_1_08_16_FD_185931 | JGI IMG/M metagenome (GOLD analysis project Ga0179593, IMG submission 185931) | Vadose zone soil fungal communities from Angelo Coast Range Reserve, California, USA - CZODoug2_1_08_16fungal (PacBio error correction) | ecosystem: Environmental > Terrestrial > Soil >...
AACTAAAACCCATAAAAGAGAGATACCACGATCCTCTTTTTGACGGTCAAAAGAGAGACAGTTGACTATGTCCCTCCTCTGGGGGGGAAAAAGAACTGCTCCATCGAGAAGAGAGAGAAAAGAGGAAAGAGGGGGGCAGGAAAGGGGAACATTACCCGGTCCAGAAGAGGGGGTTGGAACTACCTTGAGGGGGGGGAAGGTTTGATAACCCCACGAGAAAAAAAGAGGACTCTATTTTGGAGCCTCTTTTACGAGTGAGGGAGTCTCAAGAAGGCAAGTCCATGAGTAAGAAAGAACTACCTTCCGTAAGGGAAGAAAGGGGGGTTGTTGTACAAGGGGGAAGAAAAGGGGGGAACAGCTTATCGCAAAGGTAGATGGCCGAGACGATCTTCCTTCGTATCGAGGGGGGCGTCCTAGGGAAGAAAGGACAAATGGGCCGTAGCAAGAGAAAAGAAATCTGCAAGAGGAACAACGTCCTTGCTGGGGAAGGGAGAGCATTTCTGCGGAAAAAAAAGGTCCCCTCCTCCTTTTACCGTACCAAGGAGATCGAAAAAGATCACAGGGGAGAAAAAGAGCTACGGAGGGGGGGGCGTACTCTTCCTCGGGAAAAACCACGCGCAGGCCATCTGAGAAAAAAGTAGACTCACTGTGGGGAGGGAAAGAAACAATTGCAAACGCAGAGGGAATCCGGATTGGTACAACCTACCTGAGGAAAAAACCTATCTGAGGGGAAAGAGGACGATCTGGTCGAAAAAGGATCGAACAGGTAGGAGGATAGAATACTGGCCTGTACCCAGGAAGAAAAAAAAAGGCGTGTCCTCCTATTCCGGAAAAAAAGGGGGCGTTGCCCAAGAAAAAGGCGACGAGTCCTTCTGCAAAGCAGGAGAAAAAAAGGAAAACCCCTCCAAGGAAATACTAAAAAAAAGACGCACCGGGAAGCCTGACTCCAAAAGGAAGTGCGCAAGCCAAAAAGGGGAGGCCTTGTACAGTTAAAAAAAGGGGGGGAGCTTCCTGCACTAAAAGGGTGATGGGGGGGGGGGGGAGGAGTCAAGTTAGGAAGGAGGAAAAAAGAGGATCTCTTACCTCATCATCTGAGGGAAAGAAGGGAAACGTTACGGAGTTAGGGGGAGGAGGCTGGTCTTCTCTCTATTCATGAAAAAAAAAAGAAAGGCGATCTTTTCTTCCTAGAAAAAGGGGCCAGTTCAGAGGAAGAGAAAACAGGTAGTAAGAAAAACGAGGTTGCCTTCATCTTAAAAAGAAAAGCGCTTTCAATCCTTTACAGGAAAGGGTCGTCTGTCGTGGGTATTGCGAAAAGAGGGTTAAGGTCCTAGAAAGGGTTCCTTGCTCGCGCTCCGCCAGAAAAGGATGGTTACCTCCTAGAACGTCGTTGCCGAACTAAAAGGTAATCCCAAATCCGCGAAAAAAGAAAAGCTTTATTCGGAGAGAGAAGGTTACCATCGTTAGGAGTGGGGAAAATGGGTGGTCCTGGCAGAATAACAAGGAACGGGGATGTGAAAACCCAGATTAACTCCGAAAAGAAAAGGGATGGTCTCTCCTTCCCCGAAGAAAAGAGGAAGACGCCTTCCTCGCCTACAAGAACGAAAAAAGGAGGACCCATGGCTTATCCAGGGTAAAGGAAGGGGAAGGAGAAGATCACGAGAGAGGGGGAAAACGGTGTTCCTCTTGGAGAAAAAAAAAAAAAGAACCCGCTAAGATCTCTATTATCTGAAAGGGGAAAGAACCATTCCACTCCGGATAAGGGGGGGAATCCATGTCCCGTGGGAAAGAAGGCTGAGAAGACCCTACCTGGGAAAAGAATGCCCTATCAGTTATTCCCAAGAAAACTGTCGCTTCATTTCTATGAAAGGGGTCCGATAAGGAAAAGAGCCTTGAAAGGAAAATGGTCTAAAAAAGAGGAGGACCAGCTCCCCTCTGGGGAGTGTTCTTGCCGCTCAAAAAAGAAGGGGCGTGAGGAGCTAATTGAGTGCCGGAGAAGACCTGAGGAAAGCAGGCCCTGGGGGGAGGGGCTTCTTTTACCATGAAGAGAAAGTCACGAGCCTTGTGCTCGGGGAAAAAAAGAGTAAAAAAGCTAAAAGGAAGGTCCGTCCCATGGAAGAAGATCCCTCCAAAGGATTCTCCTGGGATATGACATGGGGAAAGAAAAAGCCATCGTGACAGACCACACTCAAGGAATCAACCTGGAAAAAACGGCGGCGCGCCTTCTTCGTACAGAGAAGGCATAGGCCGCGTGCAGGAAACGCTTCAGGGGAAGGGCGCGCTTTGGCCCGGAGCGGTAGTGAGGGGATAATCCGTATATACACGATCACTCAGGGGGAGATAGAGTAGCCTTCCAGAAGAGGGAAGAAGTCTCTGCTTCCGGCAAGTGCAAGCGGGGGAAAGAGAGCCCTCCCTACGAGGGAAAGAGAAAACTGGCTGTCTACCTTCCTCGAAAAAAAGTAAGGGGGAGGGGTGCGCGAGGCCTTAAACGCCAAAAGAAAAGAATGAGCTTCAAAAAGAAGGATAGCGGCTCTGACTGTGAAGGAGGAGGAGGGGGAATCACCCAACTTGCGGTAATGAAAAAATCCGACCTTTTACGTGAAGGGAGAAGGGGGGAAAGAGGACGGCATGTACATTAAAAATGAGCCGGTGAAAAAAAAAAAAAAGGCGGGGCAGAGGAAAAGGGGAGAGCAACACAACAACTTAGGAGAGTAAAAGAGAAAAAAAAAAAAAAAGCCGTCGTAGCGTGTCGCCCAGAACACGGAAAAAAAAAAAAAAGTTCTTTAACACAAAAGGCAAGATTCACGGAAAGGGGAAGTCCTCGCGCGTCTCATCCAAGCCAAAAAAAGGGGGGTGATTCCACCTATCCTGCTGGGGGGGAAGGGAAGGAAAAGCCAGAGCCTGCGATAATTCCGGGAAACAGGGGGGAAGGAGGCAGCGGGTGGGCTTTCATGCGAAGAAAAGGGGAAAAATCACTAGAGAAGGTTGGAAGAGAAAAATTTGCGTCGATCCGCCCCAGTAGGAATCGTCGGCCGGGCAAAAAAAAAAAAAAAGTGCCCTGCCAAGGAAAAGGGAACCAGGACAGAGAATCCCGAAGAGGGGGCAGCGAAAGGGAGGAGAAACCCTTCGGATCTGTGGTAGGGAAAAAAAAAAGGGGGGAGCATCACTTCCACGAAGAAGAAAAGAGAGAAGAAGTTGCCTTGCGACTAGTCTAAGAGTTGGAAAAAAGCGGACCCTCTGACGAGGATAGGAGGGAAAGGGGCAGCATCTGAGCTACGAGGAGGGCCATTGTGCCATGGGGGGAAAAAAGTGTGGTCTTTCACTATTGCGGGGAAAAACGGCGCATCCTAGTGGTCCAGGAGGACGGGTACTGTCACACGGACATGGGGAAAGGAAAGGAGGGAGAGGTGAGAAGGGAGAACAACGGCACAAGGAGTTGCAAGATCGACTCAAGAAATCACCGCCGAAAAGGGATAAAAGGGACGGGCAGCATGTATAGAGGAGGACTAAGGCATAAAAAATCCGTAGGGCGAGAAAGGAAACGCTGGATCTGTCCTCCGACGAGAGAAGAAAAATGCTCCTCGTCCGAAGAGAGAAACAAAAACAGGAATCGCCCTGCAGAAAAAAGCTGGGCCTCCCTGCTCGGAGAAAAGGTAGGTCTGGCCGGAGAGACAAAAAGAACGGACATGTCCTAAAAAAAAAGGAAAAGTGAGGAAGCGGAAAGAAAGATGAGCTCCTCGAGCTCTTCAAGGGAAAAAACACCTCGGAACACCTTTTCCCAAAGAGAAAAAAACACCATACTCTTCATTGCAAAAGGAGAAAAAGGGAAGTCAGCGCGACGCGCGTAGGAGAGGGAAAAGGAGAGTCAGTAAAGGGGAGGAGGAAGCGACATCCAGGTCGATGTCAGCGAAAAAGAGGTGTTTCACTCCAGGAGAAAGAGGGGGAAATAACAACCAGTGGGAATCTCAGGAGGGAACGGAAGACCTCAGAAGAACGCCGGTATAAATGCGGAGGGGGGAAAAATGTTTCCGGTAAAAACTTTCTTCCTCTGGGGAAAAAGAATGAAAAAAGGGGGAGCGAGAAGGCCATGGAAAAAAAATATGGGGGAAACATTGCAAGAGGGAAAGAGCCATACCAAAGACTACCCTACCAGGAGGGAGGGGACAGCGAGCCTTGGAGGGCGTGAAAAGGGGAGAAAACCCTATCGAGCGGTGAAGAGGTGACAAAGAAGAAACTGTGCTTTCTTCTATTTCATCGAGGAGGGAAAAAAGCGCTATTCCGGCGGTAGAAGAAAAAAGAGACCCTCCTCCATGGAATAAAGGAGAGAACGTGTTACCCTATCCGAAAAGAAATCGGCTTTCGGAAAAGGCGAGCATTCTCTTCCGAAGGGAGAAAGCGCCTATTTTCATTCCGAATGTCTTACAATGGAAAAGGCGAAAGGGGTATTGAGCAAGGCGCGGGAGAAGAAAGTTAGTGTAATGTGCTTATGACTTTTCAAACTGAAAAGGGGACACTTTTCAAACCGAAAGAATAAAAAGGGAATGCGGCGACATCTTTTATGAAAAAAGAAGGAGCCTAGGCAGCATCTGTAAAGGGAGGGCTGGTCCCTGCGCGGAGAAAGGATTCTATATCCATTGAGAAGGGGGAGAAAAAGTTCGTACCCATATCTTCAGTCGCAGCGAAGATGAGGCGGCGCGAGGGATAGGGCCAGGGCGGAGAAAGGGGCCATCCTGATTCCCTTCGGCAGGAGAAAGACGAGCACCCAGTGATTCTCAGGAAAAATTGTTCTTGAAGAGTCTGGAATGAGGGGGGAAGTTTTCAAGCGGAAAAGGGGGGCAATGATCCAGCTTCGATCGCCAGGAAAAAAGAAAAAATCTCGATCCTAATCTTCGGGGGGGGGAAAAAAGTCCTATTTGGACAATCGCAAAAGGGGGGGGGCGGTTCTGGCAGAAGGAAGAGGAAGCTTGGGAAGAAAAGTGGTCGATTTAAAAGAGGGGGTGCTTCTTGTCTAAGTAAAGGTCCGGACCAGAGGAAGTAAAGGGGGACGCCCGCTCCGACGGAAGTCGGTAGAGGTCATCGACCTGCGCGAGGGAGGAAAAAAAAAGAAACGGAAACATCTTCGCGGTCGAGAAGGAAAGGTCGTTTTCAGCGCACGAGCAAAATCACTGGATGGGAAAATCTGAGGATCTCGAAAAGTCATCAACCGGGAAAAGGAAACAAGCGAGTCCCCGGTGAGGAGAGGGCGGGTTCTCAAACAAGTAACGAAAATCGGCTTGAGGACCAAGGGGAAAAGATCTGGACCTGTTCCTTGAATAGAAAGAGAAACCTACTGATTTGGGAGAGTAGTGCAGGGGAAGAGGGACGGCTCCCCTACGTAGGAATCACCGATGCGGAAATCGGGGGAGAAAGGCTCGTCAAGAAAGGACTGACAGGAAACAGTGTGATCGGGGGGGAGAAATTCGGTCGTCTAACTGCGAGAGAGACAACAACACAAAGAGGAGAGAAAGAAGGATGAAGTTCGACTACCGCAGGAAAGGCTTAAGGAGAAAAGATCACCTTTTTTAAGGGGAAGGAGGTCTTTACTCGCCATTTGGGTCCTGCATAGGGGGAAAAAAAAAGAGCCGAAGTCGTGGAAGAAGGAAATGCTTCGAAAGCTGAGAACACCATCAGTAGTTGAAGAAACCCCCCCAAAAAAAAAAAAAAAAAAGAAACCCAAAACAAAAACACCCCCCAAAAAAAAAAAACCCAAAAAACCAAACAACCCCCCCCAAAAAACAACCCCCAAGAAAAAAAAAAAAAAAAAAAAAAAAAAAAAAAAAAAAAAAAAAAAAAACAAAAAAAAAAACCCCAAAAAAAAAAAAACGAAACCCAAAAACAAACCCCCCCCAAAAAAAAAAACCCTCAAAAAAAAAAAAACCCCCCAAAACAAAGAAAACCACACAAAAAAACTAAAAGAAAAAAAAGAAAAAAGACCCCAAAAAAAAAAAAAAACAAAAAAAAAAAAAAAAAAAAAAGACCACCAACAAAAAAAAAACACCCCCCCCCCACAAAAAAAGGTTGCTAAAAGGGGGTCTCCAGCAGGAAGTGGAAAAACGGGGGTGTAGAAAAAAAACCTCGGGAACGGGGACCTTCGAGGTGGGAAGTCCTCTTTGAAAAGACTCAGAAAGAAGAAAAGCCGAGCCCTCCAGGGGAATGTCCGAGGAGCGACCACTCACCGCGAAACGTACCTCCTCTAATTATGGGAGAAAAAAAATGGTCGACAGAAGGAAAAGGTCGAGGGGAACGCAAAGGAGGAAAATCAAGGAGCGGAAGAGGACATCTCTCAGGTAAAAGCCTTAGCATAGCACAGGGAGAGCCCTCTACCCGTAGGGGCGGGACTCAAGGAGTTGAGAGAAAAAAAGGAAAAAGAATAGGTCCACATAAGAAGGGCACGTACCTCCTCTGAGAGAAAAAGCACCTTTCCGTCACAGGAAGAGGGGATGTTATCAATTGCGGACGCGTCCAGAAAGGGTCCCCGCAGGAAAAAAGAAAACACAGAGCACGTGGAAGGAAAATCGTGATACTCACTTTGGGGGAGAAACAATGTCCGCCGCGCACGGAAGAAAAGGAAAGAGCCGGCAGGCCGAAGAAAGAGCGAGCGCAGCCGCAAAGGAGAAAGGGGATGAATCGGGGGGGAAGACTTTGATAAAAACTAACTTGTATCGAAAAGGTACCCAAAAGGGTCCTCCCAGAATGGGAAGAAGAGGCATGGAGAGAGGTGTCGTTTCGGAGAGAGCCGAATTCCTGGAGAGTTACCCTGAAAAAAAACAAAGTTGCCACTTCCAGAAAAGGAAGACTTGAGGAAGACCTAGCCTTTCGCAAGAAAAAGAGGAGAAAGTGGACAGGTCAGAGGGGGGGGGAAGGGAACTGCCTCCTCGGTCTGGGAAGGGGGGGAGGACCGCGTACTGCTCGCGAGAGAAAAGCAGAAGGAGGAGCTCGGAGTACACGTTAGCTAAGAGAGGAGAAAAAGGGCATCTCGAGGCAAAAGGAGAATTCCGATCTGGTCGGCCAAAAAAGAAAACGAGGGACCGCGAAGAAAGCCCGGTCAGGGAGAAAAAGGGGGAACAAACATAGGCCAGAAAAAATAGGGTCCTTTCATCTGAAAGGAAAAAAGGCGCTGTACCTTGTCGGTTCGTCGGGGAGGTCGCCATCCGGGTAGGTACAAAGCGAGAAGGTTGGGAAAGGAAAATAATCTCCGCAGAAAAATGGCCTGATTGGGACGCGCCAGGCGGCAAAAAGAAGGGAGGTACGTAGAAAAAAGGAAAAATCCAAATGAATAGGAGACAAAGAGGTACAGCTGATAAGAGGAGGTAACGTTCGGAGGGGGGAACACTGTGTTGTTCTGGAAGAAAAAAAGTTTAACACCGAGGCCCAGGGAAAAGAAATAGACGCCCGGGGGAGGGAGAAAAAGAAAACGAAGTACACGTGACTTCCCGAGAAAAGAAACTAAAGAGCCTCTTGGGGGGGCTGAATGCCCCATTGCTCAAGCCGTTTGCAGGAGAGGGGAAAAAAAAATGTACAGTGGAAACTGTGTTGAAGAAAGAAACCGTGGAGAAAAAAGAGAGGAGGGACTCATCGGGTCAAAGGGAAAAAAGGAAAAAGAAACTCCGGGAAAAGTAGGTGGTTAATGCCATGTCCCAGGAAGAAAAAAAAAGACCTACCTTGCGGCCTAAAAAGGAAAAAGGAAAAAAAACTCGCCCTGGGGCTGACGGGCGAGGAAAGAGGGGTCGATCCGTCGGACGAGGATCAGGGAAAGGAAGAAAAGGAACAGGTCTTGCGGGGAAAAAAAGCGGGGAATCCGTTGTTCTTTCAAAAAAAGGTGAGGAGCTGAATGATTTTCAAAAAGAAAGGCTGCCCTAAGCCGGGGGAAGAAGAGTGACGGAGGAACCGGAAAGGGTAGCGAGAGGGGGCACTTGCCACTCCTTGTGAAAAAAAAAGACCAGGCTCACCGCGACCAAAAAAGAGAAAGGTCCGTTTACAGGAACCGTAGAAAGGGAACACTAGGCTGCGCCCTGTTCTGAGTGACAGGGAGAAAGAAAGGTTGAAAACCACAAGGAAAAACGCAACCCATGGCCATGGCTCACCAAAAAAAAAGAGTGACCTGGTCCGCAGATCGCGGCAGAAAAGGAAAAAGGGGGGAGCAGATTCACGAAAAAGGGAGAGAAAGGATCGTCGTGGACTTGAGGATAAGAAGGGGAAAACGATCAGCATGGGGGGGAAAAGGAGCGCCGCCATCTCCTTGGTTCCGCGGTGGAGAAAAAAAGCGAGGTTTATCTGAGCGGCCCGTCCGGAAAAAGCAAGGGTGGGGGAGTATCTCGAAAATGGGATGGGAAGGGAACGAACCCGTCCATCGAGTAGTTTTCTGTGCGAGGGAGAAAAAAAAGAGGAATTGGGACAACCCGTGGGGGAAAAGGGGAAGGCTCTGACGGTAACTGCATCAGATGCCATCATGAGAGAAAAAAGAAGGGCTTATTCTTTGCTCTTATTATACTCGCAGAGGAGAAAATAGGAGGGGTTTCCCTCATGAAGGCGAGAAAGATGAAGGGGGAGAAGTTTACTTGGCGACACGCTACACGGCTTGGGGCAAGGAAAGCTAACTCAACAAAACAGGGAAGAAGGAAATATATCTATAACCATCCTCAATAGGAAAAAAAGGGAAAAAAAACAAGTCTCGGAAAACCGGCAAAAATAAGAGAATCATGCGGGAACACAAGCAGAACGTAAAAAGGTCGGCTAAAAACGTCGCGGAGAAGAAAAGCATCCTCCTTCTTTTTGTGATTTCAAAAAGAAAAAAGAGGGCCTTCCCTTCATACCGCATAATCGTGAACAAAAGGGGAAGAAGAGGCTCCGCGGTGGGCGTGACAGAAGAGGGAGAAAAAAGACGCGATGACGGGGTTGTGCGATCCGGTCGAAAAAGAAAAAGACCTACCCAGGGAGTCCGAGAAGGGCCGCTCATCTCACCTCGAAACCAAGAGAGTCCTATCACCTGCGCTAACCCTGAAGAGCTCTCGCGAGAAGAGAGAAACCTGCGGATCTGGTCTCCGAGGGAAGAAGAAATTCCCTACGACAGGAAAAAAGCCTTTCCTTTCGACGAGAAGGGAAAGAAAGCCTCCTTCTCTTCCAGAAAGAGGGAGAAAAAACGTACTCCGACGGCAGAGGGCAGGGGGAAATGGGGCCAAAAAATGGGGACGGTGTGTCGGAATGTCGGTATTTACCCATGTAAAAAAAAAACTAGTGGTCCTCGTAGGACGGGTAACAGAAAGGGAGGACCTTAAGGAGCGTGATCCTGTTATAGGGGGGAAAGGGAAGAAAAAAGTGTCCTTTAATGTGAATCCTCCTGTGCGAAAAGATGAAAACCGACCCCTGGCCTTACTTTCTAAAAAAGCATTCATCTCCTCGCACAAGAGGGGAAAGCGGACCGAAAAAAAGGAACAAAAAGAGAGGGCCGCCGGGACGAATAAAGGTACTCTAACGGGAAAAAATGAGACGTCTACACAGGGAAATCGCCCTCAGCGACAAAGGCCCCCCCCCCCCCCCGCCCAGAGAGAGAAAGCAAGGTCGGGTCTGGCAAGCAAGCGGCCAACGGGACATGGCCTTCAAAAAAAAATGAACAGCGTCAGGGGAGCGGGCCTTTACCCTATGCGCCCTCACGGAAAAAAGAAGACAGCCACTGTGTCTGGTATCAAAAAAGAAAAAAGCGATCGTGATCGAGCAGCACTCTGCATAAAAAAGGAAAAAGGGGATTCAGCGCGGGAAAGGAAGGCGAGGCCGTCTATTCCGTCATCGGGAAGACGCGCGACCAGAAAGAACGAGGGAAGAGGGGAGGCTTTCATCTGGAAGAGGGGGTGGCAACGCCCCGGTCGTGTTAGGGAAAAGAAAGAACAACCAGTGGTCAGAGAAAACCGCTGGACGCAGATCCGCATCCCTCTGTAAAAAAAAAAAATTGCTTCCCTGGTGTTCCGGGAAAAAAAAAAGAAGTAAGAGACGCCTGGCGGGCAAAAAAAGGAAAAGGCGGCGCGCGAAGAAAGAAAAAACTAGAAGGAAGGGACCTACCGATTGCTCCCATACCACAAAAAAAAAAAAAATGTCACCGAAGAAAGCGAGCTTGAGGCGTGGGGAAGGACTATCGTGAGCGGGGAAAAAAGAATCCTTTGCGCACCGCTCCTAAAAAAAAAGGTTCTTCTAGGTCATCGATTAAAAAGAGGAAGGCGAGTCCGGCGGGAGCTCGAGATTCCAACCCGAAAAAGGGAAATATTCGAGAAAAAGGGGACGCCCATCCTACCAAATGCTCTGCGGTCCGAGGAAAGAGGGAAGGACGAGCCTACCTTGGAAACTAGGAAAAGAAGAGGGGGCAGGCCGATGACCAGCAGAAAAAAGGAAGCGGAGTCAGGAGGGGGGGAGCAAAGGTCTCTTTAGAAAAGAAGGCTTGTCATGTTCAAAAGGGGGGAAACTGGGCGGGGTTTTGAAAAAAAAAAAAGGGGTCACCGACGGATGGAAAAAAAGGTAGTCTCCTGAGGGGGACCCTCACTCTCCAAGAAAAAGCGGAAACCGCTATCGGGATTGCCCTGCGAGGGGAAAAAAAGGCCCTATTCTATATCACGGAAAAAAATCAGTTGTAGGCAGAGGAACCATATCTTCATCCAGCCTTGCGAAAAAAAAGCTCTCGTCAAGAGAAAAAGGGGGAGGCATTCCGGGGAAGACGGATTCCTTGCGGAGAGGGTGGGCTGTGAGGAAAAAAGGTGATTCTCCCAGGCATGTTCGGAAGAGGGCATGCGCGTGGGTTGGGGAAGGGAGGGGAACAGACGGATCGCTTACGAAAGAAAAGAAAGAAGTCGCTCGCCTGTACGACCCGGGGGAAAAGACCGAAGCGGCGGTACTGGGACAGGAGGAAAAGGGGGGGAAAGCGACGGGCGGTCCTGCCGGAAGAAAGAGGTAGAAGAAAAAGGACAGGGGGGGAGACCGACGTGCTTGCTCTGCGGCCCTAGGGGAGGAGGGAAGAGGCCGAAGGGAAAAAGATCCACGGACGAGACGAGGGTCATCGTACAAGGAGAAGGACGGCTGTCAAATGAAAAAAGGAGTCTCGGCTGTACTGCGGAAAGGAAGGGTCGAGGAAGAACCAGTCACTGGATGGGAGAGGGGGAAATAGAGGCAAAGGCACCGATTGATGCTTCTACCAACCACTCGAGGACCAAGAAGCGGCGGTTCTCCAAAAAAAAAAAAAAGCCCGGAGGGAACTACATCCCAAAAGATGGACCTGGGTCCTGGACGCCGGAAACCCACGTTCAAAAGAGGAGGGGGCGCGCTAGGAGGAAGGGTCCGAGAACCAAAAAAAAGTCCGGCGAGGGTAAAAAGGGGAGGGGAAATCGTCAACTGGGAAAGAACGGTACCGTTTACCGTCAAAAAAAAAGGGGGGGGAGCGTTGGAGAGATACTTCCAAGAGGGGAAAAAAACTTC
>Ga0179593_1610879_pt1 | contig 11490 bp, 12 predicted proteins | sample CZODoug2_1_08_16_FD_185931 | JGI IMG/M metagenome (GOLD analysis project Ga0179593, IMG submission 185931) | Vadose zone soil fungal communities from Angelo Coast Range Reserve, California, USA - CZODoug2_1_08_16fungal (PacBio error correction) | ecosystem: Environmental > Terrestrial > Soil >...
TCAAGGCAGTCCGGTGAAATCGGAGGAGAAAGGGGGCCGCCTCGGTGGTTTCTCGCATGGGAGGTCTGCTGGTGTCAATTTTTGGGAAAGAGACTGCAGGCAGGAATAAAAAGAAATGGATTTCAAGCTGTACGATCTCTACACGGCGACCTACTAGGAGGCAAAACGAAGGGAAAAATTCTTCCAAAAAGAAAAAAACGCAAAAAGAGGACAAAGCGGGGGACCAAGGAGGCTTTCGGCGTCAAAACCTGGGGGGGGGGGCGACAAAAAGGGAAAGTGACAAAAGGGGAAAAGGTCGCAAAAAAGACAGAAGTTCGTAGTAGCCATCTTCCCGAACAACGTATTCCCCGTGCTGCCATCATCCTGAGAAAGGGAGGAGGGAGGGGAAAAACAGAGGACGGACGGCTGGAAAGTTAAAAACTTAACAGAAGTTGGGGAAATGTCTTTCGTCCAGGAGCTGGGGGGAAACGTATCCGAACGATGCCGCGCTAGAAAAAAGTGGAACTCACTAATTTAAGGAGATAGGGGTGCGAGCACGAAAACTCGAAAGAAGAGAGGGTCGAAAAGGAGGGGGGGAGAGGAACACCTATTTTCCTCCGATTCGATGCTCTCTCTTCACGATTGACAGGGCGCCAGATAAGATCGCCGAAAGATTGATGAAAAGGAGCGATCAACGCGCAGGATAGCGGAATAGGAGGTCAGGACTCTGGGGGGTTGGCGAAAAGGGTCCTAAAAGACCCCTGTCTGCCGAACAAATTTTTGAAAAAAGGGATCACACTGCAAATTATGTCACGCTAGGAAGTCTCGACGGGAGGTGAAAGTAGGGCAAAAGGAGGGCTTGGGAGGCGAAAAGTCAGACTTCGCCCTCGATCTCAGGACTTCGAATAAAAAAGGGAAACTCGGACGAGACGCTTTGGGAAAAAAGGAGAAAAAAGTGGTCGCTTTGAGAGCTAATTCAAATAGAAAATCGACCAGGGGAGACTACCCTTGCCAGCAGCGCCATCGTCATCATTGAGGGTTGATTTTCGAGGGAATGGGTATTAGGAGGAATGCGGGAAGAAAACCGAAGAGCGGTAAACAATGGAAAAGGGAAGGGAATAGGGGGGGAAGGAGGGAATATGGAAAAGCGAAAAGGGAACCTTCACGAGATTTCGGAGCGCCACGACCTGGGCCCGGTCACTCGTAGAAGGGACTCCTAACGATCTTAGGAGAAAGGGGGAGGTGGAAAAAAAGGGTAGGGAGGAAAATTGGCAGTGGGGGATGGAGAACTAGGGGCCATTTAGGCGACTCTTTTTAAGTGAGGAGTTGAAGGGTTAGGGCTCAAAAATGCACTGAAAGCACGTGCCAAAGGGTCAACAAAAATTAAAGCGGCCCTCCTTGGCTATCAGAGGAAAAAGGGGGCTGTGGCTACAGGGTGGGTAAACGTCAAAGGAGGAACGTCGAGCGAGGAGGGGGGGGGAGGGGGGGGTGGGAGGGGGGGGGAGGGGGGGGGGGGTGGGGGGGGGGGGGGTGAGGGCGAAAAAAGGAGGATGGAGGAAGTAAAACTGGAAAAAGGGGGGGTTAGACCGTCTGTAACTCGTGCATGCGCAATCATAATTTTGGTCGAAAAAAAAACTGTCATTCGGCAAAAATTGTCAATCCTCCAGAGAATGGGGAGGGGAAGAAGTCCCTTATTATGACAAAAGGTGTGAATTTACATCAACGGAGCGGAAAAACCTTCTCAATTTCATCCCAAGAAAGGTTCCATCAGAAAGAGGGGAACCATAAGGAAAAGGGATTTTAAGAGGTACGGAACATCGTCTCTCTACCCGAACCGAGACAGGGTAAGAACTATACAAAGAGCGTAGTTATCGTCCGACATATCAGCTATGTTCATTCCTCTTAAGCGGCTCTCCCTTCTTTCTCCGATCAGGAAGCTTTCCCTAGAAAGGGATCCAACACAAAACACAAAAAAAAGAGAAAAACAACTCGAAAAACAAAACAAAATACATCATAAAACAAAAAATAAAAAAAAAAAAAAAGGCAGAAAAAAAAAAAAAAAACTACACTAAACACCACAAAAACACCGGTCTGGGAGGGAGCGATTTGGGTCGGGGGGTAGGGGGGGGGGGGGGGGGGGAGGGGGGGGGGCGGGGGAAGGGTCGTCGGATGGTCCGGGATTGGCCCGGAAGAGGGCTGGGATAGGAGTGGTCCAAGAGGGGGATTGTGGAGGGGTCGGCAATGGGGGCGGGAGAGAGAGATGGTGCCGTGGGGTCATCAGGGATCGAAGGGGAGAGGAAGGACTGGGGGGGTGGGGGGGGAAAGGGGGTTGGTTAAACACGGTGTGGGGGTGAGGGGGGAGGGGAGGGGTGGGGATCGGGGGGGTGTATAGAGAGGGATGGGATGGTAAGGCGATAAGAGGGCGGGAAAGGAGGGTAGGATCGGATAGAGTGGAGGGGAGTAGAAGAAGGGGAACGCGGGCGTTGTGGGGACAGTCAGGAAGAGTAAGAAGAAGTAAGGTGATGGGGGGGGCGTGGCGGGCGGAAGGAGTGGGGGAGTGGGATACTCACGCAAGGGGTTTGAGGTGTGGGTGGGAGGGGAGGTGACAGTGGGGTGAGAACAGCGGCAGAGGAATAATGAACCTCAGGGTTAGTGAAGGACACTCTCGTGACTGGGGAGAGAGTATAGAGAAGGGGGGGAGGGGTGGTAGACCAAGTGAGCGTGGCACGTACGTAACGATGGGGGTTGGGGGAGGGGCGGTAACGAGGCAGGGAGGTGGGATCAGGCTGTTTTCCGACCCATGCTGACGACAAAGGTAGGGGAGGGGAGGTGGGGGGGGGGAAGGGAATGGAGGGGGAAGTAGGAAGTAAGAGGGAAAGACGAGTCAGTCAGAGTGGATGGCGGTGGGGGAGGGGTGCACGAAAGGAAAAAGGGTCGAGGGAAAATGCTATAAGGGGACTTGGGAAGTCCAAGGGGACAATGAGGGGGCGAGAAGGTATGGGCAGGACGTGCGGTAAGCGCTTTTGACTGGGTGTCTAACGGCCTTAGCAGGAGACCAGCAGGGTGAAGGAGCGAGATTGGTAAGGATGGGCTCAGCGATCCGAGGTCAAAGTGTCGATAAGTACGAGGGTAGAGCTTGCAGGTGAGAAGTAAAGGGGGGGGGGGAAGCGCGGGCGGGCCTGAGTGATAGAACTCGAAAGGGCGTTCGCAGGGACCTGGGTGAGCCATTTTTGGCGCGTGTCTTGGCTATGCATTCTGGTACCGTAAATCCTGAATTGTCAGAGGGGGGCTTTTGTTCTTTGCCGGTCGTTGCTTCACCGCTGGTATGAGTGCGTAGGCGCCACGTCAATTGAAGTTCGTGATTGGTGAGTAAGCGATATAAGGGTAGGTAGCTATGGTTAGAGAGGAAAAGGAACAATAGCTGCTCAGGGAACGGGACGGCAGCGAGGGGGGGGTGAGAGAGCAATAAGTTAGTGGGGATAAGGGCGGTATTGCCACGATTGCAGGGGGGATGCGAGGGAAGGCATACGGGTTATTGGGAGATGTTGAAAGAAGGAGGGAGGGTGTGATGGTGGGAGGGAGAAAGGGACCGTAGGGAAAAAACGTAGAAAGGGGAACGGAGCCGTCTGGTTACATCTGAGGGGAGAAAAGATAGAAGAAGTAGTCCGAAGGGAAATAGGGGCATAGCATAAAGGGGTTGTTGAGCCACGGAAAGAAGGCTCTAACCAGGGTTGTGGTAAGGAAAAATAGTGCGCCAGCCATCTATATCAAAGGGGGGGGGGGGGTCCTCGGGGACGAAAACCCAAGGCCAGCTTAAAAAAAGGGGAAAAAAAGAGATAAACATAATTCCAAGGAAAGGCGAGAAAAAAAAGTCCAAAAGAATCTGAACAAAAACAGGCCTTTGGCAGAGACGATCAGGGAGGGAAGCAGTAGTGACCGAAAATTTCTCGGAAACGGCAGGGTGCAAAGGAGGGGACAAGGAAAAGGGCGACGCGACCCTCCGGATCGTAATAAAGAGGGAGCATCAGATGTCTAAAGAAATATTCGTGTGGAAAATAGGTCTAATACAAAGCGCGATGGGGGAAAAGGCTTGCAAAACATTGCTGAAAGGGAATCGATGCCAAGTATCCTACTCTTCCAACCTCATGCGAGTTGGCAAAGAAAAGCCATAGAATCTGCCGCTGAGGCTGTGGGAAGTGGGGAAGGTCGCCTGCGAAGTTCAAGGGAAAAATAGAATATCACAGAAAGCCGAACGCTCACGGGACGCGCATTGAGAGGAGGGGGGGGAACGCCGGCGCCAAGGGTTGTTGCAGGAGGTAAGACCGGGGCTCCTTCATGAGGACTCTCTCAACAAAACAAAAGGATCAGAATAGCACAGGGGCCGGGTGCCCTACAGGGGTCCTGCACTCAAAGGAGAGAAGCGGAAAGCGACGGACGTCGCGGTCTTGGGCAGAGATCTGTGTTCGAGTGAAGGGCCACATGTGCTAGAAAAAAGCCTCTTGCACCGCAGACCGATCTAGAAGGCGAAAAATGCAGCTGAGGACGGGAAAAAGGCTAATTCCAGTTCGGTGCATCGGCAAAAAAGGCCAAGAGGCGAGCCGGCCAGCCACAAAAAATTCGCTCCGGGGGAGAAGTTCAATCGGAAATAACAAAAAAAAGAAGTTCCCCTCCATCCACCGAGGGGGGCTAGATCGCCGAGATTGGCTGAAAAGGGGTCTTCGGCAAGTGCAGGGGGGCCTGGCTGGAAGACCCAACGGACAGTCTTGAAGCAATAGTCAAATCTAAACGATCGACGAGGGTTCTGTGTTATGAGCAAGCAAGGGAGCAGGTATAAACGTTGGGAAAGATAAGAACGTACCACGACGAGATGACTCTTCTCTGGCTAGCGCCTATTAACCGATGATTAGGAAAGTACCGTCAGGAGGGAAGCACTCTGGAAATCGGCCGCATAGAGAGGGGGAGCCAAATGAAAAATTGTGAGCTCTCACGTGCATTCAGAAAAGGGCTCAAGCGAAGCCGGAAAGAGAACCAATCAAGTGAAAAAAACGGCGGTAAACGTACAAAATAACGCATAGTCAGGGGGAACACTCAGTGGCCGAGGTCTGAAAGCCGCCCGGAAAAAAGAGTACCCTGTCGGAGATCGGTGAAGGGGAGCGAAAAAAGAAAAAAGAGAACGGAAAACGAAGGATCGAGATCAGAATTTACAAACGATCTGTGGGAAGACTTCAGAGACTTAGGGGGGTTCCTGGATCCCGGGGCTCGGAAAAAAAAAACCTAAGTAGGAGGACTGTCAAGCAGAAAAAAAAAAGCTCTGCAGCGAGGGGGGAAAGGTTCCAGGGCATCTACTCATCAAGTCACTACCCGCGGGAAGGGGGAGGGGAGCCTCTAGGGTCCGGAAGAAAAAAAATACGCAAGCTCAAAGGTGCCCCAGAAGCGAGTGAATCGCAGTTATGGAAATACTAGAGGCCCGATACACGAAAAGGAGACCTGGAAAAAAAATTCTGGGATTAGGGGTGGGGGGGAAAAGATTTTCGGGCCGGGGGGAAAGTTGACGGTAATACGTGGAAAAAAAGGTGGGACCCGCCCCGAGCGCGAAAAAATTCTCCCTCACAAAACGTGAAAAAGAGAAGGAAGTCTTGGAGGGAGGGCACGAGAGGGTGGCTGAACATTGAGAGGGGAAGGGGTCCGACACGGGGAAGACCATGGGGTCACAATTCAACTAAGAATAATGGGAAGGAAAGTACTCCTTAAGGTATTAGAATGAGAAAAAGAGACGTTCGCAAACCTGCTGTGGAGCACACTTCAGGGATGCAAGGTGGATGCCGCTTTGATAAAAAAGAAAAAACAGTAGTGGAGGGGAGGAGAAGTCGGGGCCCGAGCCACCTGAAAAGGGTATTGGGTCAGAAGAAGCCAAAAAGAGCAAAAGACAAGTTTAAAAAAAAAGTTCCGAAGAACATGCGGAATAAAACTGGGGAACGAGGGGAAAATACCGCCCCCAAGAGATATTTCGCACGTCTCCAAAGTTCCTTCCAAAAAAGTCGAAGGGATAGGCAAGCCTGGAGACGTGGCACATCGTGACTATTCTCGGGGTGAATAAGTGAAAAATTGGTAGGAGGGAGGGGGACCGAAAATGACCTTCTCGGGAAAAAAACCTTCATATTCCTGCATGAAAAAAGAACTTCCTGTCCTGAAGGAGCAGATCGAAAGGAAATGAATTTCGGTGCGAAGAAAAAAGATCGAAGCGAAAGTCAGAAAAAGAAGCCAAGAAAAAAGGGGTGGGGACCGCGCCTTAAAATCAAGATGTCGCTAGGGTGTAGCGAAGACAAAAAAAAATGAGGGGCAATGCGGGAGGGGAAACATTGGAGGTCGCAGAGTCGGCATAAATTCGAAGAACGAAGGTAGAAAGTACACAATCAAAAAAAAGGAGCTGTGGAACGACCCGGGAATCCTCGCGAAGGGAAATCGACGGAAAACTCATGAGGCAGTGTGATACTCGGCGTGCACAGGTTGTCCGGAATAGGGCCTCGTACTCCAAAGTACGAGAGAACTCGGAAAACACGAGAAAATCAACGAAAACGCGACCCGCATAAATTTGGAAGAGCTGATCTCCTTTAAGCAGTCTCCGGGTAAGCCGGATGCAAAACAGTCAAAAAAAAAGACCCTCGAACGAAAATAGGTGAGACCAAAAGGCCAAAGAATGAAGGAAGAGTGGAAGAGAACTGGCGGCTCTTGCGGGGGGCAAGAAAAGCGCCGATACGCAAAAGAGGACGTGGGTCCTAGACCCCCCGCGGGAAAAAAAACAAGTCTCCGGCGAACAGCAAAATTGACGAAACTAGTAAAGAAAGGTCCCGAAGCAGCGCGCAACGTTTTTCGTTGAAGACGTGTCGAAGAGGAGTGGGAAGAAAAAATAAGGAGCCAGGAGCGGGCGAGGAGGGAAAGGGGAGGGGGAAAAAATGGAGAAAGAAACTGGGACGTTTGATGAATGTTTGCCTTTGCCAAGCGAGCACCGTCAAAAGGAGGCGCCTCATCATGGGGGGGGAAAATATTCCGAGAAACCAAGGGGAAAGCCAATCCCTATAACCTGGGTTTCTGTGTGAAAAGAGACTTAAAAAGTTAGGAAACGTAGTAGGGATGACGGGACCGCTCGAGCTTTTTGACCAAACGTGGTTTGAAAACTTGCCGCAAGAGGGAAAAATCTTCTCGAAAAAAAACCAAGGAAAAAAAACACGGTAGAATGAAATTTTCGGAAAACTACCGATAGAGGCAAAAGACTAACAAGACGGGAAGGGGAAATCTAGATCAAAAAAAAAACGAGGAGTCGAAAGGAAGAAAAGAAGGCTCTGCCTGGCTCTAAAGGGCTCAACGGAAAGTAACTTTGGGGCTCGCAGGTTTCGGGGGATCTGGGGACGAAGGGGGGTTGTGTGGTTTGGGGGGTGGGGGGGTTGGGGGGGTTGGGGGGAGAGCGGAATCGAGAAAAAAGACTTACAAAAGGAAAATGAGCGAAGTGAATCTGACCCGGCGCATCAAAGGGGATCAGCACGCATGGCGGAAAGAAGAAAAACACCAAAAAACCGAAGCTTGCGCGCGCCCCCAAGAGGAAGTAAGGAGGAAAATTTGGGGAGTCGGCAATGTGAGCCGGTACAAGTTTTAAAGGCGGGAAAGAAAAAGAAAAAATCGGCTCAAAATCTTAACGCACAAAAAGGAACCGTCCCAAAGCTAAAAAGAAAAAGGTCGGAAGGCGGCGAAACATCAATGCCTGACGCTTCAAAATGTCGCGGAGGCTAAAAGGCTACGGCCAGTCGCTTCGTCATGGAGAGGGGCAAGCTTGAGAGAATCCAGAAAAAAAGGAATAGAAGATGAGGGACGCTTACGGCGCTGTTCGACGCCCAGCGAACGACGAAGATTAAAGGAAGAAAAGGTCCCTTTGGTAAAAATAGTTCAGAAGGAGACTTCGAGGGCGAAAAATGGGAAAGAAAAACGATCCAAGCAGCAGAAAGCTAAACATGCTATCATCCGACGGCGTCAAAAAGAAGCAAAAAAATCTGCTTTAGGGTCAAAAAAGAAAGGGATTTGAAGGAGTGGGGCAGAGACTGGAAAAAAAAAAAAAGCCGCTAAAACGTTGTGCACGACTATCACACTGCACGGAAGAATGATTTCAGGGAGGGAAAAAGGAAGAGGTCAGCAGGTGGTCGAAAAGCAGGCAAGCGGATCATGTGAAGGAGAAGGCTACCGAGAGAGACTGCGGAAAAGAATTCAAGGAGCCTATGCCAGATTACTTAGAAAAGAAGGGCCCAAGCAAAAGAGGGTCAATTAAGGGAGAGCCTATCCGGGCTCTCTCCACGCAAGGGGGAAAGAAGCATCGGCACAGGGCTGGAGGGGGGGGGGGGGGAGGTGTAGGCTGAAAGATTAGATCTAACTCACTCGAAGAAAAAGGGGAGTGGTCGGGTTGGTGCTGGCCTCGGAAGGAATGCACAGAAGCTAAAAAAAAAAGTTCAAAGATGACTGGAAACCACGAGAAATCGGACTATCGCGGACTTCAGGCTATCGACGGGATGTGGGGACACGGGGTGCGGTTAGATTTGGCGAACAGTTCTGCCAACAGAAGGGGCACGGGTCGCGTCCGAGTACTTTGCATATTCAGCGGTAACCAAAAGTGAAAAAAGACAACAAAATTACAAACATACCGGGGACAGGTGCGGATCCTCGGAAAAAGTTGAGGAAAGAAGAAGAATGTAGGATTGAGGCACGGCGAGCCTTCTATGAAAAAAGGGCGGGAAAGTTGATCAGAGGGGGGACGCAGTTTCGGAAGGAAAAGGGTGCTGAGCCACCGGTGGACGTGAAAAAAAACCAGGGAGAGGAAAGAAATTCGACCTCAAAAAGGTAGTTGAAGAAAGTACCTTCGGACGGGCAAAAGCCTGAGGGAGAGAGACCCCTGCGAACCCGTCCTAAAGGGGTCAACCCCCTCTCGGTGTAAGAGAAGAATATTTAATCAAAATTAAGTGCACATAAAAACATGGCTCCATAGAGAGAGATGAACCTTGGACCGAGAGAAAAAGGAAAAGATCAGAGTGACCAAAACCTCGCCTACTACATCATGCATCCAAAACTAAGGAAGAAGTCGCAACGGGTTTATCTTCAGCGCGTACGAGATGCCAATCCAGCGGTCGGGAATCAAGAGAGCAAAGTTAAATGTAAGGAAGAAGAGAAAACACTAAAAGAGGGGGCGGGGTACCGCGAATTTGGTCTTAGGAGATTAGCAATTAAATACTAAACCAGAGGAAAAGAGAAAAGTCGCGCAAAAAAAAAGAGCACCATCGGAAAAGGGGTGAGAAATGAAACATCGTAAAGGGCGAGCCTCCGTGTCCCTCCCCACCTTCATCACGCCTGGGAAAAAGAAAAGACGGAAAAGGGAGAAGGATCCAAGAAAAAAAGAAGGTGGCCTTGTCACGGAGGGGGGGAGTCAGAAAAACGAGAAACAGGAGAGGGGGGTGGAAGGGTCCTCAACTGACACGGCAAATTGGAAAGGGGAGTTTCGCTGAAAAATAGGAAGGAAAGTAGGAGAGAAGTAGTTGATGGGGATAGTTGGAGGGACGGGGGGGGCAGGGGGGAAGAGAGTTAAAGGAAGAATTTCTAAAGGGGAATTTCCCGTGCTCCTAGCGGGGTTTTTACATTTACGGGACACGTCTTAAGCGAAAAAAGAACTATTGAAGCAGTAAACCCTCGGCGAAAAAGCGATTGAAAAGACTCTGGGTGTTGGGGGTTTTGAATAGAAGACTGGCATTAATGCAAAGAAACCGTTCGATGGCAGGCCGCCCGGGGAGGATTCACTCCCCAGCCAGTCCATCAGGGTCAAATAGGGGGAGAGAAAGGCACGAAAGAAACAATTCAACTCGGAGAGGGGGCTTCCTTCCAGGATTGTAGGAATAGTAGGACCTCAGCAACAAGAAAAAAAAAAACTGGAGCAGAGTGAGACGTCGAATCGTCGGATTAGTGCGGAGTGCAAGCAGCTAAAAAAAGTGGAAAAAAACGATTCGGTAATAGGGGGACACTTGCGGAGGCAAGATAAAGAAAAAGCGAGAGCGAGAATCCGCTCTCGAAAGCTAGTCTTAACGCGGCAGACCGTATTCGGTGAAAAAACTGACGATGGTTTTGCCCGGGATCAAAAGTAAAAGGGAGAAGAATGCCGGGTGAAAAATCCTCAAGGGAAACCTCAGAGGGCAACGTTTTGGGAGGAAACTCTTCGACGATTGAGCATGCTGGCACGTCTAAGGATGTAATCGAAACGGAGGGTCAAAACAAAATGGCGAGAAATGAGAACATTTTTTGGGAGGAAGAACGACCCTAGATCACAAAAAAAGAGACAAAAAAAAGTGGCAAAAACGAAACCGGGGAGAGGAAGAGCCCTTGAGGGCAGGCAATGCTGTAGGCTAGCCGTTGTCTCCTGGGACATCGGGAAAGGAGAAACAACAACGGAAAATGAGGCAAACTATAAAGGCCTTCTCAAATGCTCAGGACAGGTCGAAGAGAGTGAAAAAAAAGGGCCATAGGGTGGTCGATTTCATTAGGCAACCTGTCGCAAAGCGTCGGCCCATGGTGCTACGAAGGGGGGCCACCCGGATACCTCCGATCTATGAACATCAGTTAGACTATTTCGAAAAAAAAAGGAAATAGGGGGGGGCGGAGGACCAAGTCGGCATAGGGGAAAATAGGACCAGGCAACGTATGTCCGAAAGAGCCTAAAGATTGACTTTGGTCGCGGGAAGTCCTCACACCGAAATACGGTCAGCGGAACGAGAAAAAAAAAAAAAGGGAACAAAGGAGAGGACTCTCGGCCGAGATTGAGGAAAGACGTCTTCAGGAGAAAAAACATGAACATAGAAAAAAACAAAGAGAGCGCCGAAATGCATGGGAGGGATCGGAGATTCGCCACTTCATACTACGACGATGTGAAGAAAGGCGGTGGAACGCAGATTGGCATGCCAAAAGGATCCGTCTAAATGACGAGATGAAGGGCGAAGAAAAAAAAAACACCACAAGAGGAGGACGGATTGTCAATGTCTTCCCTTTCGGGCATCGCGAAGGGGGAAAGGAGGCGGAACGAAAGAAAAAAACACCGTTCTTGGGTGCAGATATATCAAAGCAGGGAAGGAGAAGGACTTCGAATGCAGAGCGGTAGCCCATGTACCAAAGACGGCGGAGTAAACGTACACCGAAAAAAACGCGTGAAAGAAGAAAAGAGGGGGGACATAGGCCTGGACTTAAAAAACAAAATCGAATGGATGTAGAGGAAAGAGGTGACCTTGAGAAATCTCAGAAAAAAAAACATCGAAGGGGGAGTGAAAGCAGAGGAATCTTTCCACCAAGAAAGGGAGTGCAAGGCGAGATTAAGGGGAAGTTTTGGGCAGGTAATCCCAAGAGCGAAAGGAGAAAGTTGGTTAACGTTTCTCCTCGGAAACGGTCCGTCAGAAGTCTAGGAGAGAAGAGGGGGAAAGAGTTCGAATTGGGGGCTAA
>Ga0179593_1654644_pt1 | contig 11490 bp, 13 predicted proteins | sample CZODoug2_1_08_16_FD_185931 | JGI IMG/M metagenome (GOLD analysis project Ga0179593, IMG submission 185931) | Vadose zone soil fungal communities from Angelo Coast Range Reserve, California, USA - CZODoug2_1_08_16fungal (PacBio error correction) | ecosystem: Environmental > Terrestrial > Soil >...
AAAACCATCAACCGTTTTCTGCTTCAGAGTCGAATTCAGGGGAAAAACCGGACACAACTATCTGAGGACTGGTAATTAGGGCAGGGCCGACTTTTCGTAATGCGAAAAGGGGAGGGAGGCGTGGTATTGAAAAGGGGCGAAGACTTGGATAATTTGAGGAGGGAGGGGAATATATCATTTGAAACGACTTCTTTTACGACCGCCATTGAGGATCTCTGGAGAAGGAGCTCTTCCAATCGCGGAGGTTGTCTGATTTGGGTTGCGGAGGGGGAATGAATTAAGGGAGCCAGCGCGAAAGAGGGGGTGCCTCTTAGGCCCCGCAACGAAACCATTTTTCTTGGTGCCTGGGAGGGGGAGAAAGAAAGGCCGAAAAAAAACTCCGCGCGGCGGCAATAAGGGGGGGATATCTTCAACTCATCACTTAAACATGCAGAATCGCGTCTTTGCTCGTGAAAAACAAAGGGCCCATAAAGGGAGGAAGGGGGGGGGGGCAGGGCCTCTTAACCTCAAGGATGGATCACCACTCCCGGCCGAAAAAATTAAAAGGACATTCCCATTTTTTGATCGTGGGCCTAAACAAGCAGGCTGTCGAACCGCTTTGGACATTTAATGGACGGAAGGGGAGGGAAGTTCCTCCCACGACGAAATCGAAGGGGAAAAAAAAAAGGTTTTTCATCATCAAGGTGCCGCCTTTCACGGGAGTGATGCAAGTCTAAACCGGGTTAAAGAAAAAAAATGGGGGAAGGCCGGGGGAAAACGGAGAAAGAAGAAAAAAAGGAAGAACGGAAGAAAGACCCGTCCAGAGGGAAGAAAAGAAACTCATCTCAATGCTCTCAAAACTACAGGTTCCCCACTAGATGAGGACCTGGCGTTTGTGGCCGAGGCGGTAGGTGAGGGTGAATTCTACGACTGAGAAGAAAAGGAGGAGGGGACATAAATCGCCAACTCAAAAAAACTGCCACGTCGGCAGGAGCGACCTGCCTAAAGACGCGGAGCAATGTGGCAGGAAATTAGGACGTCGGGGGCATAAAAAGGGAAGTAAACCATCGGAAAAGAGGAAAGACTGCAGGGTGGGAAATAATCGGTTGGTCGGTGTGGGGAAGAACAGGGCGAAGGAGACAAACTTTCCATTCCAAAAACTTAAAAAAGCCTTTAGGGGGACAAGATCAGGAAAGGGGGGGCGAGGTTTAAGAAGCGGTTCAAAAATCAAAGGGGGGAAGGGGACAACAGCCGGGCCGCGCACCTGGTTTCACTTTTAAAAGAAAAGAACACTGTTCGCTCGAAAAAAGAAAAGCAACCGCGAGGGAATTCACCGTAGGGGGAACCGTCCGGAGCAGGAAGGCTGTGGGTTTTTCCAGTCAGGGTTGAGGGCCAGACCTCAAAAAAAAGAAATCTGTGACTGGATCCAGGAAGGGGGAGTTGGTAAAAGGCAGGCACAGGGGCTGGGGAGGGGAGGTAGCCAACCGCAACACCCCCCCCCCCCAAAAAACCCCCCAACAAACACCCCCACCCAAAAAAACCCCCCAAAAAATCAACCCCAACAAACACCCCCCCCCCCCACCCAACCCACCAAAAAAACCCACAACCCCAAAAAAAAAACCCCCCCCCACCCCCCAACACAACAACCCCCAACCACCCCCCCCCCCCCCCCCCCCCCCCCACCAAAACCCACCCCCCAAACACCCCACCCCCCCCCCAACCCCCCACCCACCTTCCGCCCCTATTTCGAGGCATAATCATGAACAGAGGAATGAAGCTGATCCCAATTTACGACCTACATAAAGGTCAGGGGGGGAAGTTTCGACCGCACAGACTCCCGAATGCCAACCACCCATGAGAATTGCCCCAAAAACCTTAGAAGAATGAAGAAAAGACTACTGGCATCGCGGAGAAAAAAAAGAGAAAAAAGGTGAGGTCTACCTACCCAAAATGTTCTGGACTTTTAGCCATAACCCCACCTGATGATCGTCGAGAAAGAAGGAAGGGTTAAAAGTGCATAGCAAAGGAAGCAAAGAGTCACATGCTCACGCGCATAAAAACATGTTTCTGCCATCAAGTAGCCCTTGTGCATCATGCCGGAAAAGGGTTTCGCCCGTGATGCGTTCAATCCGACAAGAAAAGCAAGAGAGAACCAGAATCAAGACGGGAATGGGGGGGGATGCAAATAAAAGTCACTAGTTAAGGCGGAATGAAGGGAAGTGTCAAGGCATCAACACGAATCGCAGACCTCTTGCCGCAAGGGTAGTCAAGACGACCCAACGGGAACCGCCCCAGGAACCCCAGACGAAGCCGTCTGACATGCGGGCCAATCGAAGCAACCTCAGGTCCTTTAATGCACCATCATATGCGAAAAGAGCCAGGAGAGAACGCCGCGGAAGTGACTGGCCCAGGCGGCTCTCCCGAAAACTCTCGGTCCAAATATGGGGACCCCTTTCAACAGACCCCCTTATTCTTCCTAAAAACAAACTGGATTAAAAGGGGGGGAAGGATTGAGGGAGTATTTTAAAGAGGGGATCCAAGCTTGCCGACGCCGGGGAGATAAGAACGGGTTTTCCTTCTAAATAAATACTTTAGAAGTCTAGGGGGAGAAGGAAAGAAATTTGACTTAAGATTGCCAAATGGAAAAACTCTGTCATTACATTGGCCGGGGCGGAAATTTTTGGGTCCCCTCAGTTCGTCTTGACTCGCGCAATTGGGCTGGGTCAATGGTGGGAGAACTTTACACCGACCAGTGGAGTTCCCTTCGGAACTTTCGTAACCCCCGAAATCGGGAACCTAAAACTACTCTCGCTCTTTGCCGCGTAAAAAAGGTGGGGGGAACGCAAAGGACAACGGGTAGAGGGGAATGAGGTCGGCGCTTGAGCGCTTTAAGTGGGACTTCTGTCGCCTACGGTCCGCCGTTGGGGGCGGTAAACGAGGTGCAGAAGTGGGGGGGGGGAATACAGGGGTCAAATGGCAACAGGTAGCGGGGCAGCAACGCCGCTAGGGGGTTTTTTGGGGGGCGCCTCCGTAGACCTTTCCGAGGGTGGAAATCAGTAAACATAGGAAGGGGGGCGCGCCGTGACGCGAGAGGATGAAGGAGGGCAATGGGAGGCGGGAACTTGGTGAAAATCTATTCCGTGGTGTTGGGGACCCGTTAGTAGGAGAAGGCGCACAAGGTGACCGAGAAATGGGGGGGGAAGGTTCGTGGGTTCAATGCCGGCGGAACGGCAATTCAGAGCAAGGCGGAAAGCGGCGCCACCCGAGACCCTAAACGTGACCTGAGGAAAGGAGGCACTGGGAAAGTCAAAGGGGAAAACGATATGGACTGGGTTGTCTTTGAGGGAGGGGGCAGTAAACGCAAACCAAAACTTCAAAACCAAGACGTGAGAACTGGCGATCGAACGGTGAATTGAAGAAGCGGGAGGCTTCCGGCCGAAAGAGGGAGGAGAGGTGGCACTGTGAAACGGTTGAGGGGCTAAAGGGAGGAAATCAAAATTGTGGAGACATCAAAAGAAGAAGCTTTAAAAGCTGCAACTGGCCGGAGATTTGTCCCTTGTCCAAAGGGACTTTGGGTTGGCGACGGGATAATGAAACGCCCCACCAAGGAAAATGGAAATCCACAGCTGGGGGGGAACCGTCTCAGATGGGAGGGAGGGGGAAGTCCTTCAGGGCTATAACGACGCAAGGGAAAAATTCATGGCACCATTTCTCGCTGGATTCAGGTAAAACCGCTTGACACGTTGGGCCCGTGGGGTCGGGGGGAGGGCAAAAAGGGAAGCTCGTTAAAGAGACGTAGTACTATGAATGACATTGACACACGCGCAACAGCCAGGGTCCTCAGGAGTTCATGGACTTGGGGGGGAAGAGTGATGATATTGAGGCTTGGCATTAACCCAAGGGTAAGGCACGTGACAGGGGGAAGGATGAAGACTATTATTGGTCGCCGGACTACCAATCGGGAATTAAAGGTCTCCTTCAAGGTATTTTGGCCAATAGGCGAGTTATGCGGCGCACGATTTTAACAGGGGGGAAAGGGTAATTTTCGGCGTAAACGGTACAATAAGTGACGCACAGAAAGGGGGGGAAAAAAGAGGAGACAGCGCTGGATTCGAGGAAAACACCTAGGGGGGAAAAAGCATGGTGCATGGCGGAAACCGGTTGGCACTTTTATTTGTAAACTAAGGGGGGGAAATGAAACAACCGACCGGGGAAGGGTACCGAAATATGGGCGGGGGTACAAGAGCCATCCGCTTTGCAGTTGCCTTCTGTCATATAGAGTACTAGAAAAAGGGTGTGGCCAAAAAAAAAAGGCGGAGGGTCCCAAGGGGATGGATGGGAGGAAAAAAAGATAAAAAAAACAAGCACCTGGGGGCGGGGGTCTTGGCGGGGACAAGAACCCGACTGGCTTTAGTAATTCAATTCACCAACACCATAGACTCAAACATCGATCGCATGAAATTCATACGTCGAAGAAATGGGAGAAAGGGAAGGAGGGGGGGGAGGGGGGAAAATATGATATGAGATCAAACCGCCAAGAAATATTTCCACTGAACAGCGCGAACATCCACTAAAAAAGAAAAGGCGCATTAAAAGGAATTCGCGAAGGAGAGGTATCATTCAGCTACACCGCCGAGACAGACTCGTGGGGGGGACGAATTGGAGAGGGGAAGTCGGAGGAGAAAAGGCGTCGGTTTTGAGCGCAATCTCTCATCAAAAAAAAATAACGGAAGTAGAGAGATGCATCTCCAAACAAATCCCGGTTCTCGATGGGAGCGAAAAAAAACCGTCAAAAGGTAGGAGGACAAGGGAATGATATGGACAGGAGAGCCTCCTTTGAAGGGGGTAAAGGAAAAATGCGGAGTGGTTTTATTTTCAGGGGGGTCGGCTTGGAAAAGGGAGAAAGGATGGAGGGAGAGGCAGGGGTAGTAGGTAGAATGCCAATTGGAAGAAAAAAGAACAAATTTCCCCTGGAAAGAAATGACTAGTGGGACGGCCGTAGCTGAAAGGAGGCGCGGATTTTTCAGGAGAGGGGTTTGAGGCATTACGGGGAATGATCAAGCCGAGGGGGAAGAGGTGGAACCGAAACCAAAAGAGGGGTGCGTGTTTGGGGGGGCGAGGGTTCTCCAAAAGAAAAAACGATGCCCGCGCGATAGGCGAAACTCGGTTAAGTCCAAAGGAAAACGAAGGGCACTTCAAGGAAGAGGAAAAGGGGGGGTCTGAAAAAAAGCAGGCCCGTGCTGACGAAGAGGGGGGGGACTGCCGGTTAGGGAAAGTACCTCAGAGTTTACTCAAAAACCGTCCTAAAACTGGGTACAATGACAAATGGGGAGGAAACTTTAGCCGCGGCCATCAGGCTTCGGGGGAGATCGTGTCCAGTGAAGGGAAGGGGGGAAGGGGAAAAGATGAAACGTTCCGCCCAAAACTAAAGGGGGAATCGGGGTGCCAAGGCAAGTTTTTCATCATAAAGATGAGGGGACTCCAGAAGCAAAGCCTGTCCAACTAAGGAAATTCTACCGTTGCTTAATCGGGGGGGGGGGCAAAAATCGCCAAGTAGAAAAGGAAAAAGGGAAGGAAAAACCTAACAGTAACAGCGGGCCGCTCCAAGAAGAAGATCCGGCTCGGAATCACACATTGCAGATTCCTGGGACAGGTGCTGTTTCGGGGATGCGGGGGTCTACGAGGAAGAAATAATAAAGAGCACCCTCGGGTTCCCCGAGAGAGCCAAGCTACAGAAAAAAAGGCCACCGTCAAGAAAAGTCGTGTGGCCTACGCGCCAGAGCTCGCAATGTGTTCCATGAAAGTCTACTGCGTAGGGGAAATGCCAAGAGAGAACCCAGAATTAATGACTCAAAATGGGGGGAAGAAAAGAGAGGGGGGGGGAGTGGAAAGCCGTCCAGCTAAAGGAAAAAAAGAGGGGAAGAGTAGTTGGCCCCAAGGCAAGCTCGACCGTTTAATCTGAACTCACGAGCTGCTTCTAGTTGAACTTCACCTGGAAAAGAAACCTAACGGCCCGCACCGTTTGTCACAATGGGGGGAAAAGGCCAGCTCTTTCGGCCGAACTTAAACCGCCCGCCTCGGTAACACCTTCGATCCGTATGCTCAGAAGGGACGTGTGTGGGGGGGAAAACAGGCTGGCGATTGGGAATGAAAAAGAAAAAAGATACAGAGGAGTATCGGGGGGAAAAAGGGTGAGGGATAAAACTTTTGTCGTACATCATTAAAAATTTTTTCTATCAGAACTGTGGGCGCAACGGCATGAATTCTAGGAAGGAAGGTCAAGAGATCCACTTGAACCCGGGGACATCTCACTGCGCATTCAATCCTCCGAGCTTCCGGAAAAATAGCGATTTGAACACATTTTGGACAGAAGCCTGCAATTGGCGAAAGAAAACCTGACATCATTTAAGGGCAGTCTGCGCTCCCAGGCCTCCATGATGAAAACAAAAGAAAAGTGGGGCGGACCACAACGGTAGGCCGTTGGGGGAGCGCTTCAACGAGGGGCGATTTAAAAAGGTTCCTCTACAACGCGCACGGATCTTCCGCGAACATGCAAACAATCAACGCGCATGCCCAGTTTCGGAACGCTCTTTCCACTTAAGAAGACATCATGCCCCCTAGTAAGGAGACCGTGATGAGTGAAAAGAACGAACAATAAAAAGAGAAGCAGAAGCATGGGGGGCGAAACCTATGAGTGGCTTGCACAATCCATAAATTTCCAATCTAAGAGGAGGGGGGGGGGCCAGGCATCAACAGAAGGATATTGCCGACGAAAGAAGGAGGAAGGACGCAATACAACCATGCTGTATTGCCACAAGTAGCACAAAGAAGAAAGGAAGGATTCCAAGGCGGGCAATAGACGAAATAATTGAGCTAACGCCACAGATCTAGAAGTTGCGACTACCAGCCAGCAGGAAAGAGCCCCTACGGCGGATAAAAGAAGAGAAATGCACCCTCGAGTCAAGACACGCCTCAAGAGCAAAAAAAAAAAAAGGAGGGGGGGGGGAAGGGGCCGAGATAAGAATGGGCGGGTCGGAAAAATGTTCATCAACGCGGGACGCCTTAGGGGAGGGGACCAGGTTTTGACTTCGGCGAAGGTACCATACGTATTCGTATCAGTTAGGTGAACTCGGGGGGACTTATAAAAAGAAGGGAGGGGGAATGCTGGGGGAAGGGGCGGAAGGGTGGGGGTCAAGAATTGCTGAATTGGAGCATCAGCATCGGATTGTGATGAACAGGACACCGACAGAGGGAGAGAGGAGGAAATGGGGCACTGTGCAGCAAAAGAAGGAAAATGTGCCGCCCATCGTCTGAAGGAGAGAGGTGGGACTGACGGGGGAAAGGGGCCAAGCTTGCTCGGAAACGGAAAAGGGGGGGGGGGGGAGGAGGGGGCACGCGCTTGAAGGGCCGAAGCTCTTCCCCTAAATTGGGCAGCGGAGCATTTATGGGGGGACGATGAAGAATTGAAAGGAAAGGGGGAAAAAAGGAACGAGTGAGAAGTGGAGAAAAAGACGCTCATGGTGGGGGGCGCCCCTCCGTCGTAGAAATGTTAGTTTACAGAAATCTTAGGAAGGGGAAAGGGCGCAAGGAAATAGGGAACGCTGGGGGGTAGTCAATTGAAGGGTCCGTTGGGCACGTCTCACTGTGTTGACCTAAATTCGTACAGGAGGGGGAAAGATGTGCCATACTATGGAGGGGGGAAAAGGCGTCTAGCGTAGCATTCAAGAAAGCGCGAGGAATTGCGGCGACAAACGGAGCTAAAGCATACAGCTAACTTCTGTCACACGAGAAGGAAAGGGGGGGGGACACTAGTCTCGGGGTCCGTCTTTGGGGGTGAAGGGTAGCGCAACAAAAAAATAATCAAACAACCCACGGCCCTGGTCGCCGGGGAAGATACGGTTAATCAGCAAGGGCAGTTGCTTCGGCCGAACATTCCTTGATGAAAAAGGGAAAAAAAAGGGGGGAGAGGGACCAGGGAGGGCCCGCCGGGGGGGAAAAAGTTCAACTAGCCCCGCCGGGGTAGGTGAAAGCGTCAACGTCACCTGGCGTTGCCCCTTGGGCAACGAAAAAAATTAAGGGACAGGGAGATCCACAAAAAAAACCAACTGAGAAGAAAGAGGAAAAGGGGAAAGGTTGTGTCCCTTCCCTTGGAGGGACCAAGAAACGCCTTCGTTGCCACATTGCTCTCTCGCTTCGCAGGCCAGTAAAAGAAGGGCTTGAGTTGGCCGTGGGCCGTTGAGCTGAGGGCAAGGGAGTCCGACTCAGGGGGGGAAGGGGGACTCGTAATTATACATTTACAAACGCATCTGCAACAAGGGGGGAAACAGAATATTGCAAGGAGTTCCTCTGCTGAGGTCAGGGACTTGGAAAGGGGACTTGGGAGGATCGGCAGGATGGAAAAGGAGGAAAAGAAGGGGGGAGTATGGTTTGAAGAAAGCTCCAACATCAGCGGGAGAATACACGGGGGGACTGGAGTGGCCCTCGGCCGGACCGTAACGGCTCAACCGTTTTAAACTTTTGGGGGGCAAGGCGAGAAAGTTGGCTAAGGAACCTAAAGGAAAAGGGGAAAGGGGAAAAAAGTCAAAGCCGGCGAGGAAAAGCGCCGTCATCAGGCCATTGGATGAAGTGAACTTGTCGGAAGGGGATTGGGTCTCTTTAGTCGCACCCTCCGCCGTTGGGTCAGGAAATCCACGTGAGAGGGGGGCGGGGAAATCAAACGTGCAAACGGCGCAGTGGGCATGGAAAAAGAGGTGAGCGCGAAAAAGAGGGTGGGTCCGCTCGTGGAGGGGAGGAGTGGGTCTCTTAAGGCAAATCGGATCAAACAGCACCATTCCTGAGGGGGAATAAGACGGCAATCGGAGAGGGGAGAAGGAGTAAAAGGATAAACGCCAGACACAAAAAAGACAAATAAGAGAGGGACGGAATCTCGATACAGCGTAAATGGCGGGCAAGGGAAAGAAGGGGTGCACTGGGAGGGAAAAATGTCATGAAATAGAAAAAAAAAAAAAAAAAAAAAAAACACCAAAGACTAATTTGGAAAAAAAAATGAAAGAAGGGGTCCCAAAATCAACTACAACGACAACGAACGGGGGGGTTCTGCATGAAAAAGGAAAAGGAAATTCGCTTCCTTGCATTACCCCCAGAAACTTTCCGCCTCCATCTCGTTTTGGCTCGGTTGTCGATGGACGCCTAGGCTGAGGTATGGGGAAGATCATCTACAACAGGAGGAGGGAAAAAAAAGAAAAAAAGGGGGCGCACCACCGACCGCCGTTTTCCTCGGCGGAATATAAAAGGACGGAACACCAGGCAAAGTGAGGCCTGACCGGTGTAGTGGAATGATAAGGGAAGAGGAGTAGGACTTTCAGTGGAACCGAAAAAAAGGAGTTCTTGCGGTAGGGGGGGGAGAGGGGGAGACGTATTTATAAGTGGAATTGAGAGGCGGGGAGGTCCTAGATACCTGCCGGTTGCCCCAGCACAATCTTCCCGTGCACGCAATTGTTGGGACTGGGCAGCCGTACTTAAAAGGATGAGGCGGTGAGGGGGAAGAGGGGGGTGGAGGTTGGCCGGAGGAGAAGAGAAAAGCTCGGGAGGGGCCGCTTAGGTGGGCCCCGCCCAGACCAAGCCAGGGGGAGGGGGTGGTGATCGATTTTGTGACAATCAAGGACGAGGGACAAAAATCGCGACCCAGCCCTTTTGGGAGAGTCACTGCAGCTCTTGGAAAGAAGCAAAAAGAAGTGAACGCGTGAACGTGAAAGAAAAGAGAAGGGGATGGACCAAAGCGCAGGGGTGCGGCCGAGAAGGCGTTCTCACCAAAGGACCGGAAAAGAAGGGGTAGCCATGCCTTTGGGCTGTGGCCGCAGAGAACGCAAAAAAGCAAAGGGGAGTAGGAAAGATGAGGGCCATGGCCAGGGGCCGGGAGAAGGGTTGAAAAATGGAGGGAACTCTCCGACATCGATTACCAGGGCAAAAAAAGGGGGATCGTGTTCTCCGGTAACACGGTTCAACTTAAGAGTGGGCCAACCAAGGAAAAAGGCTAAGGGAGAAAGGAAGGGGGCAGAAACCCGTAATCAGCAGGGAAAGGAACTGACACAGACCGCAAACCGTCCAGCGGGCCATCACCAATACTCATCATCCTGCGAATCACAAACATTCCCAACTATCTCAGTGAGGGGGGGGGGAACGCACGAGGGAGGTCAGGGGGGAAAGGGAAACTACTCAGACTGATAACGAAGGAAAGGGGAGGGACTACCGAGCCAAGCTCAAGCCAAGGAAACTTCAGCATCGGTCCGGTCAAGGACAGCAGGAGCATGTGATTGGAAAACGCGGACTTGGAGAGGGGTAAAAGGAAAGGAAAAGTGAATGTCCATCTTACCTCTGAGACGATCAAAAAGGCTGTGGGGAATACTCGTTTGGTCTGGTTAGAAAGCATGAGAAAGGAGGGGAAAAAGTCGTCAAAAGAGACCTGGAAAGGGCAAAGCGAGGGACCTGGCATCTTTTAAACGCTGGCAAGGAGGCGATTTGAAAAAGTCAACCATGAGGGAACGAACGGCCGGGAGGGACAAAAAAAGGTGAATTTTGGAAAAAGAAAGAAAGCTGTCGCCAGCTAATCCTTCCAGAATATTATTACGTAAAACGGGGCCAAGGACAAAAGGGAAGGGGTGGGGGGGGGAAAACTGTTGGGCGAATCAAGGCCACGAGCAAGAAGAAAAAAGAAAATAAGGGGCAAAATTGATTGAATAACCTATTGGGGGAGAATTTCAAGCACCTGCTTTTCAGGGAAGAGCAAGAAAACGGAAGGAAGGAGAGAAAAGGACTTAATGAAGTTTCAAGAAGGAATGAAAAAACGCCAGGCGAGAGCGCCGCAGTCTGAGACGAAAGAGGGGCAAAAAAAAAGAAGCACAAAACGGTAACACCAGCCAAACCTTGACTAAGAAGCATCAGCGCACAAAAGAGCGCTGGGCAACAGGGCCCTGCAGGAGAGGGAAAGGAAAAGGGAAGGTCGAGGGGGGTAGCCTGACCACCCCACCAGAGCGTGGGGTCTGAGCTCAAGAGGGACTAGTTGGAGGTCCTCGCCAATGCGGATCGGAAAGAAGGATCAAAGAACAGCCAAGTTCGGCGAGCAAAAAGAGGAAAGGGAAAAGCAAGCCGCCTCGGACGACAACAACGTGCGGGGGTAAAGAGACCGTGACGCGTTACAAAGGAACGACAATAAAAGAACATAGCGAGGTAAAGAAGGGTCGGGCAAAACGGGAAGTGGACTGATCAAGGATATTCGAGAGAGAGGATCAGGGCAGAACAATATCAAGGGAATACAAGAGGGGTGCGCCGCGTGCGCCAAATGCTTGACCTTTACCGCCCAAGGCCACGAGAACTCCGGAGGGGAAAAAGAGGAGAGAAAAAGGTCAGGAAGACACCGAAAACAGATCGAAGCAGTCGCTACAGTCGAAGGTAACCCCGACAAAGAATTAGAAGAACTTATGCAAAAAAGTCGGGAGGGAAAACAACCACCGT
>Ga0179593_1655784_pt1 | contig 11490 bp, 12 predicted proteins | sample CZODoug2_1_08_16_FD_185931 | JGI IMG/M metagenome (GOLD analysis project Ga0179593, IMG submission 185931) | Vadose zone soil fungal communities from Angelo Coast Range Reserve, California, USA - CZODoug2_1_08_16fungal (PacBio error correction) | ecosystem: Environmental > Terrestrial > Soil >...
AAAAAGGATGGCACCCTGGTGGAGAGGGTCAGCTACTCCCTACAAAAAAAGAGACTAAATCAAAGCTCGTCGATTGGGAAGAAATCTTTGCACTGTTGATAGCGCCTCGTGGAAACTCACGCCCGGGCATGAAAGACATAAACTCGGGCACCGTTGACGTGGCAACAGGGGCATTCCGCACAAGAGGAATGAGGTCAAGCACGGTCACGGGAGCACCTTTCAGCGCCCTATGGAGGGGGCCAGCACACGAAAGGAATGCCCAAAAGGAAAAAACACCCCTTAAGGAATTCTCTGCATACAAGAAAAAATCCCTTGTTGGGCGACGTGAGAAAAAGTGACTGTGGCAAGAACGGTCCCCCCTTCCGGGGACCCAACCCTAAACAAAATTGAGGAAAAAAAAAAATTTTTGGAGTGTTGGCCCCTGGTTGGTGGGGGAAAGTCTTCCCTGCTGCTTGGTGAAAATAGGGCCGACGCAGTCTTACTGGCAAGACGTCCTGTGCGTGTGGTGAAGGAAAGAAGGCGGTGTGGCACTGCTTTAAACGACGGAGGACGGCGTCCAACAAGTTATGTCTTCTGTTCAAGGGGAGCAACGGAAAAACCGCCCGGGAGCTGACGCTGTTACGGAGAGAAAACCTGACGTAAAACACAACCTGGTACGAAGCAAACCACCTCCCTCTCCACCATCGGCCGGCAACCTGGACCTTCCCTGACTACCGTGCCAACCATCAAAACGTCCCACTCCCAAACTCAGGAAAAAAGAATAAATACAGATGTGTACGAAGTCACCGTGGCGCTGAGCAAAAAAAAGAGGCAGACCTAAAATTAGACGCCTTTAAAAAAAAAACCGTCTTTTCTTTCCTGCATCGGGAAGACAGCTAAAAACTAGGAACGGGATGTCAAACTTAAGGGATTACTCCTCGTAAAAACGAAGACAACACCCCCGTTTGGGTTGTCCGGTCTCTCACCAGAAAAAATGGGGCGCCAAAAAACCCAAAAGCCCCAAAAGAAATAAAAATCCGGCCAAAAAAATAAGGCGCCAAAAAAGGGGGGACGCCGTTTAACGCTTATGGAAAGACGGGGACTGTAATAAAAAGGGGAAAGGGCAGTTCCAATTGTCGGTTGTGAGGGTGTTTGAGGCCGAAACTTGGTAAAAAAAAAGGGGGAGGAAAATTCCCTCGGCCGAGAACGGGAACGGTTAGGAAAGGGGATATGTTTCAGGGGGAAAACCACGGCGCATTTTCGCAGCGTACTAAAGATTAAAGCAAAAAGAGCACGCCTTCAAGGGGGCTCCCCCATTCAAACGCCCCATCCTGCTTTGCATACAGGGAAAAAAAACCAACCAATCACTTCAAGGGAAAAACCAAAAACCACTTGAATTGGACTTTCTAAGGGACAGGAATGGTCACCCAAACCCTTCACGAAAAAGAAAGCCCCACGTCCTTCAGAAAGGGCCACAAAAAAGAACGGCACCTCCTCCCTCCTTCCAGGAGTGGACAATCATCTTGAACAACAACACAGGAAAAACTAACTACCTCCCAGCGGACTCTGGACCCGTGTTTTTCAAAAAGGAGTTCCCTTGGGGAGAAGGAGGCCGCTTAGTCTCCACTGAGGTAAGTCAACTCGGGCATAGGTTCTGCGGTTGCCAACCGGAAAGGCGGCACCTCTGACGGGCTCCACGGCAAACTGAACACAAAACGGAGAGAGTAAAAAAAACCCCCGTCGCTGTGACGGGAAGGGGAGGGAAATGTTTGCAAAACTCTCCACAAAAGTTAAAAACCGCGGGTCTCTCAGCGGGAAGAAAAACTCCCATCGCTGTGGGGAGGAAAAGGAAGAGATATAGAACTTCCCTACGAGGAAGGGGGTAAAACTGCCTCTACCCTAGAAGGGAAACTTGACCGTTTCTGGTGGTGGGGAACCTCCCTCCTACCTTTGCCTTTGGCAAGGGGGGTCCGGGAATGGTTTTGGGGGAAGTTAACTTCCCAGTCCCCCTCGCGTTCCACTTCAAAAATGGGGAAAACACTTTAGCATGGTGGCAGGTGGGGGAAGTCCAATCTGACGATTCTGGCCGTGATGGAGAAAAGGAGTCAAGTGGGGGGGATTTCCCCAAGAACGTCACCGCCTGCGAAAGGGGAAAAGTGGTTTCTTACCTCCCCCAAAAGGAAGAAAAAGTGAAGCCAGAGGGAATTTGGTTGGGAGAAAACAAACCAGGCCCAATAGGAACCAACAGGACCTGTCGCCGTCATCGACAAGAAGGACCCCCGTCCCACTCTTTTCTCTTGGAAAAAAAGGAATATGGGGGGATGGGTTTGGGGTCACACAACCGCTCACGGGGGGGAGAAGACAGGGGGGGGGTTTTCTGTAAAGGTGTTCTGCCCCTTTTAACAAGGGGGGGGGGGAAACATCCCGTAGAGTAAGAGACTTAGTGTGGAACGGTCCTCCAAGTCCTCCTGAGAATTCTACGGTCGCCCTTTCCGGTTTTAGAATTAACTGGGTGCCTCCTTGAGGGCTCTGTGTCGCAGGGAAGAAAAGGTCCCAGAAATTTTGTTGGGAATGGAGAAGGTTTGTGAAGCCCCTTCGGGGGGGGCCCCGGAGGATTCTATTGGGAAGATGGCTGGGTGTTCACCCAAAGGGTGCACTTCGGAAGAAGAAAAGGAGAAAAAAAAAATAAAAAACATAACAGAAACATGCGAGCCGCCCCAAGCCCTTCGGACCTTTAGAAAAAGCCTCCCGAAAGGCGCCCACTTGTGACGGCTTGCAAGCTTACTCCCCTGGAGCATCCAGGATGAACCGCCCCCCCACTGGGAAGAGGGGCTCTTGCCTTCAAGCTACTAGAGGCGATGCGGGCGTCCCCAAAAAGAGTCCCTCCCCGTCCACCGGGGAACGAAAATACAAAACCATTTCAGACCGGAGGAAGAGTAAAATAGTGCATCTACGGAAAAAAAAAGCCTTCCACGTTTTAAAAAAAGTCCGGTAGGTCCGCCCCCCACAGGATCCGGGTATGCCCGATTCGGTCCAGGTCCGCTGATTTGGGGAAACCCCCTCAAGGGGCCTTTCAAACGCTTGAAAAGGGACTGGATGGTCTCCCCTTGGAGGAAAAAAAAAGCGTCCCTGTGCTGAGGGGAATATTTGCCGTGCGAAAAAAAACCCGTGTGGGCGACCACGTCAACTGGGGGGGATAAAAAAAGCCCGACATTGGCCCCGGCGCAGTCAAAGAACCAGGCCGATTCGCTAGGGCTTGGGAAGGCCTTTCCAGAAGAAAAAGGGGAAGTAATAGGAATAGTGCGGATTCCCCTCCCGGAGGGCGTCGCCTTAAAATCAAGGAACCTTTCATCTAGGAAGCAACACACCAACTTATTATTCAGGGGGAAAACTGTCCCACTTATTTTCACCCAGGGAGAAGGGGACTTAACTCCTCACGGAAAGATCACGACTAAGGCTCTCGGCTAGGGATACGTCATCGTTAGTTGTCCGCCCCAGGGCGGTAAACGCCAAAAGCGGAGGGATTAACATCCAATCTTTCCAACGGGGAGGGATGTTCCAACATTTTGCAGGATCTGAGAGCAACACTTTCAGTCAAAGAGCCACGTTATACCTCAATAACCGTCCAGAGGACACTCGGTTTTAAGGGGAAGAAAAGACTTTCTGTGAAAAAAAGAGTTAGAGACACGGAAAACCATTTTGGTCCTCGTACCTGCCCATCCAGGGGGTTTACTACGGAAAGAATAACAAACGGCACTTGTCAGAAAAAAAAAAAAAACCTGGAACATCCGTCGTGAAAGGGGACAATTTCTACTCCGTAAGGTTAAATTGAAAAGTACAACGTAAAAAACAGGAAATGAGTCCGTCTGCCTGGGGCCAGAAGACTACCTCCAGGGACGGGCCACCATCTTGAACGGAAGTCCGGGCCTTACTCTGGTGGAACGCTTTAAATGAAATAAAAAAAGGCAGAAAAGGGAAAACCATTTCCTAGGAGTTCATGGGACCATAATAAATGCTCCGGGGGAAGCCTTCGGGGGGTTCCCCGGAAGACCACACCTGTATAAGAAGGCACGGGGCGAAGCCCCTCTCAAAATCTAAGAAAAAAAGGGCCCTTTCCAAAGATTTCCACAAGGAACAAAGAACCAGCCAAAACTAGAACATGATGCCACCGATTGCGGCAGGAGAAAGGCGGTCCAAAACCGGTGCGATTAGAGGCTGGCTGTTTAAAAAAGAGAAAGAGAAAACTCTTGACCATAGGGAACCAAACGGCGCCACTGCTGACAAAGGGACAAACTTCTGTTCCAGGCACAAAGACCCGAAGAAACTCCAGACCTGTAAAAAAGCAAAAGACAAACATTGCGCTAAAGGGGAAACCAACGCCCAGGGACTGCCAAACCGGCAAAAAAAGGGGGAAGAGTCGCTGCGGCTGACCGGGAGGGACGCCCCTGGGCGGTGTTGGCAAAAAACAGACGTTGAAACTTACTCCGAGAAAATCGCCACCCGCCCTACTGTACGTTTAGCAAGAAAAGGAGCAAAACGGCCAATTCGGGAAGAAAAGAAGTTTTCTGGGACAAGCACAACCTAAAGCCGAAAAAAACTGGAAAAAGTCCCTCATGAAACTGCCGGGACACAGAAAACACGGGCACGTTGCCCCGCCAGGGGGGACTCTTGTTCGATGGCCAGAAAGAAGAGTGGGTGCAAACCACCTTAAGAAAAGGCGAGCATCGGTGGGGGGGGGGGGAGAAAAAAAAACCAGCACCTGAAAAAAGTGAGGCCTAGCACAGACCAACGGAAGCAAACAAAAAGAACTACGAACCGCCATCGTCACGAGAAGGAAACGGTGGGCAGCAAGGAACTTGTGGAAGGATTAGAGGAGATCTTCCCACGGGAAAAGAGGTGGCCAAGGGGCCCCCCTCGGTGGAAACGGGAAAAACCGATTCCGACCCGGCGGGGGGAGTAAAGAAATATAACCATAGACGTAAATAAGAATAGATTTTTAGGGACAGGGAAAGGGCCGCCGGTTCCTCCCCTTTGCAGGGAAAAAGAAGCACTAAAAGGTTGTCCCACCCTATGTATGGAGCTCAGCTGAGCATAGTACAAACTGGAAAAACATGCGCGGACTTTGCCCCCCGCCCGTAAAAGAAGGTCCCAAGGACACTCCCGTTCCCCCCACGAAGAAGTGTTGCTGCCTAGGAGAAACCTTCTTATACGGGAAAAAACGGGCCCATCCCCCCACACTATGGAAGGAAGAAATCAATTTCCGGAGTTTATTTAACAGCCCGACTTAAAAAAGAGAAACCGAAAAGGTGGGGAGGTGTCCCCACCGTACGTTCCTTCTTAAAAAAGGCAAATATACGGGATTCCTGTCCCGGGAGCCTGTCCCATGTGGTGTGCCTGGGAACATCAATAATCCCCCGCTGCCGTCAGATGAAGGCCCGTGGGGGGGGTGTCCAATCCCCATTTTGATGCTTGCAAAAGAAAAGGTCGTCCGGTCCAAAACAGTTGAACTACAAGACCCACTGGTCCACACAAAGCTCTCAGCGTCGTACCACCCAAAAAGGGGGAAAGAAGCCCAGGAACTGGGAGGGGTGTCCTTCAGTAGTGGAGGAATCAGAAGCAACGATGGTTAGATACCAGGGTAAGGGGGCGTCGTTGCGTAGTTGGCCTTGAAAAGGAAAAATCACCCTTCCTATGGAAAGGTGCCCTTATCTTAGGGGGGAACCTGGAAGAATTTTTCTCCAGGGGGAGAAAAAAAATACTGACCCCGGGACGCTTTTTGTTAAGAGACCACCTTTTGGTGCACCTGCGAAACTCGGGGGCATTGGAAGGGGCACCCCGATTTTTTGCTGGGGATGCTTCGTCGTGAAGGAAAGGGACCGCCAAAAGAAAATTCGATGGGACTAGGGAGTCCTGGAATCGTCCCATGGTGGGCCAAAAGGAAGAAAACTAACTCACAAAAAACTGCGAAATCGCCCTTAGGGCCCCCTTCCCACTCTCCCAACCTTAAAAAAAAATACATGTTTTTGCCGACCCTCTGATGAAGACCGATAAAAACCGATCCAGAAAAACCGCCCAAGCCCAGGAAAAAAAAAGCAGGGCGCGGGTCGGCTGATTTCTGGGAAAAGGGAAAAAAGAGAGCCGTCGCCGTCCCGTGGATGAAAAACGACAAAAAAACACAAGGCTAGAGGACCGTTTTCATCTGTACGAGAGGGGTGACAAACGTTTTAAGAGGTGTTTTTTTTTTTTGGAAAAAGGCAAAAAAAAAGGATGCTGTCCGTTTAAAGAGTTTGCCCCCGGAAAAGGGGGAAGTTTGCCAAATGGAACCAGGCCGTTTTGGGACGATGCTCAAGGGACGACTGTGGGATACTGGGAATGACTCGGGACCGTAGAAAAAAGAGTATTCATGTGCCGTGAAAAACCCCGGGGCCATCCAAGGAAAGAATCCCTGCTAGGGGGAGAAACAAATTTGAAACTGAACCTTTCAAAACATTTCAGAGGGAAAAACAAACTCCTTGGGGCTCTGGAAAAGGAAATACCCCAATCGAAACTAGCGAGAGAGTTCAACTTCAAGTTTTCTTCGGAATGAAGGTAGACAATTGTTCCAACTCAGTGACGAAAGAACACCTTACGGAGTAAAGTAAAAAAGAGAGAGATTGAACGGAAAAGGGCAACGCCTTGGCCTCCTTTGAAAGAAGACACGTCGGAACTCTCAAAGAACGTCCGGATGGGGAGAAAACAAATCCGGAAGGAAAAGAACCCTCGTCCCCAGGGGTCCTCCCTGGAACGTCATTCAAAACCGCGCCTGCTCTACTCGGGGAGGAGTGGAAGGGCCAAAATCTCCCTTCAATACACTTTCACGGCCAAAGAAAAACTCAAGCCCCCTCACCGTAAAAAGCTCCCTCGTTTGGGAACAGAAAACGAGAAGAGGAATTGGGCCCCACAAAAAATGACGCAATTTTGTGCCCCAACTTCCAGCATCCCCCTTGTGGGGGAAGGGGAAAAAAGATCACCAGAAGGAAAGGACCTGGAAAAAAGAAAGGACGCTTCTTCTATGCCACGGAGGTTTTGGTGCCCCCCGGTTTGGGGGGAAATTACTCTACTGCCTAGAGGGAAAAAAATCGCATACAGAAGCCATCGGCCAACCATCGGGTCAAACTTCTTTTCAGAGAATAGTCAGGTCAGTGTCAAGAAAAAGGGGTCATCTGCCAATCTTCGTCAAGGGTAGAAAGGTGCCGGAGGGGAATTCATCCCAATAAGGGATGTCCTGAGCTCTCCAATGGGGAATTTGAGAAACCAACCTTTCAACCACGTGGGCCCTCCCCTCCTTCCTACGGGAAAGGAGAAAAAGAATACTTCACCTTGAAAAGTACTACTGCCAGAAAAAGGAAAGGAGAGCCAAAATCTACCTCCATCAAGGAAAATAGGTCTACCCGCTATCTTCAACCTTTGGGGGGGAGCATTCTTTCGCCTCTCCATACAACCACCCAAGGCCCACCCACCCCCTTAAGAAGATCGTGGGTACGAGTCAACTCAAAAATCGCCAAAAGGTGGAGGAGGCAACTTCCTTTTCCAGGCAAGAAAGAACGAAAGAACGAAAATCCCCAAAAGAGGGAAATTCAACACCATCACCGGGGGCGCGACGTTTTGGAGAAAAAAAGAGACGCCAGGAAGACAGCGTGCCGAACGCTGCGAGGGAAGGAATCCCCTTGCGTTTTTGGACCCAAAGGGGGGGGGGAGGGGGGACCACCGTTACGGAAGGAGGTCCCTCCCGACTTGGACGGGGGGAAGAAAGGGGGGAGGTCGTCAAAGCAACAAAAAGGAGAGGCGTGGGTGTGTCTTTATTAAAAGAAAACTTTTTATCAGCTGCCGGAGAGAAAAGAAAAAAGGCCAGCCAGAGAAAAAGTCCCACTGCAACATAACTGTCCAAAGAAAACCTGGACACCTTTTGGGAAAAATGAAGGCTGGTTTCCACAACAACCTTCAAAAAAGAAAGTCCTGCCCTAGCAATCGTTTGGGGGGAGGAAAGAACCCGAAAAAAGGGTACTGCTGGCTTGACATCCGGAAGCAACACCTTGGAAGAGAACAATCACGTGCCTCTCCTGTCCAAAAACGGTGGGAAAAGCTCTTGGCGTTTGCCCTGAAGACGAAGTCCCCATTTTTTCACCTAAGTGGAACAAACCTGACCCCTACGGGGAAAAAGAAAGGGGAGCCCTTCTCCACGCCATCTCCCTCTCCAAAGAGGAGGAAAAGAATAAAAGAGGGAAGTTGCCGCCCCGGGGGTCAAGGAAGAGTGTGGGGGACAAACTCTCACCTATTCATTTTGGGGAGAACTTACCAAAGGGCTCTCAAGCTGGCGGAGGAAAAGACCATCTTTTTTGATGCCCTGCAGGACAAGAGGAAGGCTTGAAAATTACGCCCCATTCCTCGGTGGTTTTTTCCTGGGGAAAAGAGAAAGGAACGGTGGCCGGTGTCCTTTGGGAGACCGCACCCAAAACTATTCTTCTCAGGAGGCCCGGGGTGAGTAAACCCTTTTAACTTCATGGGAACCCCTCGAACGACCGTCAATGCTGAAAAGACCGTGGGGCCCCGTGGGAGGGGGGGGGCCGTCTTTGCCCGCCCTTCCATCGAAAAAGGGGGGAATTATGGAAATTGCTCCCAAGGGGGGGGGGCTGTCCCAAAGCAACGTAAAAAGCACTCGATGCGGAACTGCGAAGGGAGACCCCATTTGATGCTCCCCCCGTCCAGGAAAACCGAAGGGTAAGGTGGGGAAAACGACCCACCAGAAAAGGGAAACGCCCCCTCCCATGAAAGAGAAAGTCCGTCATGAGGCAACGGAGGGAGACCGTTTCCTTCCGATTGGGGGGGGTGTCCAAACGTAAAGAGGTCACTGGGGGATACAGTTGTTGTGAAGGGTTTCGTTCTTCGGGGGGGTGTGGGAATGACCTGGAAAACACCCCCGTCCAGGTCAAAAGGAGTCTACCTTGGAAGGGGAAAGGAGTAAACATCCTGCGGGGGAATAAATTCTCTTGAGGGAAGGGGAGGGCCCTTGTTTTTTTTTGAAAAAGCACTCAGGAGGAATTTGTTTCTTCCTCAAGGAAAGAAGCCATTGTTCTTTAAGGGTGGCGGGGAACGATGAAATCTTTATTCTGTAGGGGGAAAGAAGTATTAGTTTTTACTATTTCGGGGAATTAACCAAAAACCAAAACCCCCCCAGGTTGGGGAAGAAAAAAAAAGATCATTTATTTAACAACGCCCACCGCAAAAATCTCTTCTCCCCCATAAACTACTGGGACTCGAATCCAGCATCCTGAAACAAAAGAGGGTTTAAACTCCTCTGCGGAGGAAGGAAAGGTAGAGTGAAGCCCCCCGACCGTTGCCGTCAACTCTTGGGACCGTCCTTTTGCCGTCCAAAAAAAAGGGGTACAAAGCCGCCGACGAGTCTCCCCGTCCTTGTTAACCAACGAAAAAAAATTTAAGAGTAATAAAGGGTGAATGGGGAAGGAACCGTAATGTGGCGGTGCACCCTTTCCCACTTTGGGTACAGTGCCGTTTGAGGAAAGGAGAACCACCAGAATTGTCAAATGGAAGAGCCAAAAAGTGTTTTCGTCCCCGGGGGAAAGGACATGGAAAGCCTCGTGTCCTGGGAAAAGAAAAAGAAAAAAAGTTTCGGCTGAAGGGGGAGAGTAGCCAACGGGAACCAAGGTGAACTTTGCTGTACATTAAGAGGAGGGCAGTGCTACTTCCCCCCTGGGGCCCATACAGAATGATCCAGCTCTTGTGAAAGGAAGCTCCTTACTTTTTGTAAAGGAAACTATTCGAAGCTTGGTCGCTGGTCCTTCCTCCCCCAGAGAGATCTCTGCTTTTCCCTCCCTGTTAGAAAGGGAAAGGAGCCATTTTTTCCCACTCAGGAAAGATAGAGCAACAACAAAAAGGGGTATAATATTTCCATAAATGCAAACATTTTCTTTCTGAACGACGCCAGCATCAGGCGACTAGATCGGAATCAGAATTTTTATACGTCAGCAACAAACGCTGTCACTGTGACCCCTTTGAGGGGGAACCAGTAGGACCGTGTCAAAGGACCCCAGCGCAGGTCGGGTTACTTCGGCCCCGTGTGAAGATTTTTCATTCGCACGCCATAAAGAAAGAAAGGGGAAGGGGAGACCTCAGTCACCCCCCCTAAATCGCACGTATCCTCTTTGGGGACTGAGGCACTGGCCAACCTTTCAAAGAGACAGGTCCTCTTCCCACACTGCGATGGTGGGTCTAAAGGGACCTTAACTGGTGACAGAACAGGTAAAACTTGGCGTCTTCCCCCGAGGAAAAAGAAGTCTAACTCCGGATTGGGGGAGACCCCCTTTTTTGGGGTAAAGACTCCTACCGGAGGAAGGGCGATTTTGGGGACGGAAAATAAGGAACGTCCAGCTCCAAAAGGAGGGTTTCTTTTTTTTTCCCTTTGTAAGAGGGGGGGAAAAGCTAAACCGGATCAAATCTGCACGCGGAAAAAAGTTCGCGGGATTGGGGGGGGGGCATCGACCTGCAGCCCGAGAAAGAGGTCTCGGGCTTGGGGAAGGTGTTCGCAAAAACACAAAAGTGACCGCACGAAAAAACCCCCTTTCCAACCGAAAAAAAAAACCACGGCACCTTAAAAAAACTTCACAACGAGAGGAAACCATAAACCGAACAAACCCAAAACAAACTCAAATCATCGCCACCTATGAGAAATTCCATCGTCACCTCGGCGCCTGCACTCCACAGGACCGTCCCTGCCGCCAGCTCCCAAACCGACCCCCCTCGAAGAAAACAAATTGGAACAAAACTCAGGAAAAAGATTGAACCTCTGACGGGAAATGACCCTGGGAAACACACCACTAAGACGAAACCGCCCAAGAAAACCTGTTCTAAGCCCTTGCTCGGGAGACCCCACCCAGAAGACCCCGTCAACTAAAGGGGCCGACGCTGAGGAAGGGAACGATGGGAAAGCGGCCAGTGGGCCGGGGGACAAGTGGTCCCTGGGCGTGGGACTTACGCCAATCCCTCGCAGAGATGGACGGGGAGCATCCAAAGGAAAGGGGAGGCAGTTTTTCGCAGAGACGAAGGTGCTATTAACGTGGGAGAACAAAGGGAAGCCGTAAGGAAGAAGCCATCATACGGGAAGAGAAGTAAGGAGGAGGGCAATAAACTTCCCCAACTGCAAAAAACAGGAAACCGGGGAAGTGGACTCTTTCCGGAACCACTGCTGTTCACACCTGAAAAAAGGGCCCCGCAAGAGGGGGGGGAAATGGAAAAAACAGAAAACTTCCTTCCGCCGTCGGAAATCCTTCCGGAAGCATCGCCAAGAAACCTATGAAGGCGAACTTCAAAGGAAAATGGATGTCCCCCACTGTGGGGGGGAGAAAGCGATTGGCGTTGCAAAGTCGCCGCGCCACGTAGGTCAGTGGGGGAAAGGGCCAAAACCTGCTCTTTGGCGGGAACAAGGAAAAGGACAAGACCACGAAAAGACCACTTCCA
>Ga0179593_1310615_pt1 | contig 11489 bp, 11 predicted proteins | sample CZODoug2_1_08_16_FD_185931 | JGI IMG/M metagenome (GOLD analysis project Ga0179593, IMG submission 185931) | Vadose zone soil fungal communities from Angelo Coast Range Reserve, California, USA - CZODoug2_1_08_16fungal (PacBio error correction) | ecosystem: Environmental > Terrestrial > Soil >...
CGGAAGGAAAGCTCCCACGCGGAGTGGAGCAAAAAGAAGAATGGGCGCAGGGCGACGGAAAACACCACAAAGAAAAAGGCTCCGCCATCCTCATCATGGCGAGGAGGACGACAAGACCGGGACCGAAGGCAAGAAAAGACGACTACAAGGATCCCGAGGAAGAAGGACGGGGAAAGGCGAAACTCGCGAGGAAAAAAAGCCATCAGAGGGAAGGGGGATCAGCCGCCGGCAAAAAAAGGAGGAGAAGGCAGGCGTACGAAAGAGGCGGAAGCTTAAAAACCTAATGGGGAGGGTGATCTAAGAAGGAAAGCGAGGGAGAAGAACTAACAACACGTCCATGTTTGGGGGAAGAGAAGGGAAATCCTGCGGCAAAATAGTCACGTGACCTTACGGGGGGAAAGAAAGCGGGCAGGGAGTAAAAGGAAAAATAGGGGGAGGGGGGAAAGACAGAAAGAAGGGAGAGAAAGAAATAAGGAACACCGTCTCAGAACAGGGAGGAAAGGAGCACGCACTCTGTTGAGCATTACTCTAGGTTGGTGAAGTGCCAGAGGCTGCGAACGAGGGAGGGAGAGTTGGGGGAAAAGAAGAAAAGGGGTGGTTGAAAAACTGCCCTCAAATTCGGGTCGGGAGGGGGGGGAATTACGGACTGGTTCAGTTCAAAGAATGCGAGCACCGATGGGTCGGAAGGAAAGAAATAGAACTTGGGCGAAACAAACAGAGGTTTAAAGGGCGTCCCAACGGAATTCGAAATGGGGAACTTAACTCGTGAGAAGGAGGAGCAAAAAAAGTAGAGGGGAGTTTGAGAGGAGGGGTAGTTCACTAAAAACACCATCCCGAAACAAACTATAAGCACTGTCAATTCACGGTCTATTGGGGCAGCTTCAAAGGCGAGCAAGAAGGAACGGAACGAACTGGGAGATAGACGAAGACTGGGTCCTGCTCCAAAAAAAAATGTCACAGTCCACAATGGGGGGATGAGTACTGGGTACCTGGGGGGGGCAAAGGGTGGGGGGGGGCCACGAGAAGTGAAAAAGAAGTCCATTTCTAAAGGAGTTAAAGGAAGAGTTCAAAACCATAGGATTAACAAGCCTCAAAAAACCAATAATAATCGAAAAGGATACAACTAACACAAAAGTTATTGGAAGAAGCGCGATAAAGGGAAGGAAAAGAATGAAGGCGTAAGTGGGTCACTCCCTCCATGCAAGAGGAAAATTGAGAGCCAGCGGGCAGCCATTTTGTACCAGCGCCCTGAGATGATAAAGAAACCGAAAAATGTCAACCGTCGCAAAAGAATAGAGAAGCGTAGAAAGGGCACCTAAAAATGTGTTGAGAAAGGGGGGAACCAGCTGCTCGGGGACGCAACGATAGCAGCGCGAAAAAAGACCACCAGAAAAAAGAAACAGGCGCAAAGTGGCAAGTAAAAAGGAAAACGTTGGAGATGGCGCCAGCCGAAGAAACAGCGCGAAAGTTTTTCCGATTGAAAAAAACAGCGTCGTGCAATGTGCAAGAGAAAGGGGGATGAAAACAAATTCACGAGAATGAAGACTCAATCTGAGAAGAAGCAGAGGACGCTACGGAGGTAAAAGACAAAGAAAAAGAAATCCTTGAATCCTCTAAGAAAAAGGAGAAGGTCCGCGCTCGACTCTCCCACCATCCCACGGGCAGGAAAAGGTTACGAGCAACTAAAAAAAAAATACATGGATGCACATTCAGAAAATCGTCCGAAAAAAAGAACAATATGAAGAGGCGAGTTGGAGAAGAGGAAAAGTGACTTCAAAGGGGTAAAGTAACTTAGTGGGTTGATTATAAAGGGCGCACCGTTCGCATAAGATAAGAACAGGGGAACTCCTAGCCCCCTTTCACCTCACCAACGCCCCAAAAAAAAGACATGGTAGGAGCAACCAACTCCCCGCACTCCCCATCCGTAAGCAAACAACCATGGAGCAAGCCATTGACAGGAAAGTGTCCGCAAGCAGAACCACGCCAGAAACAGAAGGGCATAACCTACGATGACCGTCCGCGCGTTGGTTCCACCAAAACGTCCCCTAGTAACCACCGCGACACGAGTAACAAGCCAAGAATAAAGAAGAAAAAGAAGCCAAAGAAAAGGCGGAGTGCCACGACTAGATCCGAGAAATTACGCAAATCAGGAAAGATGGATTTAACAATTCCGAGGCAGGGCCACAAGAATGCCCGTATTCGCTGCCCTCAGTAGGCAAACATGGGGGAAGGGAAAAGCTCGAGAGGGACGGAAGTGATCACCGACGAGCCCTTCAGAACTTAACTGAGTGCGCTGCGTGCTGCGACTAGACAATAAAAGCACCTATTATTCAGACTCAGCGCAAAAAACGTGGAGAGGTCGCCAGGCTCAAGCCGAGAAGGCAGGGGGAGATTGGGGAACGGTACATCCATCTCAACCGGCTTAGGCTCCAACTCCAGGCAAACGCTTAGAAGAGGGGGGGTGGAAGCCGGGGGAGAACACCTTCAAGAGGAAAGAAATAATGAAAGGCGCAAAAGGAAAAAAGGGAAGAAAGAGAAGAAGGAAAGTAAGATTGAAGGAGTGTTTTTCCTCCATGCATTGAAAAAGGGGAACAATGACTATAGGCCGCTTCGAAACGAGGGGCGATGCGGGGGTCACTGAGATCTTCGTACCTCTCCAACAAAAAAAGAGAGAGAAAAAACAAAAAGGAGGAGGAAGAGAGAGGGCTGAGGTGCAAAAAGGAAGACGAGGAAGGACAAAGTCGAAAAAGTAAAAACAGGTCAAGGGCAAAAATAGTCAGACTTGGAGGCAAGGAGGTCGGGGACAAAGCATGGCGAAAAAAAGCGCATTCAGCGGTAAACAGAAAGAAAAAAACTCTTGAGTCAAAGGAAGAGAGAGAGAAGAAAGCAAGAAATTAAGAGAACTGCGGTTACCGGGGGGGACGATCAACGAAGGGAGTCCAAGAACCAGAATCGGGAAGCGTTGCACTGAGGGGAGAAGAAAAACCGCGAAAAGGGGGTCACAACATCTCTAAACTGGCGATAAGAGGGGGAGAAATTTTCGGGTAACCTCAGACAACGCTGAGAAAATAAGCGGAGTTTGTGACTCAAAGGGAAAAAAAAGAAAGAGGAGAAGATGGAAGAAGACGGCGGTCGGGGTATCCATGACGAGCTCGGCCAGGAAAGGACGCGCCATGTTTCAATACAGCGGCAATGAACTGAGGCCACGGGGGAGGAGAAGGGCAACTACAAGAGAAAAGAGGAGAACCGATTAGGCCTCAAAGGGGAGTACTAAAGAAAAAAAAGAGAGGAGGGGGCAGATTATACCCTTATTCAAAAGGTCATTCTATTCTAAAGTCACGCCATTGGGGAAGGGTCTCAAGAAGGGAAAGGTGGGAAACCAACCGGTCGGAGAAACAGCGGATTGATATTTTGCGAACCAAACAATTGCGGACAGGGGAGGAAAGTGGCAAAAGAGGGAGAGGGATGAGAGGTCTGGCGGGTAGTAAGGGGAGGGGATGAAGGTGGGGGAGGGGTATTTGGCGCGGAAAGCGAGGCGAGGCATTGTGAAGGCGGTAAGCTGGATAAAAAAGGGAAAAGAAAAAGCTCGCATAACAACGGAGGAAAAACAAAAACAAAAAAAAAAAGAGGGAAAACCAATGCACGGGGAAATCGGGGGAGGGTAAACGGAAAGGGAGAGGGGACCGAAGGGCACTCGACCTAAGGTAGGTTTTAAATTCTTGTATGCTTAAGAAAAGGCAAGAAAGGAAGGGGGCGAGGACAAAAAAAAAGGCGCAGGGGGGGGGGAGGAAAGAAAACAGGCAAGCGAACAGTCTTCGGTCATGGACACCTGAATCACGATGTATGAAGGGGATTATGTTGACAGGTAAATAATTGCAAGAAGAAAGGGGAATAAAAGGGGGCGCACAAAGAAGGGAAAGGAGGGAAAAGGAAAAGAGCCAGGGATAATTGTAACAATCCGAAAAAAGAGTGGGGACCAAAATCTGACGCTGACTTCGGCATGGGTTGAGTTGGGGAAAGAAGAGAGCAGGGGAGAACATGAGAGGGGAAGCGAGAACTTCAGAGGCTCAAACACTTAATGATGATACCTGGCTGAATCTTCCTCTATAACGGGAATTGAAAGGTTGAGGGGACCGTGAGGACTGCGAAAAAAGGGAGCGGGAAAAAACAGGGAGCGAGGAAGTTGGGAACATCAAAATGAATTTCAAAGGACACGAAATGCGTAAAAATAGCGTAGGATTGACAATATAAATGAGCTGGGTGTGCAGGGTTTGTGGGCACGGAGCTAGTGCGCGGTTGGGGAAAGAAAGAATGTTTAAAAGAAAGAAGTTTGAAAAAGCCGCTGTGGGCGCAAGGGGACTCGTCTTAATAAAGACCTAGAAACATCTGGGGGGGAAACTGTGTAAGGTTTGTTTTTGGCGGGAAAAAGAACAGACCGGAGGACGCTCGCAAAACGAAAGCGTTTCCAGCTGAGCGCGAAAAGAAAAAAAACCACGAAAACCAAGAAAATTAGCCTTTGGCGGGGAGTGGATAGTGTAAGAAAAGAGCAGCGCAAAAATAAACAGTAAAGGGGGCAACAAACTGAAATGGCAGACTGAAAAGCCGAAGGCACGCCATGGGGAAAAGGGGCAGGTAAAAGCTGTGCATGCAAAGGGAGGAGCACTTGCCTAAAAGAAGGTCGCAATGACATCAAATAGGAAGGGTCAACTGAATGGGGCAAGCAGGGTCAAAAAAAGGCTTCGAAACTCCAAAAAACACAAAGGAGGGCACTGCCCTACGAAGGAACAAGATTCAAGAAATAGTCTGCGCAAAATCGGCGCAAGGTTATGAGTGGGCAAAGTAAGGGGAGGGGGGAAGAGGGGACGGGGATCCAGTACTCATTTGTGAAGGGGGGGAAATGCAACGGGCAACGACTGGAGGTCAGGTTCAATAACCGGAGGGGGGGCCGCCAGAGGAAATGCGACAATTCAAAGGGGGGCCGGTTGACGGGGGAGATGATAATCCACGTATTTCAAAGGGGGGGAAAATTAAAGTAGGGGGGGGACCGGGAGAAGAAAATCTGCATAAAATGGGAGGGGGGGGGGGCAGAGCATACGACGACGTTTTTGGACGCACGGACAAAACTTTTGACGAAAGACGGTCGAGCCACGGACAGGGGTCAAAGAAAAATGAAAAAAGAGGGGGGAAGTTGGGGGGGGATATGTGGGCAGCTTATGTAAGGGCTGAGGGGATCAATGAAATTGGAGTGCTAGCAAGCATTTTGCCGAGTGGTTTTGCAAAGGAGAATCAGTAATCCAAAAAGGATTATTGCTAATCAAATTAACCATTGGGCTTAATGCATCCGGCGATCGAAACAACACAACGAGGCTTATTTACAATTATAAGGGAGCTGGCAAGAGCACACTAATTAAATTGTTTATACCAATCATCAGGGCGGGGAGTACATTGAACCAAAACATTCACCATTCTCGCTCATAGAACTGCGAAAGGGAGCCGACGGAAGGGATAAGTAACTGCCTCGCTTCCAACATAAAAAATGTCCCAAACGTAACCCTATACGGGGACAAAGAATCAGGAAGAAAAGGCGGAAAAAGGAGAATAAGGGGGGAGAAAGAAGGGCCAAAATCGGGGTAAAAAGCAAGGACAGTTCCCTGAAGGGTACCATATCGGGGCGATGGGAGGGTCCAAACCCGAAGTTAAAGGGGGAAGTGGGTATAAAAGAAGAGAAGCTAGGCTCATGAAGACTCAACGCCCCCAGTCCGGGGGTGACGGCGAAAGGGGGGGCGAAGGCGGTCACAATCATCTAAATAGAGAACTTAAGAGAAAAAGAAACGTCGGAAGTGAAGAAGCAAAAAATCGTCCTTATCACAACTCATGCTGAACTCGAATAACTTGCAAAAAAGAAAAGGGAACTGGGGAAAAAGTACCTTGGGGAAGAATAAGAGGTTTTGTGCAGGTACTTCTGCAACGGCAGTAAGGGGGGGGGAGTTCAGAAGCGAACTTTGGGGAAACGCCAACTGATCGTCTTTAAGGAAAGGAGCGATAGAAAAAAGACATAGGATACCCCAAAACTTTTCAAGGGAAGAGAATGAAGGGGGGTAATACGAAAACATGGTTAACTGGGATATCGACCAGAGGTCGATTTTCCGTACCTGAAGGGAAGAGGAAGCAAAAAGTTCTAGGGTTGTGTTGGAACTGCGTGAATGGAAACTAAGAAAAAAAACGAAAAAAAAGGGAGGGGAAGCAATTGCCAGTCAAGTGCGATGTTGTGAAAGGGACGTCAATGCGCTCAAAAAGAAATCAAGAACCAAAAAGCAGGAACGGGAAAAAGTCACAGAACGCAAAAACCAGGAAAAAGGTACCACCATATGGGATTAAACCAAAAAAAAACGGTGCAAAAAATTAACGGGAAAAGAACTACGTAGAAAATAGAGGGGGGAAAAAAAAAGAGAAGACAGGATCCTATAACAAGAAACGACGGCGAAATGAAAAAAACAACAAAACTAGATGAGGGGGAGCCGACAGATGGGAAGGGGTACGACATAAGCGTTAAAAACAAAAAAAACAGCGAGAGATGAGGAGAAAAGCATCCACGGTTTTTTTCCATCTGCAAAATGGAATAAGAAAGACACGTAACAATTCCTTGGGGGGCAGAACGCTCTCTCATGACTTCATAAATTGCCCGGGCCCCCGTTTTTGGAAGCAGGAATCACACGCTCTACATACAAAAAAAAAAACTAAAGTGAGATGACAGAAAAGAATAAAAAAAGAGAAGAGAGTCAGAGGAATTAAAAAAACTAATCCTCAGGGGGGGAGCCAAATTCATGAGACCAACGCTCACAGAAGAGTGAAGCAATGAAAAAGCGGAGAGCCAGTCAGTGGCGATGAAAGAGAAAATTAAGGGAGCGACAAAGAGAGAAAAAAGAGAGGAAAGAGATCGTGATTCATGTCCAATGACTCAGGAAAGAGATCGCGGCATCCGTTAGGCGCCTCTTGAAAAGTAAAAGTGGCAAAAATTAAGCGACGAAGCGGAAAAACGGAGAACCCCAGGCCCGAACGAGAATACATTAGAGAGGAAAGAGGGGAAAATCGAAGAACGCCGAAGAACAATATTACTCCATCGAGTTGGGGAAAATTCCTGAGAGGTGGGGACACTTCAAGGGGTGGTTAAAAGTGAGAGAAGCGTGACTGTCCACTACAATAAAAGGGCAAGAAACAGGGAAAAAGAAGAAAAACAAAAAAACCAGCACCGCTAGAGAAACAATACCTACGCCGTCAAAGAAAAAAAAAAAAAAGGAAAAAGCAAACGAATAAACCTGAGCAAAACATGGCAGAGGGGGGGACACGCAAGATAAAACAAATCCAGAAAAAAACAAAAAGGAAGATCCACCGAAGTCCACCCCGGGGAACAGTCCGGAGACTTCCTGGGGGCCGAGAGATAACGGAACAAAGAAAATAAGGGAAAAAATGAGGAACATACCGCGTCCATTATGCGCGCCGGAGGCTGAACTTTCCTAGTCCGTGACTCACGCATGTAACGATGTCTTGGGGGGAAAAGTTACCGGCACCCCGTTCAGAAACCCGTAGTCGCAGGTGGAAAGTAGGGCACAAGGGATAGGAGGACTCAACGTCGAATATTCTTCATTGCCCCCAAAAACACACTCGGGAGCCCTAAGGGACCGACGATTTGGGCAGAGAACGGCATAAAACAAATGGGGTCTGGGTCGCCGGGAGGACAAAAGCTTTGTCGATCTACCGAGAAAGAGATGAAGATCAAAAAAACGATGAGCAAGTGGACCATCAAGAGAAGCCGGTAATTCTCGCACAACAATAAGCTGTGTTGGCCTCCGGTTGAACCCAGGCGCCTCACACCCAGAGGGGGGGTCGGCGTGAATCGTAAAGGAGAAGGAAAAGCGATAAAACGACATTGGAGCTTCGGAAGGTTGGGGAAGGATTGGAAAAGATGCCTCCAATGAAGATAGGCAAGAGGAAAGAGGGAAGCGCGGGGTTGTCTTAATCATGAATAAAGCACAACAACAAGAGAAAGAGGGGGGGGGGGGGGAGACTGGGTGCAAAATACAAGAGGAGACACGCCCGCCGTTTAAAGGGCAAAGAAAATCACGGCGGCCTCTGGTCAACAGGGCAAAAAAAATCAGGAGGATCGGGAAGTGGGGCACCCTAAAAGTCCCATAAACGAGTTCAATGAACCGAAGAGAAAGATGAATCCTACTTTTTTACGGGAAAACCACGGGTTATCACCCGTAAAAAAAAAGCCGAGTTGGGTGAAAAGGGGGGGAAGAGCGCGCAATGGTCAAAGGGCATCGATAGCGAGAGCGGACGAAAGAAAGAAATGTGAGGAAACTCACAGACTTGGCTTGCGGCACTAAACAAGAAGGTAGTTCAAAGGACCACGAAAGGCAAAGAGAACAGATGAGGTATACCGGGAGAGAAGGGAGAAGGGAGAACCCGAAGAGCCGCGCCATGGCCCTCCTGCTGCAGGGCGGACTTGATTACCAGTATTTTGCCTTCATTTCTTGTGCAAATACAAAGGAATTCGGGACGTAACCTGATCGGCCAGCTGCCGTCCAGCGCGAACAAGAGGGGGGAGAGGGGCAAGGAGGAAAGGGTAGGGGGGTCAGATGGGAAGGTTATCTCCGAAACAAGTGGGTAGAGAGCAGGGGGCGTGGAAAAAGGCTGCGGGGAGCGCAAAGGCAACGAGGGAGGTTCAGAATGCTGCCTAAACAAGGCTGCAAGGGAGCAAGAGGAGGGAAAAGGCCGGCTTCGGAGGGGAGGCGAGGAGGAGGGGAGAGGGAGGAGGTGAAAAGGGTTGATTTACGTAGGATCGTACTAGGGGCACTTGGAAGTAGCGGATGTAAGGGAACTTCAATACCTACTAACACGAAAAAAACGGAACTCAACCGATTCGCGGCGGCACAACAGGCGCGTGAGGGTAGCTGGAAAAAATCAACGAAGCGAACCAAGGTGTGTTCTTGACGGGGGGGGTACGAAAAAGGCTGCGAAAAGTGGAAAAAAAAAAGAGCAGAAAGGAAACTAAAGGCAACTGTTTTGGGAGGAGTAGCGAATGATTAAAGGGGAAAAACGCGAGCGTCGATTGGATTACGAAAGCAGCGAGGCTACTAAATGGTCGCAAATTAGTGCCGATGAATTTATCGAACGAATTTCAAAGGAAAGGCGGAAAGGAAGTCTCGTCCGGAGGGAGCAAAAGGGGGATTTACCCCGAATCCATCGTTGGAAAGGCTCTAAAGGGTGGTGATGCGGGAAGAAAAAGGAGACGGTAGTAAAGAAGGATGATTGAAGCAGAGAAGGACGGCTTCCCACCCTTCAGGACAGGACCCTGTAAGAAAAAACCTGAGATATAAAATGAAGATAAAGTGGATTACAAAAAGAAGGAAAAAAACTTTGATGCAATGGAGCCTCAGTTCTCCAAATGAATGGGCAGAAGGAGAACGCGAAATGAGAATTCCATTAAAATTAAGGCGATAAAAGAGCACTGAAATAGTTGGCCAGTTTTGGGTGTAGCGAAAATACTGAGGTGGGATATCGAGACAGATCAGATGGTTACGAAGGGGAAGTGAAAGCCGGGCGGGTGGCAATGACTCATCTAAAAAACGCGCGACCATAAATGGGGTGTAAATGTTTGAGGGGGACGAGAAAAAAGAGGGGGAAGAGAGAAAATGCTGAGGTGCAAGGAAAGCTTAACTCAAAACAATGAAAATTGAAAAACTCAGGAATAGGAAAGGTGAAAGGTGGAGTTGCTTGGATTAAACTAAAAAAAGCGAAAAAGTTGGGAAAGCCAGGAAACTGGCGAAACTTAATAGGGTATAAGGTGGAGCGCCTAATTACAACAGACGGGGAGGAACTGTCATGGGCGCTCGGAACGAAAAAACTGGCGAAGAATGAGAGGCTTCAGGAAAAAGGAACGCTTAACTGGAAGACCGGGTTGCTCATAATTTGGACCCGTGACCCTTCACGAGAACCCCCCGCGGCCGGAAGAGAAAAAAGCCTAGCCGGCACTTAAAGGAAGAAAAAGAAAAAAAAAGGGAGGAGGAAAGGTAAGAGTTCTAAGGGCTCAACTTAATATTTTAGAAAGCTTGATGATTTCCGAAAAGATTTGGGAGGGAAGCAAAAGAAGATCTGAGAGAAACAGGGGAAGAAATGAATAGCTATTAAGAAAATCCTGTCTCGTCAAGTGGATCACAGCTAGGAAAAATAAAAATAGAGGTTTCCTTGGAAGAATTTTACAGTGGGGGGGGAGGGGGGCTAAGAAAGCACGGAAAGGCACTCTTTTAGGAATCTGGCAAAGAGGAGGATGTTTTTGCAAGCGTGCAAAAAATGAGGAGGGGGGCGCTCAAGGGAAAAATGAGAAGGGCGGGAAACAAAAAAGACTCGTACCGTGGCATTGTTTGGAAAAAGCGAGTAAGAGGGAAAGGGAGCCGCCGAACATGTTGCGATGTTGTTGGAAGCGCCATTCCTCGCCCAGGATTAGGCAGAAAAATGTACCTTCAACCGTCACTTACCCTCTGAACAAAAAAAAAAAGGAAAAAAGAAAAGAATAGCATCGGAACGAGCCCAAAGGAAATTGTGATCGCCAACAATCAATGTGAGAGGGGGCCAGGCAAAAAAAAACACAGATAGCCGAACCGAACGGCAAAACGACAGAACAGGAAAGGAACAGCCAGAAGCCACCTCGAAAAAAAAAATTCGCAACGGATCAACAAAGGAGGAGCCGACCTGCTACTTGGCTAGAAAATCGGAACAGAAGTCTAGGGATCAAAAGGGTCAAGTAAAGAAAGAGAGGAAAAAAAAAAAAAGTGCCGAAGCGGAGAGGAGTGAGGAGCCCAAAAAAAGGTTGAAAAAACGTCATTTCAAAGCAAGTCAACAGGAACGCGGGCTCTGATCAGGAATCGCACAAAGGCCAATTACCACATCCTAAAAAAAAATCGGGAATAAAAAAATGGAAGCCATGAACCGTCGATGACGTGCCGGTCCAAAAAAATCGTCGGAAAAGAAGCGGCTAGAGAGAGTCGTTGCCGCACCAATCTCACATTCGAAAAGGGGAAAACGCTGGGGGGGGAGGAGGATAGTGATGGGGTTGGGGCATGTGCCCAACACAACTTCGTCTAGAGGACGAAGGTTGGAAGAACAAGGGGGGAAAGACGCTCCATCCTTGCTGGAGGGGAGGGGAGCGTTCATCCTCATGACTCGAGAAGGCTGGTTTCGGTGATACGAATACTTGTTGTAAAGAACTAAAACCGCGTTAAAGCGCCACGGAGATGCGAGGGTAAGGAGGAGAAGAAGGAGGGGAGGAAAGAAAGTGCTCAGGGATTTAAAAAAAAAGGGTCATTGGAAAAAATACAACCGCCCCAACTCTGATTCCATTGGGAAATGGAAAATGGTTCAGCGGCGTTCGAAAAAAGCAGGGGAGAAAAGACGGAGGGAAGGGACGCCGCAAAACCAGTCACATGTGA
>Ga0179593_1330921_pt1 | contig 11489 bp, 11 predicted proteins | sample CZODoug2_1_08_16_FD_185931 | JGI IMG/M metagenome (GOLD analysis project Ga0179593, IMG submission 185931) | Vadose zone soil fungal communities from Angelo Coast Range Reserve, California, USA - CZODoug2_1_08_16fungal (PacBio error correction) | ecosystem: Environmental > Terrestrial > Soil >...
GGTCCGGGAGCTGAAAGAAAGGGTGGGACTTATAATCCATCTAGGGGGTCAGTGGAAGAGAAACAAAATGTACACGATGGTGGTGTGCAGTCTGGAGGTGTGCGCGCTGTGGGCGTCTGTCCTACGGTGGTGTGTGGAAACGGGGGGGTCGGCGTGCATGTCGAGAGAACTGGGAAACGTGGGGGGACTCGGAGAAGAAAAACGGACGTAAATTAAGAGAAAAAGTACGGGGCGTTAAAAAAAAACAACATTCAAAATCTTCCTAAAGAACATCATGAAGGGAGGAGGGGGCCGGGCAGGAACAGCTGGGCACGAAAGACACGGCGGTCGGTGGTTCTTTCGCATCATCGTACATGTGTGCGAAACGACATATGGGCAGCTGTCCACCGAGGAAAATGCAGCAGGCGTTTTTGGGGGCCAGAAGAGGGAGGAGTGGCCAGAGAACAGGAGGGGAAATTAAGGATCCTGCCGCGAGCAAACAGTGATGAAGGAAGCGAATTCCGTCAGTGAACCGATTGAAATGCTTTTACATTCAGGGAAGAAACAAGGGGGGTCCAGGAAATTGAGGAAACTTCCCTAGTGAATGGAAACAGTAAAAAAAAAGGAGCAACAAAGAAGGAAATCGAAAGAGAAAATTCTAAGCAGGAATACATCCATTCATACGGGGCAAGAAAATCTCACCCGACATAAAGGTACTGCTGGAAGGCGTGGACTGACGTCGGGTCGGGGGAGAGGGTGAAAACGAAATACGCAAAAAAGTCAAAAGCTATGGTGACGGTTGAGTGCGAGGGGAGCTGGCCAAGTCGTGAGTCCATGAGCAACAACTGAAGAACACGGTGGTCAAGTGAGTAAAAAGCCCTGGAAGGAAATGTTCCCAGGGAAAACGGGGGTGTAATATTGAACGGTGAAAAAGAAAGGGGCCGTACGACAGAATGAAAAAAAAAAAAACAACAACGGGGAGGAAAAGATGGATTTAGAAAAAAAACGAGCAAGGTAATCGTACCAAACCGCTCCAATGGGGAGAATCTAACCAATTGGGCAGCATCACTAATGACTTGTGGGGATTGGATTGGGGGGTCAAAGAATTGGAGCACGAAACGGTGAAAAAAGAAAAATGCGCAATATAGACATCAAAAAACTCTCAAAGATGCAGGACTGGGGAAAAAGCGCGCTCACAAAAGTCGCGAAACAAAAACAAGAAAGGACAAGGACAGGAAAGAGTGATACGGTGGGAAGCGGGGGACCCTTAAAAAAAAAGCAAAAAAAAAAAACCAAACAAACCAAGCAGAGGGCGGAGGGCAATGGGGGGGGGAAGAGAACCTTTCTGAAACTGTCTGTTGGCTCCTTCTAGACCAGTCTCTTGTGGGAAAATTCGGGTAGTACTCGACGAATCATGCGAACAGGTCAACGGGGGCCCTGAGGGGGTATAAATAAGGAATCTCATTCCAAATGAGGCATGAAAAGGAATCCGTATCTGGGGGTGGAATGACGAACCAGGCGAAAAGGAGTCATCAAGAGGGAACGCATAGCTAAAATACCTAAACCTTCATGGTGAGGGGGGAAAAGAACGGGGTATGGAGACCGAACACGAGCTGGCGGCAGGAGGGGGGAAAAAAGGTTAGAGGAGAAAGCAAATTTGATGCCAAACCCATGACTAATACGAGGGCGAGAAACCCGAACAATGCTCAAGGGAAAAGGTCCTAGGAATTTCAAGGAAATGATTAAAAACGGAAAGAAAGTAACTACTTGGCAGAGCCAGTGTGAAAAGACCGTGCGTATTCAGGAAAAACGAAGGTTACGGGACTGATACACGCCGTCCGTAGGGCGAAAAGGAACAAGGATTTAAGGGAGAGCCTATCAAGGAAAAGACCGGAAGGTTTGACGGACAACTAAATCAGGAAGGGTAGGGTAAGTAAATCATTTGTTTATTGGAGGGGAAAGAGCAAGCGAAAAAGAAACTCGGAAAACGAAAGACGGGATAAGGGCGTTTAGTAGGATCGGGCCAAGGATTACAGGACCGTAAAACTATGGGGTGCAAGAGTGGACCAGCCCCTGCCAACATTGGGCACGGAACCAAAAAAAAAAGGAAAAAACAGAGAGGGGGGGGGATCATTTTAACCATATAAAGGGAAAAATAATAGTCTTTGCTTTGACGAATCCCATAGAAAATCGACGGAACTGAGGGAGAGCGGGACGGGAGAAAGGGCGTAGAGAAGTCTGGAGGCAAAAAAAAGAGGGATCCACATAGGAGCCCGGTTGGTTTGCCTGGCGGTATATCTCATAAGAAAGAACAGTGCAGTGGCAGAAAAAGGGAGAAAAAACGCTCGAGGGGGGGGAAAGGAAAGGGGGACGGCAGAAAGTCGCGAAAAGGAATGACCCCACCTAGAAAGTAAAGCTACAAATTGTGGGAAATCAACTAAATGACAGCAAGTTGCGGGGGGAAAGCTGGAAGAAAACCGAAGGGAGCAAATTGCTGGAGGAAAGGGAATTGAGACCTTGTCGTGGCAATGATAAACGAGGAAACTTATAGCCCTGGGTCACCAAATGGCGGGAGAAAGAGAACACCGACCAAAAGGCAGGGGGGGGGAGAGAGGTGTCATCACTTGAAAAGGGTGTGTAGGGAAAACCTTGGATCCGGATAGACGAATCAAACGGGGCAAAAGCCGAGCCTGGGTAAGGGGAGGAAGGGAGCCTGAAAAAAAAAGGAGAAGGAACTGGGGGGGCGAGCTTTGGGAAAACATGGAAAAAAAAATCGCACATGCGGCTAATAAAACAGAATTTTCTTGGGACTCAGATGAAAAAAAAAAGAGATATGAATTGAGTGAGACAAAGGAGGGGGTCTCGCGGATACTTAACGGGAAAGGGGCAAGTCTAGGGTTGAAGCGGGAGAAGAGCGGGTCCGGAAAAACTAACAGACTACCAGATGGGGGTGCTGCGCAAAAACAAAAGAAGGCGGGAAAGAGAAAGATCAGCAACAAGGGGAAAGGGGTCAAAAACCAAAGGGCAAAAGGAAAACGGTAAATTGGTGCACTGGGGCATCATCAGACCACAAGCACGAGAAAGACAGAGCTTAGGGAGTCGCAAAAAGGACCTGAACTAAAGAAGGGGGGGGACGAAAGAAGGGCCTCTTTAAGAAAAAAGGGGGGGGGAGGAAAGGGGGGAAAAAAGAAGCAATCTGCTCCACAACTATTTATGGGGTGAAAAAAAACTGTCGCTGGGGGAGAAGGAAACCAGCGAAGCGGGAATATGCCTTCCTCAAAAAAAGCAAACAACAACAGAGAAAAAGGTTCAAAGGGCAACATCCGTGGAAAAGGGGCAGGAAAGCAAAAACCAAAAGTAAGGGAGAGTGAGTAATCGCCGAGCAGGGTACAGACCATGTGTTTTTTTTGGGAGACTAAAAAAGAAAGAAAGGAGGGGGCCCGAAAGTCGAAAGGAGAGAAACCAAACTAACACTCGACCGTGTAAATGAGAAAAACAACAAAACGGGCGGAATATCACAACTGAGCTGGGAAGTGGGGGATTAGAAAGGGGGGGAGAGAGGCGGGAGAAGTCATGAAGGATGGAGGAATGGGGGAACTTTACAATGAGAACGAAGAAACTATTACCTCCCGTCATTTCAATCCTGACTGGGTGAAGGGAAGCGCCGACCGGGGGCACGGAAGAAAACGGGGGGGGTGGGGAGGAGGGGGAAGCCCAAATCAAAGGAGTATGGTTGAGGGGATTCAAAAAACCGCGAAAGTAAAGAAAAGACAAGGCCGATTATGACGGGGCGCTTGGTCAACCATACTCCCACCGCTGAAGAAAGGATGAACACACCTTTGAAAGAGCTGGGGGAGAAGGGAAGGAGAGTTTTTCCCGTTAAGACGATTTGTTTGGAGTGAAAACAAAAAAAAAGGTTTAACGTGTGAGGTGTTGTGGGGGAGGAAAAAAGGTCCCCACTGTAAGGCGAATGATCTGGGAAGAATCGGGTCAACATAAACCCTCATCGAAGCCAGTGATGTTTGCGAGCTCATGGGAAGAGTCAAGGCCACGAGAAAGAGTCACGGGTCGTGAGCAGACGGGGGGCGAAAACCACTCCGGTCCAAAAACCAAGAAAGCATATAGATCATCGTAAAATACGAATAGCTCCATCGTGGAATGGTGTGCAAAAAAGGGGTTCCCCACAGAAATCAGAAAACCGGAAAGGAAAATTTGCCGAAGGCTCGAGAACTCAACACCAATCGCTGAGGGGCAAGAGTTATAAGAAGGAGGGGTGGAAGGAAGGAGAAAACGGTCGGACATAACAATCCATTGTCAAGCCAACCCACGGCACACATGAAGTTGGTGTCACTGGGTGTAGGTAGGAGAGGGACATTCAAATGAATGGGGGGGACAGGGGAGAGATTGTTGGAATACGAGGGGGATGAAAAAAAAAACAGCCCAAATTGAGAAATGCCGGTGAGCAAACTTGTTGGGATACATCAAAAGGAGAAAAGAGTGACCCAGTCAAAAGGGTAAGGGTTCTCATAGTGGTTCAAAACCATTCATAGAGTATGGTCACGAGGGGGGTGGGAGGGAAGAAGCTAGAAAGAATGCGCAACTCATCTTAAAAAAAAGGGCGCGTTTTCTCGCAAAGGGGGTAAAAAAAACAGAAGACGAAAGGCATTGGAAGAGCTCAGAACAAAACCGAAAGACGGGGCAAACAAAAGGAGCTACCCATGATTTTAGCATGGTGGGGTATTGACAGGCGCAACGTAGCCGTAACAGTAGAGAAGAGAGTAGGAAAGTGCCAGAAGCTGGGCAGAAGCAATCACATAAAAGAAGTAGGACTTCTAATTTAAGAGGACAAAAGAACTCAAAACCCCTCTCGGGTGAAGCCGTTGTGGACTTTTCGCCATCAAAACAACATGGCAAAAGAGGGGGAAGGTGGGCACATCGAGGAAACGGGGGGAACAGCACAGTCAGGCCCTCTAAACAGTGAAGGCCTTGAGGATGAAAATAATACATTCGCCCTACAGAATGACGGAGGGAAATCGGAGGAGGGTTCGAAAGGGGACGCAAGGAAGCAAAGCCCATAGTAAATGCCGCCTTCGCTGAAAACTGCCCTTGCATCGGCAGGAACAACTCACGCAGCAGGTCAGGGGTAAAGATGCGATGCTCCTTCGAACTATTGGTCCCCGTCAAAAACGGAAAGCGGCATCAGGGAATTCCAGTAAATGCCAAAAACTCGTTGCACGAAGGAAAGGAAAGAACCGGGAGTGCCATACTCTGGCGGCAGCATCTTACAGGAGCATCAGCTGTGACTGGACGGAGAACCAGATCGACGGGCCGCAGCAAGAAAGACGGAGGAGGGGTTTCGGGTCGGCCAGCGTGGAGGAAGGGGGAGGAAAAAAAAGAACTATCTGCAAAAAAAACCTAAATAAAAAGAAAAAAGAGTCTGTTGTGGGCTCAAAGAAAATAGTTCCTGCTTTAAAAAATCTGAACAGGCGAGGGAGGTAAAGGGAATCTCCGGGAGGAGCGGCTTTGAACTTGATACGTACGGGTTAGACGGGTCAGTCGTAACGATGAACGAAAAAATGCGTAATGCAGGACAGTGGGAACTTGAGATAAGAGGTTGATTCCCATAAGTACTGTGCAAAGACGCAAGGAAAGGAGAAAAAAAGAGAATGACAAGCCAAAAGAAGTCTGGTTCCCTTATGAGAAGCGGGGGCAATTCAGAACCATTCATGCAGTGCAAAACTTCGCCAAGTCATAGAAGGTTCCTGCTGTCAATGGTGGCGTCGTCTTGTCGGGAAGGGTGTGGGGGGAACGCAGCGGCGCGGCAAAAGAAGGTCCTGGCGCAGGGATAAGATGGATTGTAAGGGTCTGAAAAAAAAAGGTGGGGAAAGTGGAAAAGTACAGGGATGACTTCAAAAATGAGAATAACAACACTGGCGATGATCTCAAGGAAAACCACAGGTGATTAAAGGATGGAAAGAAAAGGGATACGGGGAAGAGTAAGCTGTGAAGATGAAGTTTAAAATACCTATGTACATCAGATCTCACAACAAGATTCGTAGGATCTATCGATAAGAGGTATTGAAGCCAGAGAGCTGGCGAACAGAGTAAGAGTACCAAGACGGAAACGTTCTAAAACGGTGGAAAAGTCAATGGACAAAAAAACGAAGGGGAAACGCGTGAGGGTCTTATGGCCGGTTTCAGAATCTGAGCACGAAAAACGCCACACGGCCGACTAAGAATGCATCTGTAAATAAGACTCGTTAAAGTGGTGAACATGGCGGGGTCAGAAAGGAGAGGCAAGAAAAGACTACAAACTACAAAGGCATCAAGACAAAACATGAAAGTCTAACAGGACGGGTGATTAGGTTTGAAAGAATGAATGGAGGAAACTCTGAACGGGTTGACTTCCAAACGAGACGCAAGGACAGAAACTTCTGAGCCGCCTCATGGCGTCGTGGAAACGTCCCATATTGGGGGAAATGCAGGTCTCAAGGGCAAAAGGAGCATTCCAGCTGAAAATCCGGGAATAGGTACTTCCGTACCGCCAGCGAACAAGTCCGGGGGGACGATCCACTTTCGGCCGGAAGAGGAGAGCGCGTAAGCACTAGCTTGGTGGTAGAGGAAATCACAGTATGGCGCACAAAAAAGAATCTGCGGCCTGAACGGGGAAAGAAGGTGGGAAGCTTCTCCAGCCAAAGAGTTTGACAAAACCCTGACGCATACCAGAAACCGACGCCGCTAAGGGACTTGTCTGCGGCAAGATGGTGTAACGGCCCCCTGAAAACACGAAAGTTATCTAAGTGAAGATGGGAAATAGTAATGGCATCTGCTGGTAGGCCAGCGCAAAAAGGCATTTACTGGGGGAAGCCCACATATGCAAAAGGGGTCGGGGCGTGCTAAGATTCCAAAGGGAATGTGCAAGGAGCATCAGACACGGTCCCATACCGTGATCGGGTGAGGTGTTAAGGACAGATCGCGGGCGAGATGCTTAGAGGGGAAGTCGAGGTCAAGCATTGAGTCGGTCTTTGGGGGGCCTGACGAAAAGGATTCACAAGCGACATCCTATAAAGAAAATGGGGAAACAGTACTCTGTGATAGTAGATGGATAGTTTAGAGCCAGATGACCGGAGGACGGGGTAGCTGCCTGTAAGGGAAAGGGGTGGATAAGGGGAAAAAATGAACCTCTTCCAGTGGGATCACGGCAGAAAGCAAGGTTTCAAAAAAAAAAAGAAAAGGGTGAAAGTTGGCCATATAAAGGAGAAATTAAGAAGGTGAGTTTATGGATCGCTTCAAAGGGCAGAAGAAAATGCCTAAAAACTCGCTAGGCTATACGTTACAGATACGGGGCGTTCAGAAATGGACGGCTGGGGGGAAAACTAAGCAAGTGGCATCACAAGCATGTCGCCAGGTGGGGTTGCCGATGTGCTGGAAAGCAGACGCGAAGCTGCGTCTGCCATCAAAGGTCAGTGGAGAGTCAAACCAACGAGAGATGTGTTGATAGGGGCGCTAGGAAGTACGAGAGGCCGGCCACTTGAAATACAAGAGGCTTAAAGACGGAATTACAAATTGCAAGCGCTAACCTAAGACAAGTGAAAACTACCCGTGTGGCGTGGGGAACTCGGTTGACCCAGATATCAAGTGATGCGAATCAGAATTACCGGGACGGGGGGGGCTAAACAAACACATATTAGTCAAATGGAAACCAGGAATCATACATGAGCCCATAAAAAGAACCACACCGAGTTTTTAGGAAAGGAAGGGATAAATGGAAAAGGGGGGGGGGGGGGGTAAAAGTGTATAAGATACATCCAAGGAGAGCTCTATCAACGAGGGCGGGGGACCGAGAAAAAGGGTCCAGGATTGATCATTCCTCGACGGAAAGGATTCCCTTTGCGGGAGTCGGTGGGGAAAACCTGTGTGGCACAACAGGAGACAAAGATTAAAAGCGGACAGCCTAGGGAGAAGATTTGGGCGATCAGATGATTTAGCTAATATCGGGGAATTGATGGGAATGAGAACACCGGAGTGGGTCTCGCTGGGAGAAAATTGCGAAAAAGTGCCACTCAGAATGTAGAAGAAATTGGATAGAATGTACCCTGCACGAGGGAAAAGCACTGATAGAGCGAGGATGAAAAAAGGGAGGGGGTGATGCGCCCAACAGACGCTTGAAATATAAAGAAATTCAGGGGAAGAGAGTGTTGGAAATGTGTCGCCAAAAAAAAAGGCCAAACCGTAAAATGGGGGTGGTCAGGGGCAGGCAAATCAGCCCACACAAAGTAGAGATGACAAAGGAAAACAAAGAGAGGACTGCCAATTTCTCAAAAATGACCTGCCCTTCCACAAAAGGGGTTTCCAGGGGGGGGGGAAGATGGAAGAGTAGGGGAGAAAAAAAGATCAGTCTGCATCGCGTCAACACGATTTAGGTTCAATCCCGGGAGATTGGGGAGAACATCCCCTCACAACTCATCCTGCTCTGCCTGTCCAAGGGAAACCAACCCCCACCCCCGTATCCAAAAGAGTCCGCCATCCCGTTGAAGGGAAGGGTACAACCACCCAAGTCAGTCTGGAGGGGGGGGACGTGGAGAAGCATTGGGGCGAATACTCATCAAGGGAGGGGACTTGCCCGACGCGTAAAAAAACCTTGCTCTAAGCACCAGCGACAGCTCAAAACGGGGGAAGGAAAGACTCTCAAAAACAAAATTATTATGAGGAAAAAAGAGTGAAAAACTGAACACGAGAATGTTCAGGGTGGTTAAGCAAGGACAGCGGCGGGGAAAGGGACATGACATTTATGAAGGGAATTGGTCGGGGTACATGAAAACCGGAAGACTTAACCTCCCGAAATGGGACGAATGGACCTTGTGGTTGCCTTTCAAGCGAACTCAACGCTTGCGGAGTCGCAAGGTAGAAACGGAAAGAGGGGGAGATGACCAAGACAGAGATGCGTGGTGAGGTAGGGGGGTCTGTTCTAAACCCAAGCGAAACAAGGGACCCCGGAATCCTACAACGGGGGAGCCTATTGGGGCGAAAGGCTGCTTGGTCAATACACCCTTCACAGAAAAGAGGACAACAAACCGTTGTGACGGGACAGAATTGTGGGGAAAAGGAATGGCCGTAAGAAAAGGTGGGTCCCTTGGGGACAGAGAAGACGGCATGGGGGAGGTTCATTTCAGGAAAAAAAGAAAAAAAGGAAACGGTTGAAGGGGGGGGGTGGGAGGACAAATGGACACCCACGTAGAAGATGATCTTGAAGTGAAGAGCCGTCGGGGTGGGAGCGGAACAGAACCCTAGAACGCTGAGAGGAAATTCTGGGGAAAAAGGGGGAAATCTCTGGGAAGGGGGGAGCTTCTGACAAGATGCAAGAAGATAGCAAAAAGTGGCACGCGGGACGAACCTAGAAGCGCGAACCACCAAGGGGTCTCATCCAAGAAAGGGAAAGAGATAAAAGATAAAGGGGGGGGGGGGATAGTCGGCGCAAATCCTAATAGGAAGGGGGGAACGCCAAGAGGGAAAAACTGGTTTGGTATAAAAGTTTCCCCAACTCAAACAAAACCCAAAGGGATATCATGGACAGCCGCGAGGAAGCACGGACCAAAAGATTATTGTCCTCAAAGGGGGGATAGAAACAGCGCCCATGTTAGAGGAGGAAGGGGAAGTTCTCACCTCCAGTTGCAAGGGTGGCCGACAAAAGGGGCGCCCAAAGAAAAAAGCGTGGCTTGTGGGGGACGGGGTATGTGTCGGGCAGCGTCAGATTCCATGGGGACCAGGGGAAGAAGATGTTGCGAGGGTAGTTCAAAAAAAAAAAAAAAATTGTGTGGGCATGTCCTTAAGAAATACTTGTGGACTTCTCTCGGGGGGTCGTCCACATACCAAAAATGGGTGGGGCAAAACTAACCCTTTATTCCTTGTCGGAGCGGGTTTGCCAAAAGGCAAGGTTTGTCATGCGATGGGCCACGTAGAGAGTTGGTCTGAAGGAAGGGCAATCAGCGAATACAGCTACTGCCCGTAGGCCGCACCTCTTCAACACTTAAGAGGTTTTGTTCAAGAGCAAAGACATGGATTGGCAGAAAATAGCAGGCCAATTTGGAGATCATAAAAAGCCATCGTCAAAACCGCGGCTCACTGAGGATAAAACAAGGAGGGTGCGAACATCGTGCGAGAAACGCAATGAGAACTGGACTAGACGAACGCGAAAGTCCCGAATTGGGGATCGCGGGTCAGAAGAAAAAGCCAAAAAAAGCAACTTAGTAAAAAGGGAGAGGGACAAGTCCGTCAAAAAAAAAAAAAAAAGGGAGGGTTTTACAGCAGGGAAGGTCTTCCGGACAAAACAGGAGTGGCTCCAGGGGTGGTTGGAAAAGCATAGTCAACACCAGAAAAGGGAAGACCGCTAAAAAAAAACAAAGGTCCGCAACAACACACCTGCCCTGGAGATGGGCGATAAAATCAGCCCAGCGCCTAATAAGAGAGGTTAATCGGAGACGTACTTTTAGAGGCCTCCAGGTAAAAGCAAGCCAAAGAAAGGCCAATGCGAAGGATTATAATCCATCTGAGAATTGCCGGATAGGAAGAACAACGAAAGCTAAGGGAGGGGAAAGGTGGCTATGCAAAAGGAAGGAAAATCAGGGGGGCCTATCAGGGCAGACACGGCGAAAAAAAAAGGGTCAGCCAGTCAAACAATGAATCTTCGTTGCGCGCGGACTGAAAGAAACGGCGTGGACGACTATTCCACTGTAAATAGGGATGATGCAGGCGGGGGGGGTCTGAGTTTCCGTGGAATGAATGCCAAAAATCTTGCACCAATACGGCGTAGGGGGGGGTCTGTATCGCCATCGGTTTGCGGGTCCCAGGGTGAGGGGGAAAAGACATACGTGCTTTTCTAAAGGAAAAAAAAAAATGGGAAAAAGGACCAATCTTCCGTGGGGGCAAAATCAGGTTTTTTCTGCTGGGAACCAGAGGAAAAAGGGAAGGGGAGTTACTCGAATATTCTGCAGTCCCTTGAATGCCGGGGTAATGTCGCCGTGGGAAAGGGCAGTAACCGAGAAGGCTCTGCGGGAAGAACAAGGGTCCTTGAGAGAATTGGAGGGTCGTTCCACATGAGGGGGAACGTTCCAACGAAAAATGAGGACGGCGCTAAGAGCATGGCAACGCCAGAGGACGGGAAATGAGAAAAAAAGCAGGGCATCAATTCATAAGGAAAAGCCTGATATAACACTCTGCGAAGGGGTCCTGCTTCCGGACTGCCTTCGTTCCGTGGGAGGGAAGATGGGGTTGCCCGCGCAGGGATGCCAAAGAATTAAAGGCGCGCGGTGGAGAAGGGGAGGAGAAAAACGAGGTACAGCTTGACGTGCGGGGCCACACCGTGGGGGGGGGGTTAAAGATAACTTCCAAACTGAAAAGAAAAGGTTTCCAGTATTGAATGCTCTGCACAGTCAAGGAAGGAAGTAACCCAGTAGAGGGGGGTAAGATTATCTGGGGCAAAAAAAAAGGACGGGGAAAAGAGACGCGAGTCA
>Ga0179593_1422815_pt1 | contig 11489 bp, 8 predicted proteins | sample CZODoug2_1_08_16_FD_185931 | JGI IMG/M metagenome (GOLD analysis project Ga0179593, IMG submission 185931) | Vadose zone soil fungal communities from Angelo Coast Range Reserve, California, USA - CZODoug2_1_08_16fungal (PacBio error correction) | ecosystem: Environmental > Terrestrial > Soil >...
CCAGACATCGAACGCAGTAGCAAGGTGATCCAATAACATCACGATCATCTCCAACGGCGAACACGATCACCATAGCGTGGACAAAATTTGTCACCTCATACTCTGTCGAGAAACCTAATACATGGCGGAAAGGAGAAGAGGGGGAACGATGTTCGAAACTCGAAGAGGACCCGGCACAGGGCGGGATGGGTTCGGCCAAAACAAGGCCTCCTCGCATCACAAGGTTGAAGGAAAAGAAAAGAAGGCAAGAGTCACACGCCACAACGCCTAATCCCTACGAAGCGAGGCCGGGGGCGATGACCGAGAAAAAAGAAAATGAGCAGGTAGGCATTCGCCAATATAGAAGTACCCGATAAAATCAACCTACACGTGGCAGGAGGAGCTCGACTATGTGAGTCGTTTGGGAGACGCTGAATACGAGGGCACTAGCTCAAAACGGAAATGGCGAAACAACACGTCGAACTGTAAAAGACCAAGTAAAAGCGACTAAAAGAAGCGAGATAATTTAAAGGAAACAAAGAGAGGGGGAACGGGTATGACGGAGGACAACTCGGACTAGTGCCGTTTAGCGGACGGCGGTCTAGAGGAATTCCAGCGGGAAAGAAGAACGGCAGGGGAGAGGAAGACGCAATGTACCTTGGCGGGGGTACCTGGAAAAAAAAAAAAAAAAATGAAAAGAAAAGAAAGAAAAAAAGAGGAAGAAGAAAGAAGAAAAAAAAAAGAAAAAAAAAAAAAGAAAGAAAAAAAGCGCAGGAAAACGGGTGGTCTGAAATCGGCTAGAAAACGCCGCCATCGGCGGGCGCTAAGAACAGCTAAGGATACTGAAAGGTGGAGACGCGCCTCGAGACGTCCTCAACCAGAATAAACATGCACCCGAAGTTTCTTGAGAAAACTTAAGATGAGAGTTTTCCGCATAATACTGACGGGCGTAACGGATGCATGGGGATTGGGGTCGACGTCTAGAAGCGGGACAAAGACGAAGCTGCATTCAAAGCCGTCACTTGCTGGACTATAATTACGACGCGCCATGAGAGAACTCAGATGCTAGGGGGGTATCGACATTGAATACATGAGCAACACGGTAGGGTGAAAAGAAAAAGGGTGGTTCGCTGCGGAACGGGGGGGTGGGGGTCGACCAGCCAAAAAGAATCACTTGGAGGAGTGGTTGTTGCCGTGGCAAGGGCATATTCTTGAAAGTCGGGATAAATTGCAAGACAGTAACGGTTCGGGTGCCGCCCGCGAGGGTCGAAAGCACACAGAGCAGTGTTGGGAAGGTTCTGGGGAGAAAGGGCTCGCAGACACAACGGCGAGTAGTAACGGACAAGGCTAGGGAAGTAACAAAATGGGAATATAAATGGCAAGGGGCGGAACACTGCCAAGCCAGGCGTGCGATGACAGGAAAGATGCGGCTGCTGACCTCTTTGGGGCAACGGACGGACAAGGTGCCGCAAGGGCGGAGGAATGAAAAATCTAGAAAGGCATCAAACGAATTTGGGGTCTACGAAGGGTATGAGAAGTAGGGGAGAGGACAATAGGGCGCCCGTCTAAAGGCAGATAATGGCAGTGAGAAGATGTAAAAGTAGTAGTAACCAAAAAGCGCGGACAATTGTGGCATCCTAATACGCCATGGAGGGAGTAAAAAAACGCGACATCAGTGAGCGGAAATGCAAACAGCGGGGGGGGACGAGGCGCGGCAGGGGTCTGATCTGACTGGGGGGAGAAAGAAGAAATCTTCGCTGGCAAAAACCGGAGGGAGAGATCAAGTCCGGTCAGGAGGGAGACCTGAAGGAGGGAAAGGGACAAAAGCTCCTGCCCAAAGCATCAGTCATAGCAGATCAGTGAAAGGGGACAGGCGTAATCCATTAGCATCGGGAGGATCAACCCCATAGAACCGAAAAAGTGAGCATTAGGCGGCGCGGCGATTGCGAGGTGGGGCCTCGGAGAGAGAAGTCTGGCTGAGATTGCAAAAGAACTCAACCTTGCGGCAAAAGTTGAATCGGGGGAAAACGCGATCCGCGCAAAGGGGGAGGGGGGACGAAGGGTTTCCTCAGAGGGAAGGAAAGGGGAGAGGCGAAAGAAGATTGTGAGGGAGAAAGAGGGCCGGGGAGCACAGGGCACGATCATACGCGGCATGGTTGAAAGAGCGTCACTGGATTTGAAGTGCCTCGAAAATCTGATCACTAAAGCGTGTAGCCGGGGGAAGCAAACTGACGCGCGTGAGGAAAATCCGCCAGAAGACGCAAATGCCGCGCCAAAAAGCGGTGTTGCGGTTGACGTGAGGCCGAGGAAATGGCGAAAGTGGAATTTGGGAAAAATTCAACGTTGGGAGGGGAATACGTGCTCAAGGGGGGGGGGTGAACCAGGCCGAAGGCGACATAACAAAAAAAGTCCAGCAACGTAATTTGATGGGCAACAAAAGCGGCTGCCCCAGACTGTGAGCGTCGGACACACTCACCCCGAGGACGAGATGGGACCCTGCCACCACCATTTCGATAAAAGAATCGGGAGGGTGGGGTACAGTGATAAACTACAGAAGAAAGCAGGGGGGAAAGTAAGAGGTAGCAGAACATAGTCGGACGCCCTCCCATACCATGAACAACGAGGGGGGAAGACATTCCTGCATTGGACCCAAACGGCTCTAAAGGGAAAAAACTTTGATGGGAGGAGCGACAAAGCGAGGGGATACTTGGTGTGAATGCTATCTGGCGCGTCCCGAAACAGTAGCCGGATAGGGCAGATGTAGGGAAGGCATGGCGACGTAAGGGGGGGAGCTGGAACGACGAGACAGATCAGTCAAGAGGATTTTAAAGGGAAAAAGAGTATAGGAAAAAGGTGGGAAAAAGAACGACAGGACGTCATCGAGAATGGGGAACAACCATAGCTGAAAAGGTGAAAAGCGTAAGGCGGGAGGATTAAAGGATCTGAAAGTTTCCTCGAACGCCATGTCGGAGGGGGTGGGATCCGAATGGAAAACTCCAGGCGGCTGGTATCTAATGGGCCGCAACTGGCCCCACCAAGTCACGAATCATCACATACTAACGCACAAAGTGGCGAGTGAGGGCCTCATGGGCCTTCCCCCGGGGGTTGTAATGCTTTTTCAGAAAAAAAGGGTCGAGGGATCAACCGTGGGAGTCGTAAGGGGGCAGAACGCCCCTCCACGCACAGGAAAGCTTTGGGAAAAGAAGCATCCCGAAGGACGGCACATTGCTACAGAGAGGACTTATAAGTGCGGAAAGAGGAAAAGGCAAAACTGCGCCTGCCCCTGACGGCCATGAGCACAAAGAAAATAAAGGGATTCCCCCTCAGCCGAGAGAAAGGGGAATGTCAAACTCAACTATTGAGTTGCCGCGAGCTCTAATAAGACCCTTCAGAGGGGCAAGGGGAAAATCGATAATGGGGGATCAATCATGAGCAATAAAGTCAAATGCGGGTCTGGAGCGCGCCAGAACAGGCAAATTCGGGGGGGAGGACGTCAGAGTGATCAAAAGGTTTGCGGGCGAAGGATGGCGCGGCATGCAAATACGGATGCGGGGAGATCATCTGCACTAGAAAATAAACAAGAAAGAACGACGCAAAAAAAAGAAAAAAGGAAACTTAAAGGAAAAATTTGAGAAGATACCACCGGCAGTTCGCCTCACGCCAAGATCAGAAAAAGGATCTCTCTCACACCCTGTAGGAAAAGGAGAGAGCGAGGGAAAGGGTGGGTCTTGTCGTGAGAGAGAAAACGCTGTGTAATCAAAATCACACCTCCTGAACAGCCAAGAGGAAAGAGGGTGAGACGCGCGTGTTAACAAAAACGCTCGCATGCAGAGGGGCGCACGCATCATAAACGATAAAAATCACGTGCGGCAAAAAAACAAGTTGGGGGGCGGGCAAAAAAATCCGACGTCCGCACTAATTGGGGTGATTTCTTGTCGAGATCAAGAGAATGGCGAAGTGGGAGAGGATTGATCCTGAGAGATTGAACGGGCAACAAAAAGAGAAGGGTCGGGGAAAAAAAGCCAAACTCAAAGGAGTTGATTGGAGTGTTGCTGTCGGGAATAAGAAAAAAAGCGCTCTGGTCGGGCAACTGCAAGGTGGCCGTAGGAACGCAGTGTTGTGGAAAGTCCAGGCGCCAGAAGCGTCTATGCACAAGTCAGCCGGAGATGGACAGGTCTTTCAAAACGTTCGGCGCTTATGTCAAAAAACGTACCAAAATCGGAAAACTGGTGAGACTACCCCTGTTTGAGGGCCAAAAGCATTTGAAACCCACCGGGAAGAATGCAAAGCCGCCGCAAAAAAAAGGGTCGAGAGTTTGCTGCAGGAAGGCCGTTGAAAATGTGTAGGCAAGGGACCATCCTGATACCACAAGAGGGATTGTTCATCGGATCAAACAACGGGAACTAAAAACGACATGCGGCCGTAAGAACAACCGTGCCCAGCTGTCCAATAGAACTCAAAAAGCTACGTAGGGTAACATGGGGGGAAACACTAGGGGATGACAATGCGATGCCATCAACCACAACGCACACATGAATCAAGGGATTTTGGTTACAGCCGGCAATATACTAGCGCAATAAGAAGAACCGACGAATGGAGTAAAAAACAATGAGGAACCAACGGAAAAATAAGGGGGAGAAGGCAATCCTACAGCGACAAGAAGCGGAGATTTAGACGAGAACAGCCAAGAAATAGCATCACCTCGAAGAAAATTCACGCTCGCTGTCGATCCACGAATCCAGCCCGGAGAAATGAAGGGAGGAGAAGAAGAAAGTGCGCTGGGTTGAAAATCCGGGTTTCAAGGGGTCCTGGGGTCGGGGGGCTTTAGAAAACTATGTTTTCGCTATAGGACGAGATTGGGAACGAGATTGCATTTGTGTCTCGATAGACAGGAAAAAAAGACGCACGGGATACGTCTCGAATGGTGGTGAAAAAGGACAAAGAAAACGGACGTGATTTGGCGAAAGCAACCCAAGGGCAAGCGCTAACGGTGGAAGAAAAGGAGTTGTCTGGAACAGCTGTATGGAGAGTCGGGGAAAAACGGCGACCTTCAAACCTCCTGATGTCACGAGAAACTAACCGAAAATATTGTCGCACAGCAATTGGGGGCCAAAAGGGTGGCGCCAAAAAAAACGCCACTAACCTGACTGGGCGCGGCCAGAGGGACGTGGACGGATGAAGGCAAAAATAGGCTAAAAAGGAGGGTTTTCCAGGAATTGTCGGATACGGGGGGGGCGGGGCACAAGGAAAGAGACAGTTACGATACGCAACATGCGGTACAGTATGAGAGGTAACTTGTGACAGACCCGAAGTCATCCGCAAACAATCAAGAAAAAGGAGAGCCGGGTCAAAGAAAAGCGATGGAAACCATTTGGCAAGACCAATTGCCGAGTCCGATTTATCGCGACCTCAAATCAGGTTGAGACGAAGGGGGGGAGTGGGGAAGATTGGAAACCCACGACGCCATCAAGGGATAATAAGGGATCGATATCAAAGCAAGAGAAGAGAAAACACCGATATAGACGGAAGAATGTTTATGTGATACGCTATCTAAACTTGTACCTAAACGGAGAATTAATAATAGGAAGGCTTAGTGCGTCAGAGGGAACGCACCCTCGTTAAACTCGCTGAATAACGAGAAAGATTTATCTAACCCTCCGTTGGTTCCATTCCAGTAAGAGCAGTGAGGGGAGTGGCCCTAGTCATGGGGGAGACGGGGCACGGTCCCACCCGCGCCGCACATAGAGAGAAACTTGAACACGCAATCCAGCCGGCCCTGAATGACCGAGCTTGGCCTCGGCAACCTACCAGGAGAACAACTTAGCCGTTTGTCGACTTTAACACACACATTCCCTCGCGAACGAACGGAATCTGTCGAAGGTCGGAAAAGGGAAAAGGTCCTCACAACGAAAACGAAAAGTCATTACCAAAGTCGAACGGACGCCGCGGAACTTTGTCCTAAGCCCCTATGAACAATTGGCGGGTGATTGTCAGGACTTAATCAGAAACAAGCAAAGGAGGGAAATCGCTACTAAATGAGAAACCGGAAGTTTGCGCCTGGACAGCGACTCGGACAATTTACTCTAATCAAAGTGTTCTCAAGAACCTTGTCGTTAATTCTCGACTGGACAACGTTCGTGGATTCTGGATATAATGAACGCACCAAATGAGCCAAAAGATCATCAGAGGGATAGCCCAAGCGCGAGGACACCAAACCACCCTAGGGGTCAAGTTCCGCAATTTGGATACGAATGCAAGAGGGTCATGGATATACGTCACACAAGACAGCCCCCGAATATGATGTTGGCCTCGGTGAATGGGTGACGAAAGCCAAAAACCAGCGAAAAACGCAGAAAACAAGCCGACGGGAGAGGACAGGTGGCTCTGGAGACTGGTCGATACCCTCGACTTGGTAAAAATCGGCAGGTCGAATTCGCGTGGAGAAAAAGGATCGGAAAAGGGGTTGGCGAGCTGACTTCACGGGAAAAAGCGTCGGATTGAGTAAAAGAGGAATAGAAAAGACATAACCAGAAAAAGCCGGAGGAAAAAATGACCCTTGCTGGAAAACTATAAACTTCCACGTCCGTGCTCGAGAACGTAGTTAATGGTAGGGGGACGGTGTTAGAAGACGTAAGGCCGGTCATAAACCGGAAATAGGCGAGCAGGTCCTATCGAGCGGGGAAGGGGGTAGGCGGTCTCTAGGCCTTCTGAGAGGGGGGAAGGAGACCACGGTGTTATGAGTGTGAAAATCGATCCTGCGCTAAGCGAAAAAAGGCATCGCTTTTTGAGTGCGCGGTCGACGCGCGTAGGACCACCAACGCACAAAGCCGATCGGTGGGCGGGCTAAAGGGGGACCAAGTCGACTCGATTGGCGGAGGAAATTGATCGGGTCAGTGACTGAGTGGCATTGGGGGGCCGGGGGGGTGCACGGGTACGGAGAGATGACGAGGTTCGAAAAGGGGGGCCGAAAAATGTGGAGAGGCCTGAGTTGAGAGCGTCACAATCGAAGCCAAATAAAAGAGCGAACGAACGAACAAATAAGGGGAGGTTTATGGGGTATCGGTCAAGAAGCGCTCCTGGGGCGCCAGCCAAGAAAGGAATAGGTGTCGTGGAAAAAATTCCCGTGAACGTACTAGGGAGATGGCCGAGAGTCGAGAACGTCGGCTGAAAATATTGCAGTGTAAAAGGGGAGTTACTCAACTTGTAACGTTCGGCGGCGAGAAACCAAGAAAATGGAAAGGTTTCCAGAACGATTTCTGCAGACCCCGAGCACAGGTAAAACTGGGGCAGCGCGAGGAGAGCATACTCATTACACTGATTTGAAGTGTGAAAAGATATGATCAGGGGGGAAGGTGTGCCGGGAGGGATGACTCGGGTTTGTGGAGAACCCTTTTAGCGACGTGAAAGTGGTCATTAGCTCTGGCTCCAACAAAATACAAAAACGGGGAGAGAGAGAGGAATAAGTCTAACTAGCGCACATGGTGGATCACGACTACAGAAAGATCAGACAAGCAGGGGACAGCAGCGCAAAAAATGCGTTTGCAAAAGAGTGGGGGGTCAAAGAGATAAAAGGCCATGGAAACTAAGACTTGTGAAGACGAAGCAAATCGGGTTTGCCCGTATAGTAAGGGGGATAGAACTCGGAACCGAAAACAAGGACCTTGGGGAGATGGTGTTTAAGAAGAAAGCATAGGTGGCAAGTTGCCGAGAAAAGAAGGGGAAGTCAACCCAAGACGGACCGAAAGACGCCAGAGTGAAAGTCAAGAGCGACCCTGCGACGCCAAACGACATTAAAGATCGATGGGGATGAAGCCAGAGCGAGCGGAGGATACCATCAAAGAAACGAGGAGCAGTCGGGGGAAAGCTAGGACACCTATGGAGTCAAGGGGAACTGTCAATAACCTCGGCCGATCGCACCGACAACCATGCCGAAAAAGGAAAAATCATCTAACTGTCCCGGCCCCAGGCACAACCACAAGAAATCAAGAAAAGGCGAGCCGAAGAAATTGGGGTACCACTCGAAAGAGGGGCACAGGGAGCCGCAAACAACGCGAAATAAGTGTTACTCGGGCAAGTCTTCTTTAGTGGCGGGGACCTTCTCACCGAAGCATCTGGAGTGGGCAATAGAGAGGTACTCGAACTTTACTCACGAGGTGAAAAAAAAATGTGGGGCATCACTAGTCATAAGCTGATACCGCCGAAAGTACGATTGCAGCAATAAGAAAGCAGCGAACGCACGATAGGAAGGGTCTACAAGAAACCAGCCCGGAGTACTAAAACCAGAAGAGACAAAAAGACATGCACAATTTAAACGGTCATAACGGGGTGGGCAAAGCAATGAAGACGCTGGGGACGGATTTAAAATGACACTGGAGAGGGGGGACGCAGTACGAAGGTAAGCGACGACCAAGAAGATTGTTGACTGAAGTCAGCACGTTTCTTTGACGATCAATTGAAGACGCGAAAGAAAGGAGACACTCCGAAGGAGAACCCTATCGGGGTAGAGACAGGGGCAAGTGAAGCAAGAGAGAGAGTAGTCACCTTTTTTGAAGGATCTCCTTGGGGGAGGAGGAAAAAAGCCATATAGATTTGAGGATTGGGGGGCTTTGCATATCCGGACCAGAGGCTGCATTCGGGATAATGCGGGAATGAAGAGGCCGGAAGCCAGAGGTTTTAAGGCCGAAAGAAGATGGAAAATGGCGGTGCGAATACAAGACTCGAATCCAAAAACGAACTTTCAGAGAGGAAAGACAACACTTTTGAGAACAATTGGGGATAGAGAAAATTGGGAGGTGGGGTCGGGAAAAAGACGCAAACAACGCATGGAAGTAGCTATAAATTAGAGGGAGGAGTCCATTCGCTTTGGAGGAACGACACTCATACAATGGGATTGCTAGATCAAGATCGCTTAAGGAAGGAAGCTCTATTTGGTAAATTACCCTCTGGACAAGGTGGAAGGGATCGCGGAGGGGGATAAATTGAGTCGCAAAAATCCATGCAGATCATTGCAGAATAAGCAAAGGTAAAGGGTTATAAGCCAGACACCATAGCGATTGAAGTGCAAACGGTAGCCGAGGGGCTGTAACGCGGCATCAGGTGACGGCAACGGGAAGTGCCTATCGGACTGGACGGGGATTATCCCTAAGATGCCCTGAATCACCAGAGATCTTATCAATCCGCCTGCTCTTCGCTGGGGGGAAAAAAAAAAGTCAGCACCTTTATCTAGCAAGAACAAAAACGTCTAAATCCTTAGCAACGATCAGCCATAAGAATGAAGCACTCGGGCCGGCGGGAAAAAAAGATACTCACAAGCGTAGGATCAGACTCAGCCACGCGTAACGTGAGATATCGGTGGGGACTCACAGATTAAATGCTACATGGAAGGGGGGGGGGCGGGTATCTGGGTTTTCACCAGAAAAGACAAGAAGTAGTGGCGCAAAAAGGATTTTGAGGGGCGAAAATCGTAACCTTCATTGTCGGGGGGCGAAAGATGGTTCCTCGTCGGGAGGCCAGGAGGGGGTGCGAAATGCATATTGGAGAAACAGAAGGTTCAGGGGGGGCGGCCAACACCGCATAGGGTAACGCAAGGGTAAAATGAGCAAGAGGGAGTTTCCGTTGACCACGAAAATCATCACAAGAGGAAAAGCACCTTGTTCGCAAGGAGGACGGGCAGGACTAAACCACGAAAAAGGACAGGACACAGCCTTGTATTTGCGGTTTGAGGGGAAGCAAAGAAATGACGGAGAAAAAGGGGGGGGAGGTGTCGACATGGTGGCTTGTGCGGCGAAGGGAAATTGAGGGGGTGAATCCGCAGTCGAGGGGAAAGCGAAGGAACAGCTTGCCAAGCAACTTGTAGCAAAGGGTAAGCGGCCCTGGGGGGCAATGTTATGAAAATGTGCAAATACTCTCGATTGAAACCGGACGAAAAAAGGAACGCAGGATCAGGGGATGTCCTTGAGATACTACCAATAAGGGAAATGATAGAAAGCAAGGAATAAAGGTTGCGACAGAAAATAGGAGAGAACGTCCCAGAACAGGCCAGTAAGGTTGACGACAATCCCGAGCATTTGAAAAACGGCGAAGTCAATCATGGAACGACGGGGAAAGGGTAGATGGGTATGAGAGAGGGGCGCCTCTGCAGGGACGTACCGCCTGCGGGAGATCAGTCTCGTCGGAATTCTCAAATAGCGATCTTGATCTGGAATGCAAAATGTAGTCCTATAGGGCAGCCGTGCAAGACGAGAAAGGGAGATCGGACTGGATGTCAAAAAAGTCCGATATTGACCAAGCTGTCAACACCTCCCGGCTGCAGGTTTCTGCGGGTCCGCGAATAGAAGATGGTGAAAAACACGGCTTCTGACCATAATTGGTGAGGGGCGATTTGAACATGACACGGGAAGTCAGCCAGACAAAGTCGAGGGCAAGTGGGGGTTGACAAATACCCCCAGGAAAAGTGGTGGTAAGCGGCAAAAAAGGGGTCAGCGACATTTGCCGCAGCCCATTCCACGTACAAGTACGAAAAACTCCCGAAAAAGGGGGTTAAAGGGAGGCTCATTAATTACAAGGGGTGAATCAGTGGGATAAGACAACGGTAAGAGTCCAACTTGGTTATTGTACGGAAAAATTGGTTTGAGAACAACCTCCACGCACCGAGTGGGGGGAGAAAAAAAACGGTAAAGATTTGGGATCGCAGGAAGAAAGATGTTCTTTTCTATCGTCGGGACAAAACTGCGAGGATAAAGAAGAAAAGACTTACAAGAAAAAGGAACGAAGGTGCGGAGGGAAAACCTGAAGAAAATTCTTGGTCATCTCAAAATCATTTAGTGACAGGGCATCAAGAAAGGAAAATACGGTTGCAAGACGAGGTAAGCCCAATCATGGCAAAACATAGGGGAAAGTAAAGGAATGAGCGAAACATCAACATTACAGTAATGAGGGGGGGTCGGAAGGCGATGGAGGGGGCCGAAAGGTTATGCGGGGAGAATGAGGGAAGAATGATTCACGGGCGCGAAAGCGCACTGAGAGAAAGGGGGGGAAACAGGAAAACCAAGTATCAGCGTTGTTCAAACGTAACGGAAGGGAGTTTTTGAGAAGATAACAAACGCTTTACAGAAAAAGGAAAACCACGCCGATCTCTCTGCAACCATTATATGGTAAGAGTAAAAAGGATCGCAGATTGGATCGGGGAGAGCAGGGGAACGTGTAAATCCTTCTCAAACAAATTTACGTTTTCCCCAAAGGTTTCAACGAGTGTTAAAAAAAACCCGCCCGAACGTTGGGAACCAATCATTCGATGCAGTCCGGGCGCCCGCCTAAACAAGTGGGGTGTTCAGGGAACGCAAAAGGAGTACCGACAACCCGAATTCGGGTGAGGGCATTGACGCTCAATAAGGCCAGTGGGGGGGATAATTTTATCCGTAATAATTCAAGTTGACCGGGAAAGGTCTGGGAGAGCCGAAGAGGCCAACGCAATAGGGAAAGAAAGAAAGAATTGGGGGCGGCGGGGGATA
>Ga0179593_1473171_pt1 | contig 11489 bp, 12 predicted proteins | sample CZODoug2_1_08_16_FD_185931 | JGI IMG/M metagenome (GOLD analysis project Ga0179593, IMG submission 185931) | Vadose zone soil fungal communities from Angelo Coast Range Reserve, California, USA - CZODoug2_1_08_16fungal (PacBio error correction) | ecosystem: Environmental > Terrestrial > Soil >...
AATGCGCAGGGGCGGCGGGAGCTTCGACGAAGTAACGCCTTAGAAAAGCAATCAAAGCGGCCGATTACAGTAAATTGCACTTCTGCCCTCTCTATCTATGTTCCCTATTTGATACCGACCCTCAAGTTCGGGAAAAGAAGGATTGCGGGGGAGTCAATGGCTGACGTGGCCCGACTTGGGGTGAAAGATGGCGCATGAGGGTAGGGAACAGATCTCAGGACTTGTGAATTGTCTAGATGAACTGAGACTGGGGACGCTGCGAAAAACGTGCGAAGAGTTTTTTGCTGGCACATAATGATTCCATCTTGGGGGCCCGCATATGATCTGCAGCAAGAGTTTTGGGTCTGCATCGGCAGCCGAGATTTACTAGGATGCAGAATGGGAGAAGGATCCCCTAAGCCGATAAGGTTATGTGCAGACAAGCGAGACCTCTAGCAACCAATCGATGACGGCAGAAAGTACAGTGAACTCGTCTTGATTGGGGTTTCTTATGTGAGGGAGTTGGCGAGATTGAATCGCTGGGGTCCAATTCATGGTGCTATATTGCTTTCCCTCTGTTTGGAGTTAGGGAATTGCCTGCGGGGAGGGAGGAGAGGGGGTGGGTGTCGAAAGAGGTAGAGCAGATAGCCAACGCTGAGTTTCTCTTGCCTCTTACGAATCGGTAGGCTTGCGGGACATCGTCGGAAAGCACCCCATGGGTAGCCGGGTTGACTCGAAGCTTGAATTAATCTCACTTTTCAGGGGGGGTTAATCGGGTTAAGGGGAGTACAGGGAGAATTTCTATTCTCCATGAAGGAAAAGAAAAGCGCGGCCACGCATGATGGTACCTAAATGTTTGTTGATAGGGAAAACCCCCAATCGACGAGGGGCTTGACCGCGGGGACGAGAATTTCTCTTCGGAACTTGTACTCCTTCACCGAAACCACCCGAATGTATTCAAGGACAGGGGGGGGGGGGGAGGAGTCCTTTTCGGGGACTCACTTTCGAACGACGGCCGGATGATATGAGGAGGGGCGGAATGTCGGCTGCGCACTGGGAAGGAAATAGACGGTCGCAGGGTGGAGTACGGGGATCTCGGAGAGGGCAGCGGGCGCGCTTGTCAGCGCGCCGCTAACTATTTAATAACGGTCCTGTTGGCGCGGCGGTGGAAAAGAGAAAAGAAGCTGGAGGGTAACGGGAAACATCACGAGCCGAGGACTGTGAGGTCCAGGCTGCACCCTAATCTGTCGCCTTTCAGGCTTTCAATATCCGACTTGCGCTTCCATGTAGTGTAATGCATCGTGCAAGGATGCGAGGCCTTCTGTCGAGAATCGATCCGATGTGTGGGCATGTCAAAGGTTAACCTTAAGCAAGCCTGGCGACGTCGGACATTGGCAAGTCCCCAGACGGCAAGCAATGTAGTTAGGGGGGCAACCTCATTCTTGGGCTAAACCTGATGTGCTGTCATCAGTTTTTCCAGCAAAGCGCAGGCTTCTGCGGCCTAGGAGATGGAAGGGAGCCTCTCTCGAAACGACACCACAAGCGGTCATGAAGCTGACAGAGGCAGGCTCATCATCAAAGTACAGACGAAAGCCGTTGTAGAGGTCGAGGAAAGAGGGAAATGTGAGACTGATGACGAGAACTGAATTTCAGGGGCAGTCAACAGGAGAAAGCTAAATAAACAAATAGAGGACTTTTCGCTTGCAGGTCCCCGACAGTGTATGATTTTAACCAAAAACATGATGGGGGAGGGGTGGCGGAAGCAAAAAACAGGGTAGAGGGGGAATTCACTGAGTGGAAAGATGGTGTAGGAATTAACCTAGCCGGATTCTTTTTTAAAGGGAAGTCAGAAAAGGAGAGAAGGGGCATAGCAAAAAAAACAGGACCGGCTGAACACTCAAAGAGGGGGGGTATGCAGGTGCCAAGGGTGCGGGGAGAATACGCCGCTTGTATTGGATCATACTTTCCACAGTCCAAAATGGGTGTGGTGAGGAAAAGGAAACGGATGAAGCTGGCGAGTGGCATCGGAGGACCTGTGCAGGATAAAATGAGCAGAAGTCAGCCTTTTTTCCGCTCCATCTCGGATGAGAAAAAGTGCGGGCGAAGCACCGGCCTGACGTGAAACCGTAGTGGGGGAATTGATCCAGTTGTCAAACGGGACATGGGGAAGACACGTGAAGTCAGGAAGTTTGCAGGAGAAGAAACACAATGTTTTCATGACAACGCGGAGCAGACTTAAGCTGACACAGGTCCGATTATACACTGACAAGCCGCGGCTCCGAGAATATAGCCCCTTGGATGCCGGCGGGTTGGTAATCAGGACACGTTAGGTAAATGGAGAGCACTGATCAAAAGCGTACGACCAGGAACGAGGCCAGATTGTTAAATCAGAATCTTCACGTCATCCCACCTTGCCGCCCCGCTCAAACTGACGCTGCCCAGCAACGAGGGGTCCTGCGCGGGTGGGGTGCTTAAAAGTTAGACAGGGGGCCCTCGGAAAACACTTGTTGTTAGCGGGCCGTTCCCCGATTCTGACCTGCACGTTCCAGCCGCATAAAAAAAGGGTGCGCCGGTGGGAGGAGGGGAAAGGGGGCAAATCGAAACGATCCGAGTCATAATGGGAGGGCGCGAGGGAGATGGGTGAAAACTCAATGGGGAAGCTGCATCAGGACGAGGGAAACAAAAAAACTCTCAACAACACAGAGGGAGAGGATTCTGGTTGTAAAGTAATCCACGGCCGGAGCCAACCCAGATTTTGTCAATCAGGAAGAAACCCGAATAGGCATTAATTGTCCTCGATTCTCTTTTCCCGGGGGAGCAACTACAGGAGAGCTAAGGGGAAGCACCCTGGTGTTCGTGGGGAGGTCAGACGCGTGATCGCCGGGGGAACCGAAAAGGCTGGCGATGAGGTGGAAGGGGTGATACAAATCAAGGATCTAAATTGTATTTTTAGAATCCCTTGGACTGTCTAGGGGGAAAAGTCATACGGGGAGCAAGTGGGGAACATGCGTGAAGACTGAGAGGGTATAACTCTGTGAAAGGCGAGGTCCTGCCTTGTGGATTTCGATTTACCACGGTGCCCTATAATAAAAGAAGGCATTACTCGCTATCGGACAGGGAAGGACCGGCCTTGGTTCTCGAGTTCACCAGGAGGGGTGGAAGCTTGTCTCCTCGTCAGTCGGGGCAAAAGCAAGAAGGAAGGTAGAGAACGGTGGGACAATGTGGACGGGGAACGCAAAACGGGGAAACACTATCTTCTCTGTACCTTGATGGCTGAGCCAGGGAAATGCGAGAGGAAGTCGGTCAAAAAGAACTACAGGCTAGAGGGCAAACCTTCGCATGAGGAAGGTCTCCCGTTTTCGGTAGATGTAGGAGTAACGGAGCACGGAGGAGAGGGGGGACTACTTTGCCGCAAAAAGGAGTGCACGCCTCGTGGAACGGCGAATATGAACTGACGTCAATACTACACGACGTTGCCACTGCGAAAATTACAATAAATAGGGATGTGCACATACACTGAAAGGGTCTTTGGTGATCGGGGGGGTCATCAGTTTGGCGCTTCTCTGACCAAATAACAGGACGACGGGATGGAGTCAGTAACCAGACAGATGTTCAGCATTGGAATACCTTCGAAAGTCCCACTGTCGCGACGAAAAGAAAACATCAAGTTTTGGAAAAAAAGAATAAACTCGGGGAAGTGAAACACAAGAAAACAGTGCTGGGGCTTGTGAGGCTAATTGAGACAAAGGAGAACGGCAGGCGTTAAGCGGATAATCACGAGTATAGGGAAAAGAATAGACACGGCTTTTTTCGGATTTATGAGAGCCGCACGTCCTCCTTCAGGACGCGGAGGGATTAGTCTTCTTTCCAAAGATTTAATCAGAGATAATGAGGGAGGAGGCTCGCCAGGAAATCCTTAGCCTGCGGGTGCCGTGCCACTGACGACAGAGCACATACGGGCCTGCAGGTCCGTGCCGTCCTTACGGCTTTTGTGGGTAAATTGCCTGACGCTCAGATGGGCAAAGGGCTCAGGGACGACGTACGCGTTGAGAACGCAAAAAAGCTTTGATTTTCGAACTCGCAATCCGAGATTGGGGGCCCGCAGCACAGAGCGCATTACAAAGGCCGAAGCGCAGTCGTTCGGGGATGACGCCGGAGATTGCTTTTAAGGCGCCTGGAGCTCCCCTCACTAGTGAAAACGGCAGCAGAGCGAAAGGGAGGAGAGGGAATTGAGGAACCGCTGGGTGCGAGGATTTGGTCACCCCCCCAGTACCGGCATATGTCTTCCTCGTCGCCGCTGGGCGGCGATTCAATAAGCGGAAGTCCAAAAAGGTGAAGGATCCTGCGATCGCTCACCATGCATGCCGTCCCTTTGCGATGTGCCGCAGGGAAACGCAAATTCAAAAACTACTCCGGGGTCTCGCCTCCAGTTTGGCTCGCAGAGAGAACAAAGTGACGAAATCGATCGGAAAAGCCGGGTCTTGAATTCGGCGCTGGTTCGGGAACTTACTCTCCTACGCATTCACCAATCGTAACCCGGAAAGAATAGCAGGGGAGGAAGGGGCTATAGAAACGTAAGGTATCTTATGACTGCCGAGAGATTCACTAAGAGAAGATATTAGACGCAAAACGTAAATCTGGAACCCTTACAATGAACCGTGCGAGGGGACTGGGGGGGGGTGGGGGGGAGAATACGCCGGACGTGATACTCAGGACCGCGTCCGCGACAGAGGGCGAAAAAAAGATATTTTCCCGCCAAAGAGGAACCCCGATTCGGGGGACAACATGGGGAAAAATCACACATCATGTCGTTTGGGATATGGCGCGCCTTCGGGTGTCCTTACAGGGGTTGGTTCTAGCAGTGGCAAAAATACATACTCCCTAAGGGAATACATTCATCGCAACTGCCTTGAGACTGGGGAGGGAAGAGGTTCAGAATGGGAAACATCAAAATCTGAGAACTGGGCATTTGGTGGCGCCAATGATGGGGGGTCAAAGATCAATGAGATCGAAAAGTTCACCTTATTCGTCAGGAGGAAGACGTCGCTCAAAGATGCAAGGGGAATTCAGAGCGGGCATATGACGAGGGGACCACGCCTTCGCGGTCAGGAGGATTTATGGCATCACGTTGGAGGGACAAGGTTTTCATGTACAACTCCAGTAAGGTCAGACAGCTCATGAAAAGCAGAGGAGAATGATCAAAGAGAGACGAGGCATGAGCCAGCCGGGGAGAAGGGAGCTACACCATTCGCTAAAAAACACTTCAACTATCTTCTAAAAACCTGAAGGTTCGGAAAGAAAGGGGCAAGGCGCCGGATAGTGGCTTACGTGCCCGCAACCTACTAACAGGATACGTGAGGGGAAGGAATGGGCTGGCAGTGCTGATCTGGCAGATCGCCTAGCCAGCTACCAAGGGGAAAGGGGAGTAGGGGACGAAAACACACCGGGGGAGAAGAATGATATACATGACCTGGGCGCAGGGCAGCGTCAGACGAGGAGAATTCCCCCACCCTTATCCAGACATTTTCGTTGGCACGGATAGACCCAGCTATTAGAGCCGAAGTGGGGAAGAATAGGGTTAAGAAAGAAGGGTGAGGTCCGACGGTGAAAAGTGGGTGTCGCGCATGGCCGGTCTTTCTGGGTAAACGCTGGCTCCAGCCGACGCGATGATGAGGAGATAGCGGTTGAAATGCAAGGGAGTCGGTTTGGGAAGCTGGAAACCCGGGAAGGCGTTTGTGCCTTCAATATTAGAACTATTTCTCCCGGAGGGGCAGCAAGAGGGTGAGGCAGAGGCGGGGAAAAAGGAAATTGGCAGGGGAAGTTATTCCTAACTAGGTGGTAACAGCAAGAAAGATTCGCCAAAATCGTGCAGAAGAGTTCCCCTCGCTTGAAAATTTCTTTAAAAGGAGGGGCGGGGAGGTAAAGGCCTAACGCGGCAAAAAAGGTCGGGAACGATAGCGGAAGTGGGTATGTTGAGGTCATTGACATTCCGCGTGTTCCCCCGGGGGAGGTAGAAAAAAAAGGGAGATACTAAGGAGAGAAAAGCCCAAAGGAATAGCGCGTGCCCAATCGGGCGGATTAGCTTTGGCGGTCACTCTTCAGTCCGTCCGTGCCCCATGGGCGGTCGGAGGAAAGACAGAGACCGTATGCGCCAAATTCAATTAGAGAAACGGGTCATTGTGAAGTCGGGCTGTAAGGCGCGATTCGGAAACTATGCAAGCTAGGGGAAGTGCCAAGCCAGGGAAAAGTACGAAGATGGGACCAAGGGGGGAATCGGGGGACCAATCGAAAACAGGTCCTTACGATAGTGAAGGCCGTGCGTCACGCTTAAAACCGAAGGGGGAAAACTCAGGGGCTGCGAACGATAGAGTTCGTCAGCAGTTAGCAACGGAGAAGAATCGGCAGCAAAAGAGAGGAGAGCTAGAACATGAGGGAAAAGCGTTTGAGAAATGGGGTCGATGACAGCGCTAGCCAGTTAACTTGGACAGAAAGGGGTTATATCAGATATCTGTTCTTCAGTGGGAATGCGCTTATGAGAAGCGTCTCTACCGAAAAGAAGGTACGGGTGGGGCGGCGGGGGCAAATCAGCGCGACCAGATACGTTTAAGTGTCAAACTTGTACGGTCAGCGCACGCAATTGAACTGGGAAGGGGGAGAGTAAAAGAAGGAGAAGAAAATTCTGGGACAAGCTATCCGAACGGCTTCCAGGGCGCTTGGGAGCGTGTCACAAATGCTGCTTGGGGGACTTCTTGAGATGCGCAAGTAAGAAGAGTGCCTGCTGGGGGGAGATGGGGCAGCGGGAATTATAACTTAGCAGGCGTCGATAAACTCGTTTTTACTGCAGCACTTGAAACCCAAAGTATGCGGCAAGAACCCTAATGGAGGGAAAGAACTTAGTAAGGGGGGGCAGCCTCGCAGTTCTTCAGGAAGGGTTTTTTTTAGGATTAAGGGACCAGACCTTAATGTAACAAATGGGATGATAAATCGGGGCAAACGCCATAGGCGTCCCAGGCAAGAAGGCTCTCACAACCGGAAAACTTGCGGGACCATTTCTAGACGCTACTTATTACGAGGAGAAAGGGCTTGCCAGTCCGGGGGGAGGACCCCAATTCTCCAAAGCCAATCGAAAAATCATGCGGTGGAGAGGTGTGACGGGGTTGACAACAAAACTAGGGTCGTAGCAAAACTTGGGAAGGTGACGGGCAATCCTGAACTCTCTCTACATGGGGGATACTGACTGGATTGGAGAGAGGGGGGTAGTATAGGGGAGAAAAAATGAAATGAGTGCAGCGGGAACATACTGGGAGGCAACGAAAACGACATTATTGTGGGGCCGGTCCCGGAGTCAGGAGGGACGTGATGATGAGATAAAGGAAGCTTGAGGGGGGGGGGAAGGGGACCAACGTCCTAGGGGGGAGGAAAAGCGGCAAGTGAAGAGGTGCAGAGTGGAACAGAAAGCGTGAAACGGATCATTTCATTGCGAGGCAAGATTGAATAGAAAAATAACTGGCACTAGGGGGAAAGAGCCGCTAAGAGGTGAACAGCCTGGGTCCTCGATCTAATCGTTGAAAAGACACCGTTGTGTGGCAAAACAGTGGGGAAAGGAGACCCGCGGGGCAATTGGCCGGTCACGACTCACAGAAGAAGAGTACTTCGGGACAGGCGTGAAACGTTAATAAATGGAGATACATGCTCTCGGCTAAGAGAGGCCGATATCCCAGGCGGGGTAACAGAAGCGGGCTTTGTGGGAGCAGGAAACGATGTAAGCAGAAGAAAAGAAGACTAGACAAGCAACGGTCACACATATTTATAATCAATTCTAGAGGGTACACCAAAATGTCGAACCAGGACTCAACTGGGGACTGCCCCCAGAAAGATCCCACAGGAGGTACGGGTTGATGCTTGGGGAACAACGGGGGAAAAAGAAGGGAACTCCCAACTCCGAACGGGTCGTTTCCGCGACTCTTACCTGCAAGGTGAGAACCAAAAACCCGAAAAAAAGGGGGTGCAAGGGGCGGACATGGGCTCAAAAGCGAACAATAATGAAAGAGGAAGACAACTGAGGATTGAGGACAAACTCTGGGCATTGGTGAGTAAAAATTATGCACAAAACCAGAGATAACAAAACAACTTATTAGGAAAAGGAATGGTTGGGGTAAGACGAGAGGAATTCACTTCGGAAAAGGGGGGGGTACGAGAGGCGCCACTAAGGTGGCACATCTTAGCCTGGGGGAAAGAACCACACAGGGAGCACGCCTCGTGGGGTATCGGCTGGGGCAAGTGCAAGGCAGGGGTGGAACGGGGGGGGAAAAGCGACCAGTGTCTGGGCGGGGGTTTAATCGTTTCGAGGGGGGGGATCAAACGGATCGAATTGGGTATGTAGAATAAAGGGGACTGTTCTATAGGGCGGAAGTTGTAAACCTGGGAGGGAAACGACAGGGTTTTAGAGGGAACAGCTTAACACTGGCGGGTGACGGTATGCTAAGGAGGCTTGCTGCTTGTGAAAATTGACATTTACCTAATCTTTTATAGGAAACCCCGCCGAATGAAAAAAAAGACCGGGGCTAAGCGCGAGGGAAGGCCCGCGCCCTGAGAGGGGGGGGGGAGACAGCGAGGGGGGAGCGAGGTAAAGGGAAGTCTCTGCTTGCGCTGTTTCGTTTCAACAAGAATCAACTTCATTTTCAAAGGGGTAGCAGGGAAATGTACCTTTTGGGGAAAACGGAAGCAACGATCACATGGGGGAACTGAAGGAGTCGCCTAAGCAGGAGCGTCAGGAAGGGGGGAGGGCAAAAGGGAAACGTTAAATCATTTAGTAAGAGCGCACGAATACATCCAGCAAAAGTGGGATCGACCGGAGATGATTCTTTTGGTCGAAACGCGCTTAATGTGGGACCAAAGGTGGAAAGGAAAAAAAATTGTGGACGCCGAAGAGACCAATTACTGAGACGAGGCTCGCCGGGGGACGGCAGAAAATAAATTTGAGGGACACTGGGTCCCTTGGAGTGGTGATAACAAGTCATGCGGGGGTTGAGAATGAACGAGGCCGAAAAGGAGGACCTGAGTGGGAAAGGGGCACCATCGCGGAAAAAGAGAAGTTAGGGGACATTGGAATAGCCACGTTGGGGGGGGGGAAAGAACGACCTCCCAGCACTTGGGGGTAAAACATGGGAGTGAACCAACTAGACTAGCATGATGTTTTTTCCGTGGGGCTTCTCTATTGGAAAAAAAGGAGGGGAAGAATGAAGGCGCCAAAAATTCTCGTGGAGGAAACAATGGGGGGGGGAAACGCGAATAGAAATCGGGGGGAAGTTATAAGCGGAACGGTCCTGACGGGAGGGCAAGTGCTCGTGTGAATTACATAACAAGGCGCCGGGGGAGAGACGCCCAGGGGAAAGACGATAACGGCGAAGGCTATCTTGTAAAAATGAATAGGCCCAGAGGGAGGCATGACCTCTAGGCAGTTTTTAAAAGGTGATCCCTCCTCAGAAAAAAAGGAAAGACTTGCTACAGAAGGAGAACTAATTGCTTACGTCACGGAGGCCACAAATGCGACTGACGGAAATTTTAGCAGAATTCGACAGGGAATCCTCAGAATTGGGCTCGCATTAACAGAAGAAGGGAAAGAAGTCGGGGACGAAGAGGTTAACGAGGGGAGTGGGATAAGAGGAGGAGCATCGGCGGAAGCAGCGGGCATCGGCCGATTGGAGGCTACGTTTTGAAACACGAGAAATCAGGGGGACGAATGGGGAAACTCGAACCGTCCGTTAAATAGGGGAGTAGAAGCGATCTCTTCATAAAGGCCCCACCTTGAGGCAGACGAGAACGATCGGAACACACAAACAATGGCTGGAAAGTAGAGGCGCCGGATTGGAAAAAACGAACGATGGGGTCTCGAAGCCAGGGAAATTGCGCGTTTCGAAAGTTTGGTCGAAAAAGTCGGAAGAAGTGAAGAATACCTTCAAATCGCTGGGGTAAGGGGAAGAGGGTAGAGCAAGCAAACTCTCTCACAGATGCGGACTGTTCGATCACATAATCGTGGACTTGTATTTTCCTGAGGGGAGAAGGGGAGAGGAATTGCCGGACTGTACAGAATCGGACTGACAAGTCAATATTGTATGGGAGGGAGAATAACAGGGTCAAGGATTGAACGCCGCAAGGACTACCGCGAACTTTCCAAAGAGATCTATAAGGTTGGATACGCCAAGCCCTCAGACAGGGAAGAAAAAGTGGAAGCACATAACATCGTGTCGTTGTGCTCATTGGGCGCGACATAGGGTGTCTCAGGCTGGGGTTGTCCTCTAAATAAGAGTGAGGCAAGTCAAGACAAATAAACATCAGAAAGTAGCGAATGCCAATTCTCGAAGAATGAAGGAAGAGGCATCCCGCACCTCACATCATAATAAATTTGAAGGAAGACGGGAAATTTGGGGAGGAGAAAACCTATTGAGTGAATCGGCTCAGCATATCAACACCATTGCACTATTCGTCCGTGGAATACTTCGCTCAAGATCAGATCAGCAACGAAGGCGCAGATGGCAGAGGGGTAAAAATGGATCAGATAGGGGAGAGGGGTGCTCGGCAAACCGTTCGCTTTCACGTGTGTCGCAAACACAATTACAGGGGAACATTAATGCTTAGTCTTCGCCTTCATATCCGCAAAGCGGGGGGCGGGGGAGCAGGGGGGGGGGGAAAAAATGGGGGAACTCTAGCCTCCGAAAAACTGATGTTACTAGAACTGGGGTATCAAATTGAAGGTAAGCCAGGAACATGACAATGGGATTAGAAGGGCCCGGAAACTGTGCCCGAGACTCGTAGAGGATGGCTGCGTATTCTTCCGAAGAATCTCCTTGACATCTCTCAACATGAGGGGTAGAAAGAAGAAGAAAAGTATTTCGGACTACAATGAACCGGGGGGCTGCGTGAGTTGTGACGAAATTACGATACCTGCCATCAATGGGAAGAAGCATAAAAAGAGAGCAGGGGACCAGGGGGAACTTTCAACGGAGGAGATCTAAGCGTAGGCCTTCTTTTTTTGGTTAACTACCTCAGCGTCATCGAATACGGTTGAAAGTGTTTTAAAGGAAGAGGCGGCGCGTGCCGATTTTGCGCTGCTAAGGGCGAGCGAGAGCTGAGATAGCAGGAGTGTTGCGCTAGGGACGAGTCGGTTTGTCTGCTAAACATCTGAAAGAGAAGGGTTTGTGCGTCTGAAGGGGGAGGGGCATATTTTAGGGAGTTCAGCAAAGTCACGCAGCGAGGAATTCATAGGAAGTAGGTATTCCTATTAAAAAGCAATAGCGGTGCGTTGAGAGGAAAACACAGAAAGGATTAGCAACAAAATCGGATCGGAGAACGGACGTGATATCATTGAAAAATGGTCTTTTGTGGATGTGCTGGCGTTCAAGGAAGATGAGCGCTGGGAAAGAAAAATGTGCGTAGAGAAGCAGGTTGAAGGAAAGTTTCTGGCATTGCGCAGAAGATTTCGGTAGGAGACACCAGTCAAAATGATACCA
>Ga0179593_1666881_pt1 | contig 11489 bp, 14 predicted proteins | sample CZODoug2_1_08_16_FD_185931 | JGI IMG/M metagenome (GOLD analysis project Ga0179593, IMG submission 185931) | Vadose zone soil fungal communities from Angelo Coast Range Reserve, California, USA - CZODoug2_1_08_16fungal (PacBio error correction) | ecosystem: Environmental > Terrestrial > Soil >...
GCGGCTCGAAAGGGGAACGATCGGAAAAAGTTGGTGACGTTGAAAAGGGCCAGGAAGAGGAAGACGGGGGCTAAAGGGGGGAAGTCGTTCGTCTTCCAAGGGGGGAAGAGGAACTGTCTATTGCCACTGTGCTGCCCGCAAAAGAAGTGGTTCTGAGACAGATCGGCCAAAAAACAACACATTGAGGAGGGGTAGAGGGTTCGTCGCTCCGGGTTCAGGGAGAGGGTAGGAGAGGGGCGGGTCGAGCGGGGTGAGGGGAAAACATATTGGAGGCCAAAGCAGAGATTTTTTGGAGAAGCGAAAACTCGATCCTTCCAGAGGTATCAGGAAGGCACCCAGATGTTCATGAGGGGGACTTGAAAGCAACTATGATATACGATCCTCGTTATCAGGGAAAAGCGGGAGGGGCGGAAAGCTTTCCAAAAGGTGAGCTTACTTCGACGCGTATCCCCGAAGAATTGCAGGAAGGAGGGAGTGGGGGAGGCGATTCATAAACAGACAGAACGTTCCAGAAAGGGTTCCGCACCGCAGAATTACGGACGTTACAGATCTTCGGTGGGAGAACGTATCAGGGAAAAATCACCGAATGAGGAAAGATAACTTTTGAGAAGGGAAATTCAAAAACGAGAAACCTACCGGTAATTGTGTTCGGCAGACAAAAACCTGCCGTCTCAGGAATTAAAAGGGGGAGGTGCACTTTCAAACTCGAAAGAAGTGGGTCCTGACCCTTAGCCTGAAAGAAGATGATACAGCGAATCCGGACGATGTGCAAGAAGGAGGGGTGGGAACGACGTTCCGCGATGTGAAATTTGACGTTCCTCGTTAAAAGGAAAAGGGGGTGTACGAGAGGGCATAGGTAAAAATAAAAGTACGGGGGGTTTCACGCTCTGGGGTGAAATGTCTCTTGGGGGGGGGGGCAGCGTACCTTTGCCAGAAAAAGTAGTCGTGCTTTTGTGAAATCCAAAGGAGGCCTAACCGGGGAATCAGATCGTAAAAAGAGGCGGAGGGAGGACGGACAAGGTCCTACAGAGACGCGACGACCCGGCAGGGGGGTATCGAATCAAGGGTGTAAGAGTGGGGGATGTGCCCGGTCTGGCCGGGTTGTGGTGTTGGAAGAGTGTGGCACAGCCCGCACGCTCAATGAAACGATTAAAGGTAGATAAAAGCAGATTTTTGTTTGGGCAGGAATTCTCATCAACCAGATCAAAGACAACGGCATAGTCTATTTCGGTGGGAAAGGTGTCTTGTAGGGGGTGGGTAGAATTGGCTCGCGCCACGATTTCTCTCGTGGTCATGTCTGGGCAGGCGATCAAAAAAAAAGCCTGAGCCGCATTCTCAATTATAGCGATCACAGGGGGGGCAGCGGTATTGAAGTGAGTTCGCAATCGTTCCTACGTGCGGACCCAAATGCACACCATTGGATTTACCGGGGAAGTCACTACGGACTTGAAAGAAGAGGGTAGGAGCGTTTAAATTCTTTATAGGGCCGTCACGAAACAGTACAGAACCCGATGAGCCCACTACTTGGAAAAAAGGACATTGGGATTGCAACAAATTCAGGTTTCATTCAGTAATCTGAGATCGTTCCAGACGAGAGTGATTTTCAAGGAAGAGAATCCCACTCGCGTTAAACATAGCGACTACCATGCAAGCGGGATCGCCCACCTAGCGTCGAAGACGAGTAAAAAAAAGATCCCGTACTACCCTCCACCTACTATCATAAATCTAAAATGAACTGAACTGAGGGTAAAGGAGGGCAGCCTCACTCTAAAAAAAATAGAAAAAAGAGGAGATAGTTAACATCTAAATAGTAGGGACCGCCAACCAGCAAGGTAAAGGGCGAGCTAACGATTAAAGGAAAAGAAAAATTCCTCCTCGACCGGAGGTGCATTCGGTGATTATAAAGGATTGAAAAAAGAAAGGCACGCGGGATTGTGATTTCTAGGGGAGGAGGACATATCGGGGTCCTGGTCGATCAGGCAGGGCACTCCGGTGGCGGGCTGTAGTGGTGATCTCTTGGGTTCTAAAGAAACCAGAGGGGGGCGTAGATGTCCTGGGGACGCCATGTTCAATCGCTGTGGGTTGTGGAGGGGATATGTACAGCAGCATCTCGTCTTATGAGGAGAAACTTAGGAAGACGAATTACAAACTAGGGTTGACGGTTGGTAACCTTAAAAAAATGACGAAGGGAAGGAAGTGGGGGACGTAATCATCGACTTTTAGCGTGAGGCCTAAGAGGGGCCAGATAAGTTGTACAAAACGAGGACATCCACCGTATTGTTAGGGCCACCGGGAACCAGGGGGAAACCCCAAAGGTTGCTAGGGTCACGGAAGGGTTGCTAAACTAAACGCTTCACCGCGACGAAAAAAAATAAAGGGATCGCTCTCAGATCCTTAACTAGGGGGGGGGTTAGATACGACTTCCAGGAAAAAATAAGGAGACTCGCCATAAGCCAAGCAGCATTGAAATAAAAGACCTAGGGGGGATGGCCGTGGGGGGAGCGCCTCAGCGAATCTAGGAAGAAAGGTAACTTCTTGACTCCGAAGGGCGCGGCGGTATCGTGAGGAACACAGCCAGAGGAAGAAGACAGGGGGGGGGCCCGCATACCATCAAAAGTTACTAAAAAAAAGTCGCGCGGAGGTGGCTTATGACAAGTGGGGGGCCGGGCATCCTTGCAAGCACGACGCTTTTACTATCGACTAGAACTAAAAAAAGAGTTGGTATAATGAAGAAAGGGGTCAGTTTGGGGGACAACATCAATTGGGGAAACAAGAAAAAAGGGACGATCAAGCAGAAATTTCAGGGTCTTGTCAGCAAAAAGGCAGAAGTGAAAAAAGGACGAGTGAAAATTTCAAACATATGACACGAGAGGAAAAAAAAAAAGAACTCAGGTTCCCTCGGCAATGACGCCACGAGGGTGGCCACCAAGGGAACGGTGCACACCGCAGGGTGCAACAAAAACGGGAATAACGAGGGGTTGGCGGTACCCTGGGGATTAATGCGTCAGGGCTACCTAAAATGAGAAAAAGTGCGGAAGGGGCCCCCATAACCGGGTACCTGGGAAAAAAGAAGAGGAGAAAAGGTCGGACAAGAAAAAACATGGAAAAGGTCAGTGGGAGAGACCAGGAATAAACAAAAAAGTAACTTTCTTCATTTCTACCTTAATGATTACTGAAATCCACCAAGAGGGAAGCTCATTAGGAAGTTGAGGTGTCGAGAACAATCCTCATGGGGAAAACGGCCGCATGAGCCCGGAAACAGAAAAAGAAAACTCCATCATCCGCAGATGCTTTTAAGGGTCGAAAAAAAAGGGGAAGGTCGGGGCTAAGGGGGTGCAAACGCGGGGTAGAGTTGATACAGGGGGTAGCCGCATTATCGGGGAGAGGAAGTCCAAAGGAAAGGAGGGCTCTGTTTTGATCGAATCAGGGAGGTAAACCACTTATGAGAGAGGCAGCCATGAAAAGAAATACACGACCAACTGGGGTTTTTTCAGCTTGGGGAAAAGGAAGAAATCAAAACTACGGGCCATCGGGGAGAGAAAAGAAAATAGAAACGACAGGGATCGCCTAAAACGCATACAGAGCAGGGGAAATGGTGAGTGCCGACTTTCCTCATCAGGACCCTCCAAGGGCGACTTCATCAACTTTGGAAAGCCGGGCTGGGTAAAAGCACCCCCAAAATCCTTCGGGTGGAAACGAACCGAAGGCATGGAAAAAAAGGACGAATTGCGAGTAATGGAAAGGGGGGAAACACGCTACGCAGTACATGGCTTCAAAAAACTCGAGAGATCGAAAAACCCACGGAGAGGGAAGAGAGATGGAACGGCTCATGGACGGTACCCCTTTTAGAGTTGGGACCATGATATAGAAAAGTGCTGTAGAGATTGTCCTGGGGGAGGATGGCAAAGAGTATTTAATGGGGGGACCACTCCCTGGGGCTTGGCACATGTCTTCTGCCCGACAGAAGGGGGGGAAGGGAAAAAGTAAGCAGCGATTGCCATAAAAAATTATTCGGAAAGTTTATATCCGAGAAGTGGCAAGTAGCGGGGCCTGTTGGATATTTCCGACTTATAGTGTACGCCCTGAAACAAATCCAGGGGGGGATGAGAAAATCATGTTCCCTCTCTTTTTGGGGCATAGGACTAAAAAAAAAAAGGCCGGTATACCCGCACTAAAGTACGATCACTTGAGAAGGTGTGAATTCCTCTTCAGGGTAAGCTGAGGCTACTAAAGTCAGAGAAAAAACCTGAACCGCTTGATCCAGATATCTTGTGAAGCGAACTCGACGCGGATCACTAGTATATTATTGGGGAGCATAGGTCACAGCAGATACAATTGGAAAAAAGGGGTCTCCGCCACTCAAGGGGAAGAAGCTGGTAATTGGGGAACGGATCGTAAATGGAACAGATCTCCCTTCAGAAACGTAAAGAGGAGCTCGGGGGTTCCGGTATAACATATAAACTGAAGAAATGGTTTTGATAAAAAAAAAGGAAACCACGAAGAAGGAATCCTGCCCTTCTTTTAGATCGGATAGGGGAAATGGACGGGGGGAGTAGGTTAGTCATTGGCCTGAATCCCATAAATCTGAGACGCGACAAGAAAAGAGGAGGGAATGGTTTTTTGCTTAGGGGGGGGCAATTTCAAGACGTCTCGCAGGAAAAGGAGAGGGGACGCTCAAGTCCGGTGAAAAGCAGGGGTTCTCGTGGTGTTAACGCACGGCGTCACGGAGTCGGCATCCGTAGTTAACATACCCTGAATCATGAGTGGAAATTCCAAGGGAGGGGCCGTGGACCCACCTTATGGTAGAAGCGGGACTTTATAACCACATCTGGTGAGCAGATCAAGCGTAGTCTCAGGGATGGAGGAAAAAGGTTGGGTGAAGACGGACATTCGCAAAAAAGGAAAAGGTCGAGGGAGAGCGAATCACCTTTGATCGAGAAAGAAGGATGTGTTTTCTGTTTATGGGCTCAGCTTGGGGAGATCTATATCCTCGTCAAAAGAGGAAGGGGGGGGTCAGAGAGGGAAAAAGGTGGAGAATCGATCTTCGGCTTTAAACCAGTCAAAAGAAACGGGAGCGAGGAGGGTTCTGTTTGCACGAAAGTGGGGGCTGGCTTTTGAGAATGGTTCAGACGAAAAAAGGGAGTTCTTCATGGGGGTCATGGAAAAGAGAGGAGCAACGTTTCCTTTAAAAATCCATGATCAAGGGGGAGCGGGGGGAGTAGGGGGGGAAATTACATTCGGCTGTGAAATTTTAGACAAGGTTTTCGACGGGGAATAACACAGATGGGGGGGTCCACGGAGGGATTTCGCCTCGTGGCACCTTCAATGGGGGGAGGGGAGCCGTACAGTCTCAAGCTACCACTTCAAGGGAGAACGCACAAAATGATCCACGAACTTTCGGGGGGGGTCATTTGTTGTAAGGGGGAAAGTCAGTTCAGTTGAGGAATCAAGGCTGATCAGTACCGACGAAGTTCTTTCGAAAGTATAAATAAAAAAAAAACGCGAAAAATGCGTCTACTACCAAACGAAACGAAAAAAAAAAAAGGAGGAAGGTAAGAAAAAAAGAACACAAGGAACCGACGAGGCTTAAAAGAGATTCTAGGATGGATGGACCGAATCTGGCGAGACCGGCAGAGAAAAAAATCCGTTCGGAGAGGGACAAACTATAAGAGAAAAAAAAAAGCCGCAGCGGAACTGAGGCATCTCGATCAACAAAAAAAAAAGGAAGGATGCCTCCGGGGGGTGAGAGGGATTAGAACGTGATTCTCGTGCCGGGGGAACGAAAGGGGGGATTAAAGAGTGAGTCGTAAGAGGAGGAAACTTCCTTGAACTATCAGAAAAAGAAGAGGCGTAAGGGTTCGGGATCTTTTTGCGAAAGGACCTCGGACAGACCGCCTAGGGGGGGAGGTGGGGGCGACATGGGGGTAGGTGACTGGGTCGCCTCCTGTCTAAGGCTTGGGAGTTTTCACGGGTCTTGTTTAAAAAAAACAGCAACTGGTCCTATAGAAGAGGAGGCGATAACGGGGATTGGGAACCTTAACACAAATTAATTGAGGGGGTGTCGTATCGGGAAGACTGTTTGAGAACAAGAAAATAAGGTGAACAGTCGTACAACCGCAGAGGGGTTGAAAAAAAAAAAGGAAAAAGAAACAAAGGGGACACGATCAACTCGGGAGCGTGCAGTGCTCGCATTGGAAAAACGATGAGGCAACCGCCCAAGGAACCTTGAAATCCCCTTACAGGGAAGGATCGCTCTAAGGATCCTTAAAAAGAACGTTGGCTACTGCTACCTGAGCAGAGAAAATAAGCTCTCAGAAGACAAAAGCAAGCAAAACGAAATCTGACCGCCGTTTGGATTGGGGCCTAGAGGGCAAAGCTCGATCGCTTGGGGAAAAATGGATTTTTTGAAAAGGCATTGTAAATTGACTCTGCTAGAAAAGCTGAGGTCCCAAAAACCAAAAAAGACAGGGCCCGCAGACCGAATCGATAGAGGAGAACAGAAGAACGCCGTCTCGTCGCGAAATGTTGAAAGGAGGACAACAGGGGGGAAGTCAGTCATCCAACGAGTTTTTTACTAGCAGGAGTCTTACCAAGAGGGTGTTTTGGGAAAAAACAAACACGACCCGAATACAAAGAAAGGGGGAGTCATGGACTCTCGGACAAAAGCAGACAGCAGCCCTCAGATGTAACGAATAGCGTCGGAACCTATGACACGAGCATCGGACGGGGCCAACAAGAGCCGGTCAACAGGAAATCTGACGGACGAACGGTGTCCACCTCAAACAAGTCGGGGGAGCTCAACACCGCCTGCCGCAAAACTCCGCTTTTGCCGAAGAGGGCAGGTGGGAGAAGGGGGAGTCAAGGACTACAACCGTGAAACTGACAGGGGAACCCAGAACAGTCACAAGAAAGGGCGAGCGGCTGTTCGTGGAAGAGGCATGCGCAAAGGGGAAAAATCATGTTGGGACTGGGGGGGAAATTAGCTACCTGCTCAAAAAGAGGAAAAGGGGCGGATGGCGACCTGAATTAAGAGGGAATGTCGGGAGGAGACGGCACCAATTCTACATCTGGAGGGGTGTAGGAAGTTAACTATCGAAGTGCGAGAACTAATCAAAGGAGGCTGGTTAAGTCAAGGCCAAGCAATGACCAACCGCAGATGCGGTAAGCTGAAAAAAAGAAATTGAATCTTTGCTAATCTCTTGTCATGAAGGGAAGAGGATATCACAATCGGTGTTCGTCGCAGGGCATGGCAGAGGCAGTCAACCTAACCTACTTGGGGGTTGGGGGGGGGGGAGCATCTACGAAAAAGGTACCGAGGTTCGACGTTTTCGTCAGAGACAAAAAAAAGAAAAAAAATTGTGGGGGATTGGGGGGAAGTCCTCAAAAACGGCCATAGGCAGACCAAAGCTGAGCAAAAAACGGAGCGCCGCAAAAAGGGAAGCCGGGGGTGGGTCCCTAAGTGCAAAAAGAACGGGCTTTTCTGTTGGACCTAGCATTAGCTGGGAGTAAACATCCAGGGACAGAACCGCTCTCGGAAAACCAAGTCTTCGAGATAAAAAATTTGGAAGGGAAGAAACTCTGGGAGGGGGGCGATCAACTAGGAACATCTCAGGCCACACTAAGGGTAGAAATATATAATCTGAAGGATACTTGAGTGCCAAAATCTTAGAACCGGGGAGGGTCGTGGATTTAAAAGAGACGGAACCGGGGGGGGGAAAAATTAGGGCCTTTTCATTCTTAAGAGAAAAAAAAGGCGAAAGAAAAGCCCTGTCTAAGTTCGTAGGCAGACCAGAAAGTGGTTGTTTTTTTTGTTTTTTGGGGGGGGAAGAAGTTCTGACCAGCTCGCAGAAAAAGGGGCAAAAGTGCTGTTGGCGCGTCAGGTTCGATCTGATATGCGTTGAAAGGCTCGGGTAGATTCCTGCTGGAGAGACGAGTAAAGATCGGGCCCTAAAGGAAACAAGATTTTGGGGAAAGATTGGGCCAGAAAAGTCGGACGTCCAGCAGTATCAGGACGGCACTGAGGGCATCCAAAAAGAAAGAATTGACATACTGGGCTCTGTGAAACAAAAAGGCGAATATCCCTCTTTGGAGCAACTGAAGGAGGCCGCGGGACAACTTCTTACTAAAAGGGTGAGGAGTTCGACGCGATCAACGCTCGCGTATTGTGATGTGGGGTCGAGGGGGGGGGGGGGGGGGGGAGGAAGGGGAGACGCATCCGTTTCCAGGAGGTAGAGGGTACAGCCCTTTGACTCGGTCGCCTTGGGAAAACCACGGAAATCGGGGATCATCAGAGTCATGTCGCAAGTCAGGAGAGGATCGCGTGTTAAGCGTCCGTAAGAAGAAAAAAAGGGGCCTGGTCGCATGACAGCTCCAAGAGGGGAGGAAAGGTTCGTTGTAAACTATCGAGAAGGAGACGTGTAGATCAGGACGCCTAAGACCCATGAATCACAGAAACTCTCGGAGCAGCTGTTTGTAAGGAGGGTTGGGCAATGTGGAGAATGAAAAGGAAAAGGTATCGTGAGTACAGTCATAAGGTGGGGGGGGCGATTCGTGAGGATGGGGTGCCAGGGCCACTGTTGAAGGGGCATCCGGAAAAGAAGACATTTCTGCTGGGGGGGGAGGGGGAGGACCAACTTTAGGAAAGTACACTTGATGTTGGAACCCACGAGGAGGCATATACCCACCATCTTGTGAAGATCCCGCGATCGTAAGAAGTGAAGGAGGGGACGGCAAAGTTTTTTCACTAGAAAACCTTTCGGGGGACGACAAAGCGGGAGAGCTAAGGAACGGTGGGTAGGTGCCAGGTGGGCTGCCTTTTCTGGTGAATTGGGGCCTCACAGAAACGCAGAGCCATTCCCTCAAAGCATAAAAAGAAGGAGGGAGGTGGGGAAAGAGAGAAAAGAAAAGGGAAAACACCATTCGGCCAAAAATCCAACCAGAGGAGGAGTTTTCAAACTTTGGGCTTGCGATGTGGAATCAGACCCGCTCATGTTGGCCCGCATGGTTCAGGTCTGGGACAGGAAAAGGAAGAAAAACGCGCAAAGTTAAAAAGAAAAAGTCGTTTGCGTACTCGGCTTGGGAAGGGAAGGGTGACAAAAGAAACAAAACACCGCACGGTATTAACATTGATTGCTGTGGATCAAGCAGTAAGGTAGCTCGGAAGGAGGGAGGGGGAAAATGCTTGAGAGAAAATCCTGTGAAAAAAGAAAAAAGCTCAACGATTACTACCCACCAGGAAGCCCAATTGGAAGGGGCAACCATCATTTTTTGGACATGAGGTACGGGGAAGCTTCTATCGGATAAAAGATGCTTATCTACCAGTGTAATAATATCCGAAAAAACTGCAAGCACTGGAAAAAAAACTCAAATAACTTACATCTGGATCGCCCACTATCGGAAGAAAGGAGAAAGCCAAAGATCCGACGTCAAAAACCTCCGAGCAAACAGCTTAGCATTAATAGGAGACCAGGACTGAAGCTGGATTGCAGCTCGGGAAAGACCGACCGAACTAAAAGAAAGTGCGCTACTATAAAAAAAGGGAGAATCCCGCCGCCAACCACAGAGACAGATAGAAAACTTAAGAGAGGAGGATTTGTGGGGGGGGCGGCATCGCGTTGCTCGTCGGTCAAGGATGGGGGAGTTTTTACGGATTGGCGAATAAAAAGCGGAAAAAAGTCAGTTTCAGGGATCCAAAGGCTGGGCTCGCGTGGACGGGGGGGGATCTTTGGGAGGGTTTCTTCAGTCCTCCGGAAGAAGTGTAAGTAATGGCCAACGCTTAAAAAAGGGAAATGTCCTTCCGCTGTGAGTTGAAAAGTTAGGCAGGACCAAACATAGAGAAAGTCATGGAGAAGGATAAGCTCGGAATAAACTTCTTGGTGAATTTGGAAAGAAAAAATGCCGAAAAGTGTCGACAGAAAGCGAGACTTAAAGTAGGGAGCCTGAGAAAAAAGAAACGTCACCGCAGGGTGGGGACGAGGCTACACACACGAAGTAGGGGTATTCCAATAAAAACCGAGGTGACGAGGGGACTGACGGACGATTGCGATCAGAGAAGGCTGCGGTTCCCGGCTAACGCAGGTGATCGCTCAAAGGACGCTTTTTGAGATCGTTGAGAAAAGGCCGAAAATGCGAAGCGAACAAGATAAAAATCCAGCACCAAAGGCCGCTAAGTGCAAAAGGTGCCGACTATGACGCAGTATTGGGGGCAATAGGTTGGATGAAGCCAGAGATAAGAGGGAAAAAAAGAGTATGATGCTTCCAAATCGGAAGTTCGCAAAAGGGCGGGGACGAACAAAGCTGAGAACAATAAGAAAAATAATGGACCTACCAAATCGAGGACCCGTGATGTCGAAAAACCGAAAAACCGCGCGAAATGGGGGACGGAGGACAAGGAAGCATGGCCTTATGGGAAGAACGAATGTCTTACCAAAAAGTGGTATACCAAGACCGTGAGTTCAGATGCAACATAAAATTGCAAGACGGTCCGTTCAGGTGATCAGAAAAAAAACATAGGGCAGGTTCTGCATCAGCCATAAAAGACGACAGGACGAAGTGTCAACCGATGACAAGATCAAAGATTCGCCAAACCGACAAAAGCCGGGTCACCTTCATACAGAGACGTCACGATAAAGGGGGGGTTTTGGGAACAAAAATCGGAACGTCTTGGAATGGCAAAAATCACGGTTTCGCTACAACCTCGAGAAGGGAAGATGTCTGGTTTGGAAGGGGAGGGAGGAGGCAAGATGAAGGGAGAGGGGATATAGGGAGCTAAAATTCACCAGGAACCAGGGGGACTCAAGGGCGAGACTTGTGGGAATAATGAAACATTTAAAAAAGGTGGAAGGTCTCGGGGGAAAAAAACACACTGACAGCGCACGTTTCTTCACGACGGGGAGGGGAGGTAGGAGATCAGTTCAGAAGAGACAGTCTCTTAGTAGACTTAACTATCAGAAAAATGTTATAGAAAAAAGGGAAAAGGACTGCAGGGATTTTAACAACTCAAGAGCCCACTCTCTCCAATTCGGGAAAGGAGAGACTCACAAGTATTAAGGGATCTAGGAAAGACGCGGGAACGTTATATAACCGATTAGGTTAGCCTCCGCAAAAGAGCGGCAAGGTCGCACCCATTAAAATTCGGGTTTTATTGAAGGGGCCGAGGGGGGTCTGGGGGGGAATTTCACAGCATTACAAACAAAAAGGGGAGAGTCATAAAATATGATTGGGGGGTTTCAGCTTCATCTTCTCGCGGAACACGACGAAACGGACTACAAAGAAGTGCCAAAGACGACATATCGAAAAAAGGGAGACTAATCCATGGGGTTCTTTCCGGGGCTGTCTCAGCACCAAAACGTCTTTCAGCAACTTGGGGGAAGCCGGTGGAGCAGGGGTCATTCCATCATACCAGACACCTAAGAAGTCTCGACATCCGAAGTCGGAAAGAATAATTTCCAAAAGGGAGGAAGAAGATCGGTGGCACTCACGAGCCTGAA
>Ga0179593_1385439_pt1 | contig 11488 bp, 8 predicted proteins | sample CZODoug2_1_08_16_FD_185931 | JGI IMG/M metagenome (GOLD analysis project Ga0179593, IMG submission 185931) | Vadose zone soil fungal communities from Angelo Coast Range Reserve, California, USA - CZODoug2_1_08_16fungal (PacBio error correction) | ecosystem: Environmental > Terrestrial > Soil >...
GACGCGGTTACTTCGCGGGCGGCATCGAGGACGGATATCCTCTGGAGAGGTGGACAACGGCATCGTTCTTGTCGGGACGGATAGAGGCGACCTGTAATGTGACTTATTAGATACAAAAAATTACCAATTGCGGGACAGATGGTCCTCGGTGTGATTTTCGAACCCCGACTCCTATCAATTGGTGTCGCCCTCTACGTTCCAGAGAAGGGGTACCCAACCGTCTCAAAATGAAAAGCATTTATGTCCTGAAAAAGGAGGTCTCTCCCAGGCCCTTAGGTGGTGGGTGGTGCCTTACCAGTGAAAGGTCTTGGTGGGGCGACAAGGAACACCGGAGGCACCGCCTCGCCATTTAGGGAGAAACAGGCGGGTACATCACTAGACAGGTTAGGAGGACGAGGCCGGTGCGAGCAAAAGGACGCAATATAAGGAGCCAGAGATAAGGTTGTAAAGAACGAAAGTAAGGGATGAAAAGTGTACGCACAGGGGGTCGGTGGTCCTGGCCAAAGTTGGCTCTCACGAGGTGCGGGATACAGGTTGCAGTCCTGAGCCAAAGAAGGAAGGCAAAAAAGCATCAAGACCTATCAAACTAGGGCGCAAGCACTAACGCAAAAAAAATGAGGAGCGGATGGAACTCGAGCCAGGGAAGAAAAAAAAAAAAAAGCGGCTTGAAGGATGGGATTAAAGTACGCGGCTGCACGCCGAAAAGGGGAGTCAAAGGATAAAAAAGCAGGAACATGTTGGTCTAACATCCACCAACTCGGCGTGGGAGGAAAGCAGCGAATACTAAGGCTTGAGGCGGCGGGGAAAAGGGGGGGGAAAAAGGAAAACATCTCGAGTCTTTCCTGAAACTTTACGAAATGCACGAAAAGCGGAGTGTTTGCTAAAAGGGACGACCAAAACGGGGGAGTTGTGCCTCTCAGTTAAAGTGCCGCGAACACGGGATCCAATTCAGAACGAGGGGGGAAAGGGAGCTCCTCGCAAAAGAAGGCCGCCCATGGAAAAGCTTCGGAAAAGCGCCGCGATACCCAAAAATAGATCGTTTCCCCACTGAAGGCGCGGAACGCGGTCCTCTCGACGGCAGATGTAAAAGGGGTGGCGCAAGCCCGTGGTTACCAAAAGTCAGAAAAAAAGCTCTCCGACACAGCGAAAATGCGAAAGTTCGCAGGGGAAAAAAACCTTTGGGTTGAGAAGAAACACCCCTCGGTCTGGGGGGAAAAAGGAGACATGCGTGTGGTGGGGGCAACTGGGGGGGCCGCTGCAACTACGCGTCGGGGCAAGCGAGTCGGCTCGAAAGTACCTAAAGAAAAGGATAACCCGGGGCGCGTTAAACCAAGCAAAGCTTGTGTGGTGAGGAGGAAAACGAAGTTAAAAAAAAATCTCTCGTAAAGGCTCAAGCAGAAGCACCATCCTTCGCGCCAGTGCTAAAGGTTCACGTTGCAAAAACGCAAGAAAACCAGCGCGGGACGTCACGTGAGCAAATCCACACCAAGGGAGGATCCTTGGGATGCCTCTCGGGCGCCGCGGGGAACCCGTCGCGAGTACTGCCTCCAGGGTGAGGGGTTGCGGAGGCCACTACCGTAATGACAAAGAATTGGGTGCCAACGCCGCCGCCGACCAAGGGAACTGGAAGGAAAAAACGGGGAATCACCGAAACTATGGCGATATCGGGTCCGCAAAAAAAAACTATCGGAAGATAACGCGGGGATTGGCGACCGACCAGCAATACGGGAGGACGAAAGGGACCGAACGGAAACACCGGGTGGAGGGAGCCGGGCATTACGGGGACACCGGTCTTGCACATAGGGGAACGGAAAGGCCCTGAGTTGACTCGATCAAAAAAAACAAGGAAAAATTGAAGAGCTCCACAACAAACGGAAAAGAGGAAAGTGTCCTATGCCGACGGGATCAGCGGTCCCTCAAAACCTAAAAAAGGACGATCATGGAGTTCCGCAAAAGGGATGCAAGAACGAGGGATTTTACTGACAGAAAGGAAAAACCGGCTTCGAAAGCATCTGAAGATTCTCTAAGAAACGAACTACGGAAGAGGCCAGCCGACTTAAGGGGGGAAGGAAAACGGGAGTTTGGGGTCTACCAAGCGCCATAAATATAGGTGTGTTAATCGGCAGAAATTGGTCAGGCGGCCGGGGGGGCCAATCAAAAGCAAAACTTTACGTCGGTCTGCTTTCTTCACGTGAAGAAAAAAAGCACGAACGAAGGAGGGGGGGAATGGGCTCCTAAGGCAGAAAACCTCAAACCGACTGGCCAGAAAAGAAAACAACCCCAAAAACGCTTGATGGTGGGGTCAGCGAGAAAAAGAAAGAGTCGGTGGGAAATGATCGGCGCCGGGTAAGTGCAGACCGAATGTGATCCGTGGATAAAGGAGTGAACGAGAGGTATGGGATAGCGAAAAGAGATGTAGAATAACTTTTTTTCGTCGGAACACGTATCAAGCTTTGGATTAAGAAAAAACCCACGGGAAGTACCTGAAAAGCGATCTAAAATCGCTGCAGCCACGGCACAAACCTCCCCAAGAAGACGTCTAAAAACACAAAGTTCATGAAAACGCGAAACTTTCCCCAGGATGTGGGTCTGTTCCAATTCGGGGACCCATGTAGAGTCTGCCATAGGGTATTTCGGAAAAGGAAGTGTGTTGAAACCGGGGATTCAGGGAGAACAAATAACAGGAGAATTCGCCAAACCTCGATGCCACCTGGGGCGGAGATGCGCGGGTAAATAGAATCGGAAAGGATTATCCAGCGTGCCAACTCTAATGGCAGCGATATCCCCAAACCGGAAGATCCATGGGGGACACCGCCGTGCCAACCTAAGACGCATGATATGCAAGACGAAAAATGAAACGAACCGATGGCGTCGCCGGACACCCGAGCGCGACACGACGAGTCAGGGAAAAAAATAATGGATTGAAAAAAACCCAAAGCCGCCCGGGAAGGCGACGTATGGACTCTGCGTTCAGGCGGGAAAAAGGAAGAGAGTGGTGGATGTCAAAGGGACCAACAAAACGTCTCCGATCAGGAGCAACGCAGAGCGAGGATCAAATGGGGACTTTACCCTGGATACGGGAAAGGTCACCTCAGCAGTAGTTAGTCTCATGATAAAAGAAGAGCGCACTGGTTAAACGTAAATCAGTAAGGGGGAATCAAAATGTGTGTTCTTTGGATGCTTTTTGCTAATCGGGGGGAGGGGGACTCCATTACATCCTGTAAGCAACCTAATCGTTATCGGAACCAAAAGGCCCTTAAAAAGGGGGTGAACTTCTTCTCCGGGGGAACAGGGGCCCTCTTTCTTGAAATGTTGGGGGAGTTGCAAAAATTCTCTATATTAGAGGAGGGATGCGTCCTTGGAAAAGGCACGGCAACTGCCGGCCAACGTCAGACGGGAACTACGGTTCATATAGACAACCAATCAAAGAAGCGAGGGAAACTTCTGCCATGTCTACCGTAAATCGCAGAAAAGTACATAACTCCAACTTCAAAAACAGAAAAATACAGACTGCCGGTAGAAGATATCATTGGAAGGTGAATCCCCTATGTAGGCCATGATCGGGGACGAGGACTATAAGGGAGAATAAGGGAAAAAAAAAAAAAAAAAAAAACGGAAAAGCTAAAAGCAAAAGCTGCTGACTCGGAAGGACCAGGAGACTAGGAATTCCGGAAACAGGATCGGTGAAGCGTAGCTAAAGAACGGACAGGGGGGAGAAGTGCCGAAGACCAAAGAGGCAAAGAAAAAAATTGTGCGGTGGGAACTAATGGCACCGGGGGGAGGACGGTCATTCACAACACGGAGGGAAAAAAGAAAGATAGAATTTAGGGGGACGGGCTCAAAAAAAAAATACAAAAAAATAGGGATCATCGGATCCGAGGAGGGGAATAACGGCACTTGGAGAGTTTTGAGATACTTCCACCGAAGAAATAAGGGCCAGGAAGCGGAGAATTACAAGAGCGAAGCGTGGTCCGCAAATTAGGGAAATACTCCGTGTAAAGGGTAGGTAAAGGGGGCCCCGAGATAGCATACAATAGGTGCTTCAAAAAGTTAAGGGATCCAAATGTTCTAGCGGTGGGTAAGGAGATCGTCTGAGAGCGGTCGGCAGCCCAAAGCTCAGAAGTTTACTTTCGAACGTAACAGCGAGGTAAGGCCTCCCAAAGAGGGGAGGGTCAAAAAGCGAAATCCGCGGCCACGAACAATGAAGGTCAAGGGAACGTAGTTTTGAACGGGGGGACGAGGATTCGCAGTTGGGGGTAGGGCCCATTGGGCAGGGGGCAGACGGGGTCGGCTACAAGGGGGTGTCACTGGAGGGACCGCAGTCACGTGCATCCTAGCACGGACGCCGACCGAAGATGAGGGAAGGCTAGGGCGTCGTCATTCTCTTCCAGAAATCGAAGGTCCAAGGCCGGTGAGAAGAACTAGCTTCTTTAACCCAGAGAGGTGGGTTCGCGCGCCGGCTTATGCTCCGTGCTGCCGCCTCGTCTCGGGCCGGTGGAGTCAAACTAAGAAAGCACACGCTCGGGGCCGTGAACAAGAACGTCGTGAGGGGGGGACGGCGGGGGCGTTTGACCATCGCGCCGCAACCTGAAGTAGTGGCTCGGCGGTTGCGGGGGAAAACGAATCCAAAATCAAGGGTGAGTTGTCCTAGCGGCATGAAATGCATGAAGTCCAGGGCACCTGTCACCGCGCAGAAGGCGTTTGGGAGACATTTGCTCGAACGAGAAACGAAGGGAACCATTTAAATGCCTTTCCCGCGCAACTTCTTCAAAAGCTGGCCGAACCTCTCCTCGGGAATGCTGGAGGGCGGCTCGTGAGAAAGTAGTGAAGCACCTTGGGTAACTTTAATCTTCGCGAAACGGCCATGGATTCTCAATAGATGTGTCTATGTGTGAATCCCTGGTTTTTGTCTCCTCCCTCCAAAATCCCGGGGGTCTTCTGGGGTCTTGGCAACATGTCAAGGGCTGTGTGGTTCTCTCAAGGGGTGATGTAGGGGCGAGGAAAGTTAGCTTCTGGTCCGCGGGCAAAGGCGATCGCTTGGAAAAGGCTTCGATTCCCGAATGACCCGCAGCTTAGAGGTGGGGCGTTCAAGAACGAAAGAACCGTTCTAGGCAAGAAGATCTCAGCCCTCAGAACGGCAAGTGAGTCCGGCGTAGGATTGGGTCCAGGAAAGAATAGAACTTACTTCTGGGGGCTCGACCCAATCACAACTGGGGAAAATTCTGGATGATTGCAACGCGCTCCCCGGGAATCAGTCCAACTCGATGTGAAGGGGAAAAGAGGAAGGAAAAGGCACCACTTGGACAAGACGCGACTACGGGACCTATCCGGCCGCCATAACCTTAATGCACACGTCTGGGGGAACCGGGTCTTTTATTGTCGAAGCAGAAAAACTATGCGGTTGGGACTACAAGAGGCGAAATCCCGAGTGAGAAGGGAGAGAGAAGGAAAGGCAACATCAGCAGTGGGCTGGGAAGTAGCCATTCCACCGGGAAGCACAGCACTGTTGTGTAGGGAAAGCTGGATCGTCGAGAAGGAAAAAAGAGATCCGGAAGGCATGAGGGCACATCGAAAGGACAAAAAACACGGAGGAGACAAGAGAGAGGACAGCTGACCGAAGAGGGGGGTCGGTGAAGCTCGACCCAACTCGGATGGGTCAGCAAAAGAAATAAAAATGATCCGTAAAAGAGGGGGGTTGATGGGTACAAAAAAAAAAGAGCTACACCTGCTGAGAGAGCGCTTAAAAAAAGCGAGGCGAACTCCCGTAAGGTCAATCGCGCGGAGGGCAAAATGCAATAGGGGTGAAAAAGGACGATCGCCAGGGGGAGTCCATAAGGTACATCAGAAGGGGGGGGGTCGAAATCGGGGGGGTGCACCAATTCGAAAGAAAAAGGAAGTCGGTCACTTTAACGTCAGAAAACTCACCGAGAGGGGAATGTACGGGAGGGACTCTGAGCAGCCGAAATTCCCGATCAGAACCCGCGAAAGCAGAGGGGGGATTTTCAGTACAACATACGGTGGTCAGTGATCGGGAGGGGGGGAAACATCAGTAACGACTAAGTAGAAGGTATAAGGCTTGTTACGGGAGGGAAAGGTAGGGGAACCGGATTTTGGGAAGGTAGTACTTCTTTCGTCCCTATTAAGAAGACGGTGCGGGCGTGAAAAAGCGGGGAAGATAGAACCCGAAAAAAGAGTAAGAAAAAGCTCTTGGATGGGCTGGTCCGCACGGACAGCAAGGGACAAACAACTTCAGCTCAACAAACACAGTCCTATTCAGGGGGCCAGCCCCGAAGTCCCCCTCTAATTAGTAACGGTCGGCTACTGGCCTCCCGCAGGAAAATTCACAAGGGAATTTCTTCTATAAGTATAGGAAAATTGGCCCCCGGCTGCACGCTACTCAGGGTGTTCCTCTACTAAAAAAAAAATCATTAACGCCTCTCTTTATTAAAGGGTGTTGGCCGGTTTGGAAGAAAAAGGCCTATCGTCAAAAGTGCCTGGCCAGAGATGGCAGGTCCCCGGGATAAGAGCAAAGAAAAGAGCCGGGTGGCTCCCGCAGGCCGCAGGGCATACAGGATCAAATCAAGAGTCAAGGAGAAAAAAGCTCTGTTATGGGGGGGAAATTCAAGGTTCGACAATGAGAGATCAAAATTCAAGAAAATCATTGTAAAGGGCTCTAATGTAGGTCCACACATAACACAAAGATCGCGTTCGCTGCTTGCATCGCGTCAAACCTGATCCGTGTGATGTTCTCACTAGAAAAACACGGGAACGAGCCGATCAGGGACGAGCATCACTGGAAAAGGCTCTTGAAACACGCGGACCGGGGAAAAATTGAAAAAACTAGGGCTCACCACGGGACCCGCGGAATAGGGGCAGCCGCCCGACAATTAAAAGGGGAGGGGAAAGCTGCGGAATCATGGGGGAGGGAATGGACGTGCGAAGATCAGGCAGAATCTCAAATTCATGCCAGTACCAACCCTCCTGGATCGAAAGCTCACCAACCGGGGGAGTAAAAACGAACGCGGAAAACGCGGGACGATCATGACTCACGACGGGGGGTTCGTTTGGACTGAATCGAAAATGCCTCAGGCTCATTCGCGGAGTTGGGGGAACTGGGGGGGAGAAACCAGGGGACCGAAGAAAAAAAACTTAAAACCTTTAACCTAACTGTCCTATGCTAAAACCTGTGCATCAAGTAAATGGAGGGAAGGCGGGGATGTCCGCCCAATAAGGGCCATATCCCAGCAGCCCCCAGGCTAAATGCAGTGGATTATTCCCCCTAGGTAATCAGGAAGTTCGCTGGGAAACACTTCCGGTCTCATCGCAGGGGCTGTTAAACTAAAAAAAAGCAGGAGAAAACTCTCGCGAACCGACTTGTCCTCATTATCAAGCGTCATTCTTGCCGAGCGGTGGAGCTTATCTAGAAATATCTCACGGGTCAACGATGTATGTAACGTTCCTAAAAGCGGAAAACATATCCGACGGGGAGAGCCGGTCCTATTGACTTGGGTCGCGCTGGGCGCGTGGATCCGATCTCACCTACGCGAGAGAAGCAAAACAACAACAACGGGAAAAAAGGAAAGATATTCTTTTCGACACCAAGTCAACCCTTCCTCTGAATTTCTGAGGGGGACCCTTGTCTTCGAGGGGCGAGGCCGAGGGACGGCAGGGGCACTTTACTAAAACCTGAACAAGGAAATTCCCCCTCTGAGAATATGAAGGGAAGGTACGGGCCTCAAGTATATGGGCACATATCGTCCGTTCGGGGGACAGAGGAAACGAGGAGCCTAAAGGAAAAGTGACCAAGCGGGGGGCGGCCAAAGGCCGCCAGTAACCTTCACACTAAAAAAACCGAAAGGGGAAATTTTTCCCTCCTCTCCTGTGGAAGATCTGTCGACATCTTTTCTCCTTCCGAATTCTGGGTCTCTGTGTCTTTGTCTTGTTATTTCACGGATGGGAACCTGGGGATGCAAAGATTTACGCTGCCTGCCCGAACATTTTACGTGGAAAACAATGGTTTTCGGGGGGGGAACAAGAGATGACGGAACGTCACGTCGTTAACCGTGTGAATTGACGCTAATGAAGACGTTAAAGAAATGAAGTGAAGTCAGTATACTGAGGGTAGGGGACTCCTCATGGTCCCTAAAGAGTGGTTTTCCCGTCAAGGTGGTCCTAGTCACTTCTGGGCCCCACAAGGGAGAAATTCCTGATACGCCGTATGACCTCAATAACCCATATCCACGGTGACGCAGCTTTAGTAATAAATCCGGCCCAAGGCGGGGGATCACGAGAGTTAAAAGCGGTGAGGGACCACGACCCCAGACCGGGGGAAAGTCACGGTGGAATCGAAAAGGAACCTCACCAAGAGGTGCGGCGTCGTAGGGGGGTGGAGTCATCGCCTCCGACAGCACCACGCTCTACGCCGATCGAGCGTAATTGAGGGCCGTGGCGGAGGTGTGATGCCCCGGCGGAAAGGAGGAGTCGTCGTCAGGAAACTCAAAGTCTGCGTGCTAACCGGCGAAAAACAAATCAACGGTTGAGTTTGCGGCTGGGGGATTCAGAAGGGAACGCCTGTCTGTGACCAACCAGTGCGAGGAACGGCTTGGGGGTCATGGGGGGCGTCGACATCGATCGCTTGCAGCTCGCTTCTGAATTTCAATAAGGCCCCTGTTCTATCGGAACTCCTACCTCGCCGTAGGGGGATCTGATCGTGCTTGGGAGAACGGACTGCAAAAGGAACTTGCGTCCCGTGGTGAACACTTATGGCCACATCTCCCGGCTGAAAAGGTCACGATGGACATGGGGGGCCCTTTGTGGAGCCAGACGTCCCTGGATGAATTGTGCCAATTGAATTCTGGTGTGGTCGCTGGGAGGTTTTATCGTATGCTGACGCGGGAAGACGGGATTCGGCGATCACGAAAAAGGGAAAGCTATTCAATTCATCGAAAAAAAAAAGCACGCTTGAAGATGTTTCTTCACTGAATTGCCAAGAGTGTCTCAGAAATCCGGAATAAAAGGCAGCCACGGCAGAACAGTCATAAAACAGATCCTGGAAAATGCCTTTTTGCAATTCGAAGGAAAGAATGGAAACAAACGACTCGGGGATCGGCTCTTGACCAAAGAAATCACCAGCGGTGTAGAGGTGCGTCTGGGGCCAAGCTCGCCCGATCGGGATCTGAGCCCGAACCGAGTCGTTCGAATTTGAAGTTTTGGGGAGGGGGAGACTAATAAGACGACGGGTAAAAAAGGAAGACGAATTTGTGCCCCGAGCAGCACGACAAGTCTCGACCTGGATCTGGGGAAAAAGGAGGGTCCTACTCTTGTTAAAAGGCAGGTGGTCCTCAAAACACAGTCGAGAATCTACGCGGGCGTTGGGGAAAAAAAAATTTAGCCGAGCGGATCGCGAAAGCGGCCGGGGCTGCACATCAGGGGGGGGGTCCCAGCAAAAAAACGGCCATTCCACCGACGGGGCACGAGCAGGGGAACTTGGAAATCACGGGCGAGGGGAAGGCCGGATCAAGGCATGAGTGGAAAAAACGATTAATCGTGCGCAAACGGGGGAGTCAAAAGGACGGTGTACGCTAAAAGAGAGCCCACCCAAGAGGTACCAGTCGCACCCTCATCACACGGGGGAACCGGACACAAGGATTATAGCCAGAACTGCTTGGTGGCCTTATCTTGCCAGATCCTAAAAAGAGGAGAGCTCTGCAGAGGAGGCTGAATAAAAAAGAGCTAACTCCGCGTGGAACACGCTAGTGTGGCGCATAGGTTTTGCTGGACAAGATCTGGATCCTTTTGTGAAGGAAAATTGAACGACACCAAGTAAGGGAAAAAGGGCGCGGCCGGATCGGACACCAGAGATCCCTTGTACCGGCGGGTCGGAGTGAAACGAAGGAAAATTCGCGGGGAGGATTTACTTAGAGGTAAAAATTCCTAGTGGGACCGAGCTGATAAAAGGGCCACCGAACGCTGTTCTTGAAGTGGTCAAAAGAAACAAACGAACGGGTTTGGTTCAGTGAGAAAAAAGGTTCAACGTCCGAAAAAAAAAGAGTGTTCAGTGCTGAGGAGCAAGAAGCACGCCTGGTGCCGGGACTTAAGGGGAAAGGGGAAGAGAACAAAAACCATTCAAAAGATTGGGGTGAAAGGCTTCACGCGGGATTTACGAACAGGGAATACTCCTACGGGGGCTCGGAACCTCAAAGATTCCGATCAAGCAGCTAGACAAACAATCCTGATCATGCCACACAGACCAAGGGTAGAAAACTCCCACTCTAGTGGGCTTTCTTATCAGTCAAACAGTTGCTTCAAAAGTTGGAAAGGGAAGGCCTCTCAAGCCGGGCGTAGGGTAAACTGATGATGCGTGTAAAAGGGCTCCTAGACTCTAAGAGCAAAGGACGTACTATACCTATTGCCCGAGCGGTCCCGGCGGTTAAAAACCAAATCTCGTTTGAAAGGGGGGGAAGCTATATGCCATGTGGCCTGCTAAGAGGGATTGTGATTTCCAAAGCCTCACCTGGCCTTTTTCGAAGCCGGAACACGGCGAGAGTCATTCCGCTCTCTGAAACTAAGAGGTGTGATTTTTGGAAGAAAAAACTGTTCGAACCGACCACCCGACTGATAGACGAAAGGAAGCCAGGGGGCCCGCTCGAAAAATGTTTGCAACCGAACCATGCCACCCAGCAAACCTACTTCTGAGCTTAAAAAATGGAAACAAAAAAGTCTGCGGACAACGAAATGGGGGGGTCGTCTACACCTCCAACAGGCTGAAAAGCTCCGAACCAACCACAGCGGATCATCAGGAATTAAGACTCCCTTGACCTGAAAAAAAAATTTCTCCCAGCGGAATCTATCTTCTGAATTCAGTGAAGTCCTAAATTCGCCCTTGGAATAAAAGCGGGGTCTTAGTTTGATAGGTTGATTGCTGAAGTCGGGGTCCATAAAGTTAGAATGGTATACCCAGTGAAAAGGTGCAAACGACCAAAACCTCAATGAAAAACTTAGGCTTATCCAAATGATAAGCACTACTCTGGTGGTCATTGAAGAGGGAAATGGTTGCTCGATCAATGGGCGTCCGGTTTGAGCAAAAAAAAAAACGTTAAACAGAGTAACCTCGACAGTATGGGGCCATGGGGATCAAAGTAAATGGGGGCCCGGTCTTGGGGGAAATTCATTGGCTTGGAAAGCCAGACCTCCCGAGCAAGCAGGGGACAATCACAAAAAACGCCGGGCCTTGTTTCTATCCCCTAGTAAGAGAAGGTAAACTATTCTCTGGGGAAACCGCATGTAGAGGTCCCTACCGTTCCCCCCCTAGGTATTGGAGAAAAGAGGAGGGCGGAAAGCGACTAAGAAACCTTCATGGGGCGTCCTTCCCCCAGGCTCGGGGGGGGAGAGTTCTTATCACGGACCTACCTGATTTCCTTCAATCCTCCCGACTGCTTCTGGCTTCATTCTTGTCCTGGGTTATTCGACCGTCGAACTTGCAGAACAG
>Ga0179593_1463403_pt1 | contig 11488 bp, 11 predicted proteins | sample CZODoug2_1_08_16_FD_185931 | JGI IMG/M metagenome (GOLD analysis project Ga0179593, IMG submission 185931) | Vadose zone soil fungal communities from Angelo Coast Range Reserve, California, USA - CZODoug2_1_08_16fungal (PacBio error correction) | ecosystem: Environmental > Terrestrial > Soil >...
GGGGACGGCAAGTATACCGTGTTGACCTTTTTACGAAGGCGCAGTAGCCGTCGACGTTGCCTTGGGGCGGGGCTCGCGGGGGTCGGCGCTGTGGGGGGGGGGGATTCGTCCGGGGGGGGGGAAAAGAAAAAAGCGGGCGTCAAGAGAAGGGCAGGCTAAGAGAAACCAATTCTCCAGTAGTCGCCACAGTCGACAGGATAAAACAACAGGGGAAAAACGTAACTCGTCGTTCTACTGCCCGGTACCCGCTGGGCAAGGAAAGTAGCCCTCGTCTGCAAGTCAGAAAGCACCTAAAGGAAGCATAGAAAATTACTCCAGATAAGGAGGAGTCTAATAATCGCTAGGGTGGAGAACCGCCTGAATCCAAATGGTCGAGGTGCGGTCAAACCGAAAGCGGAGGGAGGGAAGGGTATTCAAATGCCCTTCTTCGTCGCTGTAAAGCGGCGGGGAGAAAAACTGTTCTGGACTGTGCCATAGATCCCTGTAGAAAGGAGATGTTCGTTGCAGTGATCGTATGGGAAAGGAGCAAAGAGTTATAGGGTCGGGAGGGATCGAAAAGGAATCGAAAAGACACTATGCCGCGTGACGAGCAGGGGGCGAATGGAAGGGGGTGGAAAAGGTTCGGCCTCAAAAACACTTCAAGAAATGAGTCCATCTGAAGAACTCAACAAAGGGGATAGTCCAGAGATGGGACGCAGGTCATCCGCCGGGTCCATAACAACGTAAGCGCCGTCGACTGCTCAGGGGAAAAATGAGGACCCTCGTTCAGATCTCCTGAGCTCAGGGGGGTGGAGACGAGAGAAAACAAAAGAAAACCCCTTCTCCAAAAACCGAGACGAGACCAGAGCAGGTACGAACAGACGGCCTCGACTACATTCCCGAGAAAAGCTATTCCATCCGCTGCTCGAAACGCGGGCATGCAAGAAGCCGGTCAGGTCAAGAGAAGGATAAGGGGCAACTTTTAGTAAAGCTTTTTAGAAACGTATTGGACAAGTTCGTGCCTGCAGCGTAACGCGTATCATACGGCGAAGTCTGCGGCCTCTAATCTCGACCTTCTCCTGGGCTTGGGTTCCTGATACCAGGGTTACCTTAAAGGTAGTAACGAACTTACTCAGGAAGGGGAGGGCGTGAGAAGGCCCAGAAAGGGAGATACGGGAGGTGCATCCGCCCATCAAATTCAGCTGGGGAAGTACAAAAGTTGGCAAGCGGCAAAGGGAAAGATTCAAGGCATGAAAAAAAACTCACCTGGCTCGAAAGTCGATCCTCACTCCTCTGGTCTTCAAACACTCGACGAGGACAGAACTCTCCCAGCAAAAGTGTTTCCCCCCCTTGGAGAGAGGGGGATCAAGAGGATCGGAAATGTCCAGCGGTGCCTGATCGGGAACCGCCAGGGGGGAACGAAGACAACCACTTAGAGAACCAGTCCGGGGGACACTATCGGAGAACAAAACCGAGTCGGATGGTCCTGAGTCCCGAAGAGGAACCAGACATGAGACCCACGTCTCTCGACGAGGTGGTAGCGAAACCTTCGACACGGAAGCCAAAAAAACAAATCAAACTAGCTAGTCGAGGATTTCGGACTGTCGCTGGCGATTCATGGGGGATAAGCGTCAGTGTCCATGAATCATCGGACAGTCAGCCACGAAATCACCCGGGAGGACATGTAACAAAAGAAGGTTAAAGAAGGTTAGACAAGTCCGTCGGCCGCTCTAAAACCGCCTGATGGGGGCGGAACCGAGTCTAGGAGGGAACTGACATCCAACTCGGAAAGCGCTGGGAACAGAAGGCTAGGGGGAATAGGGGGGGAAGAGGGTCAAAAAAGTAGTATCAATCACAGACAACAACTGGAGCATCAGACGGAGACGCCGAGCTAAAAAGAGACCCGCCAAAGACCTTCGGCGGAGGGAACAGCTGCAAAAAAATCTGAGAAGTCAGAAACAAACTGCAAAACGATCTCCAGAATTCCGGGAAGGAGGCGGCGGGTGCAACTGCCAGGAGGCTCGCAAGGATCGTTTAGACTGCGTCATAAGACAAATCAAAAAAAAAGAAAAGCACTAAAGCCTATTTACCTGAGAAAGAAATATCGCTAAAAAAACGGCTGAAAAGGTTCTTCGGAAGGTAGTAGTTAAGCCAGGCAAGGCAGGGGACAAAGTTGAATGGCGACGGTCGCTAATTAACTAGGGGGAGGGAACAAGGACAGAGATTAAACCCGGGGGGCCGAGAGGGAGTGCAAGGGACCTTGGAGGGCACGAGTTCAACGGGAACGATCGCGACTGCCCAAGGCTGCGGTCGAGTTGTGGTGCCGGACCTAACGGGGAAGCAAAGGTATGTTCTAACCTGTGGGTGCCGTTTCAGAGATCGAAAGCGGGGTAAAAATCAGAAGAAGCGCACTTCCGAAGCCGCCAGAGTGGATAGGGGAAAGAAAAACCACTCGAGCCGAAAACAGCGAAGGCGTAGAGAAGAAAGGGCAATTTTGCGATCGATGCGGAACCAAGGCGCATCACTGAGGTTCGATAGAGAAGCCGGGGGTGACAAAAAGGGGGGGGGGGGGGGGGGGAGGGGGGGCGAAAGGGCTGGTGTCCCAAATGCGGATGGGGGGCCTCATAGAGGGAAAAGGTTCCTCGGCTATGGCGCTTACGAGTGGGGCGAGTGGGGGGCCAAAAGTCTACTAGGAAGGAAGGGCGTCATCTAATGCAGCTGGGATGCCACAGATTGTTGACCTGCGGGATACTTCTCTAAATTATAAAAGTTTTAATCAAATCGCGGTCTCGAGGGTTGCAAGGGGGGGAGAAAGTGTTTCCAAAACCATGTCCCGATCATGATAAAAGGGCAAAAGGGTCACAGGGGAAGAACCAGGAGAAGTAAAGACCTCCATGAGAAGAGCCCCCATAGAGGAAGAAGGTTCCACAGAAAGCGATAATGGGAGCCCTTCGTGGGCACAAGCAACGCGTAGTAGGCCGCGTGAAAAGGAACTACTTCGAGACGGCGACAAGGAGGCAAGAGAAATCGGTTCTCGACTCAGACCAAGCTCCGTCCGCTCGTGTCTCCCAGAATAAAGGCCTGCGTACAATGATACATGTGTAGAAGTGGAGGGTTCGTGATCAAGGGGTGAACACAAGTCCCGCAAAGATCCACTGTGTGATCTGCAATCAGTAGTAAGGGAACCAGGATTGCTAAAAAAACGGACTATCAAGATTTACAAGCTGGGACTGCATAAAAAGAAAAGTGTGAATGACCGACTTGTAGCAGGTACTCGAGAAACCCAAGAAGCCGACCAAGGTGGAGACTTGCTGTTATCCTTAAATCGTTACGGGGGGGGAGTTGACAGGGAAACCCGTAGCCTAAAGAACCGCCTAGAGTCCACGGGAACTCTAGGTTTCAAGGGGGAAACTTGGGACACTGCAAAAAAAAAAAAAATGTTGGATCGCCGGCACAAGCCGAGTTTTCGACTCGGACGCGGAGCATCTATCCCGGTGGGGGTACGACCAAGCTATGCGGCGGGAGGGGGGAAGTGGGGGGCTCAGGTTTGGGGGGGGGGGTTCCTCGTCGCTGAGTAACTGTTTATTGTGTGCTGACACTCTTGCGGGGGGGGGGCGACAAACGTTGGGGTTGTGGGTCCCTGCTCTGTTGCTCTTGGTCTCTTTCCTGGTTGGTTGTTTGCTTTCCTTCCTCTGCGACGATTGCCTGGCGGTCGGCCGTCGTTCTGGTTTTGTTTTTTTTGTTTGTGTTTTTGTTGGTGTGTTGTTAGGTACTTGCTTCGGTTTTTCTCTGCTCACTGGGTCGCTGGTGAGTTGTCGGGCCCTCGAAAACACCACTCTAAAAAACTGTCCCAACAACTAATACACACCCCACATACGTTAGGGTTTTGTTTGGCTTTGCATTGCTGTATTTGTGGGGTTTCCTTCTTCTGCTTCCTTCTGGGTTATGGGGGGGGAATCCGTAACCTGTCTGTCGGTTTTTCTGGTTTGGGGGGGGGGGCTTTCGTGTCTTTCATTTTCTGACCATTTTGTGCTTGGCGGCCGCCCCGATTTAGGTCCGTTTTCCTTCTGTATAGCCCGGCCTTCCCTGCTACCTCAAAGAGTTTGCATCTTCACAGGGACCTACAGAGAGCTGCTGAACCACGTAACAGAGCCCCCGTCTAATCTTGCTGGGTCGGTTCCACTGCGGAGGTGAACTCGGCCAGATGTACCGCACGGTTGAGTTGACGCCGATTGAACCGTGAAAAAAGACGCCGTTCTGGTTGCGAGGGAGGGTCAGAAAGGGTAGCCCCTCAGGACATTTCTGCCCGGAGAAAGAAAGATCCCAAAACAACACAGGATATTTAGAGGGAAGAGATGCCGACTGCAGTCGTCTTTTTCTACTGCAGAACACTCAGGCAGAAGAGGGTAACGTCAGAGGCGGAAAACTACACTACGCTCTAGGAGGAAGAGAACTGGCACCTCACCCCCAAACCGCGAACGAGGGCATCGGCGGACCAGAATTGATCGAAAAAAAAAAAAGGATAAAAGGAAAAAAGCGGGTCATGAGCGGGGTAGTTCAGCTTGGAAGAGGAAAGTAACCCGTGGCAGAGCCCGTAGGACGTAAAGCGGGAAACTACCGGGCGGGGAACTATGAGAATTTGATCGATGGCCGTTATCCCCCAAACCCAATAAAAACGACAGAAGCCATAGTACCCCAGAAAACACCCTCCCTATTCTCTTCCCAACAAGCTAAAAAGCGACGCTCGGTAGCATAAAATCTAGGGGGCTTTCAGATTGGCGGAAGGGGCGGTGTTGGGGGTAGAAGTTAGGTAAGGGACGTTCTCACATCACTAAGAGCAAACAGAGGAAACGCATTTGGACACTTAGGACGGAAGGCGTCTCTCTCGTATCTCATTCTTAAAAAGTTAAAAATTAAGGAATCACAGATCGAGAACGCAATGACGAACAACCCAGCGGGGGTAGGTTCTCGTTCAAAAACGAACACCGCCCGAAGGACCATCCGGTGAAGTACAAAAGGGGGTGACTACGGCTTAGCCGTGATCGTCGGAATAAGGGATCAGTACGAACCTCGCAAAGATCGGAAAGGGAGGAACTGGAGCTGCGATTAGGGAAGGGAAAATCTTGAACGATGTGGGTCATATATTGTCCAATCGCAGTGGGAGAATCGCTCCTAACAATGAGGCTTCTCATACATTAAATACACTGGGGGTTTCCAAACTCGTCTTTCTATGACAGTCAAAGCGTTGTATCAGTGCGAAAACGAACGGATCCCAGTTGTTTCTATGAAAAAGGACTAGCCCATAGATATCAGCGGTTAAGTTCACCTTAAGGGTTCTCCTAAAGAAAAGCCATCATAGTATCCCCAAGCCCTTGCTCGTCTTAGGGATGCGCACTTACTTCGGCGCGATGCCTGATTGAGAGGCCGTTCCTAATCTAAAACTCTGAAAGAATTGACTGCAGGTCAGGACTCCTCCCGAGGGCCCCAACACGTAGAGGCAAGTCAATGGAAAATGGGTTCGGGAGGAGCTTATTAACCCACTCCCTGCGAAGAAGGCGGGCAACTACGGAGGGGACCTAGGAGTCCTCCAAGCAGAGCGAACCAAGTTTTTCTAGAAGAGCCCATCACGCACCGGTTCGATGAAAGGGCCCGGTAAATTAACAAATTGACAGGCCGGGATTTCGGGCATGTGGGAAGCCACGGGAGGCGGGTCACTTTAACAAAGCGAGTACTATTGGAGTAACTATACATGCAGAGGGAGAGAAACTGGACTCCAGGCCACCGTGTTCGAACAGACGGAGGCGGCTTCACAAGTATGTGAGAGGTAGCACATACCGATCACAAATAGGGATTACCCAGAATGAGCAGGGTAGGCGGGTACGTGTTAGAAAAGATTGGCCGACTAGCTGACCTGAACGAAGGATGGACTGCAGATGCGTGGGGGAAGGCAGAAAAAAGCATTTTTAAAAATTGGGAACAGGAGGGGAAAGTCTTACTTGTATAGGCGGTATACAATCGCCTGCCGAGCGAGTTATTCTCCCAGAGATCAAGTGTCTCAGTTTTAGTTGAAGGAGCTCTCACAATGCGTCGACTAAGAGCGGTCAGGGGTCGTGGTCTGTCAGAAAGAGGGGTCCAAACACCACTTTCCACCCATCGCAGTAAAACGTAAGGGAGGAAATGAACCAAAAAAAGTCCGCGTTCCTATTTATGAGTGTGAGGGATGTCGAAAGACAGCCATGGCTGAAGGGGTAGAGCCTGAAACTACGACACGGCGATGACCCCTGTTGAGAGGGGCAAAAACTTGATAACTGTTCAGACTCGGCGGGTCATGGTCTTTAGACTCAGGTGGCACCTCCCTTGAACACTCAGAGGGAGAGAGGAATAACATAGGATCTGCTCAAATGTGGGAAGTAATCGCAGGTCGAAAAGGGGGAGGAAGCAGTGGGTGAGAGAAGAAAACCTCGATCAAAGGATGCCTTTTGGTGCCCATGAGTGTGGTCCTGGATTCTTATCCCATTATAGGGTCGACGGGAAGTGTGATCCCAATCTCCCTGGTGTCAGATATATAGATCTTACTTTGCCGCACGGTTCATCAACCAATTATTTACTGTTGCACTACTTACTCTACGTTTAGCCGTGGGTAGTGACCAAATTCGTACTACCTCTCACCGTTGATTTCTACAGCATTCACCACTCTCCATCATGCGGGAACTTGGTAAGAACGGCATCCCTGGGTACTTTATGTATACGGGTATGTCAAATTTTTGTCGCCCGGGTATTGTATAAATTATTACCATTATGTGGTTACTCTCTTGGTTGGGGTTTAGAATTCCTAGAAAGGAGAGCACGTCTCGTAACTTTCAATCACGGGTTAGGATTTCGGTTTCATCTGTCTCTGCAGTCGTCCGAGAAATTGGAGTGTTTCAATAGGGGACTGTAGATCTCGACTAGTCGTACGCCTGCTAACGACAAGAAAAGGAATTTTATTTGAAATTTCTGAGCGGATCCGTCCAGTGTTGTAAGAAAGGCGAAGCATGGTTATCTGCCCTATTCCGAGTGTATGTGAGAAGATACGTAAGGTCCCCCATCTCGGAACAGACGAGTAAACGCCGTCAGTAGAGGGGAGGACTCTAATCCTTTCGAGAGGTGACGGTCAAAGTGGTCCGTATCCACCGTCGGCGAGCTGACGGCTCATCGTAGGTCACCTCTTTCGGGGGCTCGTGACGTAAGGTGAGGAAAAAGGAACACATTTCGTTGGGGGTTCTCTCGATAACGTAGCAAGTATCATGACTTCTGAGGATAGGCGGATCTTGAGAAAGGTGGCTTCTGCTAATTACCCTTGTAAACTTTCCGAGGGATAGGTTTATAAGCGCCAGCCTCCATTATCCATTCTTATTCGATTTTGCAGAGAATGAAGGAAACCGTTAAACGATTGGGTCGAACTGAAATATCTATCTTATTAGGGGGGTTGGAGGGCGGCTTTGGTCTCTTTAAGAAGAGGGCGGCCGACGCTGGGCTACCTACTTGGCGTTCAGGAACGGGATGACGTCGAACACCACAAGCGCCGGGGGGTGGATGGTTGCAGTCTTAAAAACTTCGAAACCTACTCAGGGCGTAACGATCTTCACTGCGCACGCAATATGTCAGTAGACTAAACAGATGTCTTGCCACCTGTGAAAGTGACCAAGATGGGGACGCATAGTCAGTAGCTGCCCGACTTACGACATTCATTTGTCAGGGAGAATGAATTCCACCTCGAGCGTAGAATGCATGAATACCATTCAACTTTGCAAGGATATCACTAGCCAGAAAATCCGTGAGCCCCCCCTCTAGCCACGCGTACAATACGGGGGGAGGTCAGCGGCAAAGGCAGGAGACCGGCGCTTTATGCCCATCCTCGAGCTCAGCAGAAGAGAGATGTGTATTTGTCGTCACTAAGACACCGGGTCTCGCGGGAAGTGGGACGCCCTGAAGTCCATCTCTGTGTTGCGTATCGGCAGAATGTTACTTTCCAGTGATAGGGGAAATTATACTAAAAGACGATGCCGCGGCGTCATAACTGAGGAAAGGAATGCCAGGGGAGAGGTAGCGTGGCCACGACGGCTGAACCAATGTCGGAAAATAACTCACAACACCATGGAAAGAGAGTTGGGACATCATCCTCCTTGCGGACCCACACCCACGACCTGGCAGAGAAAATTATGGTCTCCATCTCCAGACTCACGCGGAATGTCTGAGTCTCGAACCTGGGGGAAGGGGAACGACATCAAAAACACCTAGACGATCCCGCAGACGAGTAAAAAACTAGACAGACCATGCCTCAAAAAAACATGGGATAGAAAACAGCTGCACAATACAAGTTTTATCTGGCCAACGCTGCGACAGAAGACAGGGAAGGTCAACCGGACTCCAACGTCATTCCGCCGGGGAAAAGACTACCTCGAACGTCTAGAGGTTGGCACAAGGCTCAAACAAAAGGTCGTTAATTCCAGCCCAGAATACGTGAAGTTCCCTGAAAAAAAGGGAAATTTATAGCTGCGAGAGTGGGCTGCTCTATGGGCGACGGGGGGTCGTTAATATGCCTGCGTACCCTCTAAAGCTGGCCGTCGCAACTGAAGAGGTCGTCAAAAAATGAAGATGAAAGGGGCGCCGGTTCGCACTTGCGAAAAAGGGGGACGACTTTACTGTACCTGAGGGCACTCAAGACCCCGGAAAATTTACGTAGGACTGTCCCCTACGCAATCTCTCTCGTCTAGCAGGAGGGAGATGTAGCTGACCCCGCTAGTGGTCGGCAATTCACTGACTCCCGATCGAGCCTTTGTCACACAACTTGGCAAACAGTAATCTAAATACGATGCTGGGAGATTCCCCAGATCCGCTCCTACCATCGAAATGGGTGAAGACGACCCGCATCAAAGGAGCGGATAAGAGGAGAGAGCTCATTCCGAGCTGGTCTTGAAGGGCCGCACTTAGCAGGAATAATGCACAATGCTCCAAGATGGGCAAGACCAGATCATCAAAGGCAGGGTATCCGAGGAGGGGGGGAAAACACCCCGATAGTTGGGACACTATTGTAAAATATCACGGACAACGCACGAAGAGGTCCCAGTAGCTGCGCCGCCACGTGCAGAAACACGAAGTGGGTCAGGGAACTGGAAATCGAAAGCAATCCAGAGCTCCCTTCCACTACGAAGCCCGAGAGATAAGCGGGCCCGTCGCTTAGAGTTGGTAATAAGGTCAGAATCACTCAGAGAGTCAGCCAACCAAAAGAGGGAAAAATGCTAAACGGGGTGAACCCCTGCCGTGATCGAAAATCTTGAGTCGGGAACAAAAAGTTGGGCTGAGGAGAAAACTTCTGCGCTAAGTAAAAAAACTTAAGGGTGAGGTCCGCTCGTCGAACGTGATTTAGGGGGCGGAATATGTAATCAAGGACCTAGAACATCTACAAAACAATTGAGCTGATACGTGCCCCGGGGCCACGTCCGTATAGAACTGAGAAGTTGGAAAAAGATTCAGTCGAGTAGTTCAAGGGAACCTAGCAACCATGGAGCCTAAGAGCTCAGCCGATGAAGTACCCGTGAACAAACCCGTCACATTACTTCTAAGCAACCACTCACCTGGTTATCTGTCCACGAAAGAGCTGCAAATTGTCAAGGATTCATCACATCAGGCCTGGCCAGCTGATAATGTGGCACAAAAAAAATCATTAAGGCGGAGGGGTTTGGAGCTTCTCAACAGATACCGAGCAAGCCACCCACCGAACGCACTGAGTGACTTAAAAGCGAATACTACCTACCGGGAAGCAAACGGGAAGAAACTTTATTTGCGCTTACCATTAGCGGCCAACTAAGACAGTTTCAACAACATGACTTTCTATCTCCGTCTGTCGAACGTTACTCTGTAGGACACCATGCAAGTCAGCAAAGACCTTTCAAAACCCTCACGAAAATGCGGTAGCGACGTTGCCACATAAGTCCACTGAAGAGCTGCCCGCACCTCTTGACTAACCCTACTCCTGGAAAAGGCACACATTAGCTCGGTGTAAGTGGGAGAGACGGCACATCACCTTCAAACAACGGGTACAGAAGATGGTAAAAACTGTTCCAGGGGTCGATTACTGCTGCGAGCGGGACCGGAAACAGAAGAAAATACCAGCAAAAAAGAGGTCTGGGACCAGGCTAAAGGATCTGCAAAAATAATACACTCCTGAGAGAAGGGGAAATTCGGCTACGTCTGTGATTCGATGACCTTCTCAAACGACCCTGTTGCTAATTAAGTCGGTGCGGGATATTTCCCGAAAAAAAACCACACGGGGCGGGGCGGACACATATAGTCGACGGAGAGGAAAATTCGCCATCATGGGTAACATCACTTAACCGTATTAGTCGGGAAAATCCAGGGGAAGGGAAGCGCGGGATGGTCCTCTCAGGAGTCGCTCGGCGTCTTAGGGGGCTATTTTCTGTGAGGGCCGAGCAATGCCCTGGTGGTAAAAAAAACAGCAATGATTCAAAAGAAGACACCTCAACTTCTCCAGAAAAGTTGGAGGGGAGGGGGAAAACACGTGAGGCTCGAAAAGACGGGGGTCCAGCGTGCTAGGTCAATGCGTGCTGCGGGGGCAAGGGGACATCAATTGTCCCACGTGAGGCTTCCCGGATAACCGATGGCAAGAAGTGCGCTATTTCGAAGCGGAAAAGTACAGTCGGGTTTCTGTCAGCAAATGCATCATCCGTAAGCCCAGGTTGTATTAACTCATAGCGCGGAGCACAATTACGCCATTCGCTATCAACGACCAAAGTGGAAAGGCTGTCACGCCCGTAAGGCCGGGAGAAGAATACGACATAAGCATGAAAGCTCCTAGTTTGACAAAACTTCCTGCGAGGTGTGTAACCGGTCGATATTCGTGTACAGTGCGGTCAAGGCTCCCACAACCCTGTGGGCTTCGTAAGGGCGACTCGGCAAGTCTAAGGGTGCTGATGCCGAGGAATAGCAGGGGGTGGGAAACAGATTATAAGTTTTCGCTAGGACATTCGCCCCTTTTTTCTCCTGGGGGAGCTAGCCGCTGAAGAGGATAAAAAAAAAGGAGGCCCGAAAGACATATACTTCGGAGCTCGAATGATGGTTTCTGATCCGTAGTCGCAGGCGCGCGGCTGGGTCCACAAGATCAGACCTTGCGACGCGCGAACGGAATGACGCTTGGTTTTCTTCCCGTCGGTAGCTGGATTACTCTTAGCAGCCTTTCGAAGAGACCAGGGGGAACGCCTGAAACACGATCGCATAGGAGTACAGCCGGAAGCGGCCGTTGCATCAGAAAATTTCTCAAAAGGGCAGGAGCTGCAGGTTAAGACGACGCCCCTAGGGGGAGGAGGGCAAAAAAAATGCTTTCTGAAGCACGAAAGGAAGCTAAAAGTTGTCAAAAAAAATCGGACCATCCAGTGGGTAAATACCTACGAAGCACCGTGCGATCCCGGCGGGGAAGTCATTGCACTTCAGGTTTCTCTGGAGAAGGGAG
>Ga0179593_1496063_pt1 | contig 11488 bp, 14 predicted proteins | sample CZODoug2_1_08_16_FD_185931 | JGI IMG/M metagenome (GOLD analysis project Ga0179593, IMG submission 185931) | Vadose zone soil fungal communities from Angelo Coast Range Reserve, California, USA - CZODoug2_1_08_16fungal (PacBio error correction) | ecosystem: Environmental > Terrestrial > Soil >...
CTTCAATACCAGGGGAGGGAAGGGAGATAAACCGAGTAAAGGTGGCCCTTTTGGGGTTGAGAAATTGGGAAGCCAAGCCAACGTCATTGACTGGAGGGGACCCCAAACGTCCGTGGAAAAAGGGACAAAAAAGGTTGGACCGGTTTTTTGCCCATGGGGAACGAAAACGGACGGGAAGTGGAGGGGGCATTGGAGGTCATCCAGGGGTTGCAAGCCCCCTGAGTGTTCAGAAGCCCTTATTGTGAAAAACGTATTGTTGGGGTGCAACCGATGTGGCGGGCGGTGTTCTCTACTGGTGTGACAACTCAGGAAGGCGTTTGGCCGGGAGGTAACGCAGTCTTGTAAATGGCAAGGGTGGTCATCGCGACATCTTGCACAAGTGGGGTCTGGCAGACACCGTTATCAGAGTTGCAAACAGTGGAAACGTGTCGGCCCCGTGGTGGGGGCAGCCCCGCGAAAAGTGCCGTTGGAACGAGACGCCCAGGGAAGGGGAGTGGGAAGAGTCACGAACTCTCTGGCAGGGGGGGTCCGTGACATGGGACCCACTCGGGTGGGGGGTCAGCCATTCGGGGGGTGGGGGGAGACTACGACATCGGGGGGCGAGCCCGATTGACCTATGTGAAAAACCAGCACCCCGAGTCCAAAGGCTGAATATGGGTGAAAAAGCACTTCCGTGTAGGCAAAATAAAAAAAGGTAGCGGACAGCTGGGGGGGATCGGGCGGTTGGGCTTGGCTGATCTGCAGCAGAAGGACGAGTGGGGGAGGATGAAAAATCTATTTTCGCATGGGGAGTTTGAGTTGCCGGACTTTGGGAGTTGGGCGCTGGCGCCGTCGGAGAGGGGGGGAACCATCTCGTAAAAGTGGGTCCCAAGGCCAAAAGGGGGGGGAAGACACCGCTGGTCAGGGGCAACCAAGTTCGGCGGACACGGCAAGCATGATGGGTAAGAAGCGCAGGTAAAGAAAAAAACTCACTCGTCTTCATGGTGGTCGGGCGGAACGCGTTGAGGTGTCAACTCAGAGGAAAAGTCGATGGACCGGCCATCCTTGAACAGAACTCCAAGGGTGGTGTATTATCTAACGTCCCCATCAAGGGGGTTGGGGGGAGAAGAAAAGGTGGCGGTACGACAAGGAGAGTAAGTAATTTGGCATGTGGCTCACACACACGATCAAAAAAATGGTGCTAAACAAGAAAAAAAAAGGGGGTTCTACTAGCTGCTAGGGCGGACAAACCTTTGGTGGGGGGAGCTGAGAGACAGAATCTCCGTGTTGGGGTTTTGGGGGCAAATACTTGGGGGGACTATGGGGGGAGGGGCAAACGCAACGGTTGGGAACAAACCCACCCAAAGTGGGCTTCAATTCTAGTGGGGTACGCCTAAATATCGGACCATGAACTCAGTCTTTCTGAACTCCATTGGGGGAATATATCAAAACTACGTGTGCCCTCTGGGGTACCAACAAAGAAAACTTATTAGTCCTTTACTTGGTGCCGTGGTAGGTCACTGGTCGTCATTTGGAATTTTACGGGGGTAAGGGAAGAAGACAGACGTCATCGGGAGAAAGTCGAAGGGCGTGGAAAAAATTGGCTAGGGAATACCTGTCCCAGAGGTAGGGGGTCCGGTGGGAAAAGGTGGGGGGGGGGGGGGGACAGGATCAGGGATAAAACCTCCTGACGCGAGTGAGGAGTATAAGCGACTGAGTCGTTGTGGCAAAGGGGGGAATAAACCGTCGGAAAAGATAAAAGGGACGAAGAAGAACTCAATGACGATCCCTACTTTTCCGGGGGATTCCAACACAAAAAAAAGGGGGGGTACTTTGGGAGGCCCATTCGAACGCAACGATTGAGAAACATGGGGGGTCGCCGGGGGAGGATGTCGTAGAGTACGCATATTGGTCGGGGGGCGGATAGTGTACGGGGCATTCACACAGAGTCGCCAGGGAACTCAGGGGGTCGGGAAGGGAGATAGGTGAGCGCAGGAAACATCGGAGAATCAACACGGGGGGAAGGAGAAGAAGGGTTCCAGGGGGGGGGGGGGGGGGGGGAGGGGGGTCGCAGCAAGAACTATCTCCATACAGAAAAATGAAGGAGGGGGACGGGAGAATCTGGGTAGAAGTACACCTATAGGCAGGAAAAAAGAACATTGCTGAATCTCTCAAGTCAAACTTCAGGAAACAGTGAGAAAGGTGACTAAAGAAAAGGGGACTACTCCAACTGGGAGGGGGGTGGGGTGGGAAATACATATGGGGGGGTGAAGTATGGATAGTCTTGCTCAGGGGGGCTGGATCTCGAGGGGAGAAGGTGGTGACCCTGGGGACCCTCCCCGCCCTCGTCGCGGTAACTCTAAAGAGAGGTAAGAAGGGAGCAGAGGTGAGGGGAACAAAAGAAAAAAAACTGGACCGGGAAGTTCAGTGATAGTAAAATTAAGTCATATAACAAAAGGGAAGAAAGGAAGAGATAAGGGGGGGATAAAGCTTCCACAAACCAGGACCCCACGCACAACGAGTTGACCGTGACTAATTATAGAAAGTGAACACGCGGCCAGGGACTCAGTCTTCATCAAGGGAGGAAAAGCAAGACGCGGGAGGAAAAGGGCGGGCCAGACATAACATTATCATGGGCAGAAAAAAAGGTGGGGGTTAACAAACAGGGGGGTTGCCCGACCCTCTTGAAAAGATAAAAAAAAAAAAGACCCCCCCGTAAGATGTCATCCCGCAGAGACCACCACAGTGTGGCACACTCAAGAAGTAAGCCCGAACCTGACGACCGGCACAAATGGGAGCTCTTTGTCCATCACACATTGGGAGGGTGAGGGGGAAAAGCGAAAACGGAAAGGAAAGGAGCGGTGGCTGCACCAAAAAGGGGGGGGAGGGTTAGACCCCAGCCCACCAAATTGAGGAGGCTAGGGGAGAAGCGGCCGAGGAGAAAAAAGCAGCGAAAAGGAGAGGACACTACGTCTACGCCTACAAGAAGAAGGACGCGGCAGGGGAAGAAAACAGACGGCCATGCATAGAAAAAACCTCAATAGATCTGACAAACGGGGAGGACAACCGTAAAAAAGGGCTAAAAAGCCACCAGTTCCTCATGAAGACTACAATCGGGGGACTGGTGAAAATGAAGAGGAACTCCCGCGCCAAAGCCAAAGGGCCAATGGCAAAAATCACGACTGACAACAATCATAGTAAAAAGCCACCACTCAGAATGGGAGTCACCATCCCGAGGAAAGAAGGAAAAATGTCCTCTCAGAGCGCATGTGAGGGGAAGCCAATAAAAGGGCTAAAGACTGACAACCCTGTCAATGGGGAAAAGGGAACAACATATGGGAACGCTTAAAAAAATGAGAACTCTGAGTCGAACAAACCAAAAGGGAGGGGGAACCAAAACACGGGGGGACCCGCGAACGGGGACCTGGAAAAAAAAAACATATGGGACCTTAGTGAACCAGAAGCGGGGAAGGAAGGCAAGAAATCAAAAAGCGGGTGGGACACAAACAAAAACAAGGAGCAGACAGGCTTCCCCACTTTTCCCTCAACGGGTGGAAAAGGAAGTAAGGGGATTTAAAAAATTAAGATGTCTGAAAAAAGCCACAAACAGAAACGGGGTAAAAAAAAAAAAAGAGCCTCAAGACCCAAAGATCTGAGTTGCGCACACAAACGAGAGGGAAAAAACCGCAACCACGTGGACACACATAACGTGTGACAAACAATAGAAAGGAAAACAAGGTGGCGCAAAAAAGCTTCGCATCAATTCCTACCATAAGGAAGCAGGGGGCATCAAAAACAAAATATAATAGGAAACAACACCGGGAAAGTCGAGGACACTTACGGTGAGTCCTCTCGCACTGGAAGGGGGAGGGGGGGAGTAAGGGGGAGGAACTAACGCTCCCAAAAACGCAGGGAAAAAAAAACAAATATGGGTTCTGAAGTCCAGACACCTGAGAGTCTCTCCCCCAAAGGAGGAGGGGGAAAAGAAGATTAAAGAGGACAGGTGGTAAGTCCTGACATAGGGCGTGGAAACGCTCGGGGGGGGGTTTATTTTTTATATCGACGCCGCCTCACCGTAAAAAGTGTTAAGAAAGGACTGACAACCGTCATTTCCTCATAGGCCTTCCTTTGCAAGATTACTATGTTTTTTGTCAAAAACCCTTTTTCTATCCAACCTTGGTAAATTCAGGGGGGGGAGGTTGAAGGAATGGACCGCCAGGGGGGTTGCAGACTATTAGAAAACTCTATGGGGGGAACCACCTTCTTTTTCCCAGCGTCAGCAGGTTGAGGCGGGGGGCTCCTGCACGTGGGGACCTAAATCCAGGTGTGGACGTTGAGGTCGCAGAACTGTTACCACACTTTTGTGAAGGGGGACAGATGCACAGGGAGACAAAAACGTTTACGGCATTAAGTGCTGGTATTTTTTAAAACACTGGACGCCGCAGGGGGTGTGACAATTGGTCCGAGATGTGTGGGACGGAAGGCCCTAGGCACTGAGGGGGTGCACGGGCAATTTTCCTCTCTGCGTACCTTGGAAAGTCCCAACCCACTAAAAACGGGGTGGGGGGGGGGTGCTGGGGGTAGTGACTACATCTCATCCTCCGTCACATATGTGGGGTACCCAAATCGTACAACAATGAGGGAGGGAATGGAGAGGGTGCCAAACTCCACGCGGCGGTACGAGTACATCGTTCCTTCTGCAGGTGAGTGGTGACGGAAAGGATGCCGCTTCAAAGGCGTGGTGAATCTATGGGTGGTCTTCAGGGGGGGGATTTTTAGCCAGGTGGGGGGGAGGGGTGGGGGGGGAGGTCCCTCGTCATCCGTTCCATCTCGGGACAAAATAGTGGTCCAAGCGGAAAATACGAACTTGAGAGGAGGGTGGAAACCGAAGGGTCGGAAAAAACCTTCGACGAACGTATGAGTTCGATGCAGGGAAGTGAAACGAACCGGAGGGGGGAGGTGAGTTGAGAGAACGCGGTAAATTAGTGGCCCCGCTTTCCCTGAAATTGTAATGCATGGCAATGACTGCAAAAACAATCGCGTCCTCAAGGGGTTTGGTGGGCGGGGATATAACTCACTCACCACCTTGGAGTCGCCAAGTGGCCTAAATTAAGAAAGGAAGGGAACAGTATGGCAATGGTCACGATCAAGGGGGGGAAAATGGACAAAGAAAGATCAAAGGGGGGGAAGTTAATTTGGGGGACTGCTAATTGATCTTACCAACTTGGTGGGGCGGATGAGAAAGATCCTGGGGGGTGGGTGGGGGGGGGGGGGGGGACTAGGTGTGGGACTCTTGGAGAACCACTTGTGGTTGGGAAAAAAAAAACAAAGGGTCTCCGAGGGATAAGGGGAGGAGAAAAAGGAGACGACCAAGCGAGCGTCGGGCGTTCACCTCTCGTGGGAAATAATGGATACTTGGGGGGGCCCCTAAAAGGTTAACATACTTTGGCACGGAAACTAACGCGTTTTGCATTTACGGTCCCGGGCGCTGGTGGAGGGGGAAAGTCTGGTGATCGAATCCGTACAGGAAAGGAGGGGAGAGGGGGGACTGATTGCTGACCTTTATCCCGTCGAAAGGGGTAGGTGAACATGAGGGTGGGGGAGAAATACTAGGGCCTCCCCTCCTTCGATCGAGGGGGTATAACAAATACGGTATTTAATTGCCCACCAGTCATCCCACGGCGGACCCGCTTCCCGACTCTCCCTCCTACACCGACTGGAACCTATGTTACTGGAACCAAACACCAACCCTCCAGGGGGAGAGGCTTTCGCCCACGGGGAAAAAATAAAGAGGGAAAAAGGTAATTCTTGCTTAAAAAAGAGAGATTCAGCAAGAGGTGCGGTCTTAATCTATTGGTAAAAAGTGACTTCACCATTCGAACAAAAGTAACAAAAAGAGGTGCGGGGGTGTAAGTGCAGGAGACGCATGGAACTCTCTTCCCCACAACTGGAGAAGGAGAGGAGGCGGGAGGGCAGCCAGGAAGAAAGAACAGAAAAAAAAAAGTAGCGGTAAAAAGGGAGAAGAGGGTGAAGGCCCTTACAACTGATCGCCGACCAATACAATTGAAGGCTCGAAAGAAGGAAGAAAACAAACATTTGGGGGGAAAAAGAATTAAGCAGAAAGGGGGCAAAGAAAACGAAGAGCACAACGTAGTTTTGTTGTCATATTGACAGGATGGGAAAGAGGATGTAATATGAAAGCCTCTTGCTCCGGTTTCTGGGGACCAAAGTGTGGCAAAACCACGGAAAAAACAAGCTTAGACAAATAATAGGTACGGAAGGAGGTGCCCTCTTATCGCCATGTGAAAAACATGGCCGAAGGGGAACGGAGAATAACTTCAAAAGGTACTAGATAGGAAAGACTGAGTATCGTGGTGACATCCAAACGAGGAAAGACAAAGAAAGTGACCTAAAAAAAAAAACGCGGGGGAGTAAGAAATATAAGGAGGGACCCGATGCTACGTCGAGTGACCTGCCGAAAGAAAATAGGGTCGAGGCTTAAGCAAAAAAAAAGACGACATGAAAGAGGGGGGGGAAGAAAAATTGGGGGTGGAGACCCCCTTGTTTTTCCCCACGATACAAAAAAAAAATGAAAAAAACCAACACCAAAAAAACCAAAAAGAGACGTAGGGCTCCTAAAGCCCACAATTTGTTCCCCAAAAACCCCCACCACCATCGACGTCGCAGCCAGCAAAGATGAAGACAAAGGTTGGGGAAAAAAAAAATTTGGAGCTTTCTTTTTTCCACATCTAAAACTGCGACTCTCCTGATAGCACGGGGGGCTGACCGGAAGGGGGCATGGTTGTGTCAAATAAAAAAAAAAGGGGAGAGATTTGAATTCCGAATGAGAAAAATAAGGAATCCGAGGGGACACTAAACGCTCACTCCGTAACATAATAGTTCGTAGAAAGACAGACGAGAAATCAATAAGAACATTCTACTGGGAGACAAAGGGAAGGACAAATTGAAACACTCTCATTTTTTCACCATGTGGAAATCTACTACCGTTGAAAAAAGACAAGAATACAAGAGGCCGCCCTCAGAACAAAGATTAAAAATAAATAGAGAATAAAAGAGTCATCCGCACCAAAAAGAGGAGTCGTCAGATAAGTCACTCCTTACCTCATTCCATCACGAAGAGCCTCGTGGATTAAGAAACAGGTAGGGCGAGAAGCAGAAAAGACGCTGTTAGGGCACAGGGACTGGAGGGAAGAGAGTGTCGTAGTACTACCCCCAGGCTGAAACCCAAAAACAGAAGTGGACTCGCAAAGTCCTCCAAAGAAAGGGCCTTAACAGGTGAACTCAGGGGACGATGTGGCCGTAGACAAATGCAAAATAAATGAACCACCGAGAAAAAGCTTACACCCCTGCCGCACTGCAATGGCCGTAAACTTTGTCTTGCAACAAGGGTGGCAGATGTCCTGCTAGACCGCAAAACCAAGGGGTGGGGGGCAAAGACAGGCGACTGGGGAAAAAGGGACACTCGCCAGGGGGAGCCACAGGGGCAGAAAAAAAAAACCGCACAACAATCGGAATTTGAACAACATCAGTAACATGAGATCTGACAAGGAAGGGGGAAAAAACAACTAGTTCCGACAAGGGGCAAACCTCCATCCGACGTCAAAAATTTTATATAAACCCAGGGCAAAAAACCCTAAGCGCCACGAACGGGAACCCGCGAGGACAGGACGATACTAAGGAAAAAGGGGATGGGGGGGGCTTGTAAAGGAAAATACCCAAAATCCAAACGGCATTTACACGGTATGGGGGGATATCGGAAAAAACCGGGGGGAAAGGGGGGATCTCTCCAACAAACGTAAATAGGAAGAATCTCCAGGGAGGGAAGATATCCACATGGAAAGTTTTAACTCTCTTTTTTGGAAGTTTGGATACCTGTACAGCCAGCCCACAAGTGGTGAAAAAAGAGGGGAGCCCGGGGACGACCGGGGACCTGGGGGGGGGGGGGTGTTTTTGCACATGTTTTCTACTCAGGGACGTCGATGGGAGGTTGGGCTTGGATGGAGAAAAAAAGTGGCAAAACCCTGATGGACGCGAAGAGGGGGGTTGACCCCGGGATTTGTGCGCTTCCGCTTGGCGCGGCAGAGGGTGGACAACCTACAAGGAAGAGTGTGGGGAAGGGAAAGGAGGTGCTGGGGGCCCCAAGTCAGTGCGGTACGGCAACTCTTGCCAGGGGGGGGAGACCAACCGGTTACTTCAATGAGTGAGGGGACCGGGGGGGGGGGCCACTTGGCTGCCGGCCTTTGTGTGATGTCCAATTTGGTGAGGTCAGAAACACCGAGCATGATTTATCGGAAAGGGCCGTGACGAGGGCAAGCGTGGTTGTTTCCTGCCATGCTGTTAAACGGGACAACTAAACAGAAAGTCCCAGGTGGGTAAAACTAACCAGCCCACGGTCAACTGAAGTGTTTCGGGAGGAGGGGAGGAAACGCCAAACGGGCTCATTTATACATCTTGAAAAAAAAAAACTTCTGGTCATGGTTACTGGCCGCATAAAGGGGGGGGGAGTATGACAGGCTATTTTTCGTGGATGTTTCTTGGGCCCTTGACCGGGGAGGGGGCGGGCGGAATCGGCATCCCAATACAGTTACAGGTAGTAGTCCCCCGGCCTGGTTGCCCAGCGGGTAAGTTAAGGGGAGGGCAAGGGGGAGAAAATCGAAGGGCCTGGGGGGGAGCATAAAGAGGCCGAGCTCACATTCACCTTAAGTACCCGTAGGACGCGGGTGGGTGCCTAATATCCTGCGTGGAGACTTGCATGTCTCTGTAATGGGGGGTTGAACATCCGCAACAAAAGGTTGCGGCAGACAAGCCCTAATTACGATAAGCAGTTGACTGTGAGGGCAGAAAAGCATGGGACTCGAGCCCAGGGATTCAGATGGAGCTAAAAGAAGATAAGACTTACACTGGAGCGGAAAAAAGGAAAAAGAAGGGAACAAGGTGGTGGGGGGGGGGGGGGGGCATCGGTTTTGCTAGGGTAGGTGCAAAAAATGGGTCGTCAAAGGGGGTAGGGGGAAATATGAAAGACTTCTGTACACTTCACTCTCACAAAGCAGAGCGTGCTTGAATCTAGGGAGGGACAGAACGACTTAGTGCCCTCTGGGGGGACATCTGATTAGTCATTTCCTCACTGTGGGGACGGGTAGCTGGGTAGGGGGGGAGTTCAATGAGAATCATTCGTACGAGAAATTATATCAGGGGGGGACGTTAGGGACGAGAGCGGGAAGGGAAAGTAGTTACAGTTGGGGCCAATACAAGAAGAGGGGGGAGACACCTCACTCGTACGCGATTAGTAGTACCGGGGGGCAGAATCCCAAAAAGTTACCCACCCTTCATGAAAGGCTAGAAGGGAAAAGGAAGGGGAAGCCATGACTCTCCCACTTTGTACTGTAATTCCAACACCAAATAAGGGGGGGGAGGGCACGTTGCGAAGTCCCCATCGGGATGAACTTGGTCGTCAGGGGAGATCAGAAATTGCTTTGGGTCGGAATAAGGTTTTACGTGACTTCACCAGATTCTACGAAATGCAAGGAATGTGTGGGGCGATAGGGGGTAGGGAACATGCACAGAGAATAACACACAAGGAGGGGGGAAAAGGGGGTTTTCAAAGGAAGCATGAAAAATTCGACATAACCATCACCGGACGTGTGAAAGGGAGGTGGGAGGAACAGGAACCCATATCCGAAAAGAGTGACAAAAGAAATCAAAGGAAGCGACCACAGTGGGCAAGTCAGCTGGGACGCCATTTTCCTCCGCACATCATCCAGTGGTGTTGGGATAATGGAGTAGGGGGGAGAAGGTTGCGACGCTTCATCTTCCGAAGTGTAATTACCGGGGGGGGGCACAGTCAACCAAACCTCCGTTATAAGAAATATAAGAAGGGGAGGGAGAAACCTAGGGGTTCTGTCCACCATTTAACAGAAAAAAGTGACCATAATTGTATGGGACAGTGATAAAAGGAAACCGGAAGAAGCAAGAAAGTCGATACAAGATTCAGGAAGGAGGAAAGCCCAGCGAAAACCAAACCGGCCACGCAAACGTAGCACGTGACTAAGGAGTGCATCCACGATGGCAGTCGGACTCAAGGAGACAAAAAAAAAGACCTGAGAGTGGGGTCGATCCTCATAATTATAACGGGGGCAAAGGGGGTGGACCAAATGTTTTTACCATACCCATTGCCAAAGGGGGAGGCAACCAGCCCAACCCCACATGAGGCCGTCTGTCATCGCGAAAAACCACAAGGGGGTCACTCTACGGTCGCAGGGAAGAAGGAACGTAGCCCAAAAAAGGGATCGTGTGCGGGCCACAGCCCGACGAGGGGGACGTCCACTTGGCAGAAAAAAATGGGGCGGTTATATCCCCAAACCTTGTATGAGTGGCGGGGAAGGACTGTCGGACGCAAAAACGAGGAAAAAACAATAACCTCGTCCAAAGCTACACGAAGAAATGAAAAGAAGGAAACATGCGAGCGACCTCAGGCTCAGTCGAATTGAGACACTTGAGTGGGCATGAGAAGGGGAGGACCCAGGAGTGGGACAAAAAATGGAGTACCTGTGACAGGACCGAGGACCGCAAAGCAAGCAGATACAAAGAACCGAGGAAAAGAACTACAAACAAAACGATTCAGATCAGTGGCACCATCCCCTACCAGACCAACTGTCCTGTCAGATCCGGGGATGGTGCTCCGAGGGAATAAGAAAAAGGAAGGAGAAAGGGGAAAAAAATCAGTCCCACCTAAGCGGAGGAAGGGGGCACGATGATACTCCCAGATGGAGGGACACACCACCAACGAGGGGGTCATCAGGGAAAGGAACAGGGGGCACAAAAGGGAGTGTCCGGTGAACTATGGGAAAAAAGAATGGCCGGTGAAAAGAAAAAATAAAATCGCGTGAAGCCCCACCACTCTGACAAGCACAACGGGGAGAAAAGGGAAGGAAACAAGGGGTCAACAAGACGGGTGCAATGTGGAAAGAGGGCGGACACAAGGGGGGGAAAGAAATGCTACCTCATTACACACTTTCCTGGTAGTGCTCCAACCAAAAAATGTCACGGGACACGAGGGAAGAGGGAAAACAAGGGGACAGAGTCAGGACAAAAGGTGCGCAACCAAGGGGTTCGGACACAAGACACCCTCCAGAGACTCGTCAAGGTTGTAGGGGCCGAAAAAAAAGAGAAAAGGCCAAGCGGGTCCTCGAGGGGGAGGGTTAGGAAAAAAAAAAAAAAAAAAAAAAAAAAAAAAAAAAAAGAGCAAAAACCAAGGGGGAAAGGGGGGGGGCGGAGGTCTGTAAATAAAAAGAAGAAGGCATTGGGTAGGGACCAACACAGGTAAGAATGGCAAATCTACACACCAACAAGAGGGTTAAAGATAGCGTATCCATCTGCCAGGGTGGCCTGTAAGATAAAGAGGGACAGGGTGGTAACGGCTGCTTTGGGATGGGATAATGGGAAAGGCGCCAAAGCCCACACGCATGACTAGATTAAAAATTAACAACGT
>Ga0179593_1496122_pt1 | contig 11488 bp, 14 predicted proteins | sample CZODoug2_1_08_16_FD_185931 | JGI IMG/M metagenome (GOLD analysis project Ga0179593, IMG submission 185931) | Vadose zone soil fungal communities from Angelo Coast Range Reserve, California, USA - CZODoug2_1_08_16fungal (PacBio error correction) | ecosystem: Environmental > Terrestrial > Soil >...
AAGGGGACTTAGGACTTGTAGAAAAAGGCCACGCGATCAAATCCGTTTGAGACCCGCAAGAACCAGACCTTGACTGTGGAGCGCCCAGAGCCCAAAAAAAAAAAGAAGGGCAAAGAACCAAGAACAAGAAAACGTACCCGTGTTTTCTCTGATCATTCAAGAGGTCCCTGCATGAGACCAGAGCTGAAAACCACGAGGAAAAAGGGATTGAGTATTGGGAATCACAGGATTGCGGGGGGGGGGGGGAAAGGAGGACAATGAAAAAGGGGCCTGTTGAAAAAATCCAAGCCGACCAACCACGACCATGGGGGAAAAAGATAGTTACCATGTGAAAGGGACAAAGGAAGAAGAGGTGGGCTAAAGAAGGAAACAAAAGGTCAAGAAAAAACAGAAAGGAGCTCCTCGGTAGGGTGGGACAAACTGGTGGGGGTAAGCATATCGGGATCCCGTACCACTGTAGTAGAATCTCTCTAGAGAGGGGAGGGCCGATCGGAGGAGGGGGGGGAAAGGAGACTCCTCGAGGGAGAAGCCCAGAACAGAACTCCACGTGCCTCAACCATGAGAAAAAGGGTCTTTAGATTGGCCCGCGCTCATCGACTTATATCGAAGGGGGAGAGGAATGAAACATGAAATTCATCATAGAGAGAGCGGGAGGGCCCAACAGGGGAAAAAAAATAGGGAGCTGGAGAAGAGAACATGTTCACCTGCCTCCGACGGGTCAAAGAGCAAACGAAAAGCCAGAGCCGCGTTCTACAAAAGGCGAGCCACGGAAATCTCTGGCGGAGTTCCAGACGGGGGGGGGCGGGGGGAGTCAGGGGGCAGAACCCACAACCTGCCATGAAAAAAAAAGGGAGGTGCGTGACAGGGGCTCCAGGTTTTTGACGAAAAGAAAGGAAAATTATCAAAGAGGGTTTAACAAAACAAGGAAAAGAAAAGACCATGGCCAATAGAAAGAAGTCATGGAGGCCGAAACTGCCATAGTAAAGGGGTTGGATACCTCGGAGGGCCTCTCGGGCTCCGTATGTCTTTATTCGGAAAAAGAGAAGGAAGGGAAGAACTGATTCAAAGGACAGCAACGTGCCCTTGCGTGAATCCCCACGAAAATATCCAAATCAAGGTCACAACCGAAAGAATCAAAATATTCCGAAGAGCCTGAAAAAAGGGGGGTACAATTCCAGAAGAAACATCATTTACTGCAGAATCGGACAAGGCACTGAAGGGTAACAGGAGGATTCAAAAAAGACAGGCGTCTCACAATCCAGACAACCAATTAGCCTCCCTACTACAACCAAAAAAGGGGGGGAAAGGTAGATTTTCCAAAGGGGGGGTACAGTTTCCTGCCAAACCATTTCCATACCCACTCAGGGGAGACGAAAAATAATAATCAGGAAAAGGAAAAAAAATGGACTCGCAGAGGAACAAGAGTGTCTCAATAAAACTCAAGGCGAAAAGACGGAAGGAGGGTGGCCGGGTGGATGGATCACACGGGAGAAAAGAAATCAAGAGCACACGGGACACCTTGGAGGAGAAGGAATATAAGCACCTGCTGCTGGTTCAAGGAAAGAAAGGACGCAGGTAGGACCTCAAAGGGGACCGATAGCCGGGAGGGAGTACAATTAAGAAATGTGAACTCATAAAGGAGAAGAATTTGGCCATGCACACAAGAGGGGAGGACAAATACACCAAAGGAACCACAACCCTTATCCTCGAGAAAAGGAAAAGGAGTCAAGGGGGCAAGGGGTCAGGTAAGCCAAGGAGGTCTGCCGAAATGGGGTAGGTTCGCGAAAGAAGAGAGAGAAAGAAGGATTCGTGTAAAGTTCGGGGGTTGGGAAACTTGATGCCAATCTGTCGAGCAGAGGATGTCGGAGCCGGGGGGGATCAAGGTCAAAGGGAGGGGAGTTTTTCCGAGGACTCATCTCAGCAGGGAAAAAACAGAAATCAGCCTGCTTTGGACCGGGGAAGGGGGGAGCCACATCCCAGCTGTAACAAGAGTAAGGTAGATAACCTATCGTGGGGGGGGTGGGGGGGGGGACGGTCGGAATACGAAATACGCGGGGGGGGTCTTTCATGTCGCATCAAGAGGGGAGGGAGAGCTTCGGGGGGGGTATGACCGCGATGAAGCAAACTAAAGGAAAAAAAGGTAAAAACTATTGGGAATAAAAAAAAGAGAACAATGGTTTGCAGCAAAAATCGGGACGTAATCATTCACCGTTAAAAGAAGGGAGGGAAAGACAAGTCATCGGAAAAAAAGTCGTCTTCACTAGATTTGGGTCTTGGTGAGATCACGGGAGGGGCAACGAAGGTTTTGAGGAAGGCTCGCCGAAGAAGGACTGGGGATGCGGTTTTTTTTTTGTCATCGAAAGGACGGAACTGAAAGCGTTCCTGCAAAAAGTAATTAACTTTAGCACGGAGAAAATATTCTGAGTTCTAGGTGAGGGGGGTAAGAGGGGCGTGCCCAAGAGACTGCCAATGAGGGGAAGGCGTTGGCCCGCATTAAGGGTGAAGATTGTAGAACAAAAAAAAAAAAAAAAAACTCAGCGTTTCCAACCCCAAAAATAGAGTCAATACCGGCCGTGGGGAAGGACCACAAATACACATCGGTTACTATGAACTAGGGGGGTGGTCATAAGGCATTTCCCGGGGTAATGGGTAAACGGGGGGATGATCAGGAAAGCGTGGACAAATGAAGAGGGGGACAAAGACAACTCTCTTCAACGCAAAAGGAAAATCTCCGGAAAGGGGGCTCACAGGGGACTCGGGTACGGAAAGGAAGGAAACTGCGAGTTCCTTGGTTTTGGGATGAACAATTAAGGGAGGGTGCTCCATCAAAAAAAATGAGTCTGTAGCGAAAACTATCAAAAAAAATCATCGGACTTGAGAGAAAGGTGTCGATTGTAATCGGCAGGCCTGGGGGGGGGAAATGCATAATGAAAAGGAACGGGAGGGGAGATCTCTCAAACCCAGAAGGAAGAGGAAGGGCTGACGACTCAGTAGCTCACTAAATGACGGTTCAATCCTAACTGGGGGGAGAGAAACAACCTCTAGGGGGGGGGAAAAGGGAAGGACTGGCAGTTTTGCGATTCCCGAAAGGAGAGTATTTAAATACTCCGACAAAAGCACAGGAAGAGTCAGGCGGGAAGGTGGAGCAGTAATCGGATATTTCCGGCGCCCGTCAAAAGAAAAGGGGGGGGCCGTTTGGAAGTTGTTTTTAAACCCAGGTCCACGAGACTAGAGATCAAGAGGGAGAAAATACCGAGACAGCATTCAGGAAAGAAAACGCAGAGATCGTACACTAGAACGAGTGGGGAGGTGTGCATCCACTTCATCCGTCAAAGGTGACCGAAACGCAGGGAGGTTGGCATCTGCTATGTTAGAAAGAGGACAACGAAAGGACAAGCGCATGCATCCCGTGTTACTTTTACGGGGGGAGAAAAATCTTTACGCCCTACCGAAAGAAAATCTAAGACACGGGCAAAGTTGGGAAAACATCCATAACCGAAGGAAAAAAAGAGGCACAAGGAAAGGAGCCAAAACTATAAGATCACGTCAAAGCATTCCTCGTTCCCATAAAAAAAAAGGGGAGGCAAAGAAAGGGGGATCGGTCGCCATCGGTGGAAGACGAGTTCGTTGAAAGTCGAAGGAAGGATGAAGGATTCCTGACGGAACAAAGCGAGCTGACGAAAACACCTCGGAAAAAAAGATTACAGTTTCTGGTGACCGGAGTGGTAAACTCCGAGGAGGGGGGGCAGAAAAAACAACAGAGGAAAAGGACAAAATGATGGCTAACCCCGATGCCGACCTGAAAGCAAAAAAAACAGGGCAACTGGGGGCAACAGCGCGCAAGAGAGGGGTTATAAAATAGGATTACTGACAAGCCGGATGTGGCTCACAGGGCCGACTGGAGGAGGTCAAACTCCTGATGAGCATGTCCTTAAGTAGGGAAAAAGAAGCCAACTTTAAAGTGGAGAGTGAAAAAAACGCAAAACAAATGACACGGGAATGGCTAGTGTCACCAACACCTAGAAAATAACTTAACTAATTGCTTGATCAGGGGGGGGGGAATGGCTGGGCGAGAAAGAACGGCCAGGAATTAAAATGCACCGCGCGGCGACCTTCAAAAGAGGATCACGGGATTGGTGCTCTGGATGGAGGGGGAGGAGAAAGAAGGGGACCTGCGTGTGTCCCGCTGGCCATCTTCCTAAAAATTAGAGGGAAAGGCCGCGGCGGAGGCGCGCGCGGCTGGAGGAGATTTAGTCCTCCACAAGCCGGGGGGAAGTGCATCATGAGGGATTTCATCGCAGGCCCGGGATTCGGATGACTAGCCAAATGGGGGGTTTTGGCGCCGGAGGTCAATAAAACTACCCCGCAACTAGGGGCGTTTATTCAGCAGAGGGGGGGATACCCGTTCCTCGTATATGTCATAGCGTTAGGGGCTTCTTTAAGGGGGAACCGCAAGGGGGGGATATGATGGTGGAGAAACCCTTGAAATACCCCGAAATGTTGTCACCGAGGTTGAAGTGGGAGGAGCGGAACAAGGTCGCTTCGTGGGCGGGGGAAAACGGTTGTGCGATCAGCGAAAGGGGGAAGTTCATTGGAAAACTTATCAACGCCGTGTCAAATCCAATGGGGAGGGCAATCAGACGGTGGAATTGGGGGGGGAGTGTCCCAGAAGGAAAAGGGGGGAAGGGAATGGGAGATGGGGGCGGCCGCGGAGATATTTTTTTCCGGTGGTGTGGAAGTGCCAACCGGTCGAAGTGGATCAGTTATTCGTCAGGCAAGGGGAGCATTGGAAATCTTCCTATCGTCGTCGCCGAGGAATTAGACCTGGAGAGAAAAGTACCTAATGATCGGGCAGTAAGGGTAAAAGCTCTATCAGTCTAGGAGGAGGCACGGGGGTGATCTTGTTTTGGGGACCTTGTTCCGGAAACTGGGAGGCGTACGAAGAGTCGAAAAAAAACGATAAAGCGAGAGTGCGGAGAAAGAAAGGGGGTGCATTGCGGAAGGGTGGAAGACAGGCAAAAAGAAGGGACTCCCTTCCTACATCGTGGAAAAGACTCGCTTTCTTTCAGGAGAAGGGGAGGGGGAAGGCCGGCGTCAAAGAAAGGGAGGGGAAAAACTTACGAAGGAAGCACTCTTGATTCAGTTGAAGAGGAAGCCACCGAGAAATAGAAACTGTGGGAAATCGGGTAGGAGAGGCTGAATTGGCTAGAAAATATCGACAGCTACTGAGGGTGAAAAGAGCAGCATCGCTGAAGAAGGTTGCCTCTTTATTGGGGGCGGGGAGTAGCGAGGAGAACCGTCGCTGCCGAACGAACGAAGTGGAAAAAAATCACGTACATTTACGAAAAGAGAAAAAATGCGTTTAAACACTAGCCCCGGGGGGGAACAAAGGGAAGCGATCTTTGAGAATTGCATATTTGTGGGGGGGAGGTGTCGACGGGAGAAAGCACGATCATATTGGAAGGGCACGTTTTAGTTAGAGTTGGGGGAAACAAAAACTTGTCTGTTGGAAGGGGGAGACGGTAAATCTTGTTTGGGAAAGATGCGAATGCCTCACTCCTGTTCATGAAAAAAGACCGGTGTGGGCAAAGGGAGGGTTGGGGGGTACGAAAGGCCCGGAAAGATCTTGGGAATCATCATATAACACGGAAGGGAAGGGGGGGGGGAAGGATTTGGTTACTCTGTGAAAAAAGGAGAAAGAGGGGAGGTACTTTCGTACGGCGCAAGGGCCACACTTCTGTCCGGCGGATCGAGGTCGGGGATAAAGGCCTTGGCAAGGAGAATCCGAACAGGAAGGGAGCAGAGAAAAAAAAAAAAAGAAGAGGAGGACACTAGGGGAAAGAGATTAGCCCCAACGCCCGCGATAGCGGGTGGACAAACACCACGACCTTGAGCCGAGCAGAAGGGTGGGGGGGGGGGGGAATTTAAAGAACGCCAGGCAGGATTAGAAAGACACCAGGAAACATTACTCCAAGAAACAAATTACCAAGGGGGCTCTAGGGAAAAAAGATCGGTGACCCCGGGAAAAATATGACCAAACAAGGTTCAGGAAAATTCATTCTCACTACCAAACCAAGGGGGGAAACAAAAAAAAACAACCGAAGGGCCAATCCCGGACCTGCAAAGAACAATGGGGATCGTGTGGAGAAACAAAAAAGTGATCCCAAAGGAAGAGGTCCTGTATGGGGAGAATTGTGCCCTGCTAGTTTTGGGGAACCGGGGGGAAAGAAAGAACGCTGTGCGGAAGAGCGGGGTCCGCCGAACACGAAGGGTTTCCGATCGGAAAAAACAAAGAAGGACAACAACAGAACTAAAAGAAAAAAGAATCCGCGATGTCAACTGTAGAGGCTCACCCGGGCTTTTTTGTCAAAGATGGGCGAGTCAAGCAATCAGCGCGACGAAAAGAGCGGAGGCCCAACGGTTACGAGGGGTTCAGGTCCTATCATGCGGGGTGAAAAAAAAAAAAAACTCCCAGGTAAGGGGGTCACCGTTCCGGACGGAAAATCTACGAGGGCTCTACGGCGAGAAACGGAAAGATAACTGAGAGGGAAAAATTCTTCAACAGGAGGGAAAGGGGAAGGAATCAAGAACAGCCAGAAATGAACAAGGGGGGCAGAGCTTTGCTCCAGTTTTTGAAAAACTGCGCGTACGTTCCCCAAAAGGGGGAGGGCAAGGCTGGCAAAACACCAGTCAACCCCATGGTCCTCAAGATGATAGCAAAGGGGGAGGGGAAGGAAACCGATCAGGAAAGGTGAAGGGGGCCTCGCGAAAGGGATAGATCCCTTATTACTGAAGGGGGAAGCCGATGAGGTTATAAGACAACCCCTAAAGAGAACCGGAAGCAGACATAAATCTTCATCATGGCAAGAGGAAGCCCCAAAAAAAAACATGGAAAAAGGCCCCAGAGAAAAGCCATCCATCTCCTGAAGATGGGCGCCACCGGAAGAAAAAAAAAGACCATAACACATGGACTGTATGACTCGGAAAAAACGCAGAAGAGTGAAAAAAGGAAAGAGCAACCAAGAAAGAATGTACAACGCAAAGTCCAGGGAAGCGAAACTTGAGAAAAAAGGGATAACAAGAAAAAACCAGCCAGGTAGAAAAAAAGGGAGCTTGGATGTTCGCCAACCAGGAATATCCACTCCTTTGGCCGGGATATAAATACAATAATTCAGAGGAGAGGAAAAGGAGAAAACCAGGAACAAGCGGGACGTCCCAAGATTGGCGGCAAAAAGAGCCAGATTGTGGCGGAACGTTGATCAAATGAAAAGACAAAAAATATTGCCCGCATTCAAGCCGTACAATTGGAAGAAGAGAGAGGCGCCAGGCGCTTCAGTAGGTGAAGCGGCGGACTCAAGTAAAAAAAAGCCGAGCGATAGCGAACCAGCAGCCCGATATCATCAAACTCGTAAAAGGAAGGGTCATGGACACAACAGGGCCTCAAGACCACCGAAAAAACATAAAAGAACGTGATCCTCGGCTCACGAATGGGGTCGAGGGGCACGTTTTTTGTCAAATTCGTGCCCAAGCAAAAGGGAACGGCGATGTTCTTCTTCCCAGAGTTCACGAGTAAAGCCGGAGGGAAAAGGGTTTGTATCTGCCGTGGGGGAAAGGGGAGGGAACCTCCCGGACATCGCCTTGGGGCGAGTAGCCCAAGGCAACTCAGACAGGTGGCCTACAGAACATCCTCATCAGCGACAGAGGTGGGGCAGGGAAGCGGCATTTGTATTGTAGGCCACAGGTCCGCCAAAGCAGGTGAACTGAATATTGAGGGAGGCTCTAGGACTAACGACAAAGGGTGCGAAAAGCTTTATGAGACGGGGTCTTTTTCGCAATACTATTGGAGGGTGTTTTCCGTGGACGAGAGTGAAGAGAGACCCATCCTGAAAACCCGACATATTGTAATAAGAAGAAAACATTTTGTGTTTTCAGGAAAAAATCATGCTCGAGAGGAATCAGCAACTGAAAATAGACGTCAATTCACAGCATCATTTCGTGGGGAAATGGTTTCACCAGAATTTGCGATCGGTTCAGACTTTCGGGAATTTGAGAAGTTGGGGGGGCAGATTAGATTAATACAAAGGGAAGGGGATCTTCTAGGTTTTTGCAGTCGGAAGTGTGATGTGGGAAGGCGGGGATGTAGGGGGAAGGGAGGCCCGTAGTAGTAGGAAAAAGGAGTTCGATGGGAGGGGAAGAGGCGGGAAACAAGCCTTTCACCCAGATGAGGCTTGGCTGTCGATTGGGGGAAGGTCACATGGAAGGCGCGGTGGGAAAAAAAACGTGAGTCAAATGTGACCGTGGAAGTGGATGCCAACAACATCGGAAAAAAATAATGGGGGGGGGATGTACGATGCGCTCAAGGGGGGGTATCTCAATTCGGTCAGGGAAAGGGGGAAAAGGTATATTATCTAAGGGGTTTTTTTTTCGGACAAGTCCGGGTCCAAACAAAGCTCTGAAAACCTCAAAAGAAACAAATCGCACCGGGAAAGGGAGGGAGGAGCACAACTCCTGCAAACGGCCTGAAAGGAAGGGGGGCTTTGCAATTCCTCCAAGCCGGCAATGAAACCAAACTCATTCTTTCAGTAATCGCAAAACTGAACTCAAGGATATCCTCGGCGGCCTTGTATCATCAGGTCAAAGGGGAAATTACGGGGGGAAGAGGCTCTCCTGGTGATGTGGCGAGCTCAACACAACAACGGAGAGGAAAGAGTAACCTCACCGGAAGAAGCAGTACGGACATCGCATGCGGGTCACCGAACGGTAAAGAAGCGCGAGAGGGATTTCGCTTGTGTAAGGGGGGGAGGGAAAAAGTTAGGAGGGGGAATGGAGAACCGTGCTGAATGCAAACAACAAGGTGGAAGCGGGGCTCCGTAAAGAAGCGGGATAGCAGGGAACATTCTCGGCGGTGGTAAGTTGCGGTTAAAGAAGAGTTTAGGGGGGTGAACCCGACTCTTTAAAAGAAGGGTCTCTATCATCGAGCACCCCTTTGCCCCGGGAAAGGGGGAAAAAGAGAGCGCGTAAAAAACTCGATGATGTGGGGGAGTGTTTTTGGCATACAAGGAAAATTCGATCTACTAAAGACCTGCGATTTGCAATACATCTCAATCGATTAGGGACTGAAAGCCATCCGGGTGAGGGGAGTGGAATCTTTTACGCCAAGACAAACCGAGCTCGAAGGACGAGAGCATCATACCACCAACAAGGAACACGCGGCAGGGAAACAAGAATGAAAAAAATATCCCAAGTCAAAGGAGAGGAAAAATCGTTAGAAAGGGGCAATCCACCCGGCTCAAGCAAAAAGAAGTGAAGAAATAAACGGGAAGACGAAGAGGAACAGGATGCTTTGGGACGACTACTTTAGGGGGATTCGGTGACGGAGCTTCGAAGAAACCATCGGGGGGAGCGTCCAAAGTTGTCGGGGGGAGATCTCGGCTTACGGTAAGAGATATGAAGTGCTAAAGCCGATGCGACAAGCTGAGAAAACTGTACTATTTACTTGCCGATCAACATTCAGCAACGGGCGGGGGAGTAAGACGGGATTTGGACGCGAACATTCACAAAAATTGCGCTGTCCGAAAAAAAAAAAAAAAAAAACAAAACAACCTGTGAAATGAAGAGAATTGTCTCCATGCCTGATGGAGGATCTTATCAGAAAAAGGATTTATTGTTAAAAAAGAGGGGGGGAGCGGATGATCGAAGTTACATCATACCAAAAACCTACAAGTACTACGGCGTAGGAGTATGGAGCGGGCGAGAAGGAACTCTCCAGGAGCCGTGATGACAAAGACAAACTAGGCACCAGAGGTCCAGTCTAGCCTGGGGAGCCGGATTGGGATGCGAAAAGATGCTTGGGGGGAGGAAAGACGTCGCTTCGTGTGGGCGCCAGCTTCCTGAATTGAGGCTGCCCGAGCGTAGTCGATCAGCTCTGGATTGCTACCGGGGGGGGACTACCTCTCCGGAAATAATGAAGCTCGGTCGCTGAGAGGGGACTAGGCCAAGGGTACTGAGAAGGCGCCGGGGGGACATTTTTTTTTGGAAAATGATCATCAGCAGAAAAAAACCCTATGTCACCTTTGCGGTTGAGTAACTTTGGACCGTAGCGTGGGACCCGTCTTTAAGGGGAAGGAAGCGAATATGGAGTGCTTGGGGGTAGTCTGGGACGACCAACAAGTTTACTAGTTTTTCCGGGAAGGAACAATACCCCAGAAAGGGGGGGGAAAAGTAATGTTCATTTGGGTAGGGCAGGCTTCCGGGCGCTTGTGACAGGATATCATGATGGGTAAAGTCATTGGGGGGATCTGTCTACTTGTCGGGGGCAGGAAAAAAGCTCAGTCACCTTCTGAGGGAGCTTCCTTTTGGGAATTTCCGTGGCTTCTTCAAAGGTCCGGAATATCATGGTGAGGCAGCGGGGGATATTTTACTGTGGGGGCTCACACCTATGCCGAAAGGGTGAGAAGCTGGATCCAGGGGGCGTCCCTAATAGTGAGGAATCCTGCCATCTGCACAGCAAAGAGTCAAGAGTCCCGGTCGAAGAGGGAGATCAAGATCGGGCACCGAAGACGGGGTGGGCTATCTGCTATAGCTGGGGCTGGGAGTGAGGGGGTGTGCAAACTTGGGGCAGAAAATTACGGGGGGGGGACGTAAAAGACATAGTCTAAAAAACTTGGAAAATGAGGGCGCAAACAAGGGGGGGGGAAGGGGCATGCGTGTGGGCTGCCCGGCCGACCCACTTTATCATGGAGAAGACGGTCGCAGATCCGTCTCTTTGAAGGCGAGCCTTTTGAGTCGGGCCGGAACGACGGGGGATTTTAGGGCTACGTTAATCACCTTCGAGGAAAGAAAAAAATTGATATTCAAGGAAAAAAGAAAAGAAGGGGGACTGTTTGGGCCCGTCCGCAATCGAGAATTCTGAATTGCTGCAATACCGCTAGAAAAAAAAGATGATCGCGGGAGAACTCGAGCAGGTTATAGGGACGTGCCACGTGTAGTTGTGCGTGAATTATCCGGAGATGAAAAAAGAGAGTATGAAACAGCAAAGGAGGAAAGGTCGCGAACGCTACAGGTTCGGGATCGAGAAGGCGGTTAAAAGCCCCTTTTGTGGGACACTTGGAAGAAGCGGAGAGGGGACTGTGTTGATTGCAGGGGGGAGTTCTTCACTGGGAGAACCCTCACTATCAATTGAATTGAGGTATACTAGCTTTTGGAAAGGAGGGGGAGGGGTTGCGGCTGATTAAGCGGGTAAAGCCTTGTTGGATAGTTAAGAATCCAAAATCTTGAATAACTGGGTGGGGGGAATCGAGTGGCATGGGGGACTCAAGTCCGGCCCGAGTTTGGGAAGGAGACACTGTACTGTTTCTGCGGGGGGGGGGGGGAGAAACTGGGGCCCTCATCTGCGGGCTCTGGGTCGCTCAATTCAATCCGTCACTGAGCGCGGAATGAGAGGACTAGAGGATTGGCCGCGGGGGAAAAAAGGAAAGTAAAGTAGTTG
>Ga0179593_1567900_pt1 | contig 11488 bp, 13 predicted proteins | sample CZODoug2_1_08_16_FD_185931 | JGI IMG/M metagenome (GOLD analysis project Ga0179593, IMG submission 185931) | Vadose zone soil fungal communities from Angelo Coast Range Reserve, California, USA - CZODoug2_1_08_16fungal (PacBio error correction) | ecosystem: Environmental > Terrestrial > Soil >...
AAAAAAGGCTCGGAAAAAGTCACAGAAATAGACAACCAGCAAATGTCTCAGACATGGCCCTGTTGAGGGTCGAGGGGAGGGAAAAAAAGGGAAAATAGGGGGGGGCGGTAGATATCAGAAGGGGATTCCTCAACAACGCGGATTCTGTGTCGAGCGGACTTCTCCAGCCCGCGCTGTCAAAAAAGGGTCGGACTGACATGCACCTGGAGGCGTTACCTAAGAAGGGGGCCCTTAAATCTCGGGGGATCGGAATAGGAAAAAATGGCTGCAGGCAATCGGCATCTCCGGGGTTCCAGATACAGAAGACGACGGACAGAGAGGAGTTTTTGCCGGGAATGGTGGATCCCGGCGACGGGGAAGCGACGCCCTGGAGCGTTCTTGCGGTTTGAGGCCTGCTTTCAGGCGACCCGGAAATTTTGCATGACACGACGGAGAAAACAAAAGAAAGGGCAAAAAGCAAAGGAAAAGACAAAGGGAGAAATGAAAGAAACTGCGCCGCAACGGTAAAAAAAGCATACGCGGAGGAGTTGACGCCGATGGCGAGGGGCTGGCATGCACCTCTCTATTATCGTAGAGGGAAGAAAGGGGGAGTTCCTCCAGTGCCAGGGTAGGGGGGCTGGAAGATCGACGTAGGCACCGCCGGCCCGGCGATGGCTCGGGGCAGTTCGAGTGCGTCCCTGGTTTTCGAAAACGAGAATAATAGAGGAGGGGGCCACGCCAGGATACAATGGAGTGAAAAGCTTGACCGAGCTCACCTCCGGAAGGCAAACGCGAGGAGAGCGGAATGCCGAAATCCATCCGACAGTTAGGAAATTGCTGCCTTATGGAAGGAGCAGGGTAAAGAGCGGGTTCGCAAAACGAGGCGAAGCCGAGAGGGGCGGCCCATCTTACATGCGTAAGCGTCGTAACCGATGAAAAGGGAAAAAGAGGAAGGGAATAACCATCTGGAAAGGTCTCGTTGGCAAGAAACCCTTCAGCGCCAGAAAGGTGGTGGCCTTAGCCAGCGGTGACCTCGCATCGAAGAAGAGATGATTTGTTTCAATCCAAGGACCCGTAATCGGCCAGCACCATGCTCGTCCTGCTCCGGCGGTGCGGAAGGCGCGGTCTGAGGCGCCACTATTTCAGGAGGGCCGCGTGAGTCCTGTGCAAAGGGCCATGGTCAAATATCCTGAAAACGGGGGTCGCGAGCGTGGGAAAACAGCTGCATCAGCGCTAGGAGAAAAAAAAAAGGAGAATGTTGGCCAAGGACTGTTGCTTCAGCTTGATTCCATCACCGGCGTTCCGGAAAAAGTGCGGAGAAGGAAAGAAAAAGCTAAAAAAGGCGTGCAGGTTCACCGTGGATTTTCAATGTCTGCTCCTCGGTACCGATGAAAGAAAATAGAGACAACGACCGCAAAGAAGAGGGACGCGAACGGGGCGGCGCGGGGAAGCGAAAGGAATGGGCGAGAAAGCATCCATGGCGTGGACGAGGCCAAACGAAAGGCAGAGTCCGGATTCAAAAATCGCAAAAACAGACTCAGCTCAATGGGAGCCGAAACTGATGTTTAAAAAACATTAAGTGCAAGCAAGGATCTGGTTTCGGGGGTATTGAAACCGAAGAATATCGATCAAATGGTGGGGAGAGCGGGGGGGGGGTCGAAGAAAGGAGCGCAACGCAAGGCCGTTCGTTGAGGGGAAAAGGGCACTGGGCGCGCGGGCAAGAGGTGGGAAAGCCAGATGACAGCAGGTAGACTTCGGTTCTGGGACCCAGAGAAATGGGGACCGGTTCAAGCACGGTTTTACTCCGCTCCCCTCACCCGTAGGATTCTGAGAAAGAAAAACCAAGAGAAGAGCGGAAAAAAAACAGCGAAAAAGAAAACTTAGGTGTCTCCGAACAGGCTGTTTGAGCCAGAAGTGCTGCCACAATCGAGCAGTGACGAGTAGGGATTAGAAAAAAAAAAAAAAATCGAAGAAGGGTACAAATCCGACCCAATTTCGTGGAGGTTAGGAGAACCTGGAACTCGCGAAGTGTGTTTGGATGCCAAACTAAAAAAAAAAGCCCAAAAAAGGGGGGGGCGGGGAAGGAGAAAAAAGGTTCTTTTGGAAGGAAGTAGAAAAAAAAAGTGGTGGCGCGGTGCTGCCAGAGCCACAGGCAGAATGAGGGGAGGGAAGCGCCAGAAAAAAAAGGGGAGGCGACCTAGGAAGAAGGAACAGAAGAGGAAAAATAGAGCAACGAAAAAGGAAAGTAGAATAAAAGATATAATCGAGGGCACGAGGGGCCTCGCGGGGGAAAAAAAAAGGGTTGGGGACGGACTGGAACTACATGGGGGGCATTTTTTTATCGCCCCGAGCCACCACTGTAGTGGCTGGGGGCCATCAGAGGTAAGGACTCTTAACCATCCGCCTGAAGGGGCTGAAAATGATTAGGAGGGAAGACGCCTGGTGACCGGCCAAAAACACTAGAGAGGTCAAAAATGAGAAAACTTCTGAGAGAGTCGCGGCCGGCAAAAAAAAAATCTCTGCAGAGCCGAAAGGGGGCAACGTCATAAAAAAAAATTGAGTCCACGCCCCATTAGGAGTCCTGAGGGGGGGGGGGACCGAAAAGGGGGCGGAGATTTCTTCGGCATCTAAGTGCCCATCAACAAAAATCGGGGACCATAAAAAACTTTCGCTGGAGAAAACAAGGGGTAAACCTGCTGAGAGCATATTTGTTTCGAGACCAGGGACCTTCTCGGGCGATGTCATCAAAAGGGACCTTGCAAAAAAAACTGAAGAGAAGTGAGACGCCCTCTAAGGACTATTGGGGCCTGCACACTCTGGGTTATGGAGATCGAGAAGAAATAAGAGAAGAGTCACGGTCGGCTCTTTGCAGCCCTGCAGTGTCAGAGGAGCAGAAAGGAATGGGGGGGTTAGTGGGAACGGAGCCTCGACGGGGGAGAGGTGTCCCCGGCCGGCAAAGCCTTTCGAGGAAAAGTTGAAAAAAAAAAAGGAGAAGAGAGGGGGCGGTCGTTTGAGTTGCGGGCTGCGGGCTGAAAACGAATCACACAGAAGGTTAACCGAGGGATGGGGGATAGTCGGACTGAGGCGCAATGCATCCACAAATATAGTTGAAAAAACAGTAAAAAAGGGGGGGGTCTGGGGAGCCGGCCTCTGCTGATGAAAGGTTTACTAAGAGCAGGGGTCCAGGGAGGGGTTCTAAAAGTTCCGGGCCACCGGACTTGCCACCGTAATCCCTCGACTATAAAGAGAGACCACCGCAAGAGGGCACTTCTTGAATCAGAATTATGAAAACTAAGAGGCGCTGGGTTTCATTCAACCAAATCCTTGGCTCGTCTACTGTGTTGATAGGAAACAATTTTCTCACGCAACCTTTCAGTGATGCTTCAAGTTTCCGATTTAGAAAGAAAGGAAATGGGGATAAAAGAGAACCTGAATACTACGAATACTGGAGAGGATCCTAAATAGAAGGGGAAACGATCTAGCTACAAAATAATCCCTGGTAAAAACCCTTAATCTTCGGGGGGAGGCTTCAAGACGCGAGGCGTGGCAGAAAAGAAAGGGGTGTGTATATCTTGGATGGGCATGGGGGGAACGAAGGATTTGAGAAAAACTCCCGGCATATGTAGAAAGAGGTTACGGCAAAAACCAGGGGACTAAACCTCCGGATAAAGATCCGAAGTGGAGGGGGGGAATATAAGGACAAAATAGTCATCGTTAGGTCGTAAAATCTCTGGGGCCTATGACAAGGAAAGGAAGGGGGGGGCAGCCGACAACATATAAAGTAAAGACGAATTTTTTGAATTTCGGGGTGGAGATTGCGATAACCGGGATCGGTCAAAAAGTTGGCCATTGAAAAGGGGGGGGACTGAAAGTGCAGGCACAATCCGTACGGTGCCGGCACTCAAGACAGCAGTCGCGTCAACTGTAGACGGGGAAGTAAACTGGAGAAGGGGACCTCGATAGAGGCGGTGGTCTGGGAAGGGAATGCCGGGGAAAAATGGTTCGGCCAGCATTTCAGATCACCCGGGGGGAGAAAAAAGGGGGTGCAATCGGAAAAACAAAAAGAGTATACCACAAGAACAGAGGGCTGCATGTCAGCGAGGAAAAAAGAGGGGGGTCGTCTGTACGGAAGGAAACTCAGCCGAAAGAGTGGGGAGGGAAAAAGTCCGATAAGGAAACCCAGTTTGCAGCTGCGCCTAAAAAACGAGATCGGGCGGGATGGATTGCAATTGCGCAAGACAAACGCGCCCGCTGTGGGAGGCTCTGTCTAGGGAAACACGAGATAAGAATCAAAAAGTTAAAAAAATGAAGCGGCAGGAGCAAATGATTAAAAGACCCCGGCAGCGAGATGAGAAGAAAAGAAAAGAAAAAAAAAGAAAACTCAGGAAATCCCGAAAAAAATCTCATCGAATCCTATCAGCAGCGAGCAAAAAGTGCGGCTCGGGAAACCGTGGGCAGGGGGGGGCGGAAACTATCTAATAGCGTATAGCCGGGGGTGGAGGAAAGGTTCAGAGCGGTACGTAGGCAGCCTTTAAAATGGAAACACAAGGGAAGATTTGCTCGAGTGAAAATCAGAAACAACCGATCGGGTCAAAGCGATAACAAGAGAGCGTCGGATAAAAACTTAAACCACCATCTCGCGAGGGAGAAGGACGCGAAAAGTGAAGGGGGAAGGACGGCTGTACGTCGATAAGGCGGACTTGCGGACGCCCAAGAAATTGGGAAAATCAGGAGGCATGAAAAAAAAAGACTACACAAGGTGTTCGCATGATAGAAAAAATGAGTCGAGGGAGAAGAAAATGAATCCAAAAAGTGGTGCGCATGGCCGTCGGCGAGGATAAAAGTCCACATAAACTCGAGCCGGGCCAGAAGGCGCTCACAGAACATCCAGCTTCGACTTGCTCCGGGCGAAAGCACCCGGGAGCCCAAGGACATCGGAAGAGAAAAACGCTGTAGTGATGAGACGAAAATAGGGGAAGAGAGATAGGGGACAGCAAAAAGGACAGCGTCTTAAGCGTGCGCTCTGCACAAACCGGCCTCAAGGAAAAAAGGGACTATGTAGGGACGCCTAATCTGAAAATCATTATCTCTTGAAAAAGGGGGGGGTGGGATGAAATGGACACGGGGGGCATCCCGAAAATCAACTTAGCGACATGCACAATAAGCGATATTGTGTGGCGAAGGGAAAATCATGAAAAAAAAATTGTCACTGTATCCCGAACTGAAAAAGATAAAATGGGAAATTGAAGAGGCACGCGCAAAAAAAAACAGATAGCGCCGGCCACTCGCGGGGGGGGGAGAAGTCACCACAGGGGGCAGGCAGAGGATTGCTGAAGAAAGAACTTTGCCTGTGAGTCTAGATCTAGGGAAAAAAGTCAAAAGGAAAATACGCACTTGTCTAAAGGACATTGGGGACGAAGAGGGGAGCGGGCAAATTTTCCGCACATAGGAGGGTGGGACGGCGGAAAGGAAGAAACTGGTGGCGGGGATATCGGAGCAAAGCGGTCTAGGCCGCATCGCAGGTCGCACTGAAAGAGACGGAAAGGATGCTGAAGATGATAGAAAGCAAGGGGGGCCTGGGGGCCGCGGGACGGCGCTCAGGAGAGCGAACCCACGGGTTGGTGAGGCGAAGGGAGTCGTGCAGGACTAGGGAGGATAGAGAGGTAAGGGAAAGAAAAAAGAACTCAAACAATGTCGAGGGGGGGTTGACAAAAATCCGACTGGAAAAAAGCGTCGAGGACGCTTGGAGTCGAAAGAGGAAAAACTGGTCGACGACAAAACTCTGATTATCGGTCGATCGGGGAAGAAACGCTCTTAACTTTCGAAAAACTCTATAGGAAGAGCAGGGGTGACTCTTTGAAAAGGAGAAGCGCAGACTTCCGACATCGTCTAGCGTTTCCAGATAATCCATCGGGGTTGTAGGCTTGGTAAACCACGTGGGAAAGCCAGAGCTGTCGTGCGAAATTCGAAAGAGAAAGTAAGGAGAAAAAAGACCCCATAAATTGGGAGGTCAAAGGGAAAGGCCCTGCTCAGCAGACGGTCAGCGAACAGGGAAGAGGCGTGAAAGGTCCGATAGAGCGCACCGAAAAAAAAGGAGGTCGATCACCTCATCAGAACTAGGGCACCCAGTGCAAGAAAAACTGGTCTAAAATGGTCACCGGCCACCTGGAAGAGAGGGGAGAGGTCAGGGTCGTCCACTGTGGTCTGCCCTCAGCACTCAAAGAAGCTCTTGGGGGGAAACGTTTAAAGGGTAAAAGGAAAAAAAACCATATCATGATCTTAACAACGAAAACCTCAAAGGAACGCTACGAAAGACGAAAAGACTTGCTGCAAACGTTCACGTAGAGTGATAGAATCAGGGGAACGCGGGCGAGGGCAAGATTGCGCAGTTCCACGCGTAAGCTAAGAGAGTTCAAAAAAGTAGCGACAGGAGGACCATAGATCTGGCAAAAAAAAAAAAAAAAAAAGAAAGAAAGGAAAGGACTTGCCGCCGCAAGGGTGGCGCGAAAACGGAAGGAGAAAAGTGAGGACTACTAGAAACAGCACTCTCATCTACAGCTCATAGATGTTGACGAAGAGAGGCGAAAAGGTTTTGCTCTTCTGTGACATCGTGGAAAAATGAAGGCGACAGAAAAAAAGTCAGTGAAGAGGAGGGAAGCAATAACCCGACTAGGTCAGCGTCCGGAGGAAAAATTCAAAGTTTGGGGGGAAACTGGAGCTAAATCACACAGCGTATGAGAAGAAAAACAAGGCAAAACAGTCCGCACTGACAGCGGCGAAGAATTAAGGTTAAGGGAAAAGGAGGTCAGGGGGGTCACAGAGAAAGAAAAAAGAAAAAAAAGAACGACATATCGCTACCGGGTTCACGCGGCCGGGAAAGGAAAGCAAATTTAAAAGGGTTAACGTAACCGAAAGGAACTGAGAAGTAAACAGAAACCAAAAAGAATACTTAACGAGGGGGGTAGACTAAAAAAGGTGAGTCCATAATTCTCCACAAAGCGAAACAATAAAGAACTCAGATCGGGACAAGAAAAGAGAATATAGATACAGAAGGGTTCATGGAGGACGGTTCGCGTTAGTCTGTCAGAATGAAGCGTCTTCCTTTGGGCAAGGAATGGATGCAGGGGACTTGTAAGGGAAGCAGGGGGAACCGGAGGGGGATTGGTAAAACGACCCGAATTGGTTTAACTGTTAAATTCCTAAAAAACGGTCTAGAAATCCGGAGAAAAAAAAGGGTATCACCATATAACAGACTCGAAAGGGTTAGCAAAAAAGAAATGAGCCAGAAACTGAGAAGAGGGGCAGAGGGGAACGAGAAAGATCGAAGGAAATGCCAGAAAGCTCTGAGGGGAGAGGTAGCTGAACCGTGAAAGGGAGAGAGGTTGTGGGAAAAAATCTCGCCAAGAACAGCCATCGGCGAACGAGCGAAGGGTCAGGGGACAAAGACAAACGGGCGCGGGCTGTGCCATCACATTCAGATGTCGCGGGACGCTCCCATGGGCTTCGAAAAACGAAAGAATCTCAAAAGGAGGGGAGGGGAGGAAAAAGGGAGAAAGGGTCAAGGGGAATATTTGTGGGAGGTCTAAGCAAAAAACCGTGGAGGTCCATAAAAATGAAAATGTGAAGGGCCAAACGGAAAAAAAAGTGCTGTGGAACGTAAGGAGAAAAAAATCATGAGAAACTCTGCAAAAACGCTGGCGGCGAAAGTCAAGTAGGATCAAACCCTTCGGGGGCGCGAACGGGCAAAACTCCTCCCGCGAACTATTGCATTGAGGTAGGGGGGAAAGAACGAAAAGATTAGGAAAAAGGTCAAACTGTGGTGGCGCAATTCATGGCTCAAAAGGTGTAATTGAATCGTTTGGGGAGATGGGGGAATTAAAGGGGAAGGTTCAGAAAGATGCCATCCAGGGGAGATGAAAGTGCTTGAAAAAGTTACCTTCAAAGCGGTCGAAGAAAAAAAAATGAAAACAACAAGAGAAGGAGGCAAGAAACCCCGTGGAACCGCTGGAGAGAAGTCTTAGGGAAATCTCCCCTCTAAGGCTATCATTAACAAGGGGGAGATCGGGGGAAACGACGAAATTTAGGGCTAGAGGATCGAAGTCAGGGGAAAAAGAAGGGGGTGAAAAGTTTAGGATCCTGTTGGGTGAGTGTGGGGAACGCTAGGCAAAGGGAGGGTGGAGGGAAGGTCCCGGGGAGTCAATTGCCACCAGAGGAGTCGCGCGATACTGCGGTCGTGGGAGGGGGGGAAATCGAATCATTGCGGGACGGACCGAAAAACAAGGAGGAAGGGGGGGTTCACACGGAGGAAGCGCGGACAGGGAGAGAGAGAAATTTCACGATCAGACCGCGGGGGAAAAAGTTAAGCTGGGGATGATCGAAAAGGGGGAGTCCGTGAGGGGGGGGGTCAAATGAATCAGATACTTTCAGGGTTTAAGGAAAATGAAAAGGTAAGTAACAACTCGGAAACTAAGAAAAAAAATCGGTCTGCAAACTATAGAAAAAAAAGGAAGAGTGGAAGAAGAGCCTTGCGGAGGCACTTGGGAATAACTAGTCGCCGCTAGGGCAACACAAAAGAGGCTCGACCAGTTATAAGGAGTAGAAACTTTACACTTCTATTTTGAAAAGAAGGAAAGTCGATGGAGGCTAAAGGCCCGGAATAGAGAAAAGGGGAAGGACAGGCCGCAATCTCTTCGGGCACGCCTCGCGGCAACAGGGGGAGGAAAAAAAAAAAACTGAAAGGTATCCATAGGGAGAATCACATGAGAGAGGGGGCTTATACGGCGCTGAATCTGGAGGTGGAGGTTCCTGGGGGTATAAACATCTCAGGGAAAAACTGAAGAAAACTAGTGAGGCGCAGGGGGTTCTAAAACTGGAAAAATCCTACGGAAACGAACAAAGAAAAGGGAGACCGGGAGGGTTGGAATTCATAACGCCCACAAAGGGCATCTTTACTTAGGTGCGCAAATCCCATGTAAAAAGCTCTTATATGTTCCCTGCCCTCCAGAGAAGCGGGAAAAAAAAAAGGGGAAAAATGCCGTGGGATCTAGGATAAAGAAGTAAGTGTTATAACCGGTCAAAGCCATGTTCCATGGGGTTAAAGGGTTCCTGGGTAGGGAAACTGTCAGGGGACCGGACGAAATGGGGGGACGTAAACCATCTTGCTTGAGGCCTGGGAGTCCAAAAGAAAAGAAAAGTCTTGACAGTTTCGAAATGGAAAAAGAAGGAAGAGGGGAGGCAGCAAAGGCGACGTCACTGCCCCGAGGAATGTCACTCGGGAAAGGTTCAGGCAGAAGCGTCGAGGGGGGGTCGAAAGGGAAAGAAGGCAAGCCCCACCAGAAAACGAGTCTCATCCCGGGGGGACGACCAAGTTGGGGATACAGCCATGAAAAAACGGAGATGCCGGAGGGAAAAGGGCAAAAGAATCGTCGGGTTCTTTGAATTGGACAACCTGGCCAGGATTAGTCCGAAAGAGGGATAAAAAGGGAAAAAATGTAGTCTCCGGCAAAGCGCTCGAGCTACTCAAGGAAAATTTCAACAGTCGAAGAAGGAGAAATAAACAGACGCGCGAAAGAGCCGAAAGAAAATCCAGAAAGACGTCAAAAAAAGGGGGCGAAGACGAAATGGAGACGACGGAGGACCTCTTCTTTCCAGCGAGGAGAAATCTGCTGTAGCAAGTTCGTCACGAAAGGTCGAGAAAGTGAAATTGAAAAACAGCCTTCCGAATGAACTTTCAAGAGGATGGAAAAGGGTAAGGGGGGGAAGAAAAATCGCAGCAGAAAAGGGGGGGAAACTTTAGGGGAAAAGGAAGCGTTTCGCAGACAATTTGAAAGGAAACGGATCTCGGTCAAATACGAAATTAAAAGACGAGGGGTTGGGGGGGACGCGCTCAAGCGGGCGGTGGAGGGGAGAGAAACTGGGGAACAATAAAGGAAAGAGGGGGGAGTCCACTCCTGCGCTAAGTGGGAAGTAGAACCAGAAGATTGGGGGGGCCCGAAAAAGGATGAGATAGAAGGTCTTTCGGAGTCTAATCGTCTGAAACAAAAACCAAGTAATGGGGAATCACGTTTGCCAGAACGCACAAAACGAGGAATCATCTGATGCAAATCTGGCGTGCTACGAAAAGAGAGAATTCCTAAGGGGAAAGAAAACTTCGAAGGAGAAAGGGAGGTTAGAGCATACTAAGGGAGGGACTTTTGCGAGAGATCACAAATTCTGAAAAACTAGTTCGCAGCCTACGTACTCCTCGGGAAATCACAGTGGACTTGATAAGAGAAATTAAGGACATTAACTGCTTTAGAAGCCAAGGGAATTAACAGTATCCTTCTTCCGAGGGGAAGGGGGAAGTGGAAGACTACCAGGGGATGTAGGAAGGTACTTGGGGGACGCAGGAAATCCGCCTAGAATGGGGAGTCGGCGTTATAATCAGAAAGAAAAAAGAGGGGGAGTCGTGTAGGCCCCTCGGCAGCGTGCAACCGCCGAAATTAAAAACGGGCGCGCAATACGCGGGACCAAGAAAGAGAGGAAAGAAACATCTGAACCTCAAAAGGGCTGGAAAATCAGAGGACGAACAGGCTCTCATGAGGGAGTGCCGGAATAGGGCGATAAGCTATATCGAGGGGGGGCATGCCTGCGAACCTGCTATCGCGGGAGGGGCAGGGGGTCAAATTTCAAATCAAAGGAAAAGTGAGGTTGCCAGGGAAGGAAGAGGATACAAACTTGGGAATTCGTTGTAAAGGTATACAGGCCAGACGGCAGGGCTAAGCCAGCTTCGTCGACTATCAGAACTTCGGGGGAGGAAAGAGTCTGAAAGTAGGGGAACTTAAAAACTCATCGCGCTTATCGTTGCCAAGTTTGCAATCTCCTAAGGAAATTGGAAAAAGGAGTGGGTGGGTGCGACGCCCGCGCCTCATGGCCGATGCCATGAGGGGGGGCGGGGGAACCCTAAGTCCGGATCGAAGACTCCAAATGGGGGCCGAGATGGGGGGATATGGTTGCATGATCCAGCCGACGAGAAAAAAAACTTGGGGGGGGAAAAAAAATGGCGCAAGGGAACGCGGGTCGTAGGGGGGAGGAGGGGACTCGAAGACGGATCTGATTTCTAGGGCCTGCAAATCAGAAAGATTCAAGGGGAGCGTCGACAACTAGAAATAAGTGGGGGGGTTGATCATGGGGAAGAGTAGCAAAGGCTGCCCATGCATCTGGAAAACGGCGTTGGAAGAAACGCAAAATAGGACAGTAACGACAAAAAAAAAAAGGGTGAAGGCAGACGGTTACTCTGACAAAGGATTCGTTTAGAAAAAAAGCCCTTGCAGGGAAAAGAACGGGCAGTCATAACCCTATGCAACGGACATCAATGGAGGAAAGAGCCCAACTGCCGCGACTTTACGAGAAAAAAGACTCGGAGGGGGGGGGGAAAAGCTAGGCCTGAGTGTTCAGCAAAGGCTAGAGATGGCTGCAGAAGCTGATTACTCCCGTTCACGTTGTCGGGTAGGGTAGAGAGAGAAAGGCC
>Ga0179593_1613557_pt1 | contig 11488 bp, 12 predicted proteins | sample CZODoug2_1_08_16_FD_185931 | JGI IMG/M metagenome (GOLD analysis project Ga0179593, IMG submission 185931) | Vadose zone soil fungal communities from Angelo Coast Range Reserve, California, USA - CZODoug2_1_08_16fungal (PacBio error correction) | ecosystem: Environmental > Terrestrial > Soil >...
ATCATCTCCGGCGACGGGAAGAAAGAAGGGATCGTCGTGCTCGCCGGCCATGATGGGGGAAAAGGGAAACGAAGTAAAATCGCGAGGGGGGAAAAGGCCGTCATGAACGAGGTGCGCCCTAAAAACAAAATCTTTATCTACGAGCTCCACAAGGTTCAAAGGGCGGAGGGCGCGATCGAAGGAAGAGAAATTGCGCGCTGCGGATGTGAAAAAAATCGGGCGCGAAAAAAAAGGCAGAGAAGGAAGAAGCGAAAGTGTCCAGCAGATCAGTCAGGCGCCGTCAAAAAAGAGACGAGATTTCCTGTGCTTGAGATCGCTACTATACACAAAGGAAAAGGCGATTCTTGAAGGGCGAGCTGTCCTGAGAAGAAGGCCGCCTTTCTTCCGGACAAAAGAAAGAAAGAGCGGGCTCTCGAGGGGGAAATCCGCCTGACCAAAAAAAAAGGACAAATGAATCTCTCAATGAAACGGACCTTCGCCACCGGAAAACGCCTCGCTGCGGCTACCAGGAAAAGCTCAAGAATCTCAATGAAGGAAGGCTAGGTTTCCGCTGAAGAAAAAAGAACGGACGTCTTCGTCTATTGAGGAAGAAGGGGCTTGTCTAATATGAAAGAGAGCTGCTTTACGAGATCTGGAAGATGATCTTCACAATCAGGCGTAAAGCAAAGATCTCTTCCAATCTAGAGGGACGGTCCTGGCAAAACAACATCTGCAAGCTTTTTTGCCGTGTAAGGGAAAGGAGATGCTGTCCAAGCGACGAAAGGACGGCCTGTTGAATAAGAAAGGAAATACATGGAGAAAAGGGCTCGTGGGAGCGCAAAAAAGGACATCTGCTACGAGGGAATGAAAAAAATCACCGGAATATTCGCAGGTCCCGGAAAGGATCCTGCTCGACGAGAGAAGACATTCCGGAAAGGCTGGCAATCCCTGAGGATGGAGAGCCGGACCAAAGGAAAGGTTTTGAGAGTCAATCATCATCGATGACGCCCCCCCAACATCTTTAAGGAATCACTTTCCGAAGAGATTCTCCCCCCGGGACTCCTCCCGAGGGGACGCCCTACGAGGCGAGGGAGCTCAAGGACGAAGAAAGTTACGTCCGTATTCTCCAAGAAGATCGATGACGTCATCGTCAGGGAAAGGGGAGAACATCGTCTCGATCATCGACAGGAGCAATGTTTCGAATAGGGGCCTGAAGCGTGCTGAACGAGGCCAAGGACTTGTAAAAAAAAGACGAGTACGGGCACTTCCGCTGAGAAAAGGTCTGCTGGAGGTCCATTTAGGGGGGTAAAGAGACTTCAGTCGGCAATTAAAGGGGGAAAGCGCGAGATTACGAGAAAGAGAAGGGGGTATTTCGAAGACGTCGTAGCTGGTGAAAAAAAAAGGCCTGGTACGTCAATCTGCTAAGGGGGTGGGAGGGAAAATTGTAGACTCTCACAAAAAGGGAAAGGAGCTTTCGGCTAGGGAAAGGAGCCTTGCACACAATCATGATTCAACGCTTTAGACTATTACAAGGAAAGGGAAAAACCTCACACCGGAAAAAAAACTATTATTAAGGGAGCAGGTTTAAGGTGGCAGGGGGACTCGTTGATTAAAAAGTTCCTCCTGATCCATGAATCACCTTTCCGTAACACGGCGTTTCGATTGAATCGCCTCAATCCGGGCAAAAGGGGTTCTAGTCTCAGACACACCCCATGTGGCCGTACTTGTCAAGGAGACGACGAGTAAAACAAAATAGATCGTCTCTAAAAAAAGGATTCTTCTCGGAAAAAAAATTCACGAGAGGGCCTGGAAGAGCTGCCGCGAGCAGAAGGATCACCCAGAGATGCGAGAGGCGCAGCGGGCCGGAAAGGCTGTAGCCCTCTGTTGATCAAGAATGGCCTCTTCCTCGAAACCTCTTCACTCCATGGAAAAAAGAGAGAGACACCTTTCGCAAATAGGGAGAGACGATGTTCTCATGACAGGCCGCGGAGAGAAATCTACGCGATGGGGGGGAAGGAAATGGGTTCATCCGGGTCAAGGGGAATCTCTTCAGGAGGAAGGGGACGATTCGTCGTCGGGGAAGGTAGCCATAAAAAGGGAAGAGGCTCGGCTCCGAGTTGGGGGGTCCAGGAAAAAGGAGTCCTTGATCCACCACCCGTCCGAATGGGTCGAAGGGAAGGGAAAGGGAGGAAAAATTACGGATCTCCTGGGGCTCGATAGGAGAGAGCATATCACTCTTTACGAAGACTCTCGTTATTGGAAGGATCGCCGATTGAGAAAAAAAAGGAGCTCCCCTAGCGATAGGGATTCTCCATGTATGAGGCACCAGCGAGAAGAACATTAACTCAGGCAGGTCGAGTGTGCCCAAGGCGGGAGAAAAGCCGGTCGCCTGAAAATAAAGGACGCTTTGGTCCTTTGATGAAAAAAGGAGGACAGCAGAGGGGGCGTTCTGCTGGCTAACTATGGGAAGAAAGGATCATCTTCCATGGCAAGGTGATCTCGGAAAAGATCTTCAACCAGCGTAAAAGCTTTCGAGCGAAGAGAACCACTTCCTCAAAAGCGTCCGTCTGTTTCTAGAAATCGCGACGGTGTTGTAGGGAGAAAAAGGAGCTTTTCGCAAGGGGAGGAAGGGGCGTCCTTTCTCGAAGTCCGGGAGGCCGCTTCCTTGATGCGGGAAGGAAAAAAGGAAGAAGTTCTGATTTCAGGGGAAGGGGAATCGCCTTCAGTACTAACAAGGCGCCCAAAGGTCTATCTCCGGGGAAAAGGAAGATGTTTCGTTCGGGGACGGCCGCCAGAACAAAATGGAGGAAAGTATCGTACCGTTTTTTTGGGGATGAGGGCGCAAAGCCCCGATAATCTAGAAAAAGAAAAAAAGGACGGCGTATTGACTATGAGCTAAAGAAAAAAGAAAGAAAGAGAGCTTAATTCTACCCGAGGGAATGTACTCTTCTATGTTGGGAAATGATCTCGCCTCAAAAAAAGACACGTTCTATGCGTAAAATGACCGCCCGCCCGAAAGAATGTTTGCAGAGAGGAAAAAGTAGCGGTTTTGGAGAGCCACCTCGTTCATAAAAAGGATAGAAAGTCCGCGATCTTCGTGCCCGCAAAAAAAAGGTCGATCACTACGAAGGCGTCGAGAAGGAAAAGGAGCCGGAGATGATCATCTGGCCTGCAAGAGAAAAAAAAACCCAACACTGAGGAGGAGGAAATATAGAAAGAAAAGAGGAATATCTCCGAGCGACGGGAGGGCCTACCGCCGTATGTAGCTCAGAGAGGAATGGTGCCAGGGCACGAGTATCGAAAAGCATCAGCCGGAGACCTTAAAAGCACACGATACTCTTTCGACGAAAATGGTCGGGTGCGGGGGAGGGGAAGGGGCGCGATCGACGCCTCGAAGAGAAGGCTGTCTCGTGAAGAGGATGCAGAAAAACCCTAAAGGAAAACATCGAGAAGTTCAAAAAATCTCCCGAACACGAAAGATCATCTTCAATAAAAAGGAAGGATGTCTATATTCTCCTTCTGAATAATACTAATACACACAAAAAGGAAGGCGATTCCTGGCGTCAAAGGAGGGGAAGAAAGCTACCAAAAAAAAGATCGACTTCATCTACTAGCTCAAAAGAGAAGGAAGGCTATGACCGGAAGAAATCATGAAATCTACACTACATATCGAAAGAAAAAGGAAAGCGGCCTGCTCCGGCAAGGAAAAGAGGCCTCTCGCTTTCCGAAAAAAAAGAACGCACTGACACACGGGGAAATTCCTCGATTTGCGCGAAAGAACGTACTCTCAAGACTAGGGGTGTGTCAACAGGGGAGAGTACCTGGCGTGCAGGAAAGGGAGAGGAAGATATCAATATTCTATGAGGTCTTGCCAAGAGTCTTCAGAAAGAGAGATATCTATTCCAATCGCTGAGCGCTGTCCCGCAAGAAAAGAAACCAAGAGTCCCCATCGGCAAAGAAGACCCCGTGTTCAAGTGAGAGAGGTACAATCTCCCTCTCGGGAGGGGGGGCGATGAAACTGAGGAAGAGAGAAATTTCCGAATACAATAGGTTTGATCGCAACTGAGAAAACTTCTTCGAAAAGGGGGGCCAACAAGGGCCGTTCCTTCGGACCGTTAACGAGATCGAGAAGAAAGCCGGGACGTCTGGAACGACGTGCGATCATGGGCGACTCACGAAAGAAAAAGGGGTGGACTTCAAAATCATGAACAACAGAGAAAAGATCACGGGAAGGACAAAACGAATGAATAGGGAGGAGATTAAGAACAAGGCAAAGAACGAGAGGAAAATTTCCGTCCGGAGTTCCGAAAAAGATGAAGTCATCTTCTTCCGCAGGGAAAAAATAGTCTCGATCATCGACGAAGGTTCTGGAGTTACAATTGCCAAGCTTGGGAGAAGAAAGGCCCAGGACTTTTATATAAAGGAGAGGGGGAGTAACGGGGGAGCTGCTCCTTCGATCTAAATAGGAGGGGGGAGCCGCTTGTCTGAGGGGGACTAGAAAGAGAAGGAGTCGGCAAGGATACAGACGTGCGCGATAAGGCCGAGAAAGGGCTTTATTTCTATACGATCGAAAATCTGAGAAAGGGGAGGAATCGTCTACATGGGGGGGGAGAAACAAGTTCCAGCGTTACGTGACTTAGGCTCTGGAAGAGTCAACGACCCGGCCTCGAAAAAAAGAAGGAGTCCAAGCGCGGGAAAAAAGAAGGCACCGAACACCGGGGAAAAAAACAACGAGGTATTCTTACAGAATATCTGAGAGGGGCGGTTCCTATTTACTCGGGGAGAAAGAGGAACTCCTGATTGGCCAGTGGGAAAAGGGGACCGGTCTTTGTACTCGTTAGAAAAAGGGGTGCTATTCTCAATTTTACAAACTCCAGGGGAGCATATGCCGTACTTGTAAAAAAAAAAAGTTTCACCCGACTCGATCGGAGGAAGGAGCTTCTCTTCCTCCTCGCCAGGAAAGGCATTGCCGACGCAATGCTGACGAGGAGAAGACGCATCGTATCCTAAAGGAAAGACGCGGCGCATCTTGAAGGAGGTATCCCTCTGTTTTATCAAAAGGAAAGACAGCACCACTTCACCAGTTTTGGGGGGGGGGGGGGGGGGGGTGTTTTTTTTTGGGGGGGGGGGGGGGGTTTTTTTTTTTTGGGGGGGGGGGGGGGTGTTTTTTTGGGGGGGGGGGGGTTTTTTTTTTTGGTGGGGGGGGGGTGGTGTTTTTTTTTTGGGGGGGGGGGGTGGGGGTTGAGGGGGGGGGGTTGGGTGGGTGGGGGGTGTCCTCCAGCCTCTCTAAGAATTAAAAAGTCCGATGATCGAGACTAGGGGGAGAAGAGAAACGAGACGGTCATCGACGCGATTGAGAAAGGTTCTCATCTCGTCCTGGAGGCCGAGTAGTTCGAATTCGGCGGCGGGGGGGAGGTATCCATATCTTCCGAAAAAAAAAAAAAAAGTGATCTGCTCGGAGAAGGTTGTTGGGGAGGATGCTATTCTTGGTCCAAAAAAAAAGCGTTGTCCGGGAGGAGCTTCCAAGAATCATCAATAGTCTTTATCGCCTCTGGATCGAGGGGAAGGAGCACGCTGTACGGACGACTTCGAAAAAAGGAGTTGGCCGCCTTCAAAGAAAAACGGTAGGCTGCGAAAAAAGCGAGACGTTTTTCGCTCAGGGGGGGCAGACCATGTCGATCGGACGCGTTCCATCGCCGAAAAGAGAGTCGCTTGGCCACAGAAAAAGGTCGTCCCGGCAGATAAAGGAAAGGGGAGCTTGTGTTCCTGCACGACTCTTGCTGACAAAAAATGGAATAGATCGGGCTTGACTAAATGCTGGGAGAGCTTCCAATGGCCATAAGCCAAATCGCAGTCCTCTCACCAGCGGCACCAGAGGGTCATCTTTCGAAAAAAAGTTGACCACTTCAGAAAGGAAGTCTTTTTAGAAAACGCGCGGACGTGGTCAAAAAACTGGAGGTTTGAGCTTGTAGGAAAGCGAGGCGGCCTTCTCGAAAAAAGGAAAGAGAGGCCGCGTCCTTGAAGGGAGGGAAGCTGAGGGTCGATGCTTGGGCGGGGCCGGGTCAAGAGAGGAAACGCGAGAAGAAGAAAAAGGAAAAGCGATCGCCTTGTCCGAAAAGGGGAGATGTAGCGGTTGAGCGAGAAAAAGCAACGAATCGCCTCTTCCGGGAGAAGGGGGGGGGTCTCGTAGCTATGAAACGGAGAATCTCGACCGAAGAAAAAGGGGAACGATTATCTTAGAACGCCTAAAAAGGAAGGTCCCAGAGGTACTTTCTTACTCGGAGCAGACGCCGATGCACTGAAAGAGACCATGGCAGCTTGCGTAGGCGCTCGTGGAAAAAAAAAAAAGAACCGACCAGTGTGGGAGGGGGATCGTGTTTCGGGAGGGACACCTAGTTCTGACGGCAGTGAGAGAAAAAAACGGGACCGCGCGATACTTCGTTCACAGAAAAGGAAAGAGATCACGACGATACGGCCGTCGAGAAAAAAGTGAGCCGGAGATTAATCATCTGGGAAAAAAAAAACAAACGAGAGGGAGATAGAGGAGGAAAAAGGTGCCTTGCCCATAGGAAAAAAAAAAAAAAAGTGAAGGAATTGCTGCGCAAAGAAGAGGAAGATCGCCTGTCCATTATGTGGCGGAAAAAGGGAAAGGTTCGAGGAACGCATCAATGCTCAGAACGAGGGAGAAGCGCACCGAAAAAAAGGGAGCGACGAGAGGGAAAACTGGTCGGGTTCTTGCGGAAAAGGAGGCGATCTACTTCGTCGAACGGAGAAGGAACTTTAAAAAAAGGCGGGGGAGGCCTACCACCCGAAGAAGGCAAGTACAAATTAATCCAAAACAGGGAGGGCGGCGTTTAAGGAAGCAAAGACGGAGGCGGTCGAGGGAAAGAGATCGCTACGATACACAAAACCACAAGGTCGAAGAAGGAGGGCGGCCGTCTAGCTTTCCGAAGAAGGGGAAAGCTGTCTGCCTGACAAGTCGATGAAAGGAAGGGGACGAGGCGTTCGCGACGAGTGGCAAAAAAGGGTGACCCGTCCCTCCTGACCGAAAAAAAAATAGAGCAAATGTAATCAGCTCAAGGAAAGAGAAAAGCAGTACGGAGCGCTGAATCCAAAAAAAAGGTCAAGGACACCAAAAAAAAAAGAGCGCTCGAAACATACGGACTGAAGAGGGAAACGAAGTCTGGAGGGGGAGGGGCGTTGCCGCGTGTTAAGAGAGGGGAGAAGAGATCAAGAGTCCTTCGCAAAGAGATGATCTTCACATCAGTTCAGTAGAAATATCTTCCATCTCTAGAAAAGGGGAAATCATGACCCACCAAAGTCCCCAAGAGGAGGGCTTTGCTCTGCCTACAGGAGGAGTGCTTTCCAATCTACTAAAAGAGGAAGATGTTCTTCGATTATGGAGGAGACTGGGTCAGATCTACATTTGCCTAATACGGGGAGAAAAAACGTCTCGCTTCGAGACTCCCTTCGAATAAGAGGAAGTCTTAAAAAGGGACGTCGGTCCTCAAGAGGGGAAATGCTCGAACATATCGGAAGGGAAGAATCCTTACGTCTTGAAAAAAAGAAGAGAGGGAGGGGCGACTCACGTACAACGGGGGGGTGTGACTTCAGAAGAGCATAAGAAAAAAAAGCGGCGCGAGCATATCACTTCCTTCGGAGAGAAAAAGAAAGAAACGAACGAACGAAGAGGAAACAAGCATCAGACGATATTGAATAACAAGGGAAGGAAGAGGATTCTATTACTATATAGAGAAGGCCTTTAGAAGGAAAGAGAGATCATCGACCTCGAGGGGTTTCGAGATCTGAAGGACTTAAATCGTGTATAAGACCCAATGTACTGTTATCATAAAAAACAGAAGGGGTACGGAAACGTGGAAAAAGGGGGGGGGGGAGATGCTTTAGTATCCTCTTCGTAGAAGGGATCCTCTTCAGGAAAAGAGGATACGATCCTCTTGAAGGTGGGGAAAAGAGAAGAACTCTTCTTTATGACGGGGGAAAAAAAGGGTGACCGATTAGCCTCGGCCTTGAACAAGTACGTCCATCGGAGAAGAGGGGGTTCAAATTATACTCGCAAAAAGGAAATTGCTGCGGGGGCACCGACGTGGCCGGAGGTGGATGGCAACTTGCAAAATTGCCATCACTATGAGAAGGGGCAACCGAAAAAATATAAGCAACAACAACAACCTGGGATTAAAGGAGGGAGGCATGTGTTCTGTTTCCGAGAAGCGCTTGGGCATAAAAGGGCATCACCTTTCGTGGAAAAGGGAAAGACCGCAGCTCCGAAAAAAAAAAAAAAAAAAAAAAAAAAAAAACAACACCAAACAAACAAAAAAACCAAAAGAAAAGAAAAAAAAAACCCCCACAAGAAGGGAGCAACTTGCCACTCACCATTTGAAGGACGGTTCCTGAAAACTCGCCGACGAGGGGAAGACGAAAGGACCTCCTCTTCTTCAAAAGAGAGGGGAGCCCTTCACGAGGATCTTCCTCCTACGAAGAAAGAAAGGCAAAAAAGAAAAAAGATCCTGACATCTGGGAGAAAAGGATCGACCGGCGTCAGAGGACGTGGGCGATCTTTGAACACTCGGTTATGAAAGAAAGGGAGCGTCGCTCAGCACCAGAAGAAAAAAAGCCCTTCGACACAAAAAGCGATGATCGAGACGAGTATACAAGACAAAAAAGAGAACGAGGACTTCATCTACTCGATAGGAGGAATGGTTCTTCATCTCGTCCTTGGGGAGGAGCGCCTCGTAGTCGATTCGTAGAGAAACATAGCTCAATCCGAAAAAAAAAAGGGGGAGACGTCGCCGATTTTGTGTTTAGGGAGGAAAAGTGAAGTCCACCACCAAAGGGGAAGAGGCGCCTCTCCCTGAAATGCATCAGCATGGCACTGAAGATGCGCCTTCTCGAGAGAAAGCAGGATCACAGGGAGGAAAGGGAGGTGAGTTGCCTCTTCCTAAGGGAAGGAGGTATCCTTAGGAAAGGAAAGAGCCGCTATACGTTGTGAGGAAGTTAGGACATTTAGGAGGAGCGTCTCACCTGAAAAGCCTCTATAGAGGGGGGGCCATCATCTACTTGAAGTCTGAAAAGATAAATCCTTCGAGGACTCTGGGAAGGTATGCCTTCCCTTCTCTTAAAGGAAAAGAGATGTGGAAGAGAGGGATGAGGGAAGAAATGCTTGTGCAGGGAAGAGGACAGAAGCCCTGTCGAGGGGCGCGATCTTCACCACGAAACCATCTTCGAAAGAGAATTCCTCAGCAGAAGTCCGTCGTTTCAGCGCTCTGCTCCAAGAAAAAAAAAAGGTGTTGTCTTGAATTGTCTGCCTGGGGAAAGAGAGTCGGCCTTGAAACTCGTGGGGAAAAAAGGAAAGGCGACGGCCTCGAAGAAGGGGGGAAATTTGTCAGGAGAAGTACAGTGATTTCCGTCGCCTTCAGAAAGCAGTCGAACTCTATCGAAAAAAAAGTCGATCGCCTGTCCGTCAATACAGAGAAGGGGGGGTCTTACAAGCTGAGAAAAGAGGGGCCTCTTCCTTAACCGGGGGGAGCGGAGCTATCGCGCAAGAAAAAAAGAAAAAGCCGCCGTCTTTGACGTCTGAGTGGACGAAAAAGGAAACGCCTCCGGCGCTGTCCTTCTGGGGACTGGGGAAAAGGTCGAGGGTGGTCTCGAAAAAAAGGAGAGCCGCGAAAAAAAGGGGAGATCGTCGCTCGCGGAAAAAAAGGACCAGTTTTGCGCTCAAGCGTATCTTGTTAGGGGAAACGCACCTCGTTGGAGAAAGGAGTTCCTCGAACGATCGTGCCCTCCCCAAGGCAAGTTCGAGAACAAAGAGGTCGGCTCAGCAATTCAGAGGGAAATCTGGAAGGGAAAAAGACTCAAAACAACAACGGGGGGACGTCAGTTCATTCAGGAAAGGGATCAGGTCTACGTGCCTGGGAGGGCACGGATCGTCGTGCTAGGAAAGGGCACAATTATCGGGGAAGAAAGCAAGGCCCGTCATGAAAGGTTCGCGAGAAAAGAACTCTTTATCGACGAACGCGGGGGGTCGTGGGGACGGTGCTTTCTTGAAGAAAAAAGACTTTCTCCACGGAAGGGAAGGTTGAGGTTGCCTCGGGAACACCCCCCTCTCCTCTTCCCCTGCAAGTACAGAAAAACTGGAGCGGGCGTTTCAAGAGGGCAATCCGCCGTCAAGAAGAAGAGAAGGGGCTTGTAAACAAAAGGTCGAGATAATTACGATAAGGAGCTGCTAGCTTGTCAAAAGGATCGGCCCGCTGTCTGCAAGAAGACAAGGCGATCTACGAAGGGCGTGGGCTCGCGTTCTATCTTGAAGGAAGAAGCCGGACCTCCAAGGGAGGGACAATGAATTCATCTCAAGGAAAAAAAAAGACTTCTGAATGAACGGAGAAAGTTGAGAGAGCCGACAATCTCAAGATCTCAAGGAAAACACCGTCCGCGAGTGGGAAAAGACGAACAACAAAGACGGGAAGAGGGGCCGATGCTGAAGTTTTTCAAAGGGGAATCTAAGATTTACCGGCAGAAGATCAGGATCAAGCCTTCGGATGTCCAGGGGGAGCGGCACAACCAGGTCGTCAGCAAGAAAAGAGTCCAGCTCGGAAGACCGCAATATCGGTCCGGGGGAAAAAAAAGCCATCCCAGAGGGGGGGCGCAGCTTTATATCTTTGGGAAAAAAAAAGGCGTGGGCAAGTCGCGGGAAAAGGGGGAAGCGCGGCGTTTCAGGGAGAAAGCCTGTTTCATATCGACATGGGAAATACATGTATAAGCACAAGAGAGCTTCTCGTGTGTAGAGCCTCCCTTCTACTACATTAAAGGCTCCCTCACCGAGAAAAGGGAGCTTCGTCCGTACAAAAAAACCTTCCTCGACGAGAAGAGGGAAAGGTTCCGACGTCTGGAAAGAGATGAAGAGGGCTACGAAAGGGGGACGGGTGTGGGACTGGGGAAAAGAATAGCAATCACATCATCAGCAAAAAAAAAAAAAGAGCAGATCACGGCAGGAGAAAAAGGCTACACGAAGAGAGAAGGAAAGGGGCTATGAGAAAGAGTGACGAACCATTTAGGGGAAGGAGCAATCGCGTCGAGGAAAAGAAAAAGGTCCGAGGAGAACATAGCTGGAATCGAAAGAGGGGAGAAGGGTGCGACGCTGCTGGAAAAAAGGGAATGAAGCTGGGTGCTGAAGGAAAAGGGGATCATCACCGAGGAGGGAGAAACGCCGTGAAACCGGCGGAAAGAAAAAGGGGGATCCGCTGTCGGAGAAGAAGAGGCAGCTTCCGGGAGGGAAGAGTGAAGGGGCGAGAACGGCGTAGTGGAGAAGTCGGGTGAACACTCGGGGGAGAAAAAAGTGACATTACGTCCATCGGCAAGAAAGGGAAGTTCAATTGAGATAGCACCCAGGAAAGGACCGGAGCTTGCGGCTATGTACAGAAGTGAAAAAGACCGTGAAAAGGAAACTGGCCAATAAAAAAAAAGCGCTTTCATCATAGACATAACCAAAAAGACC
>Ga0179593_1643460_pt1 | contig 11488 bp, 14 predicted proteins | sample CZODoug2_1_08_16_FD_185931 | JGI IMG/M metagenome (GOLD analysis project Ga0179593, IMG submission 185931) | Vadose zone soil fungal communities from Angelo Coast Range Reserve, California, USA - CZODoug2_1_08_16fungal (PacBio error correction) | ecosystem: Environmental > Terrestrial > Soil >...
TGATGCCCAAGCGTGCGCATTTGGGAAAAGAGAGCTTAGAGAGAGTCGCTTCAGGGGGGAGAAAAAATGGCGGAGGGAAAAGCTTTGCTGCCGAGGAAGTCCTTGGCTTTCCTCTAAAAAGACAGCCCATCGAAGGGTGAGCGTCCGGGCGCTGAAAAAAGATCGCCGATACGGGAGGGGGAAAATGCAAAAAAAGGGTTCTTCAAGAAAAAAGGCTCCATTAACAACCGGGGGGACGGAACTTGTCCCAGCGCGAAAAAAAACTATGGGGCGGCGACTTCATCAATGCGACGTTTAGTGCATAGCGGGAGAAAGAAGAAGGGCCACGACGAGGGAACCCGACGTATCGGAGAGAAAGGCTTCCAGGAGGAGGGGGGGAGGGGTCGATCGCTCCTTTTAGCACTGCCGGCCAGCGGCGAAAATTGCACCGAGCATATCGCGAAAAAGTATAAGATCCGAAACAAAAAGCCTGCGAATCTCAAAAAAAGGATCTCAGAAAGAGGAAGGAAAAAGAAGCGCCCTCGGATTTTCTTTGATGAAGGAACGGAAGGAAGGAGATGCCAGCGATATGCCGGCTGAGGGGGACAGCGACTCTTGATAAGGAACCAAAAGCGCAGGAAGGCCTTCAAAAAAGAAGACCCGCCTATCCGGACGAAAAAGACGAATCCCCGCGGCGTTGCCGAAGCGCAGGGGGAGAGAGCGGGAATGCAAAAACGGCGGGTTATGTCAATCACTAAGAGACGGTCTCGTCTGGTTCCGCTTTGCCAGGGGGTTACTGCTCTTATGCGAAAGAAAGGGAATTTTGCAAAAAGCAGGATACCTTAGGGAAAAAAAAAGAGACTATCTTCCTCTGGCGCCCCGACGCGCCTCGACAAGGGGGGAAGGGAAAAATGGTAAGAAAAATCGTCTCCGCTTATTCATCACGGGGGAGGAGAATGTTAAGCGGTCCGACTTCCACTAAGTTCGAAGTAGAACGCTCTGAAAGGGAGAAAGAACCAGCAGGGAAAGAAGTTTTGGGAAAGACATTGGGTCCAGCGACGTTTTTTGTAGGGGCATGGCTTTAAAGCTCTCCAGCATTTGCCTGCTGCGTGACAGATGAGGCTCGAGGGGGGGGGGGGTCACTGTGGGAAGGGAGGGCTGATATAGGAGAGAAAAACTGGCATCTTTGAGAACGATTCTTTCAAAAAAGCCGCTTGAACGACGTAGGGGACCTCGTGGGAGAAGGGAGGAAAAAAAAGGAAAGCACATGTTTAAATATCCCCGGGGGAGGGGTCGCTGACTACAAGGTTTCAAAGGTGCGAGCAGCAGCAGAGAGAAGGTGAAGTGATAAAGGTGAGACCAGAGCGGAAAAAAAAAAATCCATTACAAGAGCCTCAAACGCGATGGAAACAATAAAATCCGAAAGGGGGCGGCAAGCGATTGCCTGCGGGCCCAAAAAGAACAGGAACGCTCACGAGACGGCAATGGGGGGAAAAAGGCCTGAACTCTCCCGGCTCATCCACTTCACGGAGGGGGGCCGACATTTGGGAATAGTACGAAGACCTATCTTATTGTATAAAGAAAACGCATTTCCGGACCGGAAAAAAGAGGAGGCAAGTGAAGGGAAAACATTCGAAAGAGGGGGGGAAACACGAAAGAGGGGAGAGGGGAAGAAAAACGCACAGTCCTAAGCGCAGCGACTAAAAGTCAAAAAGAACCTCTGTCTCTTATCTAAAATCCGGATTCCCGCGAGCATAAGAGAAAAGTCGCCTGCCAAAAAGAGCTTTGGGGGGGAAAAGGTCGAAATTCCGCCGACGAGCTACATAGATTATTTGATCCTCCTGGAAGAAGGCTTTGATTACGATTGAGAGGGGAGAACCGAAAGGGAAACAAAAAAAAAAAGGAGTTCAGCGAGGAAAGGAAGAAGCGGTTACATCCAAGCGAATACATTTTCACCAGAACTACATCGGGAAGGGAACAGAAGGCAAAGGGGGGCAAAAAGGGGGATACATGGAAGGAAAAAAAGAGGTTGTTGATCATTGCAACAACAGGAATCGCACCGAAGGGGGGGGGGGGAAAACCGCGGGGGAAAATTGCTTTCGCCGGGGGAAAGCGTCAATCAAAAAAGAAGAATCTGCGTCGCCCGCCCCAGAAACTAGCACCTTTGCAGAAAGGCTCGATAAAATCCTTTGCTCGAAGGAATCGGGGAAATCTAAAGGGGTCGGTTATGTGGGGGAGAAAAGAGGGGGACCTTTGTCACCGGACGCGATGATCTTTTCGGGAGGCCGCCCGGCATCTGTCCCTAAAAAAACAGCCGGAAAGAAAGGGGGGGGATGATGAATGCCGGAACGAGAAAAGGTTTTTGGGGCGGCAACGGGGATGCTCCGTCTTCAAGCGTGTGTTGAGGGGGAGAGGGGGCAAGGGGCATGTCGGTGGGAATGAACGGGAACAACCTGCGGCCTTGGGGGAGTATTTGATCGCAAGGAAAAGAACTGGAGAGTTTAAGGAAAAGGTGTTTGTTTACCTCTAGGAGATGGCTCCAAGAGGGGAGTTTGCATCCAGAACTTGGCTCCCGTTGAGGGGGAAAAAACACCGGAGAACGTAAGAAAAAAGGGTCTAACTTTCAGATCAAAAAAAAGCACGGCCTCCACTTGGCTCCGGGAACCGCGACATCTAAAAGACTCGCCTAAAATCAAAAAAGGAAAGAAATAAGAAGACAAGGAAAAGAGAAAATGGAAAAAAGGGACCACAAACCTGAAGGATGGGATACATGTCATAAGAATCAACTCCACCATCCAAAGACGTCGCAGCAAAGGGCGGGGGGAAAGCGAGATTCTTCGGGGGAGACTTAAATAAAAGAGCATCTTGCATCGAAATTATTCTGAAGGGAGTCGTGTTTCCCTTCATCGTGGGAAAAAGCGCGCCGTGAAAAAAAGGACCAAGAGAAAAAGCTCTCTAAACAAAAGATCAAGCACAAAGGGGAGGGAAAGAGCGCCGTCACGAGCGCGTGCAAAAACCAAGTCAGAACATTCCAAAGAGAGAATAACGCCATCCTAGAAAGCCGACTGAATACCGAAAAAGGGGGTTCTAGTAAAGAGGGCCTGTCCATCTACGGCCATCTCTTGATGCGGACGGACTCAAGAAAGGGTGACGTGATTATTCTTATGAAGATCAACTCGCTCGTTGTTGATTAAAAGATGGGGGGGGTCTAGAAAGGACCCTGGGAAGTTTCTATCTCGAGGATTCGGACAGTAGAGGGGAAAAGAGCGTCTCTTTCAGGAAAGGGAGTTCGGCGACAAGCAGAGGGGGAACGAAGGGAGTGCGAGAAAAGGCGCCGGGATGTGCTCTGAAGCGGGTGATCCGCCGCACGAATAACCGTAGAGTATTTATCCATCATTCTCCGGTCCACTCGAGAAAAAAAAAAACCCGGGAAAGGTCTAGTTAGGGTTCCGATAAAAAAAGAGGAGAGGAAAGGCCTCCGGCAAAAAGTTTAGGCATGAACCCGCCATTCGCTATAAAATATGGAGTTGTTGCAAGAGGGAAGGGGGAGACGGGGGAATTCTGGAAAACGCAGGGAGTGGGAAAGAAGGCATCAACGTACTTCGGCTACGGTGCAGAAGATTCCTTCTTCTACGAAAATCGTAGGTAAGGGGAAGCACGAAGGGAACTAATACTAGAGATCCGAGAAGGAAGGCACCTTCTTCGACTAAAAGGTCAAAAAAATGTCAATTGTCGTCTAAAGCGCGCCGAGGCGCGCCGGGAAAAGGAGGAAAGCAAAAAGGGGGGGAAAAGAGTCGGCGAAGAGGGCGGTTCGAGGGAGGGGGCTTATCCACAACATGATGGGGCGCCTAAAAACTACCGTTGTAACTTGGGGGGTGAGAGACTGGGGGCTGCCTGCTGATTAAAGAAAAAAAAAATTGGAAGGATTCGCGTGTGGAAATAACCAGGGACGACTGACCCGTTGTTCTAATGGGGGGTCGAAAAGGTCAGGGGGGGGGGACTTCTGCGTTGAAGTGCGCAGCCTGAAAGGGCCAAAATAAATCGGAACCATGGAGGGGGAAAAAAAAACTTGAAGCTCGGGGGGGGGAAAAAAGAAGGTTTTTTCCGGGCAAAGGCGCGGCAACGACATACGTTCTAATTCCATGCAGGCTGCTCGCGGGAAAGAAGCTCAAGGGTCCGTACAGAAGAGGAAAAGTGCGCTTGCAGAAAAGGGGAAAGCGGTTCTTGGTTGTACTATTGGAAAGGACTGTCATAGAAGGACGTGTGCCGGCCCGAGAGCGGTGAAATCCTGGGGGCGGATCCTCAATCAGAGAATATGGGGGGGGAGAAAACCTGTAGGGACCTCCTTGAAGTGGGTCTGAGTAAAAGAAAAGAGGAAAAATTGCCGTCCTACCGCTTGGGAGGGTTCCGGTGCAGAGTGGCCAGGCAAGGGAAAACGGAACGATGGGGGGAGAAAAAGGGGAGCGCTGGTCAGGAAAAAGAAAGGCTCTTTGCCTCTCTGGCAGGCTCTCCGAGTTCAGGAAAAGGAGGCCCCTCCAATCTGTGAGAAAACGTAGGTTTTCCAAAAAAGGAAAACAAAAAAAGGCGGGCGAGGGGGAGGGAAAGACTGGAGACAGGCGGCAAGGGGGAGCCCAAGAGCCACGAGGGCCAAGACGACTGAAAACGTCCCCCGCGGCGTAAAAAAAAGACAGCGGGAGTCCCAGAGAGGGAAAAAACCGTGAAAGAAGAAAAAAAATCGTAGCTCTCTGAGCAAGGGGGGGAACAGCAAGGGACGAAGCTTTTTCAAAAAAAGACAAAGGACCCCGAAAAAAAAAAAGAAAAGGGCGCCGAAAGGAAAACCCAAAGGAGGGGAAAGCTGGATACTAAAGAAAAAGGAGATGGGCCGTGCGTCGGGCATGAAGGCGAGGGAAAGACCCGGCGTGCGGCCTCCTCGGAGAGGCCGGCTTCTCAGCAAGAACGGGGGGAAGCGCGGACGGGATCGCCGTCATAGTTCTGGTCCGTATGGCCGCTGAGGAGGACTCCACAGTCTTGCGAAAGGCAAAGAGGGAGAATCGCAGAAAAAAAGGAAGTTGAGGCAGTCAAGAAATGAGAGAAAAGTTCGACATTAAAGAAAAAAGGGATCTGCCCTTCGGCCAGACGAGTATAGGAGGAGCGATGCCCGACCGGATCGAACTGGACGGACAGTATTTAAGGTGAGAGCGAAAAAAAAAAGGGGCGAGAAAAAAGAAGTTCGCTTGCGGAAAAGTGAAAAAAAAAAAGAGAGCGGGATGGTAGAAAGAAAATTAACCCGATCAAAGAATCACGCGGGGAGGGACGAGGGCAGCATTGGGAAACAAAAAAAACCACGGAGGAGGAGAAAAGAGAAAGAAAGAGGGAAGCCTTCAGGAAAAGAAAACTCGGTGAAGTCGGAGAGTGTCCGCGATATGCAAGCTTGGATTGGGCACCTCCCCAATTTTCGACTACAGGGATAAGGGGGGGGAAAAGGAAGAGGCAAACGTCGCTATCTACCAAGAGCCTGGCCGTTCAAGGAAAAAAAAGAAAGGCCGAATCCCGCGTAGTAAAAGAAAGGAAAGAGGGGACTAAAGAAAACTCCGCACGCGGTAGAGCAATGCTCAATTCCAACTGGTCCGCGATTTGGAAAAAGAAAAGGGGGGTAACTAATCATACAGAAGAGGGGGGGGGGGGAGTTCCATACTAGTAAAAGATAGAGGAAAAATAGGACTGACTCGCCCTGAATCAACGAACGGACCTGGTACGATAAATCCATTACCAGGGTCACTAGGCAGCAACAGACGTTCTGTGTGAGCCTCCATGAAGGCCCATGTAGGGGCATCGCTCAATGGTCGGAAAAGGGGGGGCCTCACTTCCGTTGAAGGGCTTAAATTACCATTTGAAAAAAGGGGGGTTGTCGTTGGCTTGGGAAAATTGAAAGCTTCTAAGAAGGAAAAAAAAAAGGAAAACCTGTTGGAGGGGGAGGGAAAGTCACTTTGTCCTGGGGAGAATCTGCGTACATGTCTCTGAAAAAAAAAAGGCGGAGCTTGCGACCCGGAAATCGTCGTCTTGCCACGAGAAAGGGAAACTCATGGTGAAGGAGGGGACCGCCTGGAAGAAAGGGGACCCACAGAGGAGGAAAGAGGGGAGCTGTACTCCAACGTTTTGTCAAAAGGTGGTTGAGAGCAAAAGCGACGGGGAGGGTGCCTTGATATATAACCTTTTCGGGGTAAGAGCGGGCAAAAGATCTAGGGAAAAGAAGAAACACAGCGAGGGAGAAAGAGGTACGAGCGCTTCTTCCTGCCTGAGATGAAAAAAGTGCATAGAAAGGGAACGCTCAAACAAGACGGTACGCGGAAATTTGGAGGAGGAGTCAAGAAAAGATCCACTGCACGGAGGCAGGGGGAAAGGGGGACAGATGGCCAAAGGAAGAACCTATCTTCTTGAGAGCCAAACTTTTCGGGAACCGCTCTCGTCTTAACAGAAGATGTAAGCCGTAAAAAAGTCTGCACAAAAAAAAGTGTCGCCGCCGGGGGGAAAGGAGGGGGAAAAAGCCTAAGCGCACTGCAACCAGGAAATCAACACCGTCTTGCCATCTGCGGGAAAAAAAAGAAGCAGAGGAAAACCGTCGTAAGGAAACGGGGCGTTGGGGGGGGGGGGGGAAGGAAAAAGAATTTCGCCTAGCTCAATAAATTAAGTTGGAAAGAGTTTAACCGCTTCTAGCGTCTTGAGGGTCTGCGGCAGAAGTGAAAAAACAAGGGAGGTCAGAGGGGGAGGGAGGTTCTACGCGATTACATCTTAAACTATCATTGGGGAGGAAAAAATTCGGGCTTTCCTGGTAAAAATCATCCCGAAAACAAGTTAACAAAAAACTGATGTCGAAAGCATGTGTGGGGAAAGAAGGTTCATGAACAAATGAAGGTGGTACTAACCGGCGCCGAAGTGTTGAATTCGTGAGAAAAAAAGGAGGAGCTCGATCTCGTCCTCTAGCACGCCTCTGCGGGAGAAAAGAACTGGGATCGAGAGAAAGAAAAATAAGTCGGGGGGTCTGCCGATCTTCTACTGTGAGGGGAGGAGGAATTCTGTGATTTGGGAGATGGTGAAGAGTGAAGGACCTTTCGGAGAAAGGAAGGAAGACATCAGGAGCACAGGGCCGGCCTGCAGTTGAAGGAAGGGCAACGATCTGCCGTGGAGGTAAAAAGGGCGCCTTCGTAAGAAAGGGGGGGGAACAAATCCATAGTTCAGATGGAATTGGGGCTACCACCATCGGGAGGCGCCTGTAATATCTGAGAAGAAGAGCCGAAGAGATTTTAATGAAAGAGGGGGGGTACCGATCGCGAGAGGCAATGAGGTGAGCCATAAGCTGTCTTTCTCCGGGGAGGAAAAGGAACACCGGGGAGTATCCCAGAAAGAAAGGAAAACGGAGGGAGAACTCCGCCACCGGTTAAAAAAAAGACACGCTACAGGGCCCTAGCGTCAGAGGCGAAGAACGCCACAAGGAAAAAAAGGGGAGCTACTGTCTCCGTCACCATCGGGAAGAAAACAAAGGACGGAAAGTCTATCAGAACATCAGACATAAGATAACCCGCGCAAAGGGCGGATATTTTGCTCTGGGTAGGATTCAAGAGTGCGGCGTTCGTTAGAGGGAGGCCGAGGACGCATCAGCGTGAAGATTCTGGCTTTTAGCGTGTTCGACGGAAAGAGGTGGTTCATCCGAGATGAACGGAAACCGGACTGTTCTGCAGTAACTCACAACACAAACCTTAGGAGAGGAAGAGGCAGAAGACGCTCGAAGAGGAAAACTATGCAACCAAACGAGGAGAGAAAAAAAAAATCCAATTTTCTCGTTAAGACGCCAGAAGCACGAGCTCGGCGACGCGAATAAAAAAAGCAAACTAGAAGTCGACCAGACGGGGGGATCTTGAGAAATCTCAATCCCCAGGATTGGGGCTTTGGTTAATGAGCTACATGATCAACAGATCTGTGGGGGAAAGGAAAAAGACGAGGAAAAAAGGTGTGAAAGGGATCGGGATTAGGGGAGTCGCAGATGTTAGGGAGGGCGACGTGCTTGTCGCAGACAGGGAATGTAAGAGAGGTCTCCGGGAACGGAGACTATGAGCACAGATGGAGGAACAGCACTGACTGATACAAATGCCAGAGACCAGGAGAAGGGAAAAAAAGGGGAGGACGTTTCACAACCACAAAGTCAAAGACCGATAGGCGGCGCCAAAATAAGATAGTGGCAGGAAAGGGTCCTGAAACAAGGAAGTCCGGTCACCTAGGGGGGCAACTCACATTGGTCGGAAGAAAAAAGGATCGACTTGCGGATCCGCCAACACACGCGGGAAAACGGCCGGAGCTGCCGGTACGGTGCTTGACGAATACGGAGCGGGACTAAAGATCATCTCGCCCGGCCACGAAAGAAAAGCGCTACTCCCACCCGCAGATGCCAGATCAAATCCAAATTCAGTAAAAAAGCAATGGGAAAAGGGGAAGAAGGCGTCTCCGTCCGAGCGCGCCGGAACGAGACGAGACAAAGTCGAAATACTAATGGAGGGGAGAGAAGGGGAGTTAAAAAAGAAAAAAGATGTAAATGATCCACAACGGGGGGGAAGGGGGAGGGGAAAGGGAACCTCACCTTTCGACCATAATGAGAGGTGTACTGGGGGGGGTGGAAGGGGACTGCCTTTCGCTCAACGAATTTAGTAGTCTGTGGGAGGAAAAGGAGTTGGGATCGAACAGTGAAGAGGGGGGGTTTGCTGAAGGGGTGTTGGCTTCAGGCGGGCCACAACGCCTCCGACATCGTCAAAGATCAGAAGGAAAGAGGGAAGAAAAAATTGGGGCGAACAGCGAAAGGAGTCCTATCTTTGAAGGGGGGAGAGGAAGATCCTGATCAAAGGCTGAATGATTAAAAAAGGATGTCATCCTTAAGGGGCAAGATCCGATCCAAGCGGAAGGGGAATGGAAAGGCGCAGCAGGCTCGTCTGAGGAAAGGGGGTAAATTCAACAGGGGGGGATACATCTTGAAGAAATCTGTTTGGCTGCCTAGGAGCCGTGATAGAGTCAATCAGATCGTCTTTAGGAAGAAGGACCATCCTGGACAGAAAAAAGAAAAAGAAAATGCCGTGGGGGACGACGGCTGAATAAGATTCAACATGGGAAGAAGGGGGGCTTGACTTTCCTTCGGGGTGATTAGGAAAAATGGAAGCCCGTATCAAGCGCCGAGGTTTTGTGCAAAGAAGAAAAGAAAACCGATTAAGGAGACAGGCTCAGAAAAGAAGAGAGAAAAGTCTCTGACACGAAGAGAGGGAGATAACATCAAACGTCGTTGGAAAGGGTGGATCAGCGGGGGCAACTACGCCAACCGGGGATCGGTGTCCTGAAGGGAGAAGGATGCACATGGAAACATGAGAGGAGAAAAAAATATGCAAAGAGGACTACGGAAACGCTTCTTCCCGGTCAGACAAAAACAGTTCCTCAGATCAGAGGGACGAAAAAGTGAAAAAAAGAAGAGAAAGACTCGAACGCATCATGGCCAGAAGGGAAGGGGAGGGGAAAGAAAAAAAAAGCCGGAAAAAAAAAAAAAAAAAAGGCGAAAATGTCTTCCTAAATGGCACCGGCAAAGCAGGTGAACCAAGCAGAAAAGAAAACGCTGCTAAACTTCGAGCTCTTCTACGGGAATGGAGTAGGGCCGAGAACTCAGCCAAAAGGTCCTTGCTTTTATCGCGACCCAGAGCCCAAGAGAAGGGGTCTGGAGTCGCGTCCGAACGCGGGCGAGAGATGGTGCGGTCATATGTCGGAGGGCAAACGCTGCGTATAAAAAAAAATTGAGAAAAAAACTTGCCAAGGGAATTCCCTTGCGTGGGAAGATGGGAAATTCATCAGGACCCCTTCTGTAGACGTTGAGGGGAAAAAAGGACGCGCGCTGCGCTTCGCCGGATCGAGACGTCTTCAGACGAGGGAAATCGGAATTGTGAAGGAAGTTGCGAGAAATGAAAAAAGGGAAGGTCCACACTCTCGGAAAATTTGGCAAAGGAATAGAGGGAAGGGAGAGCCGACCTTCCAAAAGAGAGAGGAAAGGCAGTCAGGCAACATCTCTCTCAACAAAAGAAAAGAGGAGAAAAGGCCTCGCAGCCGAAAGAAAAAAGGAGTGGGGCGCTTTAATGTCGGCTGCTTAGAGGAAAATAGCAATAAGGGAAGGTGCGCAGCGGACTCTTTGAGGGCCGGCACGGTCTCGCAAAGGATTCAGGGCCATCCGAATCACGGAAAATTTGTGGAGGTCTCCTATCCCTCTTCTGGGGAATAAGCGAGCGAGAGTCTCGGACGAGGCCGTGTCCTGAATGAAGTCGCTCACTGAAAGGAAGAAAGGGGTCCGCTGGAAGTTGGGAAAAGGTGTTACTGGAAAAAAACGCATCAGCAGAGGGGAATACCGATGAAAAAGAAGATAAAGACGGCTCTCTCAACCGTAATCCTCAAGGAAAGAGGTCCTTGTACTAGGAAACTACGAAAAGGAGGAAAAAGAAATGTTGAGACCGCCCCGGAAAGGAGATAAATTCTCAGAGGCTGACAAAAAAGGAAAAAACCATCAGGATTTTGCCTCACCTCGCGTGTCAGCTTGAAGGGAGACGCAGTTTTTTTTGTCGATTGTCGGCTTTGAAAAAAGGAACTGCTTAAAACAGGTTCGCTGGCTTCGGAAGGGGGAAGGGGGACAAGCTGATAGATAGGGGGAAGTGTAGAAACTCTTCTTGTAAAAAAAGGGGCGAATCTTTCGACGCCTCTGAGAGAGGCTGGCCCTCGTTGAGCGGGAAAGGAGAAATGTGGAGATTGCATAAAAGGGCTTAGTTGCGCTGGGAAGAATCCAACTTTTGCAAAAGACGTGAGGAAAGAACACACCGATTGGCGGGGGAAGAAGTTATAGATAACCTTTGGGAAAGGAAAACAGAAGCAGCTCCCGGAAAAAAAAAAAAAAGGGGAACAAAATCGGGGATGAGAGGAGAGCTCACTTTCTTCCCTGCGGGCAAAGGAATGGCCAACCGAAGGAAACGCTCACGCAGGATTGTGCAACCAAAACGAGGGAACAGAGACTCCTACAAGGAAGAAAAAGGAGATGTCGGGAAGCTGGGAAGGGGGAAAGGCCTAATACCTATCTGATTGAGATACCCGGGGAGCATTCAGGAAACGCTCAGGAAAAACGCTTCTCAATAAGAGATCCACGACAAAAAAACCTTTCTCCGTCCGAAGAAGAAACATGCCGAAGCGCACTGCGCCCCGAACACAACGGGTAACCGAGAGAGGCGGAGCGCGATCCTGGATGCCGAAGAAAGCGTTGTGCTCCGAAGGGGGGAAAAAAAAAAAGCCGAATTCCCTGAAAAAAGGTAAATAGCAAGATAAAAAAAAAGAAAAAAGAGAGGTTTATCCGCCTTCTAGAAGGAGGAGTACTAAAGAAAAAGGAGGCACAACCGCAACTCCAGAATAAAAAAATGAAAAGAAAAATTACGCAAAAAAGTTTTACAGACCC
>Ga0179593_1644141_pt1 | contig 11488 bp, 11 predicted proteins | sample CZODoug2_1_08_16_FD_185931 | JGI IMG/M metagenome (GOLD analysis project Ga0179593, IMG submission 185931) | Vadose zone soil fungal communities from Angelo Coast Range Reserve, California, USA - CZODoug2_1_08_16fungal (PacBio error correction) | ecosystem: Environmental > Terrestrial > Soil >...
CGGCACGTACAAATCTGGAGAGGGTTGACCCTTTGGATCATTCTATTAAAGAAGCCCGCGGCCGGTCGCGATAGGTCAGGGAAGGCAGGCAGAGAAGGAGAAACCGACGGGAGTCGAAAAGGGAACTTGCACTTGTCGAACGAAAAAAAAAGAAATCGCCCGGACAGCGGGACTACGTGGGCGTGCCCCAGAAAGGGAGGAAGCTGGTGACGCAGGGCCAAAGGGGGGGGCCCCTATCTTCGGCAAACAACTCATTTTGTTTCGGTCGAGGAGGGGGAACGCGGAAGGTGGGTGGGGGGGACTCTCCGTCCTGGAGTCGCTGTTCCCATCTGGGAAGGTGGAAGCGTCAAAGCTTCGCGGGTGATTCAAAAAATGTCCCGATAGCCTACCAGGAAGGGGTCGCTGCTCTGCAGAAGTGCTCCCGAGAAAAATGGTCAAGGCAGGAGGAAGTTCAGGGGAGGAATAGACGTTGGGGAGAGGGGGGGAGTCAACTCTCATTCAGGAAAGTCAGAATTTCCGCTTGGGGGGGCGGGCTTTTTTTTGTTTTGGAAAAATGGGAGGCGCACGTCCAAAAACAGCACGGATCGTCAAAGAGAGACGCGCCCAGGCCACGTACAGAGAGGATACGAAAGCGCTCCTAGGGAGGAAAAGGAAGGCGCTTACAAGGGGAAAGCGCATTCCCTACCCCAGGGATGGTCTTGAGCAGCGGCTCGCACAAGGGGGAAGCAATATCGACATTGAGGGAAGAAAAACATGCCCCAAGAATTGCAAAACCTTAACTTGCGAGATCATCAACCGCCTTCAGCCTCGCGTTTGGAGAGAGAACCCCACTTCGGAGGGGAAAGGAAGCCTACGCTGAAAAATTTTGGCATCGCGTCAAGGGGGGACCGGTGGAGGCCAGACCTGCCGTTGGAAAAAGAAGGAAAAAAAAGGGCCCGATTGCCGTCAAAGGGGGGGAAGCCTTACTCCAATTACCGCTGTTGGGGGAGGTGCTCAAGGGGCAGATCTCTAGCAGAAGATAACACTAGGAGAAAAAAAGGGAACTGCCCCGTCGCTTGAAAGGAGGGGAAGAAGAAAAGGCGTGCCAAGCTACCGGGGTGTGTCTCTAACAAAGGAAGGAAAGAGAAAGTAGACCCGTTTAGAACGAGAAAAGCCAGGGTGGGCAAGAAAAAGGGGGGAGTAGGGTCTCTACAAAAAGAAGAAGGACCTGCAATACTATAAAAAGAAAGGGAGACAGCTAATCGCCTGTAGAAAGAGAATTCTACGGCTCGTGATGCTCGAAAAAGGGGGATGAAAAGTCGCGGTAAAGGGGGGTCATTATAAAAGAATTTGTGGCAAAAAAACTTGCGACATCGGATATGGCGAAAGAAGCCAAAAAGAACAATCCCTGTGCAGGAGGAGGAAATGTGGCAGGTCGCTACCGGGAAGAGCAACGGCGTGTGGGACGGACGCATCGCGTGTCTCGTGTTTAGAGGGGAAGGTGAAAAAGACTAACTGAAAAGGAAGGAGGAGGGGGCACGCGAGTCTCCAGGGGGGACGGTCCCTATAAAAAAAAGAGCATAAAAAAACAATTAATGCCACCAATTAGAAGAAGAGCGCCATAAGCCCAGGAACGGGGAAAGGAAAACCGTCCCAACCGAAAGTGCTTCCCGACGGGGGGCCGCGGTTCCCCTTAAGGCGGAGGAAGGAGCAATTGCGTGGTATGAAGGGGGGAGGAGGGGTTCATGAACTCCAAACTTTGAAAACGAAGTTGATGTTCTCTCATCTTCTGGAGGAAAAACCGCCAAGTAGTGAAAAATACGCTACCAGCGTTTTCATCGCACTGAGGAAATAGAAAAAAAACTTACCGGAGGGGAAAAGGAGTGCGCTTTATTCTGGGGGGGGTCACTACCTCTCTGGTTGTATAGCAAGAAAAAAATCAACTTTCCGCGGTCCGCCAGGGTTTTTTGAGAAAAAAACCCCAACGCCATCAAACGCACTGGGGACGGAGAAAACGGAAGCCCGCAGGGGAACAGAAGAAAAACGGCGGGAAGCACGGGGGGTGTCGGTGAAGACTGGTCCTTTGCGGAGTCGCCGTCTGAAGACGTGTTGTCCTTAAGGGGGGGGGGGGGAAAAGGGGAAATTGACGTTCCTAGGGAAAAAACCTCTCTCCCCTGGGAAATCAACTCAAATACTGCTTGCGAGGGCAACTGAGGTTGATGTCTTGAAAAAGCCGATTCTTCTCTTTGAGCGTGGCTTTCGGAAGATCAAAACGCTTGGGGGGGGCACAAACAAGGCCTTGGGAAAAAGGGAACGCGGGAGTGTCCCTCTAAATTTGCGGAGGGACTATCCGATGTCGCAAGGGAGCGCCACTGAAGGGGGGACATGGTATGCATCAAAGGGGGGGGGGGAGGGGAAAAAAAAAAGGACCGCGAATGACTAAAAAGACATCCGAGCCTTAGAACCATCTGGCAAGGAAAGAGGAGCCAGGCTCTACTCTGGCGTCTTTTCTTGAAAGCAGTGGATCGTAGGGGGGAAAAAAGGGGGGGGGGTGGTCTATCCTCATAAAGGGAGGCAAACCAAGTCATAGTTCGCATCTTCTTGGGGGTGGTGTGAAATAGGGCCAGTGTTTGACCGTAAAAGGTGGCAAACGCTTTCTCATGGGAAAAAGGGGCCGTTTCCCTTCCCATGAAAAAGAAAAAGGGTATCCTTCTGCTAGCGCGCTGACAGTGATCAAAAAAAAGCGGGGGGAGGGGGAGGGAGGGTTCGGGTCACTTGGAGAAGCGTCACATTGCGGGTGATTTAACACGGCATGCGAGTCCAAAAAATTCACCAAGAATGGGGGTGAAAGAAAAAAAGAGGGCCAACAAGAGGGTCTGCGGAGAGTATCTGCCACTACGACAGGCGCCGTAGAAAGACATTGACCAAGGAAAGGAGGCTGTCATTCGGGAAGAAACTTCCTTGAAAAAGGGGGGCTGCCTGCTGTTTTCCAGGGGGGGGAGGGGCGAGTTCGATATTCTTCAACTACTTTGGGGAAGGTCGCTCTCAGAACCATTAAATAATTTGGGAACTGTGATCCCTGAATTCACTGTAAGCGCGGGGGAGGGGGAGGAAGTAGGCTCTATGTGAAAAAAGAAGAGGAGGGGGGCCTCTCTTTAAGGGGGAATGTGCTCTTATAAATCCTCACTAGGAGGGGCCATGGACCCGCAGATTCCGGGAACCCACCCCACACAGAAAGAAAAAGGAGAAGGAGGAAACGCTTTTTCTCCTTTCATGAGAGAAAGAGAACCACTTCCCGAGAAGGAGAAACGCCTATTCCTTGACCAAGTAAGGGGCTTAGGGAAGTCGCCTCGCAGAGAGGGGGGAAAAACGGAGGGGGGGGATATCGGCCGATTCCTGGGAAAAACCGCTTTTGAAAAACTAGCAATCCACGTAAGATGGTAAGCGTAATTTCGAGAAGGAGGAAGGAAAATTACTCCAATCACCTTTCAGAGGGAAGCTCTCCAGGGGGGCCCGATACCTCAAAAACGACGCAAGTTTTCCCTGAGGAAAAAAAAAAAGCAGCTTCTGAAAAGAGGGGAAAGACCTTCCGTTGAAGCGATCTGATAAGCGTGGGTCTTCAGGGAGACCAGTCGACTACCGGAGGTATCCGATCACGACGACAGGGGGGGGGGGGGCTTGTTACGCGCTAGGCCGCGTGCTGCTCAAGCCCAGAAGGGGGAGAACATCCCACGGAAAGGAGAAGAAAGCTTTTGGGTAAGAGACAACCACAACAACGTATTATTATAAGGAACTCTTCAGTACAAACTTTGGTCTAGGGGGGACTTGGGAGGGCTCAAAAGGGAGACTCTGAGCCTCAAAGGCGCGATCTTAGAGGGTTCCGTCCTCCTGTTTGTGCTGTAGAGGAAAGGAAGGTTAGGAGAAAGGGGATTCTTGAAGGGGAAGAAAAGGCGTCAGCGTCTCAAAAAAAAGAGAAGGTCCTTTTAAGGCACGCAAAAGCCTGATCCGAAATGGGGGGAAAATTGGAGGGGGGGGCCCCGATCGAAGGGGAGAAAAAACAACTCATGGCGGGTCGGCGGCAATGAGAGAAATGATTTTAGTTCACTTAGAACTCCGTCTCGAAGTCGCGAGGAAGTGCTGCTATCTTTTGGGGAAGGAGAAGCTGCGCTTTGATGAAAAGCACCTTAATATAGCCTACCTTCTGGTCACTCTGAAATCGGTGGGCTCTAGGAGAAAAAAAAAGGGGTCAAGCAATCGGCGTCCTTGGAAAAAAAAAATGCTCGTACGTGTCCTGGTGTTGGGGGAAGAGCAGTAGAAAAGCGGTTCGTTCCGAAGGTCAAGAAGGGGGGGGGGGGGGTGTCGGGCGGGAGAAAAACAGCGGGCGATTAAGAAAGAAATAGGGATGCTATAAGCGCACAGTAAAGGGGTGAACATAGATTACTGAAGCGAGAGAAAAAAAGGAGCGCGCACCCTCTCTAAAAGGAAGAGGGACAGACGCATTCCTACCAAGGGAAAGGAGAGAGTCCGCTCAACTCGCTTAGAGGGGAAATTGGCGTCAATCCAAGGACGACCAAAAAGGGGGACAAAAGCTTTCGCACGAAGAGGAGAAATCCGCTCGAACTTAAAAAGCCGATGCTGTCAAAGGCCTGGGGGGACGAAAAAAACCCAAAAGAATGTCGTGCGTGGGCAGAAAAAATCCCCAAACGAAGTGGTTGGCAATCGGCGGGGTCAGGAGAGACAAAAGGGCAAAGAAAAAGGGTGTAAAATCGAATTCAACAGGGAGATGGCCGTCAATTTTTAAAAAGGAAAAACATGACCGTCTTTTGGTGTACTCTGGGGGGGGGTCAGAGCGCTAGCATCATATAACCCACAGAAGGAAAAAAAAAGAATGGGAAGGGAAACTGAAAAAAAAGGAAGTGCATGATAAATCTTTTTCAAAAAGAGAACACCCGCAAAAAAGAAAAAAAAAAAAAACAGAAAAAGAGAAAAGCCCTTTTGGCAAAGAAAAAGGGAAGGGGGATGATTCTCTCCAACTACCGTCACATACTACTCAGAAGCTAAAAAAAAAAAAGTAAGAGCCTTTAGCAATAGGGGAGGGAAGTGTTCTAAAGAGGTGATTTCTACGGAGGTGTCATTCGCGTCCTTAGAAATGTCCAGAGAAAAATCAGAATTGTTTGCAACGAGGGGGAAAGGGAGAAAAAGTGCGACATCTGATAGGGGACACCTGGAGATCCCGCGTAATAGGGACTTGGGGGGGGGGGGAAGTACCGGTACTTCGCGTGGGACAGAGAAAAAGAGGGTGCCATTCACCGAGAGGGGGGGTACGTTTTCCCCGAAAATGATCCGGTTGTACCCAAAAAAAGAAGAAACTCCTGTCTGGGGGGGGAGGGGGGGGCACCGAGTCGCCAGGGGAGAAAAAGAATCAATAGAACTTCAATCTCCAAAAAGAATTAATGCCAACCGATGCTCTCCTTACCATCACAAGGGTAGCCTCCACCGGGGAAAGAAAACCGTGCTTCCGACTTTGGGAAAGTCCCCTTCTGCTGTCGGGGGGGGGAGCGTTTTGGATACGTTGGGAGCAAAAACAGGGTACGCTGCTATTACCGCGGGGAGGGGAAGCTCACTGCTGTAAAAACAGAAAGGTAGTGAAACATACGCTACTCAGCGTGGGAAAAACGATCTCTCTCCACACAACAACGGAGGAGTGACCCAGGGGGGGGGGGCGGCCGTGAGGAATTTACCAAAAAGAGGGGAGGAGGGGGGGGACACTACCTTTTCGGGGGAGCGCCCCTCAACTTGCCACGGAGTTACCTTTTTGTGCCAGAAACTGGGACGAAAGAAAAAAAAGCACGGGGAGGGGGCCGCCCGCATTTTTAAAGGAAAAGGGGAAGCACGTTCTCTCTTGGTCAAAATTGACGTTTCTGATACACAGGTCCTTGAGGCTGGGTAACCAGGAAGAAGGAGGGGCATTAAGGTTTGTGAGGGGGGGGGACGTTCTAGTGACCGGAGCCAGGAGGGACGGTGGCAACGCAAGACCTGGCAATTGGTCACAGGGAATCATTTGAGGGGATGTACAACCCACGCATGGCGTCGAGGATTGAAAAAAAAGATGGCTTCTGACAAAGGAAGAAAGAGACCTGCCACAAGCTTCACGTCGATTTCACAGAAAAAAAAAGAAACATTTTTGCGGAATTCTGGTCGAAGGGGGAGCAGGGGGTCGCGTCACTGTAGAAAAGGGAGGTACTGTATGAGAAAAAAAAAAAAATCGCGAAGGCGCGCATTCACGGCTGGGAGATCATTTTCTCCAGGCGGGGGTAGAAGAGAAGGACTTCTTTCAGTTCGTCGTGGGAGGGAGGAACCTTAGGTATTTTTAGGGAAAAGGGGAGGGAAATGGGTCTTGCCAACCGCTTGAGGTTCTAAAAAGAGAAAAGGAGATTTGGAGGGGTTGTTCAGGAGAAAAAAAGGGGAAAAGGAGATTTGGCAACGCTTTGAGGGACCTCAAGGTTCAAGCGCTGGCCGGATCTGTGGTTATCTTCTCTAAGGCAGCTCTGAAAAGAAAAATAGGAAAACCAACAGAGGGTAAAAGGGGGGGGAGGAGGTCGGGTCACTGGGAAAAAAAAAAGGGGGCCCATCTTAAATTGCCACTGGGGGAAACGGCAGGTCTGGCCGCCAGTTTCCGCAGTTCGGGAAAAACCGCGATGCCAAAACTGGGGGGGGGAAGGGAGGGTCGATGCAAAAATCACGACAGGCCGCAGGGGCATTGACCGCATCAAGGGCTTCAGGAAACGGGAAGGGGGAAAGATCGGCCAGTTTCACAGGCGGGAAAAGAAAGAGGGGGCAGGTGTTTTACCTTGGCTAGGGAAAGAATACTTTAAGTCGCTTTCGGGAGGGAAAGAAAAGACCGTAAAATTTAATGGGTTAAAAAAAAAACGGATTCCTTGTACGCTCAGGGAAAGGGAGAGGGAAACACCAGCGACGGAGGAACAAGTGCCTTTGAGCTAAAGAAAACAAAAGAGGCCGACTCCTTGCTGGAGGAGAAAAAAAATGCTGCCGTTCATTAAAACAGGAAAAACCTCGCACACACACCCCTCCCCCTCTTCCCCTGAAAGGTCCCTCCTTGCTAGATTACAAAAAGAAAAACGTCCCAGAATGAGAAAGGGAAAAGGAAGGGGAGCCCTTGACCAAAGGAGGAAATCCTCGAGCCCACGACGGTCGCGAAAAAGGTAGGCTAATCGGAACACCCGAAAAAGAAGAGCGAATCAACGCACCAGGGGGAGGGGAGAAAAAAATCCTAGAAAGGGCAACCGGGATAAGTCCCTACAGTACGGCGGGGGACAGGGCCAATCAAAAAGGTCGCTCTGGCAGAGGGGAGGAAGGGAAAGAAAGAGTGGGTTTGCGCGTCCGGAAAAAAAAAAAAAAAAGACGCCAAGTTGGCCAAGGAAAACGATCACTCACTGGTCGTTTCAAGAAAAAAGGGAAAAAAACGGAGGGACTTGCAAAGAAGAAGCGAGGAAGAAGGAGGTGTTTCCGTCGACACGTTCAAGAATCCCTGTACTAGAGGGAAAGGGAAAGCTGCAGGGGGAAGGGGGGAGGAAAAGACCGGCGCGACCGGCCGCGGAAAAGAAAATCGACGCCTAGTCCAGAAAAAGGCAAGCTTTGTACGTGCACGCGAAGGACTCTAGGGAGAAAGGGGAGAGAAGTGCGCTGAAAGGGAAAAAAAAGAAATTTTGACCTTGGCTGAAGAGAAGAGCCTCCGCTCCTTGAAAAGCATCAATCCCCAATTACGTGAAAGGAAAAGAGGGAAGTCGCATTATTGCGGGGGAAAAGGAAGAAACCCACGCTTAAGCAGATCGCAAGGCTCCACTGATGGGGGGCACTCATAAATAGTGAGGAAGGGGAAAAATTTTCGTCGTGGGAAAAGGGGAGAGGAGACGACGCGCAACACGCAGGGGGGGGGAGAAAGAAAGGGAAATTCGATTCCATCTTAAAATTGTAAAGTGAATTCGACTTCTCCCGGCTCCGATCGAGAAGAGGGGGGAAATCTTCAAAGAAGGGAGGTGGAAGAAGATCTCGGGCAACCTGGGAGGGACTACCTTCTTTTCCACTCAAGGGGGCTCTATTCTCCTCATCCTCTTGGGAGAAGGGGACGGAGAATCTTTCGGGAAAGAGAGGGGAAAAAAGACTCTGGGGGGGGGAAAATCAACTCTCATGCAGGGCGGTCTTCCGAATGTCGCGGTGGGGGGGGCGGCTTTCGGCCGTCAAAGGAAGAAAAAGCGGGTCCGATGGCAAAAAAAAAAGGAGGCCTAGTTAGGAGGGGGTTCAACTTACCAGATATGACTGGTCAAAAAAAAAGAGAAAGAGAAAAACTGCGCTTTACAAGTGGAAGAGGAAAAAAAAAAAAAACAAACAAAATTCCTACAAAGTACTTGTCTTGGAGATAGTCCGCAGTCTGACGTGGGAGAAGGGCTTCATCGGAACTGAAAAAAAAGACACAAGATGGCCCCACGCTGGAAAAATGGCCAGAAAAGGAGTCCCCTGTTCGGACCGCCGGCGCCGGGAAGCGAAAAATTCGGAAGGGAAGGGAAAAGAAGCTACACAGGAAGAAAAACTTCCTCTTGTGGGGAAAGCACATTTTTTCTTACAAGCTACCCCCGAAAGGTTAAAATCAAGAATTCAAACATGGGGGAAGGGCCCAGAGGGCCGGCATGGGGAGGAAAGACTCCAATGACCGCCTTTTGAGGGAGACTCAAGTGTCAGACGCTAGCAAAATAAAACCTATGAAGGAAAACTGGACAATGGAGGTGCATTATAAGCGGGGGGAAAAGAAAAAAAGGGGGGGGCAATATTTGCGCGAACACCAGCCAAGAAGAAGGAGAAAAGCCCTGTTTGGTCAGAAATGGTTAGGCTCGTACCAACCCCGCAAGTTCCCGAGATCCGGCAAAATAAAGAAAAAAAAAGGAAGCGAACTGTAAAGGAAGAAAAGCCAGTAAAGAGAGAAAAGGGGGGGGGTCTAACGGAGCGCGACGTCGATATGGGAGGAGAACCGTTAGAAATTCCATTTCAACCATGTAGGAAAAAAAAGGGTCTACATCGGGGGAAAGAGGGGGAGAAAAAAGGACGCAAAATGCTAGCGTGGAAAAGAAAAAAAGAGGGGGCGTGAAGCCTTGTGGGGGGAGGAGGCTCTTCCGCAAGAAACACAGTTTGGTCACCAGGAAGAAGAGGGAAGGGGGGAAGACGTTTGGAAAAACAGGATCCGGTGACCAGCAACCGTCTTTGCGTTGACCACGGAGCCAAGAAAGGGACAACTAGAAACGAAATTTCCAAAGAGAAAGAAAAAAAAAAAAAAAATGAATGCCACCTGGAAAGGAAAGAATACTGAGCGAAAACGCACCTTCACACCTACCAAGTCGAGGGAGAGGGGGGACCGCAGAAGGGGAAAACTTCGTGCGTCTTTTGATGGATGACGTTTTTGGCTCAACCTTTCCAAAGAAAAAAGGGGAAAAAACGAGGGGAAAGTTTTTGGGGAGATAAAAAGGAGGAGATGTGCATATCCAACCGAAAGTATTTAAAAAAAATACAAAAAAAAAGAAAATGCGCCCTCCCCTATCTCTCTCAAAAGAGAAGAGATATGTAGTTCAAACGCGTAAAGAAGGAAGGGGGAAAGAAACCTTCTGGGGGAGAAGAAAAGAAAAAAGAGAGGCCACAAGAAGGGGGAAGGTCCTCGGAATGTTTTGGAGGACGGGAAGAAAGAAATTCGAAGGGAGAAAAAAAAAAAAAACAGGCGGCGGTACTCAACCAAAAAAAAAGGCTCTTGGGTTCAAGGTGCGGAGACCCTTTCGTTGAGGAGGGGGGGGGGGTGGAAAGGAAAGACGTGGTGGCATTAAGTGGGTTTTCCTTATTAAGAGGTTCTTTACCGCCGAGGAGATACTGGGGGGGGAAAAAAAAAAGGAACGGAGTTGCAGGGAAAAGAAACTGCTTCATTTGAGAGATTCTTCGCGTTTGATGCCACCACACGGGAAAATAAGTCAGCGAAAAGAAAAGGGGAAACGGGATTGCACGCCCGGAAGGGGGGGGGAAGGTTGCGTAATTCTTGGGATCCGACTGTCGAAAAGGGAAAAGAAAAGTCTTTACATGGGAGGAAAAGAGGGGGGAGAACGGAACCGAAGGAGGATCGACGGAAAGAGGCCGTATAACAATCTGTGGGGAATCAAGAAGAAAGGCGTCAGGATTCTTCATTCAGGAGGGGAGTGATTCGTATGTAAAAGGGGGAGGAAGCCCTCATCCCTTTACCTCTGGGAGATTCTCGTTCTCACGGGTCTATTTCAACAATCTAGGGGGGAAAAATATTGCCCGTGAAAAGGGGGAGGAAGATTGCTATGAAAGAAGGAAGGGGACGTTTCCCTTCCCATTCTTGAGGGTCTGCTATCTCTCTTACCCCTTATCAATATGGAAAAGGGGGAAGGACTGGTTTCGGGGAAGGGAGGGAGAAAACCATTGACGAAAAGGGAAGAAACGGTTGAATTCTTCTTTAGGGAGGGGGAAAAGGCGTCGCATTTCCTCAAAAAATGGAAAAGGAGGAAGTTCGCGGGGAGTAGCTTCACTCACTACATGTAACAGGGGAAGAAGAGGATTGCAGCGGGAAGAAGGGGAGAGGATCTTCGGGCCAGGGAAATGGAAGGGTTCAATTCTTTGTAATTTCTATTTACTGCAATTCCGTATTAGAATATTTCAGAGGACCGCTCTATCACAGAAAAAGGAAAAGGGGGGGGAGGAAGCTCTCTGGAAGGGAAGACGCAGGTTTATCGCTATTCGAGGAAAACTAGCTCTTCATGCAAATCTGTAAGGGGAGGAAGGAGAGCCTCACTAGGAAGAAGGGGGAGTCCATCTGACAAACAAAAAAAGGAAAGGAGAAAATGCCCTCCCCCCAAAGAAAGTAGAAAACGAAAAAAAAAGAGGGGAGAAGGGAAGGGGTACTACAAACCAAGATGCAAAAAAGTTCGAAAGAAGGAGGCCTTTCCTGTCCAATTAAAAGGAAAAAGGAAGGTAGCCCTCTTCCGCGAGTGGAAAAAAAGGCATCGGCCGAGTAAGATTTGGGGCATCACTCGCTCTTGGGGGGTCACAGAACAGAAGGAAAGAAGATGGGGTTCACCGGGGAAGGTCGAGCCGGATAAGTGAAGGAGGACTTCGACTTTCACAAGGGCATCTCATACTTTGCAACGCCGTACATGGGAGAGGAGATACACTGAATGAAGAAAGAGGGAAAACGACAAGGTGGCCCTTCGTAAAGCGGTTTCTGTATCAGCTTTCAACACAAGACCTTCCCTTTTAGTTCCCGAGGTCTCGGTGGGAAATTGCTTTAAGCGTTGGGGAACCCTTCGACTCCCTTCTTGTACAATGAAGGGGGGGGGGGGGATTCTGAAAGAGAGGAAAAAAAAAGCCGAGGGCCGGATAAAAAAAAAAAGGGGGGAAGGCCCAAAGCCCAGTTCAAAAAAAGGGAAGTGCAGCTTTC
>Ga0179593_1739236_pt1 | contig 11488 bp, 6 predicted proteins | sample CZODoug2_1_08_16_FD_185931 | JGI IMG/M metagenome (GOLD analysis project Ga0179593, IMG submission 185931) | Vadose zone soil fungal communities from Angelo Coast Range Reserve, California, USA - CZODoug2_1_08_16fungal (PacBio error correction) | ecosystem: Environmental > Terrestrial > Soil >...
CATGAGTTTCCACCGGGCGGGAAAAGAAAAGACCCAGGGTCAAGATCTCACTAGTATAAAGGGGAGGAACCCTCAGGGAAGAAAGGAGAAAGAGGAGGAAAGGAGGATGTTTAGCGATTCTTCACACAAAGAAAAGAAAGTCGTTACCCACTCCGCTTCGTGCAAAACGTGGAGTCGACCTTGGGAGGGCCTGTTTGGAGGGGAGGGGGCGGGCCAGGGGGAAAGTTCAGTCGAAGAAATGGGCCAGAGAAAAGAAACATTCGGAGGAAAAAAAAAAAACCGCAGAGGGAAAAATGGGCCATTCAAAGAGCATCTTTCGAATGCGAAAGGATGGACCTCCGGATTGTCAACGTCTCGGGTCTTTGAAAGCCCAAGTCGCAAATCCTCGTAAGGCGAAAAATAAGAGTCCCAGGGTGGAAAAGAGATATCTAAAGACGTGCGCTCGGCAATAGGAGAAGAGAGGAGAACAATTAAGCTGAGAGAGGGGGATCTACCCGGAAAAAGAAGCAGTTCGCGTACGCATGTGGTTTAACCAGAAAATTGCTTCTCAACAGGGGACAAACTTGCCCCACGGGGAGCGGCGGGAACAAGAGAAGTCAAAGGCGGACGAAGGGAAGGACGCCAAGCGCTCCTCCTCCACGAATAGAACCCTTCGCCGAATCGCACAAGAGTTCATTGAGAAGGGAAGGCTTCCCTTTGGATGACCCCTTCAAAAGGTCAAACTTGACCGGTCGGAGAAGGACTTCTCGGGAAGAAACTGCATACGAAACTTGGGCAGAGCTTTTGCGTAATCAGCATTTGCGTATACGTCGGGGGGGGGTCACCTTACCTTTATAGAAAGCAAGCATGACGTCTTCTGAGGAAGAGCTTCGGGAGGGGAAAAAAAAGAAAGGATGCTACGCGGTCATCGGTCCGTCCGCCGACATCATCCTTGAAAGCGGGAAGTGATGGGGGGAAAATTGGAGCTTTTTTCGTCGAAGACGACTTCAAAAGATTCAAAAGCCAGCTTGAATTGAAGACGAGGGCATGAGGGGATTGGTGAACTGCTGAGTCTCGCCGCTCTGCTTGGTCACGATCAAAGGCTCGACCAAAAGAAAGAGAGGAGAAAGAAGACATGGGAAGGACAGCGATCATGGGGCCCGCCCTGAATGTCGCCCAAATGGACGACACCGAGACATCGCCGGAGGGAAAGGCGAGGTTTGACCGTGACCTCAAGAGGCTGTATGGCGCCAAATCGTCGAGGGAGGATCTTAGGTCCCGGGAATGTGTTCCTCGAATGAGGGAGAAAATCGAAGGGAACCGCGAGAAGGGAGGTCGGGGGAAATCCAAGGGCCGTCTTCGAAGAGGCTAAGGGATATCCCGGCCTTCATCGTCAATAAAGGTGCGAACAGCAAGAAGTATGGGAAGCAAGGGACGAAGGGGGAAATAGGAACGATTTTGGGGAGACCTTCTGAAGAGTAGAAACCCGGGGAAAGAGGAAGTACTTTACCAATTGTTAAGAGCACACCGCTCCCGCACTGCCGAAACGTCTGTCTCGTGATGCGCGAGAAGAAGAAAAAAAACAAGTCCGCACGAAACAAAGGGAAAGGGAAGAAAAGAAAGAGAGGGGGGGGAAGGGAAGGGGGATGGGGTCTTACGACCTGGAAGGACTAGACAGCGTTTCGAGGGAGGGGACGGGGATCGCTTTTGACTTCCCTTTCGCTGTGCTTTGAAGGGGGGAAGCTCCGAACGAAGCAAGGAAGAAGAATAGACGATTCGCAGATAGTCAAAAGTGACCATGTCTCGAATGGGGGACCTCGATTCCATCTTTTTCGCGATCCGGGAGGGGGACGGAGTAAGAAGAGAGGGGGGAATTCAAGCAAAGGAGGGGAATCGCGGGTAGAGCCGCCCAGGAGGGGAATATCGTCTCTCCCGTGTACCAAAAAAACCAGAAGATCTCTCAGGGGAGGGAAACTAGAAATCCATCTCAGCTGGAGCAGAGTCAATCTTTACGAATAACGGGAAAAAAAATAGCGCCTCTAGAACGCGCTATTGTCGGAGTTGTGAGTACGAAAATCCACGGGAAGTAAGAAGATTCTTTGAAGAATTCGGTCGGAAAATCGCCTCGTTGACGTCTAGTCAGCCTAGACCGAATCTAGGGAGGCGGATGGGAAATCATTAACCAGAGAACAGAGAGGGAAGATCGTGGAAAGGGAAGGTGGGGGGACGGCGTCGGGGGAAACCGCGAAAGCTAAATGGGACAACCTTAACAAGGCCGGGAAATTCTGTCGCTTCTCTCAGATGCTGAGTTGAGCACAAAAGAGAGAGAACTCCAACTGGAAAGACAGAAAGAGGGGGGGACGGGACGAGAAAAAGGTGAAAAAAGAAGAAGTCTAAAATGCCGATCTGTTCAATCTTTCACAAGCTCCTCCTTTCTTTACGCCTCTCTTCAGACTCCTATAAAGAGGAAAAGCTGAAGATCAACTGGAAGAAGAGCTGGGGAAAAAAAGAACGCTAAGAGGGAAAATGATCAGTGCTAAGGCGAATTGCGGGATCTTCTGTGACGGAAGGCGCAAAAGGGTCTCAGTCTCCTTCTTATCTATAAATGAGTTATAAGTCGGGTGCAAGGGAGAGAAGGCGGGGGGGCGAAAGTACAAAAGGGACAAGCGGGAGCTAGTGCGGTCGGGCAACCGTGGGACGCATCCCAAGCGTAGATCCTAATGGAGTAAGAACAACTAGACTAAGAGCTGAAGCTTGAAGGTGGGGGAAATTAGGGGACGACCACTGTCCATAAAGAAGCGGAAGGGAAGAGGGCTGGGCACCCACTAAACAAAAAAAAAAAACCAAACAGAAAAAAAATACGCAGAAGAGAAGATGCTCCTACCTAGGGGGACCCTTCTCCGCAAGAGGTTTTCAACTTCCCTAAGAAGGTCTTTCTATAGAGGGTCATGGGACAATTTTGGCTTTTGGAGCTGCCTAAAAGAGCGCTCAAAGAATGAACCAAAAAGGTCCGACTACAAGTGGTGATACCAGCATAGGAGGGTGAGGAAGGACGTGCCTGTGTAAGCACGAAAAGGCATCAACAGCGAATTCACTCTCAAAAGGGTCTTACACGGGAAGAGAGAAACGGGCAAGTGCATAGCTCTATAACGGAAGAACCAATGGGAACGACAGAGAGAAAAGAAAGGGGGGGGAAAGAGAGAGAGGGAGTCCAGATCACACCGACCATCGGGATTCATATGACCCATATCCTCACGAGGAGCAAGAGGGAGATCTCTTATGACAAAAGGTCAGTACATCGACACGTGAAGGACCCTGTCTGGAGAAGAGGGCTGCGGTAAGGAAAGGAGGGAAAACGCAAGTGAGTTTATGCAAAACTTAAAAGGTGTGTCATTGCGTGGAGGTTTATCGCCCAGACCGCCAGAAGTACTTCTCAGAACTTGACCATATTCAAAAGAAAAACAGGGAAAAACCACGAAAAGTGGAGTGCGAAGGGAGGAGTCTAAAGCAGGGAAGGGAGCTCTTTCTGGCTCCCTGGCGTTCAACGCCGTTCAACGTCCGGGGAAATCACTACCGTCACAATGTGGGGACCCGCGGAAGGGACAAAGATTCAGCCGTGGAAAGAGGGATCAAAGATAGCTAGTTGGTGTAAAATTAATTCTATCTTCCAGAGGTTAGGCGAACCCTGTTCAAACAAAAAAAAAAGCGATATCGAAGGGGGGGAACTCACTGGGGAAAAAAGGGAGTTAATGCCCACTGCTCAAAATCCGTCACACTTAAAGAAAGGATGTATCTCCTGACCTTACTACGTGTCCCCGAAAACTACGGAAAGCGCAACTGGAAGAGAAGGAAGGTAGTCCTCTACGTGATTCCAACTTGATCAAATTATTAAGCCGTCAGGGTCCGTCTTGACATGGTTCGATCTTACTTCTCCTTAGCAGGAGAAGTGAAGGACTGTCAGAAAATAGGGAGATACGTCGGGGGGTTAAAAAGGGGATTGATATAAAAAGGCAAAGACAGGAAGGAGGAAATCTTGTCCAGGCTCCCTGGAGGAGTTATTTGCGACCTGCACCGCTTGAAGACAGACTTCTTGTTTAAAAGAGGAGGAAGCGGCGCCGACAAAAAAAAGAAGGCTAATTGGGGGGATGAGGGTGAACCGAAGCCGTTCTGCCATCACCTGTCCTGGTCCCTTGAAGAAAACGGCTTGAGGGGGAATGGGAAAGCTGACAAAACGGGGGGGAAAAGGACTGCTCGACTAAAAAGAGGCGATGTGCACCCGAAAACGACTTCTGCCGGCACAGCAATTTCTTAGGCTATTACAGAAAAGGCAAGGTGGGGCCTTTGACGATGTAGAATCAGGGAATCTTGGGAGGGGACGACTGGTTGAGACGTTCTCGTATAACGATTACCTTGCGGAGGGATAACAAGGAGTAAGAGGAGGGCTTGAGAAGATTAGACGAGAAAAAGAGGAAGGGTTGTTCAAATTACACGGCTCCGAGAATATTTCGGAATGGGAGTCCGAAAAACGGCGCTGCACAGCAAACCAAAGAGAAAGCCGGGAAAAGCAAGGAGAGAAATATTTAAAGGATCCAATTCGATACGGATAAATGTTCCTATTGGTTCATTCGATCAAGGACGAGGGAGTCCGCCTTAGAAAGAGTCAAGAAAAAACAGGAGTAAAAAACAGCTATAACCAAAAAGATCCCGCAACTAACTGGGCCGAAAATTGTCTCGTAGAGGGCTCGAACGCAAACTCTCCAACTTCAAAACGATCTCAGAGAAAAAGGAAAAGCGAGTTGCGGACGCGGGGGTGCTTCGATCGAACGAGACCGCGTTTCGGCATTGAGGGGAGAGGGTTGTGATCGCGCTCCTCCCTTTGTCCATTCCATCAGGTTGGGTCCGATCAAGGGGAAAGAGGAAAAAAAGAATCGAAAAAAAAAGGACGCAAGACCAACAAAAGGAGGGGGGAGGTGGGTAAAGATGTTCGCGATTCTTGCTTGCAGGCGTTAAGAGCAGGGGAGTCTCTCTTGAGGGAGCAGATGCCAGAGAGCCTGCCAGAAAATAAGAGAAAAGAAGGGGGAACACGTACAAAAGGACGCCTCTTCAAAAACGTCTGATTACCAGATAAGGTCAGTCAGAATCCGAACCCACGACAGAGTCTCGGGAGAAGTAAGAAGAAGAAAAAAAAAGCTCGCAAGAGGAAGGGAGGGGGGACGATGTTTTAGAGGCGAATCGTCAGGGAGGCAACATGATAGGGGGGTCATCGCCAAGACCTTCTGTTTTCCTGGAGGTCCCCATACCCTCGGGGGGAGTGGTACCGCAAAAACAGTTAACAGCTTTGAAGAGCAGGAAAAAACTAAGAGGAACTCGGGGAAGGACAGCAGGTTGTGGAGGAGTCTTGGAAACCCATAAAAAGCAGAAAATGACAAGAGGCCGTCAAGGTCCGAAAAGCTGACGCTGGAAAAAGAAAAGATGCTCAGGGGACGGAAAAAGCATAAGGAGACCTGTAAAAAGCAATACCATCATTGGGGCCTTTGCGAATCAACCGCAAGGTGAAAAGACACTTATCAAGAAAAATCGAGAGGTAACAGCATGGCCCAAGCTCGAGAAGCAGTCAGAGGAAGAAGAAATATCGGGAAGTCTTAGTATGTGAAGGACCTAAAGGGCGGCAGAAAGAAAAAACTTGAGAGGAGCTCGTCTTCGACCTGAAATGATATCAATTGCTATTCGGAGGAAAGGACTCGTGACTGGGAATCGCAGAAAGTGAAAGGGAGGGGAAGTTAGAAGGAGAGAAGTTTGTTGGGATTGCTTTGGGGAGAGGCAATGTTTTCGGGCCCCCCTGGGGAACGAGTAGGTCTCTATCGGAGGTAGTGAAGGTCTCAGCCCAAAGTACTCATAATTGAAGAAAGAACGAAAGAAGGGAGGTGAGAAGAGGAGCAACCCAGGCTGAAGGTTGTCCCCTGGGGAGCCAGGGTAGGCAACTTCGCTGGGAAAAGAATGGAAATTTATCCTGTCTTTCTTGGACCAAGATAATCCCAGCAAAAGACTCAGAAAGGCGAAACAAAAAAAAAAAAAAAAAAGCCATTAAAGGGTGACAACTTCCCTGTTCCTCAAGGCTTTGATCTAGAGGTGCAGGGCATGAAAGTTCTTGTGTGAAAGGGAACTGAACTAAAATCCAGGAAGGGACCCAGCCAGAGACCGTTTTTTTCAAGGAGAGGTGGTCACTCGGTGGAGGGGTCAACAGGTGGGAGCAGCACCAGACATCCCCACTGAATTCACTCTCCCCCAGGGCTCAGGTCAAGAGTAAATCAGAAGGGAAGGATCAAAGAAAAGGGGGTCCGGTGGTAGTAGGGGGGGTACAGAATCTCTCTCAGGAAGAGAGGAGGAAAATAGATATAGGTCCCCATCCTCGCTGGAATACCAGCCAAGTGGAGACAAACCAGCTAACACGGGCGGGAAAAGGAGAATGGGGGGAAGGAGTGGAATTCGCTTAACTTTCTTGCTGCTGGGAACACACACCGAAAAGAAGCGTGAACCCACTCAGAGGAGGGGATGCAAAAGGGGAGCTACAGTTGGGCATTGCACTTTTGGGGGAAAAGAGAACCGCCAGGAAAACTAAGGGAAAACCTGCAATGAAAAGTGCCCCACAAGAAGGGGAAGCCCGAACTCGAGAGAACACACCGGCGGACAGGAGTTGGAAAAGTCCCTGGTCTCTGAAAAGAGTTATCATCTGGAGGAAAACAAAGGTCTCTGGGGGGGGCCAAGAACGCAATCCTCTTTGGAAACAACCCCCACCCCCCCTGGGACCGAGAATGGTACTGAACGGGAGACACAAGAGGGTGACAAACTCACATTGGGGGAAAGATCAAGGAGGGAAGGGACTAGGAGGGACGACAATAATGAGGCGGCCGGAAGGGGTGACGAAACCTTCCCGACCAGCGGAGAGCCGATCTTCAATTGGAGGTCGCAACGGGAAGGAAAGTTCCAAAAAAACGAATGAAGCCGTCAAAGGAACTAGCATGCTCCGCCGTAAACGTGCGAAAAAGGGGGCTGCGCCTCCGTCACTAAACATTCGACGAATCGACTGTAATAATCTTCAGGTTGACGAGGTCCGAGAAGGGGGCTGAAAAAGAAAAAAAGCCGTCAAAAAAGGAGGAAAGGGAGACGGCGAGGATGAGGCGAGGCGACTGTGAAAGTCGGCTACGCAGAGGAGAGGTTCCAGAGCTTTCGGAACAGATCGGGAAGGCTTATCCTTCAAGGGTTAAAAAAATGTCGTTTAGAGAAAGGTCTAAGAGGCAAGGACGGATGGGAAACTGCACCGCGGAGGAATTCATTGTGGCTCCAAGTCAATTTCTTAAGGCTCGTCACGGACAGCGCCGTCAGGGACGGGAGGCCTGAGGAACTTGAAAAAAAGGGGGGTCAGAAAAAAGACCACACCACCTGGGAAGGACTTACCAAGATCTGCCAGCTTGGAATTGGCCTACGAGGGCATTAGGTTAGCTGGTTAACTGCTGGGAAATTCTCTCCTCCGCCTTGGCTGCAAAAAAAGAGGGGAGATGGAAAAAAAAAGACCCGAGGACAAGGAAACACATGTCCTTGGGAGGACACGATCCTGTTGCCCTCAAATGTGTACGATGGTCGCCGGCCCTGAAGGACACCTCTACCTCTGAAGGGAGTCTGCTGGCGAGCTGGTAAAAGGCTTGAAAAAAAGATCTAAAAGCATCGGGAAGGGGGAGTATCTTTCATTTATCTGGTCCTCAAGGGAGTAAGAAGATCGTCAGGGTCTGTTCTGACACTCTCCGGGAAAAAATATTCGACGACCGAAGGCAAGCCGCGGAGAAAAAGAGGGGAAAAGACGGAGAAGCAAAGAAAAAGTGATCTCGAAACAGAGGAATCTCGAAGGGACTTGTCATCCTCCAGGGGGAGGACGGAAGCGATGGGATAGGAAAAGAGTAAAGAGGAAACAAGTGTAAAAATTAACAGACAGAGCACACCTGAAAACATTCACTGGCCGACTCTTTCTCGACTGACGCTAAAGAAACATCTAATAACCAGGAAAATTATAAAAAAAGGAGGAGGAGAAAATCGGGTCGGAGCAGATTTTGGCTTCTAGCACATCGACGATACAGCTCAAGGGAGGCAGTTGAAGGTTTATCGGGGTGGGAGAGCTGTTAAAAGGTACGCTTTTCAAGGGAGAGACTCTGTAAGGAGAATCTAAGAGTCGATTCGGAAAACGAACCTCTCCCACGTGAGTAGAAAGGGGAAGGGGAGGGCGATGTCCAGAGTTCGGGGGGATGAGAGGCCAGAGCCTCGCTCTGAAGGGGAGGAGGAAGAGGAGAGCCGCCCGCTTCCGAAATATCCGTCCTCTCGGAGCCGGGTACAGCACTAAACCGTACTATCGAGCCGGGCGAGGACCAATGGAAAGGGGGGAAAACCATCGAGGGGGGAAAAGAAGAAGCGTTGAAGGAAAGAATAACGGAAAAAAGCTCGCCATCTATGGAGGAAAAAAAAAAATGGGAGGGTTCGTACAAGCCTTCTACATAGGAAAGTTAGGACAATTTCATAGGCCGAAAAGATTAAAAAGAAAACGGGGAGGAGAAAAATTGGAGGGGGAAAAAAAGTCGTCTATAATGGACATTCACCAGCTCCAAGAATGCCTCGGAGTCATCCCCTCACTCGGGCAAGAAGTGATGAGGAAAGGGCAGTGGGGGGAAGGGGGAAAACTCAAAAAAAGTCAGGGAAAGGAGGAGGAGGTTAGCGAGGAGATGACGCTTTATCCAAAATGCTCGAAGCGGTGCATGGTAAAAAAAAAAAGCAATAAGACTCCAGGGTGATGGAACAATCAAACCTCAGGAATTGCTTGACGTTTGCATTAAAAAAGAGACGTCGAAAAAGAGAAGCTTAGAGATAGGATGGAACTCAAGAGCAGGACGCCTAGAAGAAGGGCAAAAAACCACAAAGAGAAAGGAAGAAAAAGCCGAGACACCGAGCCGAGTGAAGAAACTGAGAAAGCTCGTCGTGCTAAAAAGAGTAAATAATGTGCGATGAGTCTATTTCTGTCTCTTCCGTAGGATTCTCCTCAGGGGAGCAGTAAGTCGAAAAGGGCTAGTTCGGTTAGGAGATCAAAAATTGGACGGGGGAAAAGGTGGAGGAAAACTTCCCAGGGGAAGCCTCGTGCGCTAGAGGACTTTCGGGCAAAGGTTCGCTCCCATATACTGACGATCGAGAAATTTCGGTAAGGGAATAGTACAGTCGAAGGGGGGGGGGGGTGGGATTTTCCCCAGTCTTAGTTTAAAAGGTTGTAGCAGTCCTTACCAATTCTCTTTGAAACCAAACTTATGGAATTCGTGCTGCCAAACAAAGGAACGGCGAAAGAAATATGAAAAAAAAACGAGGGGAAAGGAGACGAGGGAAAAGGTTTGCAACTTCCCAGAAAGGTCGTGGATTCTCGAGTTCGGGGGGCGGGCCACTTTGTCTTGTGTTCCGAGTCCATCATAGGCCGAATGGGGAACTTAGTCTGTAGGCTCAAAAGAAAGACTCCCAGAAAGTGGGTGAGGAGTGGGAAGGTTTAGGAGACCATTCATCCCCGCGAATTAAGACCCTACCGCGTCTTCACTGGGGAAAACAAAACAGGTACTTTCCCGTGCGGGCATAAAGAGGCTCTACAGGACCTGTTCTACTCTTTATTATAATTGTTCTGAAGCGGGGACGGTGGAGGAGGATCACAACAAAAAAGAGGGCCATAAAAAATCCACCGACCATGGGAATGAACTCCAGATCCTCACGATGATCAGGTCGGGTCCTAGATGCCCGCACAACTGGTCACTCTGACACGTGCAGACAGGGGGATTTAATTCGAGGGGAGGAAGGCTTCAGGATCAAAAAAGGCACGAAGACCGATGCAAAAACAAAAGGAAAAAAACCGGGGGATGGGAAACCCGAAGCAATTGAAGAGCCTGATGGGCCCTGAGTCACAATGTCCAGGCCGAACTCGAGATACCTACCTGCTGGGGTAAAAAAAGGTCCAACGGCGAAGGGGTCAAGAAGACGAAGGAGAGGGGGTGGGCCAGAAAGAAAGATACAATCCGCGTGGGACCCGCGAAGTGGTAAATGCTGATCACAAAAAGGGTACAACAAAGAAAACGTTTGCCCATTAAGAGCTTTTCACGTCTAGGGGACATTAGGGAAAGGGCTCTGGTAGGCAAAGGGGTGCATCTACCACGATATTCGGCCTATTCGTCCATGGGTAAAGGGGAAAGAGGGAAAACAAGGGAAATAACTTCGACCGAGAAAGGACCTCCTGCCGGACGACGGGCCCTTCTGGCGCTCCGTCACGAAAGACCACTTCGCCGAATCTAACTGATACTCAAGGGAGTTCGCCGACGAGATGAATCAGAAGTTTGCTTGGTCCTTCCCCTTAGAAAAGAGAGGGGGAAGAAATCCTCAAAATGGGGAAAGAGATTCAGGAGGAAGAGGAGAAATGCAGACCTCTTCGCTGAACAGCATAGAGCTTGGGAATAGGCTTGCGGAACAGATCTACAGGTGGGGGCTTGACGTAAAGGCTTTTTTCACCTGGAGCCCTATCGCAAACGCAAGTGGAGAAAGACCATGGGGATGGGGAAAGGAAAGGGGGCTTCGGGATTAGGTTTCTCCAGCAGAGCTTAGGCTCGTCCCGCCGAAAGCCGAAGGACTACTCGGGGTCCTTGAGGTTGCCTTGAGGGTCGGGGGGGGGGTTCCACCGAAAGCAAGGAAAAAGGGTCCGAAAAGGAGTGGGACCAGGGAGGAGGCGACGTCTTGGAGCCTTTAGATTGACATCTCGGAGTCTCTTGGCCCTCTGCACTTCTCGACGAAAACGGATGGGCACACGAAAAGAGCCGGAAAAAAAGGGGAAAAAAATGAGCAGGCCGGCCGGTACGAACACCTCTAACTCGCCGACGTTCTCGAGGGGGCTAATCTAGGTTTGGGGACAGGGGCGACGCCTAGTGAACGATACCGGGAACGTCAAAGGGGAAAGGATGGGGGAACCGGTGGTAGCAGTGGAGTAGAGATCGTCATTTTTCGTGCGTAAAACCGATAGACTATAAGGAGCGCGGCTGGGAGAAAAGGAGGATTCAGCAAGGTTCGTCCAAGAACGAATGCTATCCCTTCCGATACTTTCAAACATTAATAGGAAAAAAAAAGTAAATGGACTAGCAAGATAATTGCATAAATAAGTTCTTAAAATGGTAGCATGATGAAGAGTATTAGCGAGAGTCTGTAAAAGCCAACAGGAGGCCTGGAAAATTGGCTTACAGCTATCCCAAAGGTCTCCCCTTCCACTGCCCCAAATGATCTACTATGAAAAAAACAACAAGTAACAAAAAAAAAAAAAAGGGGAGGTAAAATATATTCGTTTTCGACGGGTCGATTTTGATTCTCTCAAATCCTAGAAGTGGGTCGGCAGGTGAAGGGAGCGCCCTTGGGGAAAGAAGCTGGGAAGGGAAGAGACATTAAATCTAAGAAAAATCTT
>Ga0179593_1515423_pt1 | contig 11487 bp, 8 predicted proteins | sample CZODoug2_1_08_16_FD_185931 | JGI IMG/M metagenome (GOLD analysis project Ga0179593, IMG submission 185931) | Vadose zone soil fungal communities from Angelo Coast Range Reserve, California, USA - CZODoug2_1_08_16fungal (PacBio error correction) | ecosystem: Environmental > Terrestrial > Soil >...
CAGCAGTTGCCTATGATCCCTACCTCGAAGGTCGAGGGATTCTAGCGCGCGAGCGCCTCGAGGGATAGTCTTCCTATCAGAGAAGCTGGATGTCTTGGGAGGAGGTACCTCGATGGTAGTCTACCTTACTAGGGCAGGGGAAATCGAAGTCCTGCGTTACTATCATCGAGTTATCTCAATAGAGTCCTTCAGAGACGAAGCATGCATTGAGTGTCTAGCTGAAGAGTGATAGAGAAATCTTACGTCTCCGTGTCTTATACTTATGAAAAGAAGGAATAATTACTAGCGCTTAGGGAAACTTGGAAAAAAAAGGGCGATCCGGAGTCTCCTCGGACCTGCAGATACTAAGGGGCCTGCGTCGAAAAAAACCTAGTAGGGAGTTGAGACAGCTTAGGTGATAGGGTAGGCTCCTTGGCGATGGAACGGACTACAGGGAAAAAATGTGACAAAGTGGCCGCGAGTAGGGGATCAGGCGGCTTTTCCGCGCTGATATCTGCACCGGAAGGGGGGGTAGGTTGACGCCGCTTTCAGAAGAGAAACGCCCGGAAAAAATTGGACGACGGGGGTTCACAACTAGCGCCGGACGATCGAGGGCTTCCATATCAGGGGTCGGGCATAACTTCTTGGGAGAGGGGTTCTTGCCGGAGGCAGCGGGTGACTCAAACTTCATAGGACAGAGCGTCGGGTTCTTCAGAGATCAGACCGGGCTAGAACAGGTTGAGCATGCTCCACGGCCACTAGATTGACCATCAAGGCCTGGAAATATCGTGTCCATCTGGAGAAACTGCTTACTTCTGGGACCTTACTGAGGGAAGCGTCTAACGCGGAAATTCCGCACCGTGCCCTGCAATCGGGCTAGTAGGAAGGACCTGACAACAGGGAGCGCTAGGGCGATATTGCGGCGAGCCATTTGACATGAATCGAGGAGAGGCTCAAGAATACGGTCCGAGACCTCTACTGGAGAGGGAATCAAGTGCCCGAGCCGTACGAAATTACCGAAGCTTTTTTTGAAATTAAGAAAAGCCTAATCTCCGATCCACCATGCAGGTGTCACGAAGCCTCCGCAGTCATTTTAATATAGAGAAGAGAGAAAGAAAGCAGACTTCACGCCATCGTCTAAATACAACGGTGAGGGACAAGAGTGATGCTCGGCTTTGACACGCTCGATGCGAGAGACGCCAAAACCGTCTGTCCTTGAGAAAAGACTTGTTTAATAGGGGTATCTTCGAGGGAGGCTTTTACTCAATCAGACAACAGCGTTAGGGTCGGGTGCACGAGGACGACCGCGCCAGGAGAGGGTCTGAATGTCGGAGAGATGACCCTCCTCTAAAGTATCCGGGGGTCAAATCACTCTTATTCTCAGAGACTCTCAAGAATCGGAGACTAGACCTGAAGCCGCTAGTGTGTATGAGTCTAGGGCCTATTTAAGAGTAATTCAAGAACATAGGGAATCAAGTCATTTAGCTATGAAAAGGCTGGGAGGCGCTCACCTCGCAGGGAGGGTTCAAAGGGGTGGGTCTACCCCGCAAGCTCCTTCATTAGGAGGAAGATAAGACTTACTGAAAAAAACTCCGGGGGGAAGGGAAGTCATTATATTCACTCCAGTTCCGGTATACCAGTTAATCAATCTCGAAGTTTCTAAGATCCGGAAAGCTCGTGCCGACTGAGGACACGTACTCTCAGAGGCAGAAAAAAAATTATAACTCGGAAAGAAGGAGGAGTCAAAAATGTCATTACGGGAGGGGGGTGAAGGAAATGGCCCGTTCGCGTAAAGCGTCAAAAAACCGTCATGAGCTCGAAGACTAACGCCGAAAGGTAAACTAGGGGCTACTACATAACTTAAAAATTGCGGTATCTAGAAATGCGTCGATCTCCGGAATAAGAGAGGACGGAGCCTTGGGTAGAAGCGCTTTTGAAGGTTCACGAGGAATTTAGGTAGAAGGGGAAATGGGGGGAAGAGGAGACTCCGAACCATCTTCACGATGAAAGTGACGAGGGGGAATGCTTTAAAAGAGGTGTCAGTATAGAGGGACGTCTGGAAAACTGCTTCACCTGTTCCAGGAAGAGAGAGAGAGGAAGAAGACAAAAAAAAATCTACGCTTCCTTCTGAAAGCTGAACGAGGAAAAGAAGCTGATTCGTCAACTCCTGACTAGAACGTTCAGCGCCAAGTTAAGGATAACTAACAACGTACCGGAAAGTAACTACGACCTGAGGGGGAGAGGGAAAAAAGTGATATCCGAATATCCGCACGGTAGATCGGGAGCCGAGATGGGGACGTCGCAAGGTCTATCCTCGCAACGCTAGATATCTATGTGCTGTCGCGGAGAAGTCCGTCTACTTACTATCTCTGGGGGGAGCAAAGGAGAGGGAGTTTGTAGGGGAGTTAGAAAAGAAGACACGCAGTTAAAGGTCTGGGGAGGGAGAATCTGGGAAGGAGGGATCCTCTCTGGGCGAAGTTAGATCGCATGAGCGAGAACATCCTTTACAGGAAGATTCCGGACTGACTTCATGGACGACGGGAGAAGAGGTCAAGGGCATAATCCTCTCTGGAAGAAGGGTCAAACACAAACAAAAAAAAGTTATTGAAAGAGAGAGATGACGGACTGTAGTATGAAAGGCCTCCGCCGTTCGAAAGGAATGGCCTGAAATGATCTTATAACGGACAGGAAAGCTTGTCGAGGTGGGGTGTGCTTAACACTCCTCCACCGGCTTTCGCCTAATAGGGTGGAATAACTAGAGGCACTTCTTGGATACTTTATCAGTAGGAGGGAAACGGACTCGTCGCAGAAACACGCAGGGGGGAGAAGTTCAAGGCCGGCCGCAGACTTGCTAGATCGAGAGACTCGAGCCTTCGGGGACTATTAAATCAGAGTAGGGGAACTGTACTTGACTCCCGGATCCAGCTGGATCGGATGCACAAGTAGCAGATCGGGAGAGTCGGGATGCCGTTAAAGGGGGAGCTGTGTTCTTCAAAAGGGAGGGAGGAATCCTTACTCGAAAAGGAGCAGGGGAAAGGGAGACATCTCGTCCAGGGGAGAGGGGAAAAGGAAGAGGTGCTGGGGATCAAACTGCTTACTTGCTTCGCCCGGAATGGGACAGTGAACTCCGCCGGAGGTAAGAAGAGATTGAAGTTAAAATGAGAAACGAGACTTGAGCAATGACGAGACGAGGGTTCCGGGAACGAAACTAACGCAGAAAATGAAACGGAGGAGGGGACCCGGTGATGACTATAGGTAGTACTAGGTTCGAAAGTTCCAACTCCTCTCTGTCGCCTCTTGACGGCCGACTATGGAGAATAGGCTTTCGGGGGGAAAGGAAGGAGTAGGGAGATTCCTCGGCCCTGCACGCAGGAAATGGGAGGAAAAGACACGGGAAAGATCAGATCTAAGGGGGTCTCAGGACTCAGTACCTTCTAAACTATAGATAAGGGGAGGGGGAACAGTTAAAAGATGTGCTTTCAAAGGGTTACTCGGGGAGACGGAGGTGATCAGACTGATGGGCCTAGCGGGGGCGGGTAGACGGACAGTCGGAGTCAAAAGAGCACTTGCCGGGAGGGAAAGGCCTTCAAAGGCCATCCTCGCCTGAAGGAAAGGGTGGGGGGTCTCGTTGATCTCGTAGACCTCGGAGTGGGACGGAGAAGTACCTGAACCGGTTCAGACTAGCCCTCGGGCCCTCGACCTTAAAAACCTGTGACCGGAGTATTGCTGAAGACAGTAAGTTCTGACCGGGTCCAAAAGGATATAAACGCTTGGCGGGAGATCAAGATGGGAAAGGCAAAAGGAGCGAGATGCGCACATCGAAGCCGAACTCAAAGGTCTCGTTCGAGAAACAAGGAAAGCAGCAGCTCCCGAGGATACGCTTGTTTGAAAACTGCTACCAAGGGATGCCAGAAGCTTCCGAGGAAAACCCTGAACGATCTCTGACTCTAATCATTCAGAGAGCGGAAGCCGAGAGGAAAACTCATCTAAAAAAAAACTGGAGAGAGGGGAAATGCTTTAATGTAAAGGCTTACACCGAGAGGGGATCTAGAAAACCCCTGCTTGAGGGGGCGAGGGGGAGAAGAAGTGGAGGAGAGTCGGGAAGAGTGGCATGCATTAGGCAATTTTGACACAAACTCGGGTAGGGGGGATCTGGCCGGGGGGAGAGGCCAACAAAGATCCATTTTTGGAGGGGAGGGGAAGGAGATGTGACTAACTCGTCCCTAAAGAAGGGGGGGAAATCATCTTGAAGGGGGGCAATCGACCGATGCGCGCCGCCGTAAGCGACCTACTACGTACGTCATCAAAGACGGTGCTTGTAGAACTATTTTTCTATTAACCGTAGAATACCGTTCATTCATCTGCGTCGAGGAGGGAAGAAGATGGGCGAGATCACACCGATCACCAGGAAAAACAGTATCTGGCCGCCTTCCTACCCGGGGGGTGGTGGGGGGGGGAAAGGCCCTTCCCGGAACTATCTGAGGGAGATAAAAAGACTGGAAACGCGGGGGGAAAAGTCTCCCCACAAATACCGAGAGGGGGAAAACGCGGCGATAATCTACGAGTCACCAGGGCAATAAAGATTCAAGGGGGAGAACTTCTCAATAGAGAAGGGGCCGCTAGAACTCGGTCTCTCTCGGCGCACCGTGAGGAAAAAATGACATTTTCCTGAAGGGAGAGGAGGGGGAAGGGTCCACGGGGCGTCAAGCTTCAGCAGACCCCCGCAGAAAAGGAGAGGACCTGGAGACTATGGCTCGACATCGCGGCCATCTGGGAAAAATCAGGCGTCGGCAGAAATTAGTAACTAAATAAGAGGATCAATGAGGGTCTCCACTCAAAAACCTGAGGGGGGAACAGGGAAACTACTGCGGGGGACGTCGAGATCGAGCATGGAGCCTATGAAAAAACGGACGACTAAAATACGCTGCAGTCGAACTAAACTAAACGCGTTTTCAGGCGCATGTCTCTTCTAAGAAGCTGAACCTGAAGGAAGGCCTGAAAGATACTGAGAGAAAAGCATCGGGCAAACCTCTACCGCTGCTTCGGAGATACTAAGAGGAAGTAAAGAATCGGCAGCTCCGACAGGTTAAAGGCGGGACGAAACAGTTCAAGGTCAAGACGCGACTTTCCTTCATAAAAGACGCAGATATTCTCACAAAGGGAACTCCGATAAGAGAAGGAGGGGATCTGGGGGGCTTCCGTCGTCAAGATCAGAAGAAGGGTGAGGGGGATCTAAAAAAAAAGGGTGGCGCAGGTAGACGGTCGACTGCGCTACCAAGTGCACCTAGAACCTGTGCATTGGAAGGGACTACCTGCAGTTCTTTTTCGAAGAGGGGATCACTCTCTACCGAAGCAGGGATTCGAATATTCGGGATGGAAATAAAGACGCTTTCAGAGGGAATGAAGCTCGCACAAGCTTGATGTCACGCCGCCGTCCGATCTGAGCAGGAGCGACTGAGAAAAGAGGCGGGGAACTAGGAATATCCAGAAAACAAAAGAATTCCTTCAATAGAGCTAAAATAAGAGAGATTGACTGCCGGCCAGATAGGATCTCTAGTTGGCCGCGAGCCTGAAGTACTATACTCAGTAAGGGGGGGGGGGGGGGGGGGGGGGGGGGGGGGGGGGGGGGGGGGGGGGGGGGGGTGGGGGGGGGGGGGGGGGGGGGGGGGGGGGGGGGGGGGGGGGGGGGGGGGGGGGGGGGGGGGGGGGGGGGGGGGGGGGGGGGGGGGGGGGGGGGGGGGGGGGGGGGGGGGGGGGGGGGGGGGGGGGGTGCGGGGGGGGGAGCTCATTGATTGTAGGAATGCAGGATCCGCCGACAGTCGCAGAGGAGAGGAAGAAATCGACCTTCTTTTCGACGTGTCACCAGATCTCTTCGGCACGAAGGAAGAAAAAAAGAGGGGGAGATCGGAAGGAAGTCCTGCCTGAAGAAGGAGTGCGACAAAGGCCTACTAGGAAAAGCCAAGGAGAAGTTGAAGAGGAAGAACTAAGCTTGCTTACGGTACGCCTCTCTGAAGCACTATCAATAGAGCTGGAAAAATTGGCTGGGGGTGGAGGAGCTAAGGAAGGAGGAGGATAAAGGTCGGTATTCCTTTACCGAGTTTGAGCTCCCAAGTGAACATGAGTCGAATACTCCGTCCGGAGAGCTGTTAATTGATCTCTTTTAAAATAGCAGGTAATTCAGAGGCCTAATCCTCGAATATTGTGAGGAAGAAAGAGGATTCAGAGCTCCGGAATCGGGGGGGGGGGGGGTGTCCGAGAGTCGTAGAAAAGAGCAGGCGAGACCTGCCTGGAAAGCCTTCGTCGGATACTTTCATAATAAGCAGTGCCTGGAGTCTCTCTAGAAAGGAGCTGAGGACGACGCCAATTCTTCAGTGAAACATTCACAGAGGGGGTCGACGTTAGAACGTTATAGTGGTAGTTACTCCCCTAAAGAGGGGAACATACCTTCTTGGGAACTACCTGTGGAATGACTTCCTTTTGAGGAAAAGAAAGGACGGGGGGAGCCTGAGCTTCCTGGAGGGGGTGGGTTTTGACGGACTCGTCCGTCCATCCAGGACGTCCAGACCTTGGGGAGGGGGTCAGAGAGAGCTCCTTTTCGATCGCGCGCTTCGGAACGACTGCGTCAAGAGCGCTCCGTCGGAGACGGGATGGGACTCTTGGGGGAAGGAAGGTAGTTCTCGCTACTCAAAAGGGACAATCGTCCCGAGTTGAACGAAGAGCGGGGGGACCGCGGGGATCACATCGCCGTGGAAGGAGACTGAATGGTCCAAGACTGCGCTGACCGACGTGGACGTGTGAGTCCTCATTCATCGCCTCGTATTGAAGAAACTGACCTTTATCGAGGGGGATAATCTCCACCTAAAAGGAAGTGCACCGGAAGTTCTTAAATAAGCCGGGCCCAGAGCGCTCTCGCAGATCCTCTGGCACTGGAGTCTCAATCTGGGGAGGCGGGGCTCAGTATGATTGGAAACTAGAGACGGACCGACAGACCTAGAACTGAACGTTCGTCCTCTAACCTGCCCTAAAGTCCAGGGGGGACAGTGTTTGGTCTGGAAGTAAAAAGGGGATAGCCCATAATGCCTATTCCACCAGAAGACTCTCTCAAAACTCTATCCATGGTTTTTTCTATGGAGCATCGAGGGCGGGGAAAAACCCGAGACTGAAAGACCATCGGCCTCAACACCAAACGTAGAGATATCGTGAAGTAGCCTTGCGAGCATTAACACGGCAGGAGCTCACAAACGGGGGGGAGTCTATAAAGTGCAACGGCGTGTAATCTTAGATAGTGCAGACATTAGGAAATCAGAATCATACAAAAAGATCCTCTTTGGGACGGTTATCTTTCAGGGTGAAAAGATCCATGTCGATGTAGGATACGCGAGGCGTAGGTGATCCTCGAGCCCGAAGCCTGTTTTCCCCTATGTGGGACTAAATACTTATCTAGCTCGACGGAGGGGAGAGGGAATAAGAAGTTGTTCATCCCTCTATGGACATGGCCGTAGTAGTGGAAGAGGGAAGACCGTCAACGTTCAATACGCCTTCCTAATTTTAATATGTCCACTCTAGGGAAAATCTCACCGAGACTTGGGATGCAGGCATTGGCGCGTTCTGAACCCCGTCGCCGAATGCGATCTGCAGTATCCCTAACTTAACGCGGGAACCCTCCCACGAGAGAAGAGAAGTAGTGGAAACCTCTTCCGGGATTAGATTACCGAAACATACTTCAATAAGGGGAGGGCATTCCCATGAACAGAAAGGAGCAGGCCTAAAACGCTGCAGGAAGGAGCCAAATCTCTTATTCTGCCCGGAGAACGGTCATGAAGTCGGAGCGGCCCGGGCTCCTCGCCAGCACCAAGGAGGAAGCTAAACGGAATTTATCCAGGAGGGGGCAAACGGTCTAACGCAGAGGGGAGAGAGGCTTAGAAATCGACAGTCTTAAATCTCGATACTTTCGACTTTGCGACCCCTCGGGAGTTCAATGGGGAATACGGGCGGTGCGTAGAGAGAGTAGCACTCAAGAAGTCGTCCGGCTGCACTAGAATCTCTAAATTCATTTCAGAAGGGGTCAGGGAATCTCTGGCGTCAACCTATTCAGAGACATAATGGACATCTCGCAGATCATCGACATGAAGATCCATCTTTTCGAAGGGAGCTATGCTCACCAGAAGCCGGCAGCCCTCAGAGGACTGCGATTTCAGGCTCTACTCACACGACACGGCGGGACAGAACCTTCAAACGCCGCGAGGAGCTACTTCTAGGGTCCCCGAAGGGATCCTAGGGCGCTAAGCCAAGAGTATACGGGGACTTCCAAAAGGGTGTAGTTGGGGTGGGGGGGGCGCAACTTCCCTTCCGAAGAGAGGGGAGACTTAGTCGAGCACTTCTGAGCTTTATGCGATCAATCGGCAGGGGACGGCTACTCTCTTGAGGGGGGAGGCCTCGAGGGGAGAACGGCCTAGAACCGAAGGTGAAGTCGGTATTCTTTCAAAGAGTTATTCTTGGAGAACGACTTTCGAGAAGGCTAAGTCAGGGATAAAGAGAAGAAAAATAGGTGAACTTTATCCGATAAGTCAAAAAAGGGAAATAGGAGGAGGCTTAGGAAGTCCCTAAACTACTGAATAGACCTAGAAACAACACCTTAGTAAGAATATATATAGGAAGGAGTTCAGAAGGCGGGGACCTCTCCTATCCAGGGGAGGAAGAGGTATTAGAAGAGATAGGGAAAACTGTACCCATGGAGAAGAATTAATAACCGCGCAACCCTCGCGCGAGCCCCCTAATCTTTTGAATAAGATATACGGAACCTGCGTATCTCGTAAACGCGAATCCCTTCTTCGTCCTCCGACAACGGAGGGGAATAAAGGGGAAGGACTGCCGCCCGACGGAGATACAATAGACGGAACATCTATAACTTTGGCAGTAAGGGGAAGCAGAAGTGAGGGATACTTTACCCCTTCTGAGAGATATGGCGAGGGAGTATCTCTTAAGCGAAAAGAAGAGGGGGGGGGGAGGAAAAAAAGGAGGGGTATTACTTTACCTCGTTGGAGAGAAAAGTAGTAGCTCCTGACCTCTACTAAATCCTGATTGATCACTGTATCATCTCTTTCCTTCGAGCAAGTTGGAGTTGGCCTTATATAAAGGATGAACGTAAGGGGTGAACGCCGCAGGATACGAGCCTGAGGAAGGCCACTTGAAAGAATCGAGCGCGCGGGGCCGTAGACTCGTCATATTCTCCTCTTCTAATAATCGAGAGGTCGAAAGGGAGAGGAGTTGGAAAACATTAAATTCGGATTGTGGACGCAAAAATGGTCAATCAGGTAGTACTCCAGGGAGTTCCTAGAGCGAAGACAAACCTTCTTAATCCGTGGGGTCGAGCCCGATGAAGTCACAGCGTCAAGACTCCCTACTAGTTAAAGCAGCCTTACCCTCAGGCGACTGGCCGAGACGTGCCCTGAAGTATTTTTTCTAGAATCCGCGTCGGACTCGGGGGGGGAAACGAAGGAGAGACAACGCCTTCTTGAGAGATTTCCCTGGTACTGATAACGGTGACTAAATTCGAGGCTGGAGGGGCTTGGAGGAACTAAGGCGGAGAATACGACAGATGGAAGGGCCGCGACTGACGGCTTGGTTCGAACAATCGAAGTAAATCTCTCTGAAACTAAAGAAGGTGCAGGTGAAGTGTCTCGCATCGAGGACTGAGAATGACGTACCACGAAAGGCTTAACGAAAAAGAGGACATAGCAAGTCATCACCTGTTCAAAAACTAGTCCCAGTCGGACTCACCACCTACATCTAAGACGTGGGGGAGCTCTCTTGGACGGGCTCGGGCATATAGGAAGGAAGGCCCTGAACTCCAGCCTATACCTCAAAGATCGGGCATAGAATGGGACTCGAAAAAGAAAAAAGGGATACCTTTTTTGAGATGAAAAAAGCAGCTGGCACAGAATCTTCCTACACCAGAAGTTTGCCGCGGCCCCTCCGCTAAGGGGGTTGCTATATCAAGAGAGTTGGGGGGAAGAAGCATCTAAATTCAATGGAAAGGATGTAGATCAAAACAACAACGGATTATTCAAAAAAGAGATGAGGGTTAATAGCTTCTCGCTTCCACATCTCTCTTCAGAAGAAAGCATTCTTTGCTATACTGATGGGGGGGGAAGAGTATCTTCTTGCATAAAGCCTGGAAGTAGACAAACAGCGTATCCTCGTGTTCCGACGGCCTGTTCTGAAGGAACTACCTCCTCGTAAAGGGGCTTACTCGAAAGGGTGAGAAAAGTAGCCCGATCCAGCCTTTTGAAAAGCAAGGCTCTTAGAACATATAGTTCTCTCGGGGAATCGGAGAATATCCCAGAGAATTCAAGGGTGGCAAATTTCGGTTGGAGGAGGGAGAAGAACGGAGTTCATCTCCTTTCATCGATTGAAGAGGTAAAGATGAGGGAGAGCACACGCACCTCGAGAGAGGCCGTGGCTGAAGAGACCCAAACCGGCCTCATTGCCATTCTCTTAGGGCAAGGTGAGACCCCTCTAGGAGATAAGATATTCAAAAGATCTATAAATGTCAAGGGGCACCTCTAAAGAATCCGTCGATCCCTAAGAAAGCTTGAGACTCTCTACAAAGAGACGACTGAGGTCCCCGCTTAGGAAGGTGGGGGGGGGGGGGGGTGGGTGCTTACCGGAAAGCGAAGGAATTCTTCTTATCTCGTCCTCCAAACGAAGGTCTAACTCCGGTATCCCGGAGAGAAATAAAAAAATAGTCAATGTTTCTGGAAGGCTGAAAAGGAGGAGGGGGACTCTAGTAAACGTTCTATGGAGAACATGGGGAAGACTGTTCATTACACTAAGAGTAGTAGAGATAGATTTTCCTAAAAGGTGACTAATTACTCGAGAGTCCAGCTGAAAGAAGCGATCAGAGAGAGGTTTCATAATTAAAAACGGTGGGGCATCCTAGGTACTACGACTCTGCCGTCCACACGATTCCAGCCTTGAAAATCTGCAACCTCTACATGTGCATTCGAGAGAAGGAAAAGCGTAGGGACTCAAGATATATCAGAACTCCGGAAAAAGAAGAAAGGGTTACAAGGCGCTCTGGAAAAGGGCAAAAAGCGCTTTAACCGAAACGAAAGATATCTATTGCGGAGAAGGAGACTGGGGAAGAGCCGATACTATTCTGAGGGGGAGGAGAAGAAAAGAGGACTAGACTTCAAGCTCGACTTCGATTGAGGTCCTCTGAGGGGTTCATAGAGTCTAAGGTCTACTTAGTCTCTCAAGGCAAAGGCGCCACGTCAGCTTCGTCTCAGAGGGGGTTCTACTCTCATGGGGAGGGGACTACTCGAAGAAGAGAGGAAAAGAGTTGGGGTCGATCTTCTTCAACAATCTAAATTCCGAGAGGTGGGAGCTCGTCCAGGCCGCGATGCACAGCTGGAAGACTCTTGATCTATCAGTCAGGGTAAGGTCATCTACTGGAAAGAAAACGGGAAGGGGGGCGGGAGAATCCTCTCTTAAGAATAAAAAAGA
>Ga0179593_1564397_pt1 | contig 11487 bp, 17 predicted proteins | sample CZODoug2_1_08_16_FD_185931 | JGI IMG/M metagenome (GOLD analysis project Ga0179593, IMG submission 185931) | Vadose zone soil fungal communities from Angelo Coast Range Reserve, California, USA - CZODoug2_1_08_16fungal (PacBio error correction) | ecosystem: Environmental > Terrestrial > Soil >...
TGTTCTTAAAACGGCTCAAAGAAAAAGGTCCGGGGAGATCGGGGTCGGAGACGTACGGGGACATATAACGGGTTTTGAAAAAAATCAAGTAGTGCCGAAGAAGGGTGCTAATGAAAAGGGGAGGGGGTTTGAAGACGGAAGGAAGGTGAGTGACGAATACACATTCCCTAATGAAAAAACAAGGGTGGGGTGGTAAAATTTAATTCGGAATATTTTCCCAACGCAACTAAGAAAAGGGAAGGAAGTATATAGATGCTAGTATAAAGGGGGGGGAAGAAAGAGAATTCCTAAAAAAAGGGGGGGGAAGGGGGGGACGTAAAAAGGTTACTTCATAGAGGAGTAAAAGAAGCGTAGAAAGGACCGTGGGGGAAAAGAAGGAAATTTAAAAGTGAGGATGGGTTCAGAACATTAGCAAAACAAGATTAGAAAAATATTAAAACTAGGCATGGTGGCATGAAGAAAAAATATGGGAAGGGGAAAAAAGGAAAATTGAAGCTGTCGAAGTAAAAACGGGCCGCCGGGGGGGGGGATTGGGAGGAACAATCAAAAAGACAACAACGAAACCGAAGGAATGGTCTCACAACGTCTTTAAAGAAAAAAGGTGGAGGAAGCAACTGGTAAAAAAAAACATTGGGGGTTGTTTGGTGCAAGGGGCAGACGCACTCTGAGGAAGAAAGAGAGCGAAGGTGAACGTGGGTAGACATGGTTTTGTGAACGTTAGAAACTAACACCAGGGGGGGAAGGGTTGGGGGGGGGTCCTGCGGGGGTTTCTGGAGATCGGGTTAGGGTGACTTCCATTTGCAAATGGGGATCCTGAACCGGGCAGCAAAAGACGGCGGACGAGAAGAGAAAAATGCAATCATCTAGGGGTTTCTGACGCTACGGTGAATAGCGGGGGGGGGGATTCGGAGGGGTTTGTCATTGGAAAGACAAGGGGGGGATATCAATTTTCCGCAAAAAACATGAGGGGGCCTGGGGGTAATGGGGAAGGGAAGAAGTCGATAAACATGGGAGAAAAAAAAAAGGGAGGGGAACCTCCCAAAATCTGAGGGGGATGCGCATTGGGTGCACGGAGAAGGCGGCTTCGTAGGGGCCTACAAAAGAAGGGGAAGTGTCCGATAAAAAAAAAAAACTGAAAAAATGCAGACCCGGTTATGGGAGGGCAACACCGCTCCAAAACATTGACGGCGCTATTGAAAAAGATTTTAAAATTGAATGAAACTTTGTAGACACCTGAATTACTGGTCTACTTGAAAAGATAAGGCCCTGGGGAAGTGAGAAATTCCCGAAAAATAAAGTATGAAGGTCACAGCGTATTTGGTCAAAAAAGGAGTCCGGAGTTAAAGAAGGACGAAAATCCACTTCTAGAGAGAGTCCCAGTCCACAGGGGGGAGGGGTTTTAAAAATTTCGGGCAAGTAAGACTTCCGGGACCATCGTGGGGAACCCACTAGGGAAGGGCCACTTAAAAACAGCCTTAGGTTCACCACACGTCCCAAAAAAATAGAAGTCAGATAGACGTAAGGGGAGTCCTTGCGTAAACGGGGCCGAACAAAGGAAGGGAAAAAAAAAAAAAAGTGGTCCGTCAAGAAGGAAGAAATTCCAAAAAACCAACTCAATTAAAGGGAAAAACCGCCTGAGCAGGCCCCTAGAGGGGGGGGGAAAAGGGGAGATTTGGTTAAAAACGGGGGGGACAAGGTTACACCGGCATGCTGGGGTTCCCGCAAAAAATAGGTGAAACTGTGGGAGTCCCGCGCTATTTGACCAAAAAAGGGAACGTGGGAACGTGGGGTAAGTGAACCCAAGGTCGGCCCCTGAGAGCACTTTGAAGGGGAAAAAAAGTGAGGGTGGCTGTGGAGAGTGGCTGTCCGTGAAGCTACTTTTGGGGTCCGAAAAAAGAAATTCTCAACGGAGGAAAAAAGAGAAGAAAAGAGGGAACAAAAGAAAGAAAACAAAGCACCCAGTTAAAACGGCCAAAAGGAAAAAATTAAAAAAATGGGGAAAGGAAAACATGCGACAGGACCAGAGGGGGGGGGCAAGCAAAACACCGACAAAAAACGACATCTTTTTGGGGGGCCAGTTTTCGGGCGTGGGAAGAGATTTTTTGCAAAAAAGGGTGTCAAAAAAGACCGAAGGAAGGGAAGAAAATTACAAAAAGCGGAACCGCATTCAAAGGGTCGTGAGGTGGAGAAGAGGGAAGAGTATTTGTTGAACAGGGCCCCATTTATAAAGGACGACTAAAAAAAGGTTACGGGTGGCGAAGGTAAACGAGATATCTGACGGCGGGGAATGCCGATTGTGGGTGGACAGAACGTTGGTGTGGAGGGGGAGGGGAAAAGGGGGAACAGTAATGTGGACAATGGAACAGGTGGAGGGGGCTGTCTGGTCGTAAGGGAAAGGACTTACGGGGTCAAAGGAAGAACGCCGGCCCCATGGATCATGTGCCTGGGGCGACATTCTCGAAATGCACGAGTTACGATATGGGGGACCACAAATATTTGAAAAAAAGAGACAAAAAGATGGTTGAGACAACAAGGAGACGAGCTTTGGTATGGTGGATATATAACCGACAGAAACAAAGTCAAGGGTTCAGTCATAGGTTACGGAAATTTCTAAGGGGGTTCAAGCCCCCATTGAGAAAAGTGAGGGGGCAAACTACCACTGAATTCACGGGGAAGGTAATAGGGGGAAACATGCAAAAAAATCAAAATCTAATACGGGGAACGGTTCAGAAAAGTTGTTGAGGTGGGGGGGTGTAAGCGGTGGGTCCGCTGATGATTATTCACAAGATTCGCGACTCGTGACCCTTATTGAGGAAGGACCTCCGCAGGACGTGTGGCCAAGAAAAGTCCCACAAAAATCCGGAAGGGGTCAACGAAACAGGGGTTCGGACAAGTGTCGGACATGGGGGGAAATGAGAGGGTAAGGATTCGCAAACGGAAATGCCTAAAGTCCAATGGTAGGTGGGGGGGAGAGAAGAATCAGAAAGGAAAAAACAAAGAAGTATCAAAAGGAAGCGCGACTCACCAAAACAAGGGAAAGATGATTTAAATAATATTCTGAAGCCCGATTTTTTTTTTTTGTGTTCTTGGAAAACCGGCAGAGTCAAAATGCTACCCAAACCGGGACACGACAGGTAAACAAACTAAAAAAAAATTTCCAGGGTTAGGTTGCGGGAACGTTCAAAAAAGAAACCGTAGAAAAACCTTAGAGAGATGGGGGGGGGAGATTTTGGACAAAGCCGGGAAGAAAAAAACAAAAGAAAAGGCTCATCAAAGGGGCTGTTCACCGGATGGACGGGTAACAAAATTGAGGTTGGGAGTCGCACGTAGGGTCCAGGAGGGACAGACCCGTCCAAATCGCCCGACTTGAAGACCCTAGATCAACATTGAAAAGCAAAAGGCAAATTAGGAGGGGGGGGCTTTCTTGACTGCCATCTGAAAGGAGAGGGGGGATCAGGGGAAATCAAAAATAATAAAGGACAAAAAAGAAAAGGTTTTCCTAGGGGGGAGGAGCGGCGGCTGATCCTCAGGTAAAAATCGAGGCTAACACCGGAAGGAAAGTAAACTCCTTGGAAAAGAATGATTGACACTAACGATGAGCCTGAAGCCATAATCCGAGCATACGAGGGGGACATATGAAAAGAAAGGGCGTAGCAGCCCACATGCTATCCTGTCATCTAGAAATGGAGGATACGAATATTTGCGCCTGACCAAGACCGTAAGGAACTCCTCAAAACTGCGAGGGGCAGGGGGGTTCAAAGTGGGATCACCCTGGAGATCCCTTAAACACGATTTTGGGGGGAGAAAAAGAAAGTCTTGTCAAAATGGTGCTTGAATGGGTAAGTATCTTACCGCCGGACAAAGATTTTTCTCTAGGGTCCCATCACGTAGATTTGAGAAAGGAACCAGACGGGTCGGGGGGAACGGGGGATCCAAAAAAGGATAGAGAAGAGGGATAGATCTCAACACACAACGGAGGGGTAGAGAGGGGGGGAAAAAAGAGCAAGTTGGTCATAGGGAAAAGGTTCGAAACAAACTTCACTAAAACACACAAAAGTTGGAGGGGAAAAAAAGGTATCACTCAACGCGGCCTGGTAGTAGCAGGAAGGGTCTGGAAGGGAAGAATAGGCAAAAAATGAAAAGCTTATTGGGGAAAAAAACAGACTCTTCTTCACCCAGAGATCCAACAGAAACTCGGAAAAACGTCAAAAGACTAAATCAACAGGATAGTGAACCCCACCACTGCGAGAAGCAACCATGACCAAACAACCAACAACAAGTGGGGGGAGAACGGTCTTGGAGCCCCTCGCCAGATTTCAGGGGAATCAGCCAGGGAGGGGGGGGAGGTGGGCTGGAGAAGTAACCCAGGAGCAAAAAGCATTTGAAGAAGGGGCTAGATATTAAACTGAAAAAAGCAAAGTCCAACGTTCGAAATGCAGAGGAAGATTTCTTTACCGAGCTTCAGCGGGGTAAAGAAAAACGCGTTGTCGCAAAGTAAAGAAGGGGTATTAGAAAAAAAAAAGGAACATCACGCAATGGGACTGAAGATAAGAAAGGGAGTCGATATTGCCCGGAACTGGAAATCGTGGGACGGATCTAGGTCATCGAAACTGGATGGGTACTGCCCCATCCTGAACAGACCTAAAAAGAAGGGGGTTTGCGCAAAAACAAAGGAAGGGTAAGGGGGGAACCGATTGGATGAGGTTCACTTTTGCATATTGGGTGTCGCGAAAGACTAAATCTCGAAGGTGTAATCAGGGGGCTCAGGGTAAAGAAACAGGGGAAAAGAAGGGGGAAGGGACCGGCCCTTCGGTTCTCTACGTGGCCGTCCGTATGGAAAAAAATTGACTAGGACGTTGCCCCGTCTCCAAAAAGGGGGGGCGGAAAAAGAAAAAGAAAAAAACGGTAAAGGGAGTAAAATGCTGTAGCACGCTTCGCCGGATATACTTCGGTTGGAAGAAAGGAGCCGGTGAGCAATCTAAAGATATGCATGACCGCCTCTACATGATAAAGGGTGTCTCAGGGGGGGAGAGGAAGAAATAAGGCAAGGGGGGAAAAAAGAGGAAGGAATGGCCGACCATCTGAAACTCCCAATCGCCGGATTGCGCGGTGAAAAATGAACAGGGAGGGTGCTTTCGGATCGGCCTACACGAAGGTGTCAGATCTTGAATCAAAAAAGTCAAAAAGGAAAAGACTGGGAGAGGGGGAAAAGGTCTGGGAAGGCCCCCCCTCCACAAAAAAAAAGAAGTTATGGGGAAGGGAGTGAAAGAGTTAAAAAAGGTTAATGGCTTGTTGCCCTTAGCAGGGAGTCACGGAAAGGGGAAAATGGGGAGGGGAAGTACCTCAAGTGGTTGGGTCGCGGGATTGGAGCATAAGAGGGAGGGGGGGGGGGAAACGAGGCATCGTATTGGTGGTCAAAGTGTCTTGCATAGGGCCCGAAACAAAAGGAAAAAAGGGCCCAGAAGAACATGGGGGAAAGGAAAAGGCATAGGGTAAGCCTTGGACAAGTCATACTTCCTGGGGGAAATCCGTAGTGGACAAGAAAGGAACTTTTTCCACTTCTTGACGGCGTCGGGTTGGGACAAGGGGGGAAGAAAATAAACTCAAGTCAAGGAATAAAAAGCGACTCCCCGGAAAAGGGCGAAAAACTAGAAGGAAATGGGGGTTCGTGGTCGTAGAAATGAGAAATTCAAAAAGGGAACCACTCTGATTCTCGAGAAGATAAAAGGGAAAGGGTCCTCACATTGAGTGCGGGGGGGAAGAAAGGGAAAAAAAGATTAGAGGGGACTAGAAAAAGGGTATGTGGGCAAAAATCTGAGCCCCGCGCTACTCAGACATTTAACGGGGGGGGTTCGGAAAAGGGAAGGTTTGGGCCCTTGGCACCGCTGTGCGGGACCTAAACTTTGCATAAGGGGAGGGGTTAAATTGGGACTAGAGAAAAAAGAAAGGGGACTGAGGGACTGTCTGTGATGACCTTTTTGTCAGATCTCGAAAAAAGAGTCATGAGGAAAAGAGAAGATCCCTGAAAAAAAAAAACACAGAACAGAAACAAAAAAAAACCCCAAGACAAAAGCGGAACGTTTAAAAGTTCAAAAATGTTTTCCATTGCCAAGCCCTGCCGGCCAAAAGAGGTGCAATTGCCAAAACTACCGGGATTCAAAAAAACATCTGGGAAAAGGAAAAAATGCCGAAAAAAAAGGGCAAAGATTTTGCAACAGGTGGGTCCAACCCGGAACAGAAATAAGGGGAAAAAGCAACGCACCCGCAATGAAAGGAAAAAAGGGGAAAAAAAAAACCGAAAGGGCAGGGTTTCATCCCAGAAAAGTTTCCAAGGGGTTTCTCAGGAGGACTACCACTACAAAAATCATGACTTTTCGCGAACAGTACAATCTACGGCAGTAAAAAGGTGAAGTGGTGGAAAACCGACTACGGAAAGAATTTGAAAGGAAGTTGCATCTACACAATACTGGGAAAAAGGGGGAAAAGGTGTCACATTCAAACCCGCCAATGAGTAGAGGGGGGAATCAAGGGATCTGCACGGGGCACTGGGGGGGAGAATAGGGAAAGAGGGGTGAAAAACTATGACAACAGCTGACTATAAAAAGAGTAAAAGAAACTGGGGGGGGGAAGCACAAAACGACGAATTTAAACCAACGGAATCCTTGAAAGGGACTGGAATGAAGGAAAAGGAAAAGGGGTCAAGGCCCAGTTAGACAATCTAAAAAAGGGAAAAAAAAAAATCACCTTAATGTAAAAAACAGGGATTCCAAAGACGGAGGTGGGGAGTCTGGCAATACAACGGGAAAATGGGAGAGGCCCCCCCCCTTTGGGGGGACGGGGTTGTTGAAAAAAGGGGGGTTGGGGGGGGCAGACAACTCTGCCCAGAGGGGGAGATGGGGAAAAAAAAGAAGGGGGGGAAAATGGTGCAAGACGCAGACACGCGTGAAAAAAAAAAATCCGGGGGGAGGGACCACTCCCAAAAAAAAGGGGGGGGAGGTAAGGGGGAGGTTTGGCAGCCGGTTACTGAAAAAGAATTAGATTAGCAAAAACAAGGGAGTACACATATCCCTTCAAATGGGGGGAGAAAAAGCGACTCACTAAAAAAAAACAACAGGGGGGGGAATCAAACGAAAGCTCTCAAGGGATAGGACCGTTGGTGGCATGAGCCGCTAAAAAGGCAGTTTGGGACGAGGACCGGGCAACCTGCCAGGTAAATGACAATGGGGAAAAAAAGATGAGAAAAGCAGGCCCACAGAGGGACCAAAAAAAAAAAAAAAAAGTGTTGGGTGGAGGGGGGGGAAAAAAACTGCAAAACCCAAATGAGAGTGAGCAAGAAGGAAAACTTGAGTTCGAAGAGTTTCAGCCAAATCCAACCACAATGGAAAAGGGAAAAAAAGAGAAGTTGACACAAGGAAAGTGGAGAAACGAAGGACGGGGGGGGGTCTTCTGCTAAAGGTTCGGCTTCCGAGAGAAATCCGAGAAAGATCAAGGTCCCCCCAAACGATTTTCAAGAAAATATGGGAAAAAGAAATTCAAACGGGGAGGGGAACAAATCGGCGAATGTGAGAGAAAAAAGGAATCCTGTGGGAGAGGGGGGCTTCCCCGGATAATGGGGGGAAAAAACAACGAAAGAATCGACAAGGAGTCAAGAGGAATTGTGCCACGCCCGCGTACGCGATTGGAAGGAAAAGTAAAAGGGGTAATAATTCGCTTTAAAAAAAAAAGTAACAGGAATTAAAAGGGGAAAACGGAGGGGATATTTTGTGAGACGGAAGGGGGTAACTGAAACAGGGGTCACTCCTCCTTAATAATGGGAGAAGTGGGGGAAGTCGAATCTAGGCGCGAGGAAAACGGCAAGTACAAAGGCGAGCGTTTGGAAATGCAGGTCTCGGGCATGAGAGAAAAATTACGGCTAGTACCCGAAAGGCAAATGGGGTTAATAGAAAGTCTGGGCAATAATGCTGTGGAAAAGGAGTGACCAGAAATTACCCGACCAAATAGGTCAAAAGAAGGGGGGAGTTAGAACCACAACGAAAAACGATATGGAAAGAAGACCATCTGAGTATTATGGAAGAGAAAATTTAAAAAGGGGGGGCTGAAAAGGCGAGAAGTCTCTCAATCAAAAAAAGAAGAAAAAGCCAAAAGGTCAGATCCACATTGGGGGTGGTACGAGCCTACGAAATGGGGAAAAGCACCATGACCGGGGGAAAAACTATCGACAGTCTGGGAACAGAAACGATTGGAAGGGATCTGACGGGAAGAAAGAAAAGGATAGAGGGGGGGGGGCCAGACTCGTTGGAGAGGAAAAAAAGGAAATGTTTGAGAGGGAAAACGGGGGACTAGCAGGGATGGACGGGAAGAACATTCCTAAAAACAAAAAGGAGGTAACGAAATCGGTTCCTTGAGTGCCAACCTCAAGTACAAAAAAAGGAAAAGGGATGAGAGAAGAAGAAATGTGGAGAAAAAGTACCATCAGGAGGAAAGCAGAGTCAGAAAGGGGATGCAGTTGTAAGAAAAAAAGGGTCGAAAGGACTGAAAAGAGGTGGAGGAAAAGCAGGAACCGGGGGGGGAGGGGGAAGAAAAAATTGGTGAAGCGGTGGGAAAAATAAAAACGATTTTCCTTTTAAATTATCGACCTGATGAGGGTAATGCAAAAAGGGAAGCCTAATGACCTTGCAGGAAAAAAAGTGGGGGTCGAAGGTCCGGAGGGGAGGAAAGGGTATAAGGCAGACCCAAAAAAACCTAAAGCAGAAAAAAAGAAGGAGACACAAAGGAAGTTTCCGACACTGTGACAGATTTGTAAAAAAGTAGAGGAACAAGGTGGGAAAGGTGGGTTGAGGAAGGAGACTTGATCTCTTAAAATCTGAGAGAAAGGGGTAATCCGGGAAGATGTGGGGGGGAAAAGTTTCAAAAAAACCTAACCCCTGTGGAATTCTTTTGGGGGGGATTTGAAAAAAATAAAACCGGGAGAAGACGTGGGGGTCAAAAGTCACGTCACCGGTGTCGCCAGGAATAATTCCGAAACAAAAAAGGAGGCAGAAGGCCAAAAGATACATCAAAAAGGGGGGGGGTTCTAAAAAAAAGAAAGAAAAGGGGGGAGCTTGATACGGAGTGGGGGGGGTCTACAGTGACGATGAGTCTTCGACTACAATAGGGGGGAAGGGGGGCCAAAAAACATTACAACTAGTTGCTGCTTCCTCTGGTTATTTCAGAAAAGAACCGAAAAAAAAAACGACCAAAGGGGGGGACAGGGAAAAGGGGGAAAGACGGGGAAGGGCAGACGTGGCGGAGGGAACTTTGCCAAAAAGAATCTGAGGGGGGGGGGGAAAACTAGGCGATCTTGAGGTACAAAAGACCGTGAAACAAAAAAAAAACAAGTAATGGGGAGAGGGGGGTGGGAACTGGGAACACAGTCCAAGCATACGTAGTGACGGAAAAAAAATGAAAAATTTGAAAAAGGAAGGGCTTTAGGACTCACTTGAAGTCACGATTACGTTTAATTCTAAAAGGGAGGCTTCGGGATTAAGTGAGCATGAAAGAAAAAAAAATGAAATGGTAGTGGGCCAGCGGTTTGTTTGTCCTAGTTGAGGAAGGTCAAGGAGGTGGAATCAAGGGCCCCGGCGCAAAGGACATGTTTTAGTGACCCTGCACGAAAGGGGGGCCGGGGGGGAAGGGGAAAAAAAAAAAAAAAAAAAGCAAGCAATAGACTGAAGGGGGAAAAAGTGTTCTCAAAAAATACCAAAGCGTTCATTCTTTCCAGAACCACTTCGGAGGGGGGGGGACACAAAGGGGACCCCACATCAAAAAAGGTCAAGATCCTCTACAGGTCTTCCACTTTGCTAAAAGAAGGAGTCACGAACGGAATAAATGGAAATGAACAAACCATGGAAAACACTCTGGGTGCAAAAAAAGGAAGGCGCCACCCACATCTTGCGAGGGGGGCTCAAAAAAATGCGTGTTAAGTGTTTTACGTTTCGGGGGACCAATTAAAGGACGGTTGAAAACTGTTTTGCAAAGTCTCTCCAGAGAAAAAAGTCTGAAAGGGGGAAAAAGCCAAAAGGGGGAGGTGGGAAAAACACGGGAGTTTTCCTTGCACCCCGCGGGGGACGTGCACAGAGTTTGCAAGGGAAAAGAAGGGGCAAGGTGCTGTACTGGGTGCAAATACTTGTGGAAGGGGGGAAAGTGCGAAAAAAGGGGGAATCAAACACAAAAAAAAAGAGGAGGGGAAGGAAAGAGTCCTTACAAAAAAAAAGCAATAAACAAAACGGGAAAAGAAGTAACACAACAGCCTATAGTCCACTAAAAGTCACCTTGTTGAAGGAAAGCCAGGGAAGTCCGCCCGCAGTGGTGCAAAGGCCAAGACGTTGAAAAAAAAACCGAAAATTGTTGGCACGTTTTTCAAAAATTGATGGGGAGATAGCAAGCGGAAAAAGGTTTGAAAATGGGGACATACACAAAGGCAGCGGAAAAAGAACCTAAGAAAGAACCCCAAAGGAAAAAAACAAAGGGAAATTCCAAGTTAGGCAGGAGGGGGCGAAAAAGGGTCAAGTTTTGTGGAAAGGGTGGGGTCAAAGTGAAAAAGGAAGAAGTGAAACAGGAACCCACCGGACAACGAAGTGCCGGGACTATGGGAAAAAAGGCTGAGAGGACGGCGGCAGAATGACTTGGTTTGGGGGACGAAATTGGGGAAAATCGATGGGAGTGGGGGAAAAATGGGTGTATGTGCAAAGGGCTACAAAAGGTAAACAGAAAAGGGGGGGTTGCAAGGGACATAAACCAAATGACCCAATGGAAAAAAGGGGAATGGGGGGGGGAAGTGGGAAGAGGCAAAAAGCTCCTGTCTCAGGGGAAGGTTCTATAGGGAAATTTGGAAAAGAAAAACTAGGACAATCGACTAGCCCCATAAAACTACGACGGGGGGGGGATCGTCAAGAGGAAAAACCATTGGGTTTAAAGTAGATTACCCTTACATAGGAAAAGGGACCCAAGGGGGGGGGGTGTTAGCCATTTCAAAATAAATCTAAATAAAACTGAAGTCAAAAAACAATAGGAAAATGGAGGGGGGCCCCAGAACAATCAAAAAATCAGAAAATAGGTTGAAACAAGGTTGGGGAAGATTGGTGATGTCAAGATCGAAAAAAGATAAAAGGTTAGTCAAAAAGGAAGCCTGGCAGGCCTTGGAAGGGGAATGGAGAACCACGCAAGCCAACAAAATCTGGGATCTTTCTGACCCCTCAAGAAAGGGGGGAAAACTGCACAAGGGGAAGACGAAAGGTTAGGGTGCCTGATTAGAGGACAAGCAATAGGGGAGACAGCGATGGGGCTGAAGCCAGGAGGACAAAGAACCTTAGATGTAAGCTAAGAAAAAAAAGCAGAACGGAGAAAAAAAAACCTGGGAAGGGAAAAAAAAAAAGCAAGAGAACGGTTTGAAGGGGAAAAAGAAACCGTTTTGAATTAAACAAATTAGCAGAGGCTTTTTGAAGCCCA